>Ga0209331_1000105_pt1 | contig 27749 bp, 25 predicted proteins | sample JacPinW_OM3H0_M3_FD_187971 | JGI IMG/M metagenome (GOLD analysis project Ga0209331, IMG submission 187971) | Forest soil microbial communities from Algoma, Ontario, Canada - Jack Pine, Ontario site 1_JW_OM3H0_M3 (SPAdes) (version 2) | ecosystem: Environmental > Terrestrial > Soil > Boreal...
TCCCGGCTCGCGCGAGCCCGGTTGAGCCGGGCTCGCTTGGCCGGGACGACAGCCCCATAATGCGATAGCCCTCGCGGTCATTCCGGGGCGCTACTCTCGCGGCCCCGGAATGACGGCGTAGAGCTTGAATAGCGATCGAAAATCAAAGTAGGGAGGAAGCCTTGTTCAACCGGAGAACGTTCTTGTCGCTCGCCGCCAGTGGCATCACGGCATCACGATTGGCTTCCGCCCAGCAGGCGTCCGGGAAGGTTGCGCTCTATGCGAATGTGGGGCCCGACCTCACGCACTACGACCTCGATGTCGTGAATGCGGAGTTGATCAAAAAAGAGACACTTACGCTGCCTGCCGGGGTGCAATATGCTTGGTCGCATGCGTCGAGACGCTACCTGTATGTGGCGTCCAGCAGCAGCGCTTCCGGGTATGGCCCGGCCGGGACCGAGCACCACGTCACCGCGCTGCGCATCGATCCCGACACCGGCGCGCTCAGTCCCCACGGGGCCCCGATACAGCTGCCGACGCGCCCCATCCATATCAGCACGGACATTCCGTCCGAGAACATTCTGGTGGCGTTCAACAATCCGAGCGCGGTGCGCGTCTATCGCATCAAACAGGACTTCACGCCGGGCGAAGAGGTAATGCAGCCGGGCCCGATCGACGCCGGCATCTTTGCCCACCAGGTGCGCACGACACCCGACAACCGGCTGGCGATCCTGGTCACTCGCGGGAATGAAGGTACCCCCAGCAAGTCCGAGGACCCCGGTGCACTCAAGGTTTTCGACTACAAGAATGGCGTGCTGGCGAACGAAGTGTCGGTCGCGCCCAACGGAGGGAAAGGATTTGGCCCGCGGCATCTCGACTTCCATCCGAGCAAACCCTGGATGTATGCGTCCGTCGAGACGCAAAACGAGATGTACATGTTCGGAATGGAAAATGGCCGGATCAATCCGGAAATCGCATACCGCGCGGGGACCCTGGCCGAGCCGAACAATATCAGAGCGCGTCAGGCCGCCGGCACGGTTCACGTCCATCCCAACGGTCGTTTCCTCTACGGCGCCAATCGCGCCGAGGCTACGACCGAATTCCAGGGCAAGCAGGTGTTCAAGGGCGGTGAAAACAGCATCGTGGTCTACGCGATCGACCAATCCACCGGCGAGCCCACACCGATCCAGCACATCGAGACGCAAAAGCTACACCCGCGCACCTTTCACATTGACCCCAGCGGGCGCTTGCTGGTGGCCCAGCACAATCTGCCGGTGAATGTGCGCGACGGCGAGGCGGTCAAGGAGATACCTGCTGGGCTGTCCGTGTTCCGTATCGGTGACGACGGCAAGCTGACGTTCGTGCGCACATACGACATCGATGTGGGCAAGAAGACAATGTTCTGGATGGGGATGGTGCCGCTGTAAGCGCACGATCGGGTGATCTCTTATGCTGACACGCCGGAGTGTTGTCGCAGGCGCGAGTATCGGGTTCGTCTCGTCGAGTGCGCCCAAGGTCCGGGCGCAGGCCTATCCAACCCAGACGATCCGTATCATTGCCGGCTATCCGGCGGGCGGCGGGATCGACATCGTCGCGCGCATGCTGGCCGAGCCGTTAAAGACATTGGGGCAGCCGGTGATCGTAGAGAACCGCACCGGAGCCGCCGGCATGATCGCGGCGCAGACCGTGGCCAAGGCGGCGCCTGACGGTCATGCGCTGCTGATGGCGACCTCGGGTGAAATTGCCATCAGCCATCATCTCTACAAGGAGAAGATGACCTACGACCCGATGACCGAGCTCGCGCCGGTCGCCTTGATCGGAATTGTGCCTTGCGTCGTCGTCGTGGCGGAAACTACGCCGGTGCGGACGCCGCAGGAGCTGATCGCCTACGCCAGGGCCAATCCGAAAAAGCTGTCGTTCTCCTCATCCGGTGTCGGAAATCCGCAGCAGCTCGCCGGCGAACTGATGAACATCATGGCTGGTACCGATGTGCTGCACGTCCCTTATCGCGGCGCAGCACCGGCGGTGGCCGACGTGGCAACCGGCGCTGTCACCATGAGCTTCACCAGTCTCGCCGCGGCGCTGCCGCTGATCGAGGCCGGCAAGATTCGCGCGGTGGCCGTCACCTCGCTCGAGCGCATGCCGCAACTGCCGAAGGTCGCGCCGCTGCAGGAGGGGGCGCCGGGGCTCAAGGGCTATGAGCTGCTCAACTGGTTCGGCCTGTTCGCGACCGGCGGCACGCCAGTGCCGATCGTGACACAGTTGAACGAGATCGCAAACCATATGCTGCAGGAGCCGAAGACGGTCGAGCTTCTGATGAAGCAAGGCATCATCCCGCGCCCGATGACGCCGGATGAATACAAGCGGTTTGTCGCCTCGGAATCGGAAAAGTTCTCCAAGGTAATTCTGGAGGCCAAGATCAACCCGGAAGGATGAGCCGGTAATGACCGCAAGGACGCGAGCAGCGCTCGCACATGCGGAGCCCGCGCCCGCGTCGAGCCGCGAACGGACCACGATTGAGCGGGCGCGCCGCTCATCCGGGCTACCTCGTTAGAGCTCGCGCGCGCGGCCGGGCAAAAGCGGGACGAACCGCACCGCAATCAGATCTTGCCGTTCAATGCCGGTTGCGGTCTTCTTGAGCTTGACGAGGTATTGCGACCCGCTGTGCGGCCCAAGCGGCAGTAGCATGGTCCCGGTATCCGTAAGCTGCGCGACCAGATTGTCCGGAATGCTTTCGGCCGCCGCCGTCACCATGATGCGGTCGTAAGGAGCTTTGTCGGGAGCGCCTTCAAATCCGTCCCCGACCCGCACATCGATGTTGTCATAGCCAAGAGTCGCCAATCGCGCGCGAGCGGTCTCTGCAAGCGTGCGGTAACGCTCAACCGTGACCACTTCGCGCGCGAGGCGCGAAAGAATGGCTGCCTGGTAACCTGAGCCAGTGCCTATTTCGAGGACTCGATGGTGCGGCTCGAGCTTGAGTTGCTCGGTCATGTAGGCAACGACATAGGGCTGGCTGATGGTTTGCCCGCAGGCGATCGGCAGCGCCTGGTCTGCATAGGCGTTGTCGCTGAAGTCGCTCGCTACGAAATGCTCCCGCGGTACCTGGTCCATGGCCCGCAGCAGAGCCGCATCCGCAATCCCTCGTTGGCGAAGGAAAAGCAGGAAATGCATACGACCAACACTATCGTCACTGGGCGGTTGCTTCGACATGCCGGCCTCGCTCTCGTTTCCGGGTTCCCCTTCCCGGTAGCTCCTGCTATGGCGTCTGTGACGGCCGTTCTGACCTCATCTTGAACCATGCGGCCCCCCATGGCGTAGTCCCTCCGGGCTCGCGGGAGAGCAAGAGTGCCCTCGCCATCCAGCTCGCAGCCCGATCTGAGGCAAAAACGCATCCTCCTCGTGGAAGATGAGCTGATGATCCGCATGCTGCTCGAGGACATGCTGGCGGAGCTTGGCTGCACGATCGCTGCGGAAGCCACGCATATAAAGGACGCGCTGGAAGCGGTTCGCAACGCCGAGTTCGATGTTGCCATTCTGGACGTCAATCTCGGCGGCGAGCCCATATCTCCGGTCGCAGATGCCCTCGCCGCGCGCGGCACCCCATTCGTCTTCGCCACCGGCTATGGCGAGCGGGCACTGCCCGAATCCCATCGCGAGCGACCAACGTTGAAGAAGCCGTTTCAGCTCGACAGCCTCAAGCGTACGCTCGAGACGGCGCTGGGGGTAACGCTGCTGTAGGGTGGGCAAAAGCGCGTCCCTCCAATATCTCCGTGCGTGAGAAAATCTCGCGCGCCGCGCCCACGCGGGCACGGTCCTCACGGCTGACCGCGTGGGCAAAACCTGTCCCCGGCTCCGAACGGGGACCGCTATCAAGGTAGCGACCGCTGGAGCGCTCGTGACGTGCGATTTTGCCCACCATCTACGAGTCCATCCTAGCTGCCTTCTCCTGGCGCTCCTGTTCCGGCCCCTGGTCGAACAATCCTGCCAATCGCGTCATGAACGGATCATCCGTCATATCGAGCCGCAGGGGGGTTATGGCTATGCGATTGTCGGCGAGCGCATAGATGTCGCTTCCATCCGCAGGCTGCATGGCGCGCCCGCGCACGTAGGCAATCCAGTAATACGCGTTGCCGCGACCGTCCTGGCGTGCGTCTATCTGCAGCCGCTCCTGCCGGTTACGGCCTTGGGTGGTCACTGCGATTCCCTTCACCGCGTCCGGAGAGCAGTCGGGAAAATTGATGTTCACCAGGACGTCGCGCGGGATGCCGGCCTTGAGCACGCGTCTGATGATGCCGGGGGCGAAACGGACCGCAGTGGCCCAGTGCGGTCGCTGGCCATTGCGGGACCGATAGGCCTGCGAGAGCGCAAACGAGGGTATGCCCAGGATGGTACCCTCCACCGCACCGGCAACGGTTCCGGAGTAGATCACGTCCTCACCGGCGTTGCGCCCGCGATTGACCCCGGAGAGCACGAGATCGGGAGGATGATCCTTCATCAGGTGGCGCGCCCCCATGATGACGCAGTCCGTGGGAGTGCCTTTCACTGCGAAGCGGCGGTCTTCGATCGCGCGCAGGCGCAGCGGATCATTCAGCGACAGCGAATGCGACACTCCCGATTGGTCCAGCTCCGGCGCGATCACCCACACGTCCTGCGACAGGGCGCTGGCGATTTCCGCGCAGATGTCGAGCCCCTCGGAATGGATGCCGTCATCGTTGGTGATGAGAATGCGCATGGTCACGCGGTCATCCAGGCGGGCGAATCACTTCGAGATTCCCCATGTATGGGCGCAGCGCATCCGGCACTGCAATCGCCCCACCCTCCTGCTGGTACGTCTCCATTACCGCGATCAGTGCCCGACCCAGTGCCACACCCGAGCCGTTGAGCGTGTGGACGTAGTGCAGCGCACGGCTCGCTTTTGTCCGAACCCGTGCATTCATCCGCCGTGCCTGGAACGCGCCGCAGGACGAGCAGGATGAGATCTCCCGATATGCGCGTTGACCCGGCAGCCAGACCTCTATGTCGTAGGTCTTTTCCGCGGCAAAGCCCATGTCGCCCGTGCACAGGGTCATCACGCGGTAATGCAGGTCGAGCCGGCGCAGGACCTCCTCCGCACAGGAAAGCATGCGTTCGTGCTCATCCTTGCTCTCCTCGGGCATCGTAATCGACACAAGCTCTACCTTGGTAAACTGGTGCTGGCGGATCATGCCGCGTGTGTCCTTTCCCGCCGCACCAGCTTCGGCGCGAAAGCAAGGGGTGCAGGCGGCAAAGCGCATGGGGAGCGCTTCCTCGTCCAGAATCGAGTCGCGCACGAGATTGGTCAGTGGGACTTCTGCAGTCGGGATGAGCCAGCGGCGATCAGGCGTCGGCCGATATTGAAAGCCCAAGACTTCAAGCTTCTCGTTGCGCGCCGCCTTAACTCCATTTTTCTCGACAAAATCTAGAATTGCTGCCCGGTCCTGTTCAAAACTCAGGTATGCGTGCTTCCGCTGCAGCTCTTCTGTCTGAACCCGGAATTGATCCTCGCTGAACTTCGGCAGTTGCGCTGTGCCGAACATCACATCGTCACGCACTATTAACGGCGGATTGACCTCGATGTAACTGTGCTCTTTCGTATGCAGGTCGAGCATGAACTGGCCGAGAGCGCGCTCCATTCGCGCGAGGCCATTCTTCAAGACGACGAAGCGCGCGCCGGAAAGCTTCGCGGCAGTCTGGAAGTCCATCTGCCCGAGCGCCTCACCCAAGTCGAAATGTTCCCGGGGCTCGAAGGCATACGTTCGTTTCGCTCCGAAGTGGTGACGCTTGACGTTGCCGCTCGCATCCGTTCCGTCCGGGACGTCTTCGAGCGGCACATTCGGAATGATCGCGAGTGCGTCGTGGAGTTCCTTGGAAGCCTGTTTTTCCTCCGCCTCCAACGTCGAGATCGACGTCTTGGACTCGGCAACCTCAGCCATCAGCTTCTGCGCTGCGGCCTCATGCCCCTTCAACTTGGCTTGCCCGATTTCCTTCGACGCCGCGTTTCGACGAGCCTTCCAGCTCTCACATACCCGGATGATCGCGCGCCTGCGCTCGTCGATCGATATCAGGTGCTGCGCCTCGCCCTTGAGCCCGCGACGGGCCAGTGCCCGATCAAATGCGTCGGGATGCTCGCGAATCCATTTGATGTCGTGCATGATGGAACGTCTTAGAAGAACTGACCACGGTTAAGCAATTAGTCGCATGGTGATCACACCTGCCCGTACGCAGCGTTATCGCATCCTCGGCCGCGAGAGGGACGCTCTATACCTCCCCCTGAAAGGGGAAGGTCGACAGCATTTGCTTCGCTTCGAAGCAAATGCTGTCGGGTAGGGGTCCCGCGCCGGGCGCTCGGGTTGTGTCATCGCGGCCGCGAGTTGACCCCCACCCGGCTCCCCCCGACCAAGTCGGGGGGTCGCCGACCTCCCCCTTTCAGGGGGAGGTTTTGTGGAGCTTGCTGCGCGGCTGCGTCCGAAAAGGGCGACGTTATTCCGCCGGCTTGGTCGCGGCGCTCGCCGCGTCCCGCGCCTTGTCAGCGGCTGCCTTCTTCTCCACCCAGCGGACCGACCAGATCGAGGCCTCATACAGCGCCAACAACGGCACAGCGAGCGAAAGCTGGCTGAGCACGTCAGGCGGGGTGAGAACTGCAGCGATTATGAACGCGCCGACAACGAAGTAGCGGCGCTTGGCCTTGAGCTGGTCGGACGTGATGATTCCCACCCGGCCAAGCAGCGTCAGAATGACCGGCAACTGGAAGGCGATACCGAAGGCGAATATCAGCTTCATCATCAAGGTGAGGTAGTCCTCCACCTTGGGCAGGAGCTCGATTGCGGCCTGTCCCGCTCCCGCCGCCTGTTGCATGCTCAGCGAGAAGCGAGCCAGCATCGGCCAGACCAGAAAGTAGACGACAAGCGAGCCGAGCACGAAGAAAATGGGAGTGGCCACCAGGTAAGGCAGGAATGCCTGCCGCTCGTGCCGATAAAGGCCCGGCGCAACGAACATGTAGATTTGCGTCGCAACTATCGGAAAAGAAATGAAAGCTCCCCCGAACATTGCGAGCTTCAGCTGGACTACGAAATATTCAAGCAGCCCCGTATAGATGAATTTTGCGTTCTCCGGACCAGCCACCCACACGAAGGGCCAGGTGAGAATGTTGTAAATGGTCTTCGCGAAGAAAAAGCACCCGACAAACGCGATACCAAACGCAATGAGTGCCTTGATCAGCCGCGAGCGCAGCTCGATCAGGTGATCCATCAGAGGCGCCTTGGTCGCCTCGATGTCCTCGTGCGTCATGTCGCCTTGCCTTGCGCGTCATGCGTCCCGGCGCTGGTTTCCTCCGAGGGCGCCTGCACCGTCGCGTCCGGAGCAGCAACATTCGAGGCAGCGGACGGCGCGTCCGCGGGTACCGGGTCCGTGGAGCTCGTCATGCTGGACGCGAGATTCTCCGCAACGGATTGCGGAGCGGCTTTTTCCGCGGTCGGCTTCTCAGCCATCGCGTTCTCGATCTGGGACTGCGTCTTTTCAAGCTCGCGGCGCACATCGCTGACAGGATCAAAGCTCCCGTAACTGCGAACCTCGCTGGTCATCTCATCGACCTGCTTCTTCAGGTCTGCGAGTTCCGCTTCCCGCATAGCTTCGTGAAACTGGTTCTGGAATTCAGTCGCCATCCGGCGGAGCTTGCCCGTCCACTGCCCCACGGTACGCAGCACGCCTGGGAGCTCCTTCGGGCCGATCGCCACGAGCGCGACCATGCCGATGACCAGAAGCTCACCCCAGCCGATGTCGAACATGTGGAGGCCAACTCCGAGCGACGCGAACCCCTAGTTAGGACCGCGCTCCGATGCTCCCCGCCGGCCCAAAACCGAATTCAGCCCGCCTTCGTCTCCGCGGGCGTTCGGGCTGCGGTAGGCGCGGCTTGATGGTCGATCGTCCTCATCTGATCGGCCTTGCCCGGCTCTGGTTCGGATTTTTCATCCTCCGCCAGCCCCTTCTTGAACGACTTGATGCCTTTGGCAAAATCGCCCATCAGCTCGGAAACCTTGCCGCGGCCCCCGAACAGCAGAAGACCGACCGCCAGGACCAGAATCCAGTGCCAAACGCTGAATGAACCCATTTCATACCTCCGCACGGACGAGGAGCGGCCTCGTCTGCCGGTTCACGAGAAGTTAGGGGCCATGCGACGCAAAAACAAGGACTGCGTTACATCCCCGTTCTGTCATTCCGGGGCCGCGAGCTAGCGAGCGGAGCCCGGAATCCATAACCAGTGGCCGTGCAGTTGCGAAGACCGGGAATTCACCGCTCGCCTGCAAGTCGGCATGGCCGACTTGCGGCGCCCCGGAATGACATGATGAGCCCTTGTGACGCAGTAGCCGCTAGTCCGTTGCGATCCGTTCGGCTGGCGGTGCAAGTGCCAGATCGAGGTCACCCGGCTCTAGCGGGTCCTCATCTTCCCGTAAAGTCGCATCATCCGAGGGCATGGGCACCGAGAACTCCGGTGGAATCCGCCCGTCCAGCAATCCCGATCCTTTGAGCTCCTCCAGGCCCGGCAGATCGGCGATCGCGTCCAGGCCGAAGTGCGACAAAAATGCTTCTGTCGTCCCGTAGGTTATGGGCCGCCCAGGGGACTTGCGCCGCCCGCGCGGGCGAATCCATCCCGTCTCCAAGAGCACGTCGACAGAGCCCTTCGAAGTGGTCACGCCGCGAATGTTCTCGATTTCCACCCGCGTCACCGGCTGGTGATACGCAATGATGGCGAGCGTCTCGATGGCAGCGCGCGAAAGCTTGCGCTGCTCAGTTGTTTCCTTGCTCAAGAGCCACGCGAGATCGCCGGCGGTGCGAAAGGTCCACTTTCCATTGATCCGCACCAGGTTGACCCCGCGCGAGGCATATTGCTGTTGCAGCTCGAGCAGCGAGCCCTGCACATCGATCCCTTCCGGGATTTGCGCCGCGAGCGTCTTTTCATCGAGCGGCTCCGCCGAGGCGAACAGCATTGCCTCCAGGATGCGCAGCTCCTCGGCCCTGACCTCTTGCATCGGCGCCGTTTCCTGGGGACTTGTCACGATCTTCAAGTTGCGCATTGCGGTAAGCTCTCCGTTTGGTTTTTTCCTGCTGCCGGCATGTTCTGCCTGCTGGCGGCATGCGCCGTCCGCGCCGTCAGCCTTCCCGATTACTGGTCTGCTGGTTCCTGCGTACATACAGGGGCGCAAAAGCCGCCTGCTGCTGCACCTCCATCACACCCTCGCGAACCAGCTCAAGGGTCGAAGCAAAACTCGATGCGAATACCGTACGAGCGAGGCTGGGATCGACGACGAACGCAAGCAGATACTCATCGAGCCGCGCCCAGTCAGCCGACCGCCCGATCAAACGCTCGAGCGCTTCGCGTGCCTCCGCCAGCGACCAGACGCTTCGCTGGGCCACCCGTACATGCGAAAGCGCGCTGCGCTGGCGTTGCTGCGCGTAAGCGGACAGGAGATCGTACAGGGTCGCCGTCCATTCCGGATGCTTGATGTGCGCGATGGGCTCCGGCTGCCCTCGACGAAAAATATCCCGATCGAGTTGCGCACGACCAAGAAGCTGCTCGGCGACGGTGCGGATTGCTTCCAGGCGCTTTAGCCGCAACGCGAGCGCGCTTGCGAGTGCCGCGGCGTTCTGACCTTCCTCCGACGTCACGTCGGGCAGCAGGAGCCGAGACTTCAGATAGGCAAGCCACGCGGCCATCAGAAGGTAGTCGGCCGCAAGCTCCAGCCGGAGCTTTCGGGCCTCCTCGATAAAGGCCAGGTACTGGTCTGCAAGCGCGAGGATGGAGATCTTGGCGAGATCTACCTTCTGCTGCCGGGCCAGCGCCAGCAGGAGGTCAAGCGGCCCCTCGAATCCTTCGACGTCAACTACAAACGCAGGCTCGTCGGCGGCTCGTTCGTCCGCAAGAGCCGTGTCCAGTGCCTGTCCATCCGAGTTCATGAGACGCCCGCGTTCATGAGCATTGTCCATTCGGCTCGCAGCTTGGCTGTGTCGTCCCTGCCCACCACACCCCGGCGTTCAAGCGCCGAATGAGCCCTGATCTGGGCCTCTGCCGGCATAAGCGGAACAGCCGCCGCCACTTCCTGCATCTCGTCCATGTTTCCGTTGCAGTGGAGAACGACATCGCATCCTGCCGCAAGGGCGGCGCGCGCGCGCTGCTGCAATGGGCCGGAGAGTGCTTCCATCGAGATGTCATCGCTCATCAGCAGTCCGGAAAAGCCAATCGAGCCACGAATCACGTCGCGAACCACAGTTAGCGAAGTTGTGGCGGGAGCAACAGGATCAATATCGGCATAGACCACATGCGCCGTCATTCCGAGGGGCAAGTCCTTCAGCGGCTGGAACGCGGCAAAATCCGTAGCCAGAAGCGTGGGCCGGTCGACCTCGACCACCGGAAGACCGTGGTGGCTATCGGCGGTGGCGCGACCATGACCGGGAAGGTGCTTGAGAACCGGAAGCACGCCACATTGCAGCAGCCCGAACGCCACGGACTCCGCGATGGCCGCCACTTTGGTGGCCGAGTCGCCATAAGCGCGGTCACCAATAACACTGTTTGCCCCGCGCACCGGAACATCCGCGATCGGCAGGCAATCGACGTCAATCCCGACGGCAATCAGATCAGCGGCCATGAGGTAAGCACCTAGGTAGGCAGCTCTCGTAGCCCGCTCCGGGCTCGCATCGTACCTCCGGCCGTAGACCGCACCCGCCGGGTAAGACGGCCAGTGCGGCGGGCCAAGGCGCTGGACCCGACCGCCCTCCTGGTCCACGAGGATTGGCGCAGGGCGTCCCAGGGCGTCGCGTATCGACGCACTTAGACGCTTTACTTGTTCGGGGCTCTCGACGTTTCGCCCGAAGAAGATCACTCCCCACGGATCGGCCTCGCGCAGAAAGGATCGCTCCGCAGCCGACAAGGTCTTGTCGGCGATCCCCGAGATGAACGCGCGCGGGGACATCGCAACCGCCTAATACAGCGTTTTCGAGGGTCGAATCATATCGACGCATCACTCAACCTCGTCCTGAGGAGCGCGCACGCGCAGACAAGTTTACGCAGTCTGCGCAAGCTTGACTGCGTGCGCGCGTCTCGAAGGACGGGCCACAAGCGAGACCGAGCCAGCGGCCATCCTTCGAGACGGCGCTTCGCACCTCTTCAGGATGAGGACTCAGTGGGCTGGAACCACACAATGGCCGCCCGCGGCCTTGTAGTTCGCGCAGAACTCGTTGGCCTCCTGTCCGGAAGCAAATGGGCCCACCATGGTCCGGTAGAACACCCCTTTCGACCCCAGATCCGCTCGCCGTATGACTGGGCGCCTTCCCTCAAGCTCGTTCGGAAACTTGGCCTGCAGACTGCGGAACGAAGCGGCCGCTTCGGCCTCGGTCTTCTGCGAGGACAGTTGCACCAAGAACCCGCCCGATGACGCCGTTGCGGCAGGCGAATCGGATGCGGACGGTGCTGGCGCGGTTGCCGTCCGCGTCCTCGGTGCCGGGGCGACGGGCGCGGGGGCCGCCTGCGGGTCAAGAGAAAGCGGCCCAGAGCCCCGTGTTGGCGATCCCGGCGCAGCAACGGGCTTGCCGCTCGCATCTGCTCCATCCGGTCGAATGCTGAGGGTGTGCACCTTTTTGGGCTCGTTCGAGCCAGGTGCAGAGCTGGCGGATTGCTGTGGAGCGGCCGTGGCGGGTGCCGGCGCGACCGGGGCGGGAAGAACCACCCGCGGCGCGGCTTGCGTGCCCAGATCCTTCACCGCGATCGGCTCCTCCTGCTTGGACACGACTTGCTCTCGGCCGGCATTTGCCACGCGATCCTGGATGAACTTGCCGGCCTGCGGATCGCCGGTTGGCGCCGGAACGATCTTCGTCGGGGTTGAAGTGTCGGCCGTGATCACCGGAGGCGACTGCGCGGCAGCGGGCTGGCCATAGTAGCTCCGGTAGGCATAAGCACCTGCCGTGCCGAGCACCGCACAACCAATAAGGGCCAGTGCCGTAGCTAACCCGCCATGGCGGCGCGCACGCGGCGGGTCGTCGTACATCTGATCCCCATCCTCATCAAAGTTGGGGGGATCGTACGCATTCTGATCGGTGCCATGACTATCCTGCTCATCGTAGGCCTGCGGATGAGCGAATCCGTCTTGCGCTGCGCCGCTCTCTAGGCGCGAATCCGGGTACTCGTACTGATCGGAAGCCCCCTGCTCGGCGCGCGGGGCATGCGCCGGTGGCAAGTGTTGGTTTCGTTCCAAGTCCTGGTTTCGTTCATAGTATTCGGCGGAATGCCGAGAGCGTTCGTCGTACTGCGGCTGCTGATCTCGCTGGTGAGGCGACGCGTAGTGCCTCTCGACGTGTCTGTCGTCGTGCCTCTCAACGTACCTGTCGTCTTGCCCATAATCCGCCGCTGACTCGCTTTCCTCCTGCTGCTCCGGATGCGGGTCGCGCAGGCCGAATTCGGCATAGGGATCATTTTTTCCGATGAGCCGCGCCAGCTCGGCCAGCGGATCAGCCCCCGCCACACCATCGCTCGGTCGCGCGGGCTTGTCCGCGCGCCCATAAGGGTTGCCGGGGCGAGTGGATCGAAACGTGCTGTCGTCCGCCATACACTAGATCTTTATGCTGCTTGTCGTCGTCGCTTCCGCTACTCAGGTCGCCGTCGATGGCCGTTCCCTCGACGAATCCCTAGGGATTCCTGGAAGGAGCGCCATCTTTCCTTACCGCACCGGGCAAGATCACCGCATCTCGTCGGGCGCGGAGACGCCGAGCAAAGATAGCCCGGACGCGAGAACGATCAAAACGCCCTGCACCAGCGCGAGGCGTGCCAGGGTCATTTCTGGATCATTCTGGATAATGAAGCGTAAATGTGGCGCGTCTTTCCCCCGATTCCAGTGGGAATGGAATTCGCTAGCAAGTTCATAAAGATAATAGGCGATGCGGTGCGGCTCATGGGCGCCGGCCGCAAGTTCCACAAGCCGCGGATAGAACGCAAGCCGTTTCACCAGAGCGAGCTCACCCGCATCTTCGAGGCGCTGGAGCGGGGCGGCGGCCAGCCAGGCGGCGCGCTCCCCGGCGTCGACCGGCAGGCCCGATACGACTTCCCGCGCATTGCGCAACACCGACTGGCCCCTTGCATGCGCATACTGGACATAAAAGACAGGATTGTCGCGGGACTGCTCGATGACTTTGAGAAGATCGAAATCCAGAGGGGCATCGTTGCTGCGGTAGAGCATCATGAACCGCACGGCGTCCCGACCCACTTCGTCCACCACTTCTCGCAGCGTCACAAACTCCCCTGCCCGCTTTGACATTCGTATGGGCTCACCACCGCGCAACAGCCTGACCAGTTGGACGATCTTGATGTCGAGCTCGGCCGTGCCGCCGCTTATTGCTTTCACCGCTGCCTGCATGCGCTTGATGTATCCCGCGTGATCTGCACCCCACACGTCGATCATCGATCTGAAGCCCCGATCGAACTTGTTCTTGTGGTAGGCGATATCCGAGGCAAAGTACGTGTAGCTTCCATCCGATTTGATCAAAGGCCGATCGACATCGTCGCCAAAGTCAGTCGAGCGAAAGAGTGTCTGCTCGCGATCTTCCCAATCCTCGCTCGCAACACCCTTGGGCGGCGGCAGCCGGCCTTGGTAGACTTCCCCCTGCTCGCGCAATTCGCTGATCGTGCGCGCCACGAGGTCGTTTTTCCCCTCGACCAGCGAGCGCTCGGAAAAGAAGACATCATGCTTCACATTGAGAGCCGCCAGATCGTCGCGGATGGCGGACATCATCAACTCAACGGCCTTCTGCCGAATGATCGGCCAACGGCGATCCTCGGGGAAACCCAGCAACTCTCGCCCATACTCCGCAACGAGCGCCGTTCCGATGTCCTTGACGTATCCGCCCGGATACAGGCCTTCCGGAATGGAGCCGATCGCCTCGCCGAGCGCCTCGTGGTAACGCAGGAAGGCCGACTGGGCGAGCAGGTCTATCTGAGCACCTGCATCGTTGATGTAGTATTCGCGCGTGACACGAAATCCGGCAAAGCCAAGAAGGGTAGCCAGGGCATCGCCGAACACGGCGCCGCGGCAGTGGCCAACGTGCATAGGTCCTGTGGGATTGGCGGAGACATACTCGACATTGACGGCGGTATTCTTCCCAACGCCGCTCGCTCCGTAGGCCGCGCCGGCGTGGAGAACGGCGCGCAGCGTTTCGATCCACGCGGCAGGTGTCAGCGTGAGATTGATGAAGCCCGGGCCTGCCACCGCTACCTGGGCCAGCAACTCATCATCGCGCAGCTTGGCGACGATGTGCTCGGCCAATTCGCGCGGCTTGCTCCGCGCCTCCTTCGCCAGCACCATCGCCGCATTCGTCGCCAGATCCCCATGGCCGGCCTCGCGCGAAGGCTCGACCGCGAGGCGCGATTGATCAATGCCCGAGGGCAGAATGCCTTCGGCGATCAGCGCAGCTATCGCGGCTCGCACTTTCTGGAGCTGAATGGCAAAGATGTGCTGGCCGCTCATGCTCGGGGACGTTTACGATCAGGTTGAATTCGTCATGGCCGGGCTTGTCCCAGGGCTTGTCCCGGCCATCCACGTCTTGACTGCACGAAAGACGTGGATGCCCGGCCCAAGACCGGGCATGACGGTGCGTGTAGGTTGATTGCGCGGCGCCTAACGCAATTCCGGCGTCGAGTCAAAAAGCCTTGCATGCTCGATGAGCGCGTAACGATCAGTCATGCCCGCGATGAAATCAGCAATGCGGCGCAGACGCCAAGGCTCGCCGATCGCGCCGTCTTGCGCCCACTCGGCTGGGAGGTCGGCAGGATCGCGGGCGTAGCGGCGGAACAGGTCGGTAACCACCTGCTCGGCGTCGATCATTATCCGCACGATGCGCGCATGCCGATAGAGGCGCGGAGACAAAAAAACCTTGATGTCGCGATCCGCCTCGGCCATCGAGCTGGAAAACGCGCCAATCGGGCCGTCGGCTTCTCGGATCGCATCGGCGGAAGCTGCCGAGAGCGCATTCAAGCGGCGGCGCGTTGCAGCGATCACATCCTCGATCATCGTGGTGATCATCCGACGCAGGAGCTCATGGGTGAGTCGGGCGGAATCTACTTGCCCGTACTGCGCCTTTAACTCCTGGAGAATCTCGCTGAGCAAAGGTATGGCGGCGAGCTCCTCGATGCGGAAAAAGTGCGCGCGCAGACCATCGTCGATGTCATGGGCATTGTACGCGATATCATCGGCAATGGCCGCAATCTGCGCCTCGAGACCCGCAAAGGTGCAAAGCTTCAGATCGTGGACCTTGACGTAATCTTCGATCGCCGGCGGAATGCCGCGCTCGTGGTAACGCGGAGCGAGACCCCCGTCGCGCAAAACAAGCGGTCCGTTATGCTTCACCAGGCCTTCGAGCGTCTCCCAGGAAAGATTTAATCCATCGAACCCGGGGTAAGGCCGCTCGAGCGCAGTGACTACGCGCAGAGACTGGGCATTGTGATCGAATCCTCCGCAATCCGCGAGGCATCGATCCAGCGCGCGCTCACCGGCATGACCAAAGGGCGGATGGCCAAGGTCGTGAGCCAGCGCCAGCGCTTCCGCGAGATCCTCGTCGAGTCCGAGCGCCCGTGCCAGGGACCGGGCAATTTGCGTGACCTCGAGCGTATGCGTCAGCCTGGTGCGAAAGTGGTCGCCTTCGTGAAACACGAACACTTGCGTCTTGTAGGCGAGCCGACGAAACGCCGTGGAATGGATGATCCGATCGCAATCCCGGCGGAATACATTGCGCGTGGGACTTGCCGGCTCGGGACGCAGCCGACCGCGGCTCCTGTCCGGATCGGACGCATACGCGGCCCGTGAGGCTGGCGCCGCAACTACCATGCCGAGCATCCAATTGACCGAAGGGCTGCTCGCACTTACCTATTGGCCTAGCCCTATTGCAACCCACGGATTTACTATGGAGCATGTCACTGTCAGCGAACGCGCGGCGCGCCGGATCGGCGAGATTTTGCGCCGGGAGGCGCCAGGTGCGGGGTTGCGGGTAAGCGTGGAAGGGGGGGGCTGCTCGGGGTTTCAATACAAGTTCGAGATCGATCGAGAGCGGGCCGCTGACGACATCGCAGTCGTGCGCGATGGAGCGACCGTACTGATAGATCAGGTATCCATTGGATATCTCAAGGGTTCTGAGATCGATTTCGTCGACGACCTCATCGGTGCGTCTTTTCGCGTCATCAACCCGCAGGCCACGGCCTCGTGCGGCTGCGGCACCAGCTTCTCGATCTAGCGCGCATAGATGCGTCGGGTGGGTTAGCCGCAGAAAGTCGGCTGCTACAGCCGACTTTTGCGGCGTAAGCCACCGTCATTACGCCTATGGAGCGCCCTACCCAGGTTATTCCGCGGCGACCGCCGTGGGCCTCTCCGGATGGTCCGGCACCTCTCGCAGCTGTGGCTCGAGTCGGTGCTTGAGCACGCGGTCGATGCGATCGAGGTAAATGTAGATGACCGGGGTGATGTAGAGGGTCAGCAGCTGAGAGACCAGGAGTCCGCCGACCACGGCAACTCCCAGCGGCTGACGCAGCTCGGCACCGGCACCGGAACCGAGCGCGATGGGCAGTGTGCCGAAAATCGCGGCAAAGGTCGTCATCATGATGGGACGGAAGCGCAGCAGCGCGGCCTCGCGGATCGCAGCCTGTGCAGAAAGTCCCACGCGCCGCCGCTCGATGGCGAAATCGATCATCATGATCGCATTCTTTTTCACGATCCCGACCAGCATCACGATGCCGATCATGGCAATGACGGAAAGATCCATCTTGAACAGCATGAGCACAAGCAGCGCGCCGACACCCGCGGACGGCAGTCCGGAAATGATGGTGATCGGGTGGATGAAGCTCTCGTACAGCACGCCAAGGACGACATAAGCGGCGAAGACCGCCGCCAGCACGAGCAGGCCCTGGCCCTTGAGCGAGTCCTGAAACACCTGCGCCGAGCCTTGAAACCCGGTGCTCACCGTGATCGGCAGGCGCGCCTCGCGCTCGATCTCCCGGATCGCATCGACGGCTTGCCCGAGCGAATAGCCCGGCGCCAGGTTGAACGATATGGTCACCGCCGGCTGGTTGCCCTGATGATTGACCTGCAGCGGGCCTACCTCAGGCACCAGGCGGGTTACGGCGGAGAGCGCAATCGACTGCCCTGACGGCACGCCGTTTCCACTCACGCCCGCGCCCGGTCCAGAACCAATGCCGACTCCCGCCAAATTCGTCTTGACGTAGATATTCTGCAGCTGCGTCGGGTCGACCTGGAACCTGGGCTGACTTTCGAGAATGATCTGATAGTCGTTGGTGGCAGTATATATCGTGCCTACTTGCCGGGCGCCAAAGGCGTCGAAAAGCTCCTGCCGGATCTGGTCGATGGTGATGCCGTAGACTGCCGCCTTCTCGCGATCCACCTCGACCGTCATCTGTGGATTTTTGATGTAGAGATCGGTCGTGACGTCCCGCAGTCCCTCGATCTTGGCAACCTTGTCCCGCATCTCCGGCGCGACTTTGTACAACAGGTCAGTGTCGCTGGACTGGAGAGTGTACTGGTACTCGCTCTTGGTAATTCGACCCGTAATGTTGATGTTCTGAACGTTCTGGAAATACACCGCCATCCCGGGAACGCTGTTGGCGTCAGTGCGAAGGCGCTGGATCACCGCGGTCGCGCTTTCGTGACGCTCTTTCCTGGGCTTGAGCGCGATGAACATGCGCCCGATGTTCAGGGTAGGATTCGGACCACCCGCTCCGATGGTCGAATTCACGTAGTCAACGGCTTTGTCGGCGCGAAGGATGGCGGCCACCTGACGCTGCAGCACGCCCATTTGCACGAATGACACGTCCGAGGACGCTTCGGTCGAGGCGGCAATGAAGCCCGTGTCTTCCGTTGGAAAGAAGCCTTTCGGAATGATGATGTAGAGCCAAATGGTCGCTCCCAGCGTGGCGAAGGTAATCAGCAGCATGACGAACTTGTAGGCCAGGACCTTATTGAGCGACCATTCGTATCCGCGCAGCCACGCCCTGAACATCGCCTCGAATACTCGCAAGACGACGTTCTCTTTTTCATCCTCACGGTGCTCGTGCAGTACCCGGGCGCACAACATTGGCGTGAGAGTGAGCGAAACAAACCCGGACACGATGATCGCAACCGAGACGCTCACCGCAAATTCACGGAAGACCCGCCCGACCATCCCGCCCATGAGAAGAACCGGAATAAACACGGCAATGAGCGAGAAGGTGATGGAAACGATCGTGAAGCCGATCTCGCGCGCGCCTTTGAGCGCGGCTTCGAAAGGCCGCATGCCGCCCTCGATGTGCCTCACGATGTTCTCGAGCATTACGATCGCGTCATCGACCACGAACCCGACAGACAGGGTCAATGCGAGCAGCGTCATGTTGTTGATCGAGAATCCGAACACGTACATCGCGGCACAGGTGCCGATCAGAGAGACCGGAACCGCCAGGGCAGGGATAATGGTGGCGGACACCTTGCGCAGAAACAGAAAGATGACCATCACTACGAGGCAGATCGCGATCGCAAGCGTTTGCTGCACGTCGGCGACCGACTCGCGGATGGAGATCGAGCGATCGTTGAGGATCTCCATGCGGATCGAGGGTGGCACGACGGCCCGGTATTGCGGCAACCGGCTGCGGATCGCATCCACGACTGCGACCGTATTGGCGTCGGGCTGGCGTTGGATGGCGAGTACGATCGCGCGGTTGTCGTTGAACCAGCTGGCGACCTTGTCGTTCTCCACGCCGTCGATGACGTGCGCGATCTCCTCGAGGTAAACCGGAGCGCCGTTGCGGTAGGCCACCACCACCTTGCGGTATTCCTCCGCTTTGGTCATGGCGGCGGACGCGGTGAGCGTCACGCTCTGCTTGGGCCCGTAGAGCGTGCCGACAGGAGTATTGGAGTTGGCCTTGGAGACGACCGAGCGAACGTCCTCGAGCGAGATGTTGCGCGCGGCAGCGGCCACCGGATCCACCTGCACCCTGACGGCGAATTTCTGCGCGCCATAGACGAGCACCTGGGCCACGCCGGAAATCTGCGAGATCTGTTGGGCAAGCGTGATCTCTCCGTATTCATCGATGACCGACAGCGGCAGGGTCGGTGAATTCAGGCTGATGTAAAGGATCGGGAAATCGCCAGGGTTGACCTTCCGAAAGCTCGGCGGGATCGTCATCTCGACCGGCAGCTTGCGCGCCGCCACCGACAAGGCCGTCTGCACGTCGAGCGCGGCGCCATCGATATTCCGGTTCAGCTCGAACTGAATCGTGATTGAAGTAATGCCCAGCGACGATGAGGATGTAAGCGAGGTGATGCCGGCAATCGTCGAAAGCTGCCGCTCGATCGGCGAGGCGACCGACGCCGCCATGGTCTCCGCGCTCGCGCCGGGCAGCTGCCCCGTAATGTTGAGCGTCGGAAAATCGACGCTGGGAAGCGCCGCGACCGCAAGCAGGCGGTACGCAAAGACCCCGAGCACGAGGATGGAGGCAGTGACGAGGGTGGTTAGAACCGGGCGCCGGATGCAGGTCTCGGAGAGAGTCATATGCTCCTATGTCCCCGCCTTCGCCTCGCGTATCTCCACCTTCGTCCCGCTGGCGAGCAGAAGCTGACCATTGGTGACCACGGTTTCGCCGCCCACCAGGCCGTCGGAGATGACAGACTCGCTGGCGACAATGCGAGCGACCGTGACGGGCTGCACGTTGGCCACGCCATCCTTGACCACGAAGACGTAGGTGCCGGCCTGGCTGACCTGGACGGCTTCGGATGGCACGGTCACCGCCTCCTCCACGCGGAAGGTCATCTGCACGTTGACAAGCGTACCGGGCCAGAGCAGCTCGTCAGCATTCGGCATAGTGGCCCGAACAGGCACCGTTCCAGTCGGCGTGTCGGCCGTGTTCTCGATCATCGTAACCTGGCCAGCCGCGCGCCGGGGATCGCCGGGAATGACCGCTTCGACGGTTGCAGTTTCATTCGTCAATGCCTGGCGCAACTCGGGCAGATAGGCCTGCGGCAAAGCAAATGTAACGTAGACAGGAGCAGCCTGAATGATGGTTGCAAGCGGCGCCGTATCGGCCTGCCGCACGAAGTTTCCGACCTTGACCGCGGCCATGCTTGCACGACCCGTGATCGGCGCCCGAATGGTGCAATAGTCGATTTGAATTCTGAGATTCTCAAGCTGGGCAGTATTTGAATCGACGGAAGCGCGCCAGATGTTGACCTGAGTTCTCGCGTTCTGCAGCGTGACAATCGTGGTAGCGCTCTTGGCGACCAGCTCGATGTAGCGGGCCACGTCGCGTTCGGCCTGCTCGAGATTCGCCTTTGCTCCGGCAAGCAAGCCCTCGATTTGCTTGGCTTGTGCCTCGAGCGCACGACTGTCCAAGCCAAACAGCAGCTCACCTTTGTGCACCATGGCGCCGTCACGGAAATGCACCTCGGTAATCTCGGTGTCGACGCGCGGCTTCACGGCGACGCTCGCGATGGGGGTGACGAACCCGAGCACTTCGATCCTGACAGGAACGGCTTTCTTCACGGCAGCTGCCGCCTCGATCGGAACCGCCCGCGGGGCATTCAGGCGGGGCGCTTGCGCCTCTGCGCCGCCCGACCACAAGCCGCCACGCGTGGCAGCGACAATCCCCGCGGCCGCGAGGATGGCCACGCCTCCCAAGAAAAGCGTGCGTTTCTTCATCGGCGACGTTAACCGCGCATCCGGTCGGTCGATACCGTGCCCAAGGCTAAGCTATTCCTGCGCATGGTTTCTTTTGGTATGCCAGTCTGACCTTGTAGCATACCGAATTGCAACGTACATCATCGTCTGTGCTTTCCCGCCTAAAAACCGCATAAATCCTCATCCTTCACCTCTGCGCCCACACAACCGGGCGCCTTGCCTTTCCCGCTCGCATGCGCATTGCCACCTGGAACGTCAATTCCATCAAGCAAAGAATGGACCACCTGACCGCTTGGATCGCGGAGCGGTCACCGGATCTCGTCTGTCTGCAAGAAACAAAATGCGTTGATGAGGCCTTCCCGCGTGAGCAGTTGGAGACGCTGGGCTACAATGTTGCAGTGCACGGGCAGAAGGCCTTCAATGGGGTGGCCGTGCTCTCGAAGTTGCGCTTCGACGAGGTCACGCCGAAGCTGCCGGGAGAAGACGCCGACGACCACGCCAGGTTCATCGAAGTCGTTGTCTCGACGCCTTCAGGGCCGCTGCGTCTCGCTTCGCTTTATCTGCCCAATGGCAATCCGCCGGACAGCGACAAATACTCCTATAAGATCGCCTGGATGGACCGGCTTACTCGTTACACATGCGAGCGGCTGCGCTTTGAGGAGCCGCTGGTGCTGGCGGGAGATTTTAACGTGATCCCCGCCGATGCCGACGCGCGCCATCCGGCCCGATGGGTGGGCGACGCTCTGTTTCTGCCAACCACGCGCGCGAAATTCCGCAGCTTGTGCAATCTCGGTTTGACCGACGCCATAAGGGCGGCGAGCGATGGGGCCGACCTCTATACGTTCTGGGACTACCAGGCCGGGGCATGGCAGAAGAACGACGGGATCCGAATCGATCACCTTCTGCTGTCGCCGCAGGCGGCTGACCGCCTGCAGGCGACCGGCATCGACGCGCAGGTTCGCAGTTGGGAAAAGCCGTCGGACCACGTTCCGGTGTGGATCGACCTCGCGGTCGAGGGGCCGCGCTGAGCTGACCCAGGGCTGCCGCCCGCGCCAACTGTGTGTCCCGGATGCGGTGCAGCGCGACGCGCGGCGGGCTCGCCTGCTACGGCAACCGATCGGCACGTCGCGGTGCACCGCTGGTCCGGGACCTTAAGAAACGCGGTGCGCGGCGCGGCCTGTCGCGTGTCCGCGTTGCTTGGCGATCCCGGGTCTGCAACGCACCATGGCCGCAGCGCAGTTCGTCCTGTGCGCGCTGAAAGGCTATGCTTGCGCTGCGTCCATGCTGCATTGCGCCCGGGACACGCCCAAACACAGCATCGGGCCCGCAGTAAGGTCAGCGCTTGAGGAGGAAGCTGTCCAGGATGCTCCAGGGGAGCTTGTAGTTCACGCCGACGCGCACGATGTGATCGTCGAGCGTCACGTGCTGGTTGCTCGCGAACGCGGGGTTCGGAGCCGGGGTGAAATAAGACTTATCCTGTAACCCGACATAGAGGTACTCGACCTTGGCGGACCAGTCCGGCGTGAGCCTCATCTCGACCCCGCCGCCTACGGTCCAACCCCAATGCCAATGTTTTTCTGAAAGCTGTCCTGGCGGACCGGTAAAATTGTTTTCCACCCTCGCCAAAGCAGCGCCCGCGGTGGCATAAACCATCCAGTTCTGCTGTGCATAACCAAAGCGGCCGCGATAAGTCGAGAGCCACGGCTCTTTCACCTCATTGGTGAAGCCGGCGTTGGGCGGCAAATCCAAGGCAGTCCCGCGCTTGCTGGTGATGGAAGTATCGCCCTCGTAGCCATAGACGGCAGCGCCGCTCTGGAAATTGAACCCGGACGTGATTCCGACGATCCCGCCGTGCAGATCAAAATGCGGGGTCTGGTCGCCCGTGAAGTCGTTATGGACTCCCGCAGTCCCCCACGCTCCGCCTCCCGATATGCCGATATACGAACCGGTCCAGTTGGTGACGACGTGAGGAGGCCGATAGATCGGAGCAACACCGAGGTCGGCAGCAAGCGCCGGGGCGTGTATCGATGACGCAAGCGCAAACCCCAGCGCAGCCGCGCTGACGCAGAGGTATTGTGAGGTCGTGCGATGCGTTCTCATTTGGGTTGAGGCTACGCCACAAGGAGATACGCGTCCATTACCATTGAGCCGACCTGCCGGTGATTTCGGCGAGGTGTGTCCTTGAGAGCACACACCCTTATTCCCGGCGCTTTTTCAGCCAGTCTTCCAGGTACTTATGGGCGAGAGTTCGCTCACTTTCGTTGGCCTGGCCGAGCGCGGCACTGTACATCTCGGTGATCCATTCTTCTTCCGGACCCGCGCCGTCTTTCGCCATGATCAGCCAGAACAGCCCAAGGGCTGCTTGGCGCGAAATCCCGTCCCCCTTGGACAACATCTCGCCGAGCAACGCCTGCGCCCGGTGATCTCCCTTGTCGGCTGCGAGGTTAAGCCAGCGTGCGGCCTGAATGGCGTCCTTGTGGGCCCCGCCTTTACCGAGGAGATAAAGCCGTCCCAGTTGGTACTGAGCCTCCGGATCGGCAAAATAGGAGGCGGCGTAGCGGAACATCTCCCGCGCACGATGCGGATCGGCCTCCAACCGATCGGGGATACCATCCAGATAGTACTGACCCAGGGTGACAAACGCGTTTGAGACGTAGCGAACATTTGGGGTGCCCACGCTGTCGTCCCCGTAGATCATCGTGAGGCGCCGGAAATACTCATAGGCGCGTGCCCTGTCGAGGGAGACCCCATCGCCATCCGCGTACATGCGGCCAAGCTTCCAGATTGCGCCCGCTACCCCTTGATCCGCTGCGTATTCCAGCTCGGCCAACGCTTGGTGCGTCTTGCCTTGACGCAAGGCCTGCGTCCCCGACCGGAACGCTTCGAGAGGTGTAGCCGGCGCAGCGGGCCGCGTCGGGATGGTGATGGGCGCAATCGGGACGGCCGCAAGCGGCGTTGCGCTCCCCAGCGGGTTGGCACCGGGGTTGAAATCAGAGCCGGGGCCCTGCAGCGGGACGGCCACGGTCGCGCCTTCGGGAGTGCGCGTGCCATCGAAACTCACGGCAGGCGAGAGCCCCACGGCCAAGGCCAGCAACCCGAGGCTCACAACGACATTAGACGGCCGCATAACACATCGCCTCGGCGGCACCGTCCACTTGACCGATGCAGAAAGCACGGGTCGCTCCAGAGCGCCCGCCTGTGACCAGGGCGACCTTCCTACCCGTGCTCTGTCCGTAAAGAGCTACGGCGGTCGCCAGCATTTCTCGCATCCCGGGACCGCCTTGCGGCCCTTCGTAATGGATTACGAGCACTTCGCCTTCCCTGTACTTCTTGTTCTTGACCGCCGCGAAGCACGCTTCCTCCCCGTCAAAGCAGCGCGCCGAGCCGATAAATTGCAAGTCCGCCAACCCGGCAACCTTTGCTGTCGCGCCATGCGGCGCGAGGTTGCCCTTGAGCCCGACGACACCGCTGGTGGCGGAGAGCGGCTTGTCGGCGGGGTGGACCACGGATTGGTCCTTGTTCCGCTTCACCCGCTTGAGGTTCTCGGCAACGACACGCCCCGTACCGTGGTCGAGCAGCGTCCTCATCAGGAGCGGAACGCCACCAGCTTCCAACAGGTCTTTGGCAACATAACGGCCGGTGGATTTCAAATCCGCAATACACCATGTCCTTTTGATGATTTCGGCTGGCCGGTCCCGCCCGTCGGTGACGTGCCGGCTGGGAAGCTTCGCCTGCAGATTGAGCTTGGCGTCCATGTGAGCGCGTCCCGGCGAATCTCAATTCAAACTACGAAACCCGTGTTCCGGTCTTGATCTCACGGGAGCGTATGGCCAAATCGCGGCGCGGCCCGGCCGGATTCTTGTCTAGGTACCAATGTTTTAGCTCTGTTGCAGGACGGCCACACGGTTAACGAATGGTTAACGCAAAAGGTCACAGTCGAGCCGATACTGCGGATCGAAGCCGAGCTCGGCGCGGGCTTTTTCGATGGCGATTACGCCATCGTCCTCGGCAATATTGTAGATGCCGGGCTGGCCACGCGTGACGGCGAGGACTGCTGCGTGTGCCGCCGCATCGACATGCACCGCAGGCTTGCGCTCGGGAGCGGAGGACCAAGTCCCCGGTCCGTAGAGGAGCCCATAGCGCAGTACGATTCCTACAATTCCCTCCCCTTGCAGGACCTGCTGCTCCATGTCAGCCGCACCCTTCACCGTGACTGCCCGAATCGGATCGGCCAGATTGAGCGGATCGGTTTCGGGGTGCGGTTCGCGGCCGGGCGCATAGGCGAAGGCGATGCTCGGAACGATGAACCGGCGTGCTGACGCTGCACGCGCGGCCGCAAGAAGATTGCGCGTGCCCTCGATCCGGATGCGCGCATTCGCGGGATAGGAGGCCGATATGCGGACTTGGTCGAGCTGTTGCGGCAGATCCGTGAGCTGGTGAATGATCACTTCGGGCCGTGCCGAAGATACGGAGTCGATGACGGCTTGCCGATCGAAGACATCGAGCACGGCGGGGGTGATCCCGGCACCCGCAAGCTCGTTTGCTTTTTCGGCGGAACGCGTCGTGCCGGTGACCGCATGGCCGGCGCGAACGAGAAGCGGGACAAGACGGCGACCGATCGCGCCGGCAGCGCCGGCCAGAAATACACGCATGGCGGAATTGCTAATGCCCTCCTTCGCCGCCGTCGAGAGGATTTGATCTTCATGCCGCTCGGGCGCCGGTTCTTCGCGCGCAGCGTGCATGTCGTCGCGCCCGAGCTCATTGGCGCGACCCTTCTGGTCGATGGCGTCGGAGGTACCATCGTCGAGGTGGAGGCCTATCACCACACCGATCCAGCCGCGCACTCCTATCGCGGCCGCACCGAGCGCAATGCGGTGATGTTCGGCCCGCCCGGCTATGCCTATGTCTACCGCTCCTACGGCATTCACTGGTGTCTCAACTTCGTGTGCGAGCGGGAAGGCTCAGCCAGCGCCGTGCTCATCCGTGCGATCGAGCCGGTCTACGGGATTGCGGCCATGCGCCGCCGCCGCAAGCTTTCGGAAGCGCGGCTGCTGTGCTCGGGGCCGGGGCGGATGTGCCAAGCTCTCGGAATCACGGGCGCGCACAATGGACTGGCGCTGAATCAGCCCCCGTTCGAGCTGCGCGGGGCAAAAGCAGAGTTCGAGATCGCAATCGGGCCGCGCATCGGGATCACCAAAGCAGCGGATGTTCCCTGGCGCTATGGGCAGAAAGGTTCGCGATTCCTGAGCAGGGCTTTCAAATGACTTCCATCTCAGTGTTGCCGGGGACAGCTCATAGCGCAGAAGGCCGCGCAGCGGAGAAGCGAATTCCCGGGGCCACGAGCAACAGCGGCAGCGTGCTGATGGCGATCGGCAGAAACGCAAACCGCGCGTCTCCCGTAAGATCCCAGCTCATGCCGCTCAGCACCGAAACAAAAAGACCCTCGCTGTAGCTGATGGTGAACATCGCAGCCGACATGCGGGCCACGTCCGACGGCGCGGTCAAGAGCGGCGGGAGGGCAAAGCCGAGCGTGAGCACCACGGCACAGAGCGCTCCAATTCCAGCGGCAAAGACGATGGTCCATGCGCCTGCCGTCGTTGCGATCCCAGCGAGACACAGCAGCATGAGCGCTCCGGAGAGCACGAAAGGCAACGCGCGCCGCTCAAACCGGGTGGAGATCGCAAGCAGCACCAGCGATGCGGGCAGCTGGCCAAAGTTGAGCGCCGTGAGCGCACCGCCAATGAGGTCGGATCGGCCAGCCGCGGCAAGATGCCCAGGAAGGAACGCATTGCTGCAGAAGTAAACGCTGTTGACGCTGCCGAACACGAATCCGAGCTGCCAGATCTGTTTGTTGCGCCAGCTCGCTCGCGATACCGATGATGATGTCGGTACGGGAACGGCCGGTGTGGACGATCGCGGCGCCAGCACAATGAACACGGCCGCGATCAAAAAGATCGGAAGGCTCCAGACCGCAAGGGCGGCACGCCAGGAACCATTCACGATCGGCAGGACGAGCGGAATCGTGAGCATCACGGCAATGACTTCGCCTACGAGCAGGCCGTTGGTGAAAACCGCGGTGGCGAAGGTCACGCGCTGCGGCAGCCATTGCCGAACAAGCGGCGGCAGCGACGGCTGCATGATGGCTATCCCCGTGCTCATCACAACCGTGGCGGCGTACAGGACCCAGACGTTGAGCATCGCGCCGCGCAGCGCGGAGGCGATTCCAGTGACGATCAGGCCGGCGATGAGCGTGCGCAGCGCACCGAACCGGCCGATGAGCGCCGATCCCGGCAGCGCGGCCGCGCCAAAGAGAACCGCCGGGAGCCCGGAGAGTATGCCGATCTCCGTGCCCGACAGCTGCAAATCCCGCTGTATCATCGGGATGAGGGGTGGAATCGCCAGAAGAGTGAGCCGCAGCGCCACGCCCGCGAGCCATAACAGGCAAAGCTCCGTCATGCGCGGGCTTGACCCGCGCATCCATCTTCCTCGAAAAAAGAGTCTGATGAAAGGGCAATTGCCGCCTTAACTCCGGAGCACGCAATAAGAGAAGAGATACCCGCGCTCATCGAGTCACTTCCTCGTAAAGATCCTTCCAATCGGGATTGATCGAGAGAATGAGATCGATTTTCCATTCGCGCGGCCAATGCTTGATGTTCTTTTCCCGTTGAATTGCAGCAGCAGCGGTGTCGTGGCGCTCGTAGTAGTAAACCAGCATCTTCACTCCGTAGCGCTTGGTGAAACCGAGCACGAGGCCTTCCCGGTGCTCGAACACCCGGCGGATCAGGTTGTTGGTAACACCGACGTAGAGAGTGCCGCCGCGACGGCTTGCAAGAATGTAAATCCAAAATCCCATTTGCTGCCCAACGATTCTGGCTTCATTCGCGGAGTGATCACCGCCGTCATTCCCGTCTCCGGACTTGATCGGGAGATTGATCCTCAATCCATCTGCTTCATCAAGACTCTTCGTTCGAAGAAGATGGATGCGCGGGTCAAGATCCTATGCAGGCGTAGCGGGCGAGGTGGTACCAGTGCGGTTCCAAACCACCATTAGCCGCATAGGAGAGACC
>Ga0209331_1000106_pt1 | contig 27657 bp, 24 predicted proteins | sample JacPinW_OM3H0_M3_FD_187971 | JGI IMG/M metagenome (GOLD analysis project Ga0209331, IMG submission 187971) | Forest soil microbial communities from Algoma, Ontario, Canada - Jack Pine, Ontario site 1_JW_OM3H0_M3 (SPAdes) (version 2) | ecosystem: Environmental > Terrestrial > Soil > Boreal...
GAAGCCGGTAGACTTTTGCTCCAGCTCGACGAAGCCGAGCGTGCCGTTGTTGAATACGACGACCTTCACCGGCAATTTGAGCTGCGTCAGGCTGATGAGATCACCCATCAGCATGGAGAAGCCGCCGTCACCGGAGAGCGAGATGACTTGCCTGCCGGGAGATGCCGCCTGGGCGCCGATCGCCTGCGCCATGGCATTGGCCATGGAGCCGTGCCAGAACGAACCGAGCAGCCGGCGTTTGCCGTTCATCGCGAGATAGCGCGCAGCCCACACCGTGGGGAGGCCGACGTCGCAGGTGAAGATGGCATCCTGTGCCGCGTGGTCGCTGATCGCCTTGGCGATCTGCTGCGGATGAATGAGCCGCTTGCCGGGCGTTCCCTTGGCGAGATCGTCGAGCTCCTTGCGCGACCTGGCGTAATGTTTCTGCGCCTGGACGAGATGGGTTCCGTCGCTCTTTTGCTTGAGCAGTGGGAGCAGCGCCGAGAGTGTCGCGCGCACGTCACCGACGACGCCGAGATCGACGGCGACGCGGCGGCCGATGTTCTCCGCCCGCAGATCGACCTGCGCAACGCGGACACCGTCTCCCTCCGGATAGAACTGGCGATAGGGGAAGTCGGTCCCAAGCATCAGCAGGACGTCGCAGTCGCGCATCGCGTAGTAGCCGGACGAAAAACCGATGAGTCCGGTCATGCCGACATCGTAGGGATTATCCCATTCTACATGCTCTTTGCCGCGCAGCGCGTGCACCATCGGCGCCTTGAGGCGCTCGCCCAGCGCGATGAGCTCATCGTGCGCGCCCTGGCATCCCGAGCCGCAGAGGATGGTGATGCGGTCATCGCCATTGAGCAGCGCGGCAAGGCGATCGAGCTCGACGCTTGACGGTGTTACGACCGGCGGCTGGGGCAGCAGCCCGGCAGCCTTGGGCTGGGGCACGCTCGATGCGGGCTGCAAGGCGACGTCGCCGGGGATAACCACCACCGACACGCCGCGCTTGCCCACGGCTTCACGGATGGCGACCTCGAGCACTCGCGGCATTTGATGGGCCGTCGAGATGAACTCGCAATAATGGCTGCACTCCTGAAACAGCGCCTGCGGGTGCGTCTCCTGAAAATAGCCGCTGCCGATCTCAGGTGACGGGATCTGCGCTGCAATCCCGAGCACTGGGACACGGGAGCGGTGACAATCAAACAAACCGTTGATGAGGTGGAGATTGCCCGGTCCGCAGCTGCCTGCGCAGACAGCGAGCTCTCCGGTCAGATGCGCCTCGGCGCCCGCAGCGAACGCGGCGACTTCCTCGTGCCTGACGTGGATCCACTCGATCTTTCCCTGGCGCCGTATGGCGTCAGTCAGCCCATTGAGGCTATCACCGACTATGCCGTAGATGCGCTTGACCCCTGCCGCGGCCAGGACCTCGACGAACTGCTCAGCAACTGTCTTCGCCATTGGAGTTCTCCATTTAGTCTTGCCAGATGTCTGCCGCAGGCGGGCGGCTGCTCCGGTGCCTGTGCAGCTTTCATCGCATTCGGTCTTTGACTTGGTGTCGGAAGTAACGCCTTTCTCTACCGCGCCTGCTGTTGTTTTGACCGTTCTTGCGGGGCCCAACTCGTTCGCGTCCCTTCGCGTATAGCGAATCGTGAACGGCCGGCGTCCTCACAGGTTCCGCTTCCTGAAGACACCGTCTGAGTTGGGCCGTCCTTCTCGCTCAATTTGCGGTGGCAGCACTTTTCGAAACATCCCCCCGATGGGGGACACGCTGTGCTGTTTCGGGGGAGCCGTGGGCGCGCAGCGGCCGGCACGGTCCAACCATCCATCACAACAGCCCGAGCGACACAGCCTGAAATACCGCCTCGGTGCGGGTGTTGACGGCCAGCTTCAGGAAGATACGCTTGACGTGCGTCTTGACTGTCTCCGGTGAGATCTCGAGTGTCCGAGCGATGCGCTTGTTGGAGAAGCCTTGGCTGATCATTGCAAGGACATCGCGCTCCCGCGGTGTGAGGACGCGGCTGTTGGACTGCGCCGAACGATCACCCGCATAGCCGGAATCCCAGCGCGCAAGCAGGCTTTCCGGAAAAGGCAGAATCTCGCGATGCTTTGACCCGGGCGTCTTTATTACTGGAACGAAGGTGACAAAGTTCGAAACGGCGCTCATTGACTTGGTCCTCTCGGTCGAGACGGGGATCGGCTGCTCGTCGGCGACCACAATGGAGGGCACCGGCGCTTGTGTAGCTTTCATCGTGTTCGCCCGCTGATTTAGTGTGAGAGGATGCGCCGGTCTCCACTGCACCTGCTGTTGTTTTGACCATTCTTGCGGATTCGGCTTCGCCGATGAGACCCGATTAGGCGAACGCGCAGAATCAGTCCGGTCGGGCACACTGGAAACCAGCACCGGTCTGCAGGATCATGATCGAGCGAACAAAGTCTGTGCCGACTACTAGCGCAGGCGGCGTCGATATTCCGCCGGCGTCATGCCGATCGCGCGACGAAATGCTCGTGTAAAGCTAGCCTGCGATGAAAAGCGCGCGTTCAAGGCTACCTCTGCAAGCGGCAACCGGCCGGCTGCTATTTCCGCCATCGCGTTCTCCAGCCGCATGCGGCTCACATAGCGGTGGGGCGGGACGCCAATGGCGAGTGTGAACACTCGGGCGAAATGGAACGTGCTGAGACACGCGACCCGAGCCAACTCCTCGAGTTTGATCTCGTCACCAACATGTGCCGAAATGTAATCGAGAACACGGCGTAGCCGCACATGATCAAGCGGATATGAAGCAGGCTCAGTAAGGCTACACGATCCGTTGTCGCAATAGCTTTGAATAATGCGCGCGGCCAGCGTCAGGGACGCTGTTTCCACATACATGCGGCCGGCGGTCGTCTCGTTCGTCATCTCCGAGAGGATCGAACGGACAGTCTGATTTATCACTTCATCTCGGATGCCGGCGACATAGCGAACGGAGTGAGCAGGCGCCCCTGGAAGATTGAAATCATCGCCTAGTCGACGGAACAGCGTCGTTGGCAGGTATAGATGCATCGTTTCCGGAATGGGCGCCGAGATCGTGATCTCGTTGTCGCCGACCCCGATAGGGCTCAGCCAAATCGTCCCTGTCGTTGGGATGGTCTGCTGGCATTGACCGGCGCCGGTTCGCGTTACAAGACCGTTATCGTTGCCAGCGACTGCAGAACACAGCTCCATATGCTGTGGGACGATCACCGGCGTTTCACTAACCCCATGCGAGCGCAACTCCGCAGATATTGTCGACCACCCAAGCCCGGCGGATGACCGCAGAAGCGCTGAGGTCGGATACTTCCTCGCCCCATGTGTTTGTAATTCCATTGGAATCCACCGGAAGCGGATCCGCCTACTCGGACCCACGGTCTTTCTTCGCACCTGCAAAAATCGTAAAGTCGCACCGCGGCGCCCATCCCCCAAACGGGGGAACGAAGAACGGGCGTAAGGGGGATGCCTTGACTGAAGTGCATTCAACTTCCTCGAGCGGGGCGGCAGCCGGAAAAGGGCTGCTGCCTGGCCGCAAGCAGCTCCCGTTCTCGCTACCAAAGTGGTGCCGCCGCGATCTCTTGGGGTGATCGATCGCCCACGTCTACTGGCCATGGCCTCTCAGCTTCCGGGCCAAGCGGCTGGAGTGTCAGAGCGAATTTTTGCCCCTGCCGCCGGAGGCGATTTCCTGGAGCAAAAAATATTTAGCGACGGGGCGCGAGCAGTTCTTCATTGCTGCCCCTGCTTCGGCCTAGACGGATTTGAGCGCATTGCTCCCCAGGGATCAGCAGGTGCCCTCTTATCAGGAATCTTCCCGATTGCGGATTTATACGCATCCTCGATGGTTTTCTGTTTTTGCTTCTCTTCCGGTGCCATTTGGTGGTCAGGCGATAAGCTGATACTCGGCGTTGGCATCTGAGCAGACGCTGCCCCCGTCAGCTAAGGCAATAATCGCCCCGGCGTGGACGATTTTCCGCACTGTGTCCTGGGCCAAGCTCATGATGACAGAATAATACGGCGCATTTGGAAGCGCTCGCAAGCCGTCGCGGCCGCCTTGCGACGCATGTCCTCGGCAGCAAACAGAGCGATGGGACTTACGTGCAACGCCGCGCCGGTCGCCGAGGGGCCAAACAGCGGACCTTATGCACGTTGGTCAGAACGCGGTCGCGTCTGCCAGCCGTGGGGCCCCTCTAGCACAATTTCGCCATATTGGTTAATATCGGCGGCGCTGGGACGATCTCCCCCCAAAAAGTGGAGAGGCATCATTACGGAGAGAAGAATGAGACTGATGACGCTCGCCTTAGGCGCGCTATTGCTCGCTGTGGCTGCCGCCCCTTCCGCGAATGCGTTGGTGCGTCCCGAATGGATCGTGGTCCGCTGGGCTAATGCGGATTGCAAGATTTGGCACAACGATACTAACGCCCCTCTAGGTTACGGCTGGCGTCCTGTCGCCTTTGCCGGCACCTGGGGCGGAGCGTATTGGAAGATGGTGCGGCTGTATCAAATACGGGCCTGCGTATAGCTCGCGCCAGATCAGGGTCGGATTCGGATTCGCCCGGCATTTTGCCGGGCGAATTTTTTACTGGGGGTCTTCAACTCACGCCACTGGCGACATTTGAGCAGAAGCTCCTACTCAGTGGCCGGCAAGTGCCTAGGCGCACATACGTTCTTGCCGCCGGCTGGGGGGCCGTCGCCGTTTCAGCAATTCGGCGCGCGCCTAAAGGGATGATCGGGGCTGGCGATTCGTTAGCATGGCCTGCGGCCACAACGTTATGGTCGAGCTGCCACAGGAACTCGCTGCTGTACTCATCGCAGCCGCCTAGCTTTGGGTGATTAGTGCGTCACGTCAGAAGTGGGTGCGTTTCTCGCTGAAGTGGCGCGCAGCCTGGCGGTGTTCCGGTCTTCACCCAGTCAGCATTAGCGCTCACGCTAATGTCGCATGCTGGCGTAGCCGTCAATTGTGCCCAGCTTCCGTCCCCAAACGATTGCTCCCGCTCGATGAGGCCACTGCCGTCTCGTCGAAAGTCTCATAAGACGCATCTTCTTCAATGAGCATCGGTCCTATGTACACGACCCGCTCGGTGGGGTCATAGCCGAAGACGGTCGCTAGTGGTGGCTTGTATGCTGCCAGCCCCATATTGGCGATGTGGCGTGGCTGGAGCATCTCATAAAAGCTGAGCCCGAAAAGGCCGTACACGAACATGCAGAACGCAAGGTACAATGTGATGCACGCTGCGGTCTTCTCCGTCTCTGGATAACCCGTGCGCATCCTCCGCAGCTCAGCCCAGCTCCCGCATCTGCTTCGCACGGCCGGCTGCCAGCAGGCACCCTGCCTCGTTTCCTTCGGCGTTTAGAGCCTCGGCCTCCGCCAGGGCAGCGGCAAACATCAACTGGCCATAGGTGTGAACTTGCCCCACCGTCTCCGGCGTTGGTTGATGGTCAAGCTGTGCGACCTGTCGCAACTGCGTGATTTGGTCCGCGCAAGTTCCGGCATGCGCGAAGCCTGTTCCTGCACTCAGAGCGGCACAGACTATGAGTAGGGAGAACAGTCGGCTCATACCATTGCTCCTCGCGAGCAGCTTATGTTGGCCGGGCTCCGAGATTTGCTTTGTCGATTTTGCGCTCAAAGTGCGGATCTTGCGCCAATGTTGTTGAGTTTCGACAGAGTGGCGGTTTAAGAAGGCCTGCGGGGCATCAGCTGCAAATGGCAGAGAATGATGGTCTGCCCTGCTGTGGCGCCGCAGATCGTATCGTGAACCCCATTCACACTCAGGATGCATCATCCTGGCGGCTTGTTGGCACCTGCGGCACTCGTACGCCACCAGCCCTGGCTCTCTAAGTGACGGGGCCGATGCCAGAAGGGGGGGCTACGATCGCCCGAGCGCTCCATGCAGCATGACCCGACCCGGGCATGTGCGCCCCAAGGAGCCCTGAGGCTCCGCGAGGGGTCATGGGTGATCGATGAGTTCTGCGGGCGTGCAGCTTGGCGCCGCTTGTCTCGTCAACCCCCGCTATTGCCGCATGCGACGACCGATCGCTGGGGAGCCAACTGGTGTGAACACGCTAACGACTTGTAGGGTACAAATGCTGGCCGCATGCCTGCGTAACGCCAGCATTTGTCAGGGAGGTAGCGAGTTTCGTCGGCGTGGAGGACTTTGCTCCATCCAGGCGTGCGCTGTTGATGCCGGACACCAACGTCTACATCAAGGCTGCGGCTGGAGCCCTGTCTGCGCTTGTCCAGGATCTCGTTGAACGCGCGCTGCTGTCATTGCTCGGTCTGCCTGGGCGAGCGCCACATGCAATCTGTCAGGCAAAATGCAACTTGCGACTTGTAGACATGTAACGGGACTCATGTATAAAGGGATATCCTTCAGGAGCATGTCCAAGCCCGGCCGAATTATCGCGCCGGGCTTTGTTCTTGGTGCGGTCGGGTCGCCAGGGGTGACAGATAGCGGACGTGCTTGGAAGCAAGCCAACAGGGCCGCCACGGCCGGTCGGAAGGTGGCGATCACAAATTCAAGCCGGTATATTTTACCCACTCAACCTTCGGCTGAAAAATATCCTGTAAATTTCCTGTTGTTTACAGAGAGGGTCATTTTCGCTCTCCCATCGGTTGTGCGATGGCGAAATCGCCGGACCGGTCTACACGCCGAATAGCCACCGACGACATCGGGGCGCATGCAGCACAGGGGGGGCTTTCATTTCTCTGCCAAACGAACCCGACGCGAGGCAAAGCGCGGTTGCAGTCTTGGCCAAACGAACCCGAGAGGACGCAACGCCGACCGTATTTTGGCCCGACGGTATTTGGCCGAACGAACCCAAGCAACACTTGTCGTCAAAGATGCTCCTCGGTGCGCAGCGAAAGCTCCACCATCCGCTCCAGCAGGTGATCCGCCGGCAGGCCCGCAAAATTGTGCAGCACGAGCTCCTTGGCATAGAGACGCACGAGATAGCGAAGCTTCAGCGATTTGGTACGCGAGGCGTAGACGAAATCGCGGTGGCCGTTGTTGACCACGATGAGGTTGCGCTTGCCGTCGAATTTCGAGCGCCAGGATTCCCCCGGCGCGCGCTCGAATGTGTACCCAGGAAGCCCGCGCGCCGGCGCGGTCGCGGGATTGATCTGCGACAGCAACTCGTGCGTCACCGTGATCAATGCCTCACTCGCGCAAACGATGTCGCGCTGGCGGACCATGACCTTGATCCGCGTCAGCCCGGGTTCCTCGGCTGCAAGGAATGTTGCCGCCTGGTTGTGCACCTGGCTCAGCGTTCCGAGACCATCCATGATCTCCCAATCGAATTGCAAATCGTCCTCGACGCGGCGACGGGAGCGGTCGCGCGGCAGCGCCCGCAGCTCCTTTGCGGTGCCCACGCGCACCATGCTCGAGGCCGGCGAGATTGCGACACTGAACAGCGGGCCGGGAAATTCGAAGAACTGCCGCTGCTCCGCTCCGCCGGACTCCGGCTGCACCTCCATCTGCGCATTCTCGAATCCGTTCGATGCCGCCTGCACGTCGGTGTCGCTCGGCCGCTCTGCAGCGGCCTGATACCGGCGCGGGGCAATGTCGAACCAGTCATATTCTTCGGCCGGCAGGGCGAGCAACGCTTCGCGAAAGGCGCGCTGGATGGTGCGCAGCTGCTCGCGGCTTGTTTTTTCCTCCTCGGCACTGCGCTGCGCTTCGATGATCTCGATCAATTTCGTTTCGAGCGGGCGGAGCGCCTCACGCAGTGCCGCGTAGGCCGAATCGCGGATGATCCCGGTGCGCGTGCCCGGGGTGAGCTCGAGAAACGGCGCATCGAGATGACCCTGGAGCCAGCGCGAATTCCATGGCGGATGCGCCAATTCATCGAGCAGCGTGAGGTCGTCGATCACCCTTGTGCCGCGCCGGTAGAGCGCCACGCGATTGCTCTCCTGCGACTCATGCAGGTAGAGCTCAACGTAAACGTCGCCAAGCGGGCTTCGCAGCGGTGGCAATTGGTGCAGCAGTCGTCCCTCGTATTGGCGGGGCTCGACCGCGTACTGCTTGCGCGCAAGCCGATCGATGATCGTGATGCGCACGCCCGTACTGCGGATGCGATCGCGTAGTTCCGCTGCGAGATACCACTGGATTTTCTCGCCCGAAAGCGAGCGGATGCCGTCGAGCAGGGGGGCGATCCGCACCTCGGTGCCGCCGTCGCCAAACAAGGTCCGCTTCGGCGCGACCGAGTAGCCCGGATCGCCTTTGCGCATGATCATCTGATAAGGCCGCCGATCCGTGCCGGTCGATGTCATGGTCAGCTCTTCGCCAACCGTCCAAAAGCTCAGCAGCCCAATGCCGAACTCTCCCTGCAGCCCGGCGCTCCCGTTCGCTTTCAATCGCCGCTTCACCGAATCGCAAATGTGCGTGGCGACGTAGCGAAAATCCGGCCTGCCCTCGCTGTCACGCGGCACCCCTTCGCCATCATCGCGGATCGCAAGGAAAGATCTGCCATGCTCGCGCCCGCGCGTAATCGTGACCGTATGCGCCTTGGCATCAATGCTGTTCTCGACCAGTTCCGCGATGGCCTTCAAGGGGCTGCTCTGCGAGAGCGCGATGATGGTAATCGCGTTCCAGTCATCGCCTATTCTCAGCCTGCCCCGCCGCCGGCCCGGCTCCCCTGCAGCCTCCGCTCGAATCGCCTCCGTCAATGCAGTCATCCTCGCTCGATCCGTCGCCGCGCCAACGAGTGCGCCCCGTGACTGGCCCCTGAATACATGACTAGGAAAGCACGCGCACCGACTCGCCTCTCGTACCCACAGACCTTATCCTGAGGAGGCGCGAAGCGCCGTCTCGAAGGATGGGGGCTGGCTCGATCTCACTTGTCGCCGTCCTTCGAGACGCGCGCAAGAGCGCGCTCCTCAGGACGAGGTTGATTAATGCCTGGTGCCCCGACATTGGGGACTGAGCGTGGGCGAGCAGTGAGACGCTCGCTCATGCGAGCCTCGGCCGCTGCACGCTGTTTATCGATCGCGCGCAGTTTCCGTCGCTTCTCGGCCGCGGGGATTGCTTACCTCGGCCTGAACCAATCCATGAATGATCGGCGTGCTCGCCTGACCGGCCTGCGTCCTTGTTGCGCAGCAGGCTGATCGTTTGGCGCGGCTGATTGAGTGCTGGTGCCTTGGGAGCCCTCTTCGATCGCGGGCCGAATCGACGCTTCGGACGCGGCGCCTTCCGGCCTCTTGACCGCCAGCAGCAGGTTCGACTCGTTAGGGCGCCACCGGTAGCCTATGCCGAAATCGATGGAGCGGCTATTCCTGAAGAGCGTCGCATAATTCGGCTGATACCTGCCGGGGAACACGCCGATGGGGCCGAGATAGCGCCCGAACGGCTGCAGGTCCCATTTCTTGGAATCATAGTAGCGCAGCGGGATGCCGGAATCGTCCTGAACCATCGCCGTGCAGTTGGCGAGCAGGAAATCTCGAACCTTTGAGAAGCCGCCCGAGTGCAGCAAGTAGGAGGCGCTCTTCACCAAGCCGTCCCCGGGCGCGAGCGTCTCCAAGAACTGCAGAAATTTGCTGTTCTTGACGCCGTCGTCGGCAAGGTTGGTGCTGAAGTAATAGAGCGTGCGCGGCTCGTCATCACTGCCGGCGAACACAATCTTCACGCCGCGCGCGGCACTGCTGCGAGCGCCATCGACATCCGGCTGCACGGCACCCTGCTCGTCGAGCCTGACCCGAGTGACCTCGCGGACAGTCTTGCCCGAGCGCGCCAGGAATACGTAGAGGATCGGCAGCGTGCCGTTGACCCGGCCGACGCTCAGATCCGCTTTCATGCGGTGGGTAATGAAGAAGGTGTGGGACAGGAGCGAGCTGATCGAGGCATGCAGGTGATAGAGGTTCGGCGCGACCGACCCGCGCAACGTGGTGAGGTCGGGAACCGTGCCGACCGGCTCGAGCCCCGCGAGCACATAGGTCTTGGCGTTGGGATAGAAGGCGTTTGCATAGAGGAAGTCCGGACCGCTGAACATGTAGAACACGGTCGGCGGCGGTGCGGTGATATTCTTCTCTGACCAGGCGCGAATCCGCGCGAGCTGGCCCTGGTCGAGGCGCCCGAAAGCGGAATCGAAGCTGCGGGCGTGCTGTTGCCAGGCGCCGTCCTTGGTCAACGGCGCGAGCGGCGACTCGGCGGCAACCGGCATGCCTGCGAGAAAGCGCGCCGTGTCGTTCGGCGACGCATTCTCGGCGGCGCGCAGCGGCGCCACTGCCACGAAAAACAAGCCAGCCGCCGCGGCGGCGATGATCGTCCTGCGCTGAAGCATTTTGTGCGGTCTCAGGTTGGCGTCGCCAGGCCCGGAACAATCCGGATCCGCGACAAGTAATAAACGGCGAGACCCGAAGCCATCATCAGCACGCCGATCAACGACTGTACCGGACGCTGGGTCACGAGATAGTACATCATGAACGCCGTTACCGCGAGGAAGACGAGCGGCGTCACGGGATAGCCCCACGCGCGATAGGGCCGCGGCAGATCAGGCCGGGTGATACGCAGCTTGATCACGCCCAGCACGGTAAGGAAAGAGCAGGCGAGCAGGCTGAACTGAATGAGATCGAGCACGGCCTCGAAGCTTTGCGTCAGCAGCATCAGGGTCGCGGCTACAAGCTGGAACAGGACCGCGGCGGTGGGGACTCCCTTTTCGGATCGGCGGGCGAAAATGCGCAGCATCGGGATGTCTTCGCCCATGGTTGTCGTAACTCGCGGACCGATCCACATCATGGCACTGATCGAGGAAACAAGACCGATGCAGATCAGCCCGCCCACGATGCGTCCGCCGAGATCCCCGAATATGTGCTTACCCGCTATAACCGCAACGTCGATTTGTCCGGCGAGCTGAGCGATCGGCGTGGTGTAGAGAAAGAGGGCATTGAGCGCGACGTACAGGACGATGACGATCGACGTCCCGACCAGGAGGGAACGCGGCAAGCTCCGCTGCGGGTCGTGCATTTCGCCAACGATATAGGTCGCGGCATTCCAGCCGGAATACGAATACATCACGAAGACGAGGCTGATCGCGAAAGGTGCGCTGATCACGAGGGACGCATCCGCGGGGGAGGGGGCGAACGAGATCGGCTGCGGTGTTCCGAGAGCCACCCCTGCGACCAGGAACGCGAGTATCACGCTGACCTTCAGAACGGTCCAGACCATCTGGAATGCGCTGCTCTGGCGGATGCCTCGTAGTCCCACCAGCGACACTATCCAAATGACGCACAGTCCGAGTGCGAGCGGCGGAACACCCGGAAGGATCGCCTTCCCGTATTGGCCGAAAGCCATGGCTGCGAGTGCAACCGGAGCTGCGAAGCCGACCGTCGCCGACAGCCACCCCGCAAGGAAACCGACGGCCGGATGGTACGTCTGGCGCAAAAGATTGTACTCGCCGCTGGAGCGGGGAAACATGGAGGTGAGCTCGCCGTAGGAGAATACCCCGCACAGCGCGACGCCACCCCCGACCACCCACAGGAGCAGCAGCGGGAAGCCAGACGGGATCGCCTGGACCTGGAAGCCGAGGCTGGTAAACACGCCGACGCCGACCATGTCGGCCACCACGATGGCGGTGGCGGTGAGCATGGACACCGTCAGGCGAATCTGCGGAAGCCCGGCCAATCGAGGCGAGTTTACAACCTCGATAATGGCCATACTATTTCCCTCGCATTACGCCCACGATCGGAGCCCGGGGTATAAAACATAAGGATTGGTACACAAAGAAGGTCGCTCAGCGTTAACGGCCAGTAAATTTATAAGCGTAATAAAAACATCACAGATCGGACGCTCCGGTGCGCCAGAATGGGACGGTCGGCTCCTGGATGCGGGGAATTCACGAGTTTTGCCTCCTCTGCCACCCGGCCAAGCGTCTCACAATGCCGACATAATCCAATGATTTCGTTGATGTGGGAAGGTTGGGGGAGTTCCGACAAAAGACGTGGCCGTGGTGTTTGCGGGCAACCGCACACACGACCGTCTGGCTTGGAACTGTGTGGGGATGAGCTCAGCGGGATCCGGAATCCCGAATAACAGCGGCAGATGTGATCTCCCGGCGGCGCGCGCGACAAGCTGGTCGCGTCACTGGGTGATCATCTCGTCAGCGCTCGCCCTGCTGCCGTGCCTTCTTCAGGGCTGCGGCAACTCGGAAAGCAAGGCTTTTGCGAAGCGGGATCCAGCGACGCCGAGCCCGGCATCGAGCAAGGGCGACATTCTCGTCCCGTCTGCTGCCTTCCGAACTGCCGAGGCGGCGCAGCAGCCAACGGTCCGGGATACATTCGCAGATCGGTATGCCATGGATTCATTCTCGGATCGGTATTCTGCCGCTACTGGTTACAGGCCCGTGCGCGCGACGGCCAGCAACCGCACCAATCCGTTGCCGGCCGGCTCCTACAAGGTGGCGTCACTGTCCCCGGAACTGCCGTACGCTGGTCTAGCGGCCATCAAGCAGGCGCAGACCAATTTGATCGGCTTCGAGAACTCGGCTTTCCCGTATTTCGGAAAGAACCCACGCAGCGGCAGCGGAGCATACGCTCAGGGCACCCGATTTGGCGATAACCGTGTCCTCGTTCACGTGCCCGCGGGATTCGACGTGCGCAAGCCGGGCGTCATTGTGGTGTTCTTCCATGGTCATGGGGCGACCCTGGAGCGTGACGTGCGTGACCGCCAGCTGCTTCCCAAGCAGATCACCGAGTCCGGCGTCAATGCCGTCCTTGTCGCTCCGCAGCTCGCCTATGACGCCGCCGATTCCAGCGCCGGCAAGTTTTGGGAGCGCGGCGGGCTCAAGCGTTTCCTGGCGGAAGCGGCTGACCAGTTCGCCCGAGTGTATGGGAACCCGCGCGCCTCAGAAGCTTTCAATAAAATGCCGGTGGTGCTCGTCGGCTATAGCGGCGGCTTTGTATCCACGGCGTTTAGCCTGCAGGTCGGCGGACTCGGTAGCCGGGTCATCGGTGTCGTCCTGCTCGATGCCCTCTACGGCGAGATGGACAAGTTCTCCTCTTGGATCATCAAGAACCGCACCGGCTTCTTCGTCAGCGCCTATACGCACTCTACCAAACGTCACGACGACGAGCTCGCGCGCATCCTGCGCGACAAAGGCATACCGGTCGTCGAGGAGCTCAATGGTCCGCTCAAGCCGGGCACCGTTGCGTTCCTGGCGACCGGTGAGGGTATCCGGCACCGCGATTACGTCACGCTCGCCTGGACCGAGCACCCGGTGAAGGACATCCTGGTAAGGATGCGGCCGCGTCTCAGCGTGATCGCGGCGCGGCAAGAGCCATCACAGACTGCGCAGCCGAACTGAGACGCGGCCAACGCCCCTGCGGCTCGAGTTTCGCTAGGTTCCTGGCGTACGGCCGCCGCCCGTCATCTGCGGAAAGGCAACGGCCTCGACCGAGATAATGGCAATGCCGATCCACGTGCCGGGAGGCGGGACGGATGAGCCTTCATGTGCGGTTAAGCGGAGCAGCACCCGTCCTGATGCCGCTTGTGGCACCTCGACGTAGAGATCGATGTGGGCGCCTTGATAGACCTGCGTCCTGACAAGGCCATGGACCGCAATCGCTTCGCCCTCCCGGGCCACCCGCAGGTCCTCCGGCCGCAGGAACAGGTCGACCGTCCCGCCTGGCTCTACCGCTTTCAGCGGCCCAGCCGGTACCAGCACCCGCGCCCCACCCACCGCGACGGTGGCAGTCGCGCCGTCATTGCGCTCGATCCGTGCGGAGAGCACGTTGACGTCACCGATGAAGGAGGCGACGAAGCGGTCGGCTGGGCGGCGATAGATTTCGCCCGGCGCACCGAGTTGGCGGATGCGGCCTTCTGCGATCACCGCGATGCGGTCGGACAGGCTGAGCGCCTCGCCCTGGTCATGGGTGACGAAGATCGTCGTGACGCCGAGCTTGCGCTGAATGTCCTTGAGCTCGACCTGCATTGCGGCGCGCAGGTTGCGGTCGAGCGCTGAGAACGGCTCGTCGAGGAGCAGCACTTTGGGGCGGATGATGAGCGCGCGCGCGAGCGCAACGCGCTGCTGCTGACCACCCGAGAGTTGCCGCGGCTTGCGATCATTCACGCCCTCGAGCTTCACGAGTGCGAGCGCGTCCGTAACCCGGCGCGCGATCTCAGGTTTGGGGAGGCGTCGCATCCGCAGTCCGTAGCCAACGTTTTCCGCAACGTTCATGTGGGGAAACAGCGCATAACTCTGGAACATGATTCCGGTCTCGCGCCGGTAGGTCGGAATATCTGTCACCTGCCGGCCGTCGATGACGATCTCGCCGCTCTCCGGCAGCAGGAACCCAGCGACGAGATTGAGCAACGTAGTCTTCCCGCAACCTGACGGTCCGAGCAGCGTCATCAGCTCGCCGCGGCGGACCGCCAACGAGATTTGGTCGATTGCCGTGAGCTCGCCGAAGCGCTTGGTCACACGGTCAAGCGCGACCGCGGTTGGCTCTGCGACCCCACGCGACGTCACACCCGCGGCGGAACTGTAGGCTACGCCCTCAGCGGGAATGCTCAACATTCAGCACCTTTCCGAGGCCGAGGAACGCATTGGCAAAGATCAGCAGCATCGCAGTCCCGGCAATGTAGATGACCGAGATGGCCGCCATCGAAGGGTCGGCAAATTCGCGCACGTAGTTATACATGGCGACCGGCAGCGTCTGGGTGCGCTGCGCCGTCACGAAAAGCGACGCGGTAAATTCATTGAATGAGAGGATCGCGGCGAAAAGCCAACCGCTGACAAGCCCTGGAACGAGGAGCGGCAGGGTGATGCTGGTGAGGACGCGATGTGGCGGCGCGCCCAGGCTTGCCGCCGCAAGCTCCAGGCTGGGATCGAGATTGCGCAGCGAGATGTAGACGCTGCGCAGCACGAACGGCAGCACGAGCACGATATGGCAGGCGACGATCACCGCGTAGCCGCGGGCGAAGCCGAGCTGTGCCGCGAGGATCAAGAAACCGAGTCCTATGGTGAAATGCGGGATGACCAGCGGGGAGAGCAGCACCAATTCCAGCGTGCGCTTCAAACGGAACCGATAACGATCCAGCGCCAGCGCGAACGCGGCGCCTACCACGAGCGCAATCGAGGAGGCCCAGCCGGTCACGATCAGCCCGTTGTGCAATCCCGCCTGAAAGTCCTGGTATGCAATCGCCTTGATGAACCAGCGCCAAGACCAGGTCTCGGGCGGGAACGACAGGATGGCCTTGCCGTTGAATGCGGCCAGGGTAACGACAAATGCCGGCAAGATCAGGAAACCAAGGATCGCGGCGACTGTGGTTCCCCCGAGAAGCCGCAACAATGGGTGCGCGGACCCCTCCCGCATCTTCACTGCGCTCCGATCCGTTCGAATGGAGTGGCTGCTGCGCGCATCAGCGCGAGCACCGCGAAAGCGAGGACAAGGCCCGCAACTGACAGGCTTGCTGCGAACGGAAAATTGAAGCTCGCGAATCCCAGCTGATAGACCAGGTTCGCAACCATGTTGACCTGACCGCCTCCGATGAGTTGCGGGGTTGCGAAAGCGCTGAAAGTCCATGCAAACGCCGTCGTCACGCCGGCAATGATGCCTGGCGTCGAGAGGGGAAGCGTCACCGTGACAAAAGCGCGGATCGGCCCGGCGCCAAGGCTCGCGGCGGCACGCTCATAGTCCCGGTCGATGTGCGACAGTGCCGCAGCCAGCATGATCACCATGATTGGCAAGGTGACGTGAACAAGCGCAGTCACCACGCCGAACCTGGTGAACATGAACTGGACGGGCGCATCAATCAGCCCACTCTTGAGCAGCATCGTGTTGAGAAAGCCGTTATTGCCGAGCACGACGATCCACGAATAGGTCCGCACCACCTCGCCAAGAAACAGCGGGGTGATCGTAATCACCAGGATGGCCGACTTGAGCGCGACGTGCCTGGCACGCACCAGCGCATAGGCGAGGGGATAGCCGACAATCAGAGCGAAGAACGCGGTGAGAAAGCAGATCCAGATCGTGTCGAGGAACACACGCGCGTATAGCGGCTTCGTCAGTGCTGTAAAATTATCCAGCGTGAAGCCCCCCGGGTCGAGCGAGCCCGGCACATAGGCGCGTACGCTGTACTGCATCACAGCCGCGAGCGCGGCCGCGAGGGCAAGCGCGCACAGTACGGCAGGCGACACGAACAGGCGCAGGAAAGGTCGGGATGTTGAAATTATCACACCAGTAGGGGCGAGTCGGGATCCCCAAAAAACGCACAGCGTTTTTTGGGGTGCCCCACATGCCTCGCCCTGTCTCGACATGCAGCCATGTGGCGGCAGGGCGACGCATCCGTCGCCCCTACGAAGGGTCTATGCACGCTGCGCAGGCGTCAGTTCATGATGTTCTCGGCGAACCACTTGCGCCACTCTGCCGTCTTCTCCGCGCGCAGCTTGTGATCGATGATGATGGCCTGTCTGCTCCACTGATCGGGGGTCGTGAACACGCCGGGGAGCTTGGCCACGGCGGAATCGAGCTTGGCATTGGCGACGACTGGGCTCCCTTTCTTGAACTTCGCGATCTCGGCCTGCACCTGCGGGTCGAGGGTCAGGTTGATGAATTTGTAGGCGAGCTCCGCTTTCTTCGATCCCTTCATGATGGCAACGGTATCGATGCCGAGGACGGCGCCTTCCTTTGGAATCACGAGCTGGATCGGGACGCCTTCGCCGGCCATGTAGTGTGCGTTCATGGACAGGATCACCTGCACCGGCGTCTCACCATTGGCAATGAGCTGCTGGCTGTTGGCGTCATTGGTATAAAACGCCTTGAAGCTGGGCTTGAGCTCCTTGAGCTTGGCCTGGCCTTTTTCCCAGGTCGCAGCGTCGCCGCCCGACAGGATTGCGGCAACCGCGATGAGATGGCTCGGGTCGAAATCGGGGGCGGCGAGCTTGCCTTTGATCTCGGGCTTCCAGAGATCGGCCCAGCTCTCGAAATTCACCCCTTTGAGGAGATCGGAGCGGTATCCGATGGTGTAAACATAGGCCCAGGTGCCGATGTGATAGGGGCTGATCTTCGCTTGCTCGACCAGGTTCCTGGCGTTCGGCACCTTGCCGAGGTCGAGCTGCTCGTAGAGCCCGTCATTGGCATAGAGCCAGCCCACATGCGAGGTGGTGAAGGTCATGTCGCTTTCCGGATTGCCTTTTGCGAGCTTCTCCTTATTGAGCCGATCGATCGTGCCACCCGTGATGTACTCGACCGGGACCCCCGTTTCGGCGGTAAACTTCTTGCCGATGATCTCGGAAACCATGTCGCGCCAGCTGCCGCCCCAGACACTTACCACGAGCTTGTCCTGCGCCGACGCCAGCGCCGGTACCAGCAGAAGAGCCAACGTGCCGAGTGCGATGCAAAGCCGCTTCATGCTCCTACCTCTCTCTGTTTCTGACGATCTGGCTGACGTGCCGCGCTGCAAAGTCCAGTCCCGTCGAATTCGGCTTGCAATTATCCGTGGAGATCGTGGACCTTGTCCAGCCACGCCAGCGCATTGGCCGGTTTGAACCCGCCCGTGCGGGCGACGCCGAATAAATGACCAGGAGTGCATGCAATGAAACCTGGCGTGCAGGCAAGCAGACAGCCAAACGAGCAGGAGCTCGGCAGTGTTGCCGAGGCATACCTTGCCCTATTGGCTGACCGTGGCGTCGAGTATTTGTTCGGCAATGCCGGGACCGACTTTGCTCCGCTCGTAGAGGCTTATGCGCGGGCCACGCAGACGGGCGTTTCCGTTCCGCGGCCGATGCTGGCTACCCACGAAAATCTGGCGGTCGCCATGGCGCACGGCTACGGCATGGTGTCCCGGCGGATACCAGCCGTAATGGCCCATGTCAGCGTCGGTACCGCAAACATGATCTGCGCGGCCTTGAATGCGGCGCGCGAGAACGTCGCCATCCTTCTTACCGCGGGCAGGTCACCATTGACCGAGTCCGGCTTGTTGGGATCACGCGACGGCTACATCCATTGGGCACAGGAAATGTACGACCAGGCCGGCATGCTCCGCGAGATCGTCAAATGGGATTATGAGCTGAGAAACGCCGAGCAGCTCGCGACCGTAGTCGACCGCGCGCTGGCAATTGCGGGGAGCGAACCGCGCGGTCCCGTGTACCTCTCATTGCCGCGGGAGGTCATCGCGGCGCCGGCCTCCGGTTTGGAGCGGGCGGGGAAATCGCATTTTCATACGGCGGCTCCCGCCTCGCCCGATACAGAGGCGGTCGCCCAGGCTGCTGCGATTCTCAAGCACGCGAAGCGGCCCCTCATCGTAACCGCGAACGCCGGAAGAGATGCGGCCGCGTTCGGCGCCCTTGCGCAATTCAGCGAGCGCTTTGCCATCCCCGTTGTCCAGCATCGGCCCCGCTACCTCTCGCTCGCCTCGTCGCATCCCATGCATCTCGGCTTTGAACCCAGCCGATTCGTGCCGAAGGCGGACGCAATCCTGGTGATCGAGAGCGATGTCCCGTGGCTTCCAAGCAAGACGGCACCGGAGCGAAACTGCAAAGTCATCCATTGCGGGCTCGATCCCCTGTTCACGCGCTACCCAGTCCGCAGTTTTCGCTGTGATCTCGCCATCACCGCAAGCGCTCTCGCTACCCTTTCGGCGCTCACGGCGGCCCTCGACGGCGAGATCGATGCGGAAACGGTTGCGCTGCGGCGGCGCTCGGTCGACGAGGACCGCGCGGCCCTCGCCGCCAGCTGGAAGGCTGCGGTCGATAGCGCCGCGCGCAAAAATCCGCCTGATCCCATCTGGGTGAGCCATTGCATCGGGCGTGCCAAGGAGCCGCATTGCATCGTGATCAACGAATACACGCTGTTCCCGGAGCACTGCACCTTCGATGCTCCAGATCTTTATTTCGGGTCGAGCTCTGCGTCGGGTCTGGGCTGGGGTGCCGGAGCGGCCCTTGGGGCCAAGCTGGCGCGGCCCGAGAGTCCCGTGATCGCGGTTCTCGGCGATGGCGCCTACATGTTCAGCAATCCGGCCGCTGCCCACCATGCGTCTGCGCTCCACGACTTGCCTGTCCTCTTTGTCGTGATGAACAACGGCATGTGGGGGGCGGTCGAGCGCAGCACGCGTGCCATGTATCCGGACGGGCTCGCCTCGAAGAGCAACGATCCTCCTTTCGTCCACCTGCGAAAGCTGCCGGCGTTCGAGCGCATCTGCGAGGCCGCCGGCGGGTACGGTGAGCGGGTCGAGGATGCGGCCGCGTTGCCCGCCGCGCTCGAGCGCGCGCTCGCGGTCGTGACAAATGAGCGCAGGCAGGCGCTGTTGAATGTCATCTGCGGTCCCGGAGGAACGGCGTGAGCAGAAACGCGCTCGTTTTGGCGGATTACGCTTGCGCTAATCCGCACTGCAAACTTGCTATGCACCCGCTGCAGCCCCGCTAATCGGAATTCGACGCCGTGCTCCTGGGCCGCAAAAACGCCCCATTAACCATGGAACTTACCACCGGGCGGGGGAGTACAAAGTTCAAGTCTAAAACCTGACGATACGCTCTTCCGCATCCCCTGGGCTCGAATGAGCGAGCGCGGGTGTGAGTTGCCGACGTGTAATATTGGGGGCGGCACAATGTTGAAGCGCAATAAAGCTGTTTTTGATGAAGGCGGGCTGGAAGCTCTGGCGCGTCTGCGCGAGCAGGACGACAAGTTTTGCGGCATGCTGCGCGCAGCTATTGAAAACGGCTCGGAAAACTGTCCGACTGGGGTGAGCAGGACCCCGTGCACGCAACGTCCGATCCTGAACTACACCCGTCCGGACGGCTGAAGCAGCTTCGGCCGCCCGGCCGCGACAGGCGAGGGCACAGAGGACCTGAGCGTCCCTGGGATGCTCAGGTCGGCGTCACCTCGCTTGCGGTGATGACATACTTGAAATGCTCGGGGTCGAGGCTGTCGAGCCGCGAGCCAGCGATCTCAGCCTGCGGGTACATGAGGAACTCAACCGCTGGGCCGCTTGATCCCGGCAGTCGGACGTCATGCGCCATGTTGTAGGCGAGCCAATTCGTCTCCCATGCGCCGAACAGGGTCTTGCGCGCGGCCACCACCTTCGGGTCGGTGAGGGAGAGATTGCCCGGCGGCTCCTCGAGCACGACCTTGCGCACATCGGCGGGATCGACCGGCACCCAGCCCATTCCGGCGATGTATACTTCCGCCCTGCAGTGCTGCGCCTTGGTTACGGCGGGTGATGCCGTCCCAAGGCTCTTGTATCCAAATTTCGAAGGTGCCACGCGGACGCCGTAGACGTCTCGGGCCGGCAGCCCGACGGCTCGGGCAAGCCCGACATACAGCGCGTTGAGGTCGGCGCATTTGCCCCCAAGATTGCCGGCGCGCAGCATCGCCGCGATATCTCCCACGCCGCAGCCTCGGGTTCTGGCATTGCGGAACGTGTTCTCCACGATCCATTCGTATATGACCTTGGCCTTCGCAAGCTCGGAAGTCGCGTTCGCGGTGATCATGTCGGCGGTCCGCCTGACAATGCCGTCCGTGGGAATAAGTGCGGTCGGCTCGGTATAGAGCTTGCGTTCTACCTCCGAGAGGGGTGCGGCATTACCGAATTTGCTCAGATCGACGGCGCGATCGCGGGTGCTGAACCGGCTGGTAACCTCCGCCATCGGGGGATCGGCCGCAGGCTCCCATTCCAGGTGGAGCATCTGCGCGCCGTATTTGGAGTCGCGCTCGACCACTGCCGTGCGCGCGTTGGTGCTCCAACTATTTCCCAAGGGACGCGTCCATTCCGGCTCGTTGACTGCCGGCAAGGGGATCCAGGCCTGCGCGGCGCTCTGCGCCTTCTCCAGATCCAAGCGCGTGGTGATCTCGAAACTGCGCCAGTTGTCGGGACGCGGAGCAAACGAGCTCTGCGCTGCCGCATTACGAGGGAGCACCGCAGCAAGCGAGGCGAACAATCCTGCGTGGAGGGCGTCGCGCCGGTTCATTTTCATTGCATTCTCCTGATGTACAAAGGATTCACCCACCGTCCTTACGCGGCGGGGTCTTGTGAAGCCCAATCGTATCCGACAGCTCTTCGAGCTTGATTCCGTCCCATGCGAATTCGCCTTCGACCATGAGACGGGGCTCCAATTCCCGATTGAGCACGAATGTGGTGGGCAGGGTCTCGACGCGCCACGCTTTGGCGACCTGCCGCTCCCGGTCCAGCAGAACAGGAAAGCTCAACTGCATGCTTGCGAAAAAACGGCGGACGCGATCATCGGGCTCACCGACGGACACGACGAGAACCGCAAGATCTGCAGCGCCACTGCGTTCGATCAGACGCTGCAGCGCGGGCAGTTCCTCTCGGCACGGTTCGCACCAGGTCGCAAAGAAATGCACCAGTACAACATTCGCCTTCGTTTTGCCAAGGTCATGTTGAGTTCCGGCGAGATCGTCGAGCCTGAAGGACGACGTGTCGACGCGCGTTCCGGGCGGCACCGCGATCAGCGCGGATGCCCGCGAGTCCTCCGCGCCCACCTCATCGTCCTGGGTCAGCGCAACACTCACGAGTGTGCCGGCAAGCGAGAGCGCGGCGGTGAGCGCCAATACGATCGGTCCGAGGGATGCGAGGCAGCCCACCAGACGGCGTGAAGTATTTGGGACTCCCAAGTTGCCGGTAACATCCCCACAAAATCGACTCACCCGGCATTCCTTTCCGTGAAGATGCGATCGCCCTGCAAATCGATGATTTGCTTTGCTTTCGAGATGGCAAATGTAATGGCATCTTCTCTGCTGTGATGCGTATCAGCGCGGATGAAGCGATGCTCCTTCATCCCGTCGGGAGCATCCTTCTCAATTGTTCCCGCGGTCTGATACAACGAGTTCGTGCGGAAGGGTGTGGGGCGGATCCGATATCCTTTGTATTCGACCGGGGGCACCGCCGGTCCGCCGGCTTCGCTCGGCTCGCGCCCAGCGGTGACGCGGCTCCAGAACTCCTTGAGCTTCGACAGCATGGGGTTAGCTCTCCCGGCTACGGCAAATATTTTTGGATCTTTGCGAGCAGCTGGCGTGGACTGAACGGCTTCGGCACGAAGTCATCGCACCCGGCGGCGCGCGCCTTTTCCTCATCCCCGCTCAACGCGTAGGAGGTGACGGCGATGATGGGGATGGCGCACAGGGCGGGGTCGGCCTTGATCCGGCGCGTCGCTTCATACCCGTCCATTACCGGGAGCTGGATGTCCATCAGGATCAGGTCCGGTCGCTGCTTGGCTACCGCCGCGAGCGCCTCCTCGCCGTTCTCCGCTTCAATCACCTCATAGTCGGTAGTTGTGAGCAGGTCACGCACGATCTGGCGATTGTCTTCCTGATCCTCGACCACAAGGATGCACCTGCTCATTTCAGCCCCGCTTGTTCTTTCACCCGCATCGCAGGCTTGAACGCATTGTACTAATCCAGCGGCTCGATTTTTACCACGGCAGCACCGAGATTGTTGCCGACCCAGACTGTCACCGGGCGTGTGCGGTCATCCACGAACACGCGACGGATATTGCCGTTGCGCGGCAGCAGATATTCGGTGATGGCTCCGGTGCGTGGATCAAGCCGGCCGATGCGGTCGGAGCTTTCATTCACCTCCCAGGCTTCGCCGTAGCGATCGAGCGCGACGTCATAGGGCGCTTCCCACGGCAGCGGCATCTTCCACTCGGTGATCTTCTCCGTTTTCGGGTCGAACATCGCGACCGCATTGCCGCCATATTCGGCGAACCACAGCCTGTTCTCATGATCGACGCGGCCGCGGCGTGCACGCGCATTCGGGGTCGGCGTCTCATAGAACGCAAGCTTCCCGGTCTTGGCATCGATCTTTCCGATCCCGCCGAACGGGAACTCGAGAATGTAGACATTGTTCTCCTGGTCCGCGTAGATGCCGTAGATGCCGATCGGCTGCTGGTTCTTTGGGTTACGGAAGCTCCCCAGGTTCTCGTACTCGCCGCTCGCAAGATCGAGGCGCATGACCTGGGAGCGGTCTGTGTTCTTGACCCACGCTTTCCCGTCCACCTTGGTTGCCGCTACCGAGAAATGCGACTGCTGCGTAGCCTCCTGCTGCCATTCGTTCGGGATCGGGTAGATGCGAAAAGTCTCGGTTGCGCGGTCGAATCTTGCCATTCCGGTCTGGTACATCAGGCCAACCCAGATGTAGCCGTCAGCATCGAGCTCGAGGTCGAGGGTCCCCACGGGATACCCCGGCTTTTGCACAGGAATGGAGAAGTCGGTCACCTTGCCGGTGCCCGGGTCGAGTCGCGATAGGAACTGCTCGCCGAAATGCGAGAACCAGACCATTCCGTCCGGATCGATGATGACATCGTGCGGCTGGATTTCTTTGCGGGGAAGATCGTATTCGGTGATGACGACCCTGGTCGCCCGTCCGCTCGGGCGCGGAAAGCTCTTGAGTTCAAAGGGACGCTTCGGGCTTTCGCTCAGATTGATGCTGGCGAGGTAGTCGGCGAATTTCTGTTGCACGCCGGCGGGCACCGGCGGGCGACGGTGAGCACCGACAAGCCGCTGCGGCTGCAAGTCCGATGCCCCCGGGTAATAGCCCCCCATGCGTTCGAACACTTTGAGGAAATCGGCAGCGCTATGGCGCGATTGAAAGATGCGCTGCACCCCATGGCAGTCGGTGCAGTTGAGCAGCAGCCTTTTGATACTCTCCTCGCCGGGTGCGCTCGCCATCCACTCGGCGTTGGTGAGCTGATCTGCGAGCTCGGTCGCCGGCTTGAGCTTGAGATCCGCTACGGCGGGTTTCCCCTCGGCGACATCGACTGATGCTCCTCCGTCGAGAACGTAGCCCGCCGCTCTTGTGGTCAGATCATAGTGTCCTGGTTGCACCCGAGAGACAGGGAAGCCGTACTTGCCCTCCGTGTCGCTGATGACGCTTACAGTCATGGTCGAGCCCGTCTGCCTCGCGCTGACCACGACGCCTTCCATTGCGCCCTCCCGGTCGGAAGAAACGCGTCCGCTCAATACCGTGTCTGCCGACTGCGCAAGCGCCGGCGCGAGCGCGACGAGCAGCCAGGCCGAGATGCCGGCGACTTGCGTCGTCAAACGAAGCACTGATTTCCGCATGAGCGCCTCCTGGTGCAGGCATCAATTTGAGCGGCCGATCGCCGCAAGCAGCGGCTCCAGGCGCTGCATGTCGTTGCGGATATGCAGGTCGAAGTCGCGAAGGCCTATGTTGCGAGGGGTAACGCCTTGGATCCGAACTTTCGCCTGGAGCTCGGCATCGTCGCCGGCTTCGACAATGGCGTCATGCAATATCTGCAGAACGGCTGGCGGCGTTTTCGCAGGGGCGAGGAATCCGTACCAGGTCCCGTTGCGGTAATCGACCCCTGCGGATAGTGCGGTAGGCACATGAACAGGCTCGCGTATCGGCTCGTCGGCGGCGACGGCGAGCGCGAGCAATCTGCCCTCCTGAAGAAGAGGAAGCGTGAATGCGGCCGGCGCAAACGTCGCCTGAATACGCCCGCCGAGCAGATCGGCGATGATGGTCGAGCTCACGGTATAGGGAACATGCACAAGCTCGGTCCCGGTCTGCAACGCAAAATACGCTCCTGCAAGATGTGTAGCGGTCCCGATGCCGGCAGACCCATAGTAGATGCCGCCGGGCTTTGCCTTGGCAAGATCAATGAACGCACGCAAGCTGCGCACGCCGAGGGAAGGAGCGACGTTGACGAGGCTTGGTGCATCTCCGATCAGACAGATGCCGGAGAAATCGCCGACCGGATCAAATGGCAGGTTCTTGTTCAAGGTCCCCAGAACAGCGTGGCCGGAATTGGCGAGCAGGATGGCATATCCATCGGCAGGCGCACTCGCGACCGCCTGCGCTCCGATGAGACCGCCGGCGCCGGGTCGATTTGCAATGACCACCTGCTGCCCAAGCCGCTTCGACAGAGCTTCCCCGTACAGACGCGCAAGAATGTCGATAGTCGTTCCGGCAGTGATCGGAACGACGACCGTGATCGGCCGCGACGGGTAGACCTCCTGCGCCTGTGCGGAAGTGGAGATCGCGAGACAGGCTGCCAGGGCAGCCGCCAGCATGGGCGCCAGCTTCTTGATCACGCCAATATCACCGCGCGGACCGGGGAAGCCTCGGCGCCAACGAGCTTGAGGGGAAGCGCCACCAGCGTCACCCGTTGCTCCGGAATGCGATCGAGATTGTTGAGATAGGGCAGGGTGACGATCCCGGCTTCGCTGAAGGTGCGCGATGCGTTGAACACGCGCGGCGCCCCCGGCTCGTCCACCCCATGATAGAAGTCGTAGCCTATGAGGACGACGCCCTTCTCGATGCACCAGCGCGTCCCATCGGAGCGCAGATACGGGGCGCGTTTCGCCCAGTCGTTCATCATGTAGGTCTTGTTGATATCCGTGCGCAGCAGGAGACGGTCGCCGCGCCGGATGACGGCTCCCACGGCTTTCTCCAGCTCGTCGGCGGTGATCGCCTTCCCCGGAACGAGATGCCGCAGATCGGCCACGACCGCGTCACCGGTGAACGTCTCCAGAGGCAAATCCTGCACCTGCTTGCCGCCCTTTACGTTGTGCTCGGGAGCATCGATGTGGCTGCCGGCGTGCAGGCGCATATGCACCCCGCGCACGACCTGGCCGGCTCCTTCCGGGGCATCGTGCTCCTTGAGCACCTCCATCTGGAACTGCATGTCCTTCTTGAAGCCCGGAGGCGTGCGCATGCTGAATTTCGAGTCGTCGAGCTCCAGGCTGATGTCGATGATCTCGTTGATTTGTAACGGCATGACGCCCCTTTTACGTTCTCGCGGCCGGCTGACGAGTCGGAACCGGTTCGGTTTGCCGGCCGGCCCGCGCCGGCCCGCCATGGTATGGACGGCCTCGCACGGAAGGAAGCCCATGCGGACCAAGATCACATGGAAAGTTCGGGTACTCTCTTTGGTCCTGATCTGCCTTGCGCTTCTTGCGCTCAGCTTGCTGACCGATATCAGTACCAATACTCGGTCGTCCGCTGTTTGCGGGCAGGCGAATGGTTCCCGCATGCAGGATCAAGCAGCCCGCGTAACGCGTTGCGGTTGGCCGGTGCCGGATGCTACCGTGGCACACATGAGAGTGGAGGCGGGAGATGAATTTTACTCAGGCAATTTCCTCCGGATTCAACAATTACGTGAATTTTGCCGGGCGCGCGGCGCGGTCGGAGTTCTGGTACTGGGCGCTCTTTGCAGCGCTCGCCTCGCTCGCCGGAGAGCTGATCGATCTGGCGCTGTTCACGTCGTCGACCTTCACTCCAGTCCAGACCCTCGTCAATCTCGCTCTGTTCCTTCCGGGGCTCGCGGTCTCGGTCAGACGCCTGCATGATCTTGATCGAACGGGATGGTGGCTCTTGCTCATCTTCACCGTCATCGGGATCATCGTGCTTCTGGTCTGGGACTGCATGCGGGGGACTGTTGGCCCCAACCGGTTCGGACCGGATCCATTGGCCGCCTCTCCGAGCCAGGTCGATTGAGTTTCGCAGGCGAGGCATGCCTCGCCTCCAGTACGACGTTAAACCTGACTCTGACGACCTTGGGTCTTGTGCGATGCGTCGCATACCCGCTGGCTGATTCCCGACAAGTCGATAACCTATATTACGAGTTTGGTCCGTGAGGCATTGGATGAAATTCGATCAATGGAAGCGGCGCGAGTTCATGACGCTCTTGGGCGGTGCGGCAGTGTGGCCGCTTGCGGCGCGCGCGCAGCAGTCTGCGATGCCGATGATCGGATTCCTGCACGCCGCCTCTGCGGAGCAGAACGTCCAACGCTTGGCGGCGTACCGTAAGGGCTTGAGTGAAGCCGGTTTTATTGAGGGCCAGAACGTCGGGATCGAGTTCCGCTGGGCGGATGGACACGTCGATCGACTGCCGGACATGGCGGCCGATTTGATCCGGCGGCAGGTTGCCCTGATCGCCACACCCGGCAGCACCGATGCGGCACTCGCCGCCAAGTCTGCCACAACTAAGATTCCGATTGTCTTTGGCGCCGGCGGCGACCCAGTCGCCCTTGGCCTCGTCGCCAGCCTCAATCGGCCGGGCGGCAATGTCACCGGTGTCACCTCGATGAATGCCGACATTGCAGCCAAGCGGCTCGGGCTGATCCGCGAGCTAATACCACAAGCGCTGCACTATTTCGCGCTCATCAACCCCACTTCCGTGTTGGCTGATCCCTTTATCAAGGACCTTCAGGCGGGCGCCGCGAGCCTTGGCCTCCACGCCGAAATCCTTCACGCCAGCACCGATGCTGAGATCGATGCTGTCTTTGCAAAGCTCGCGCAACCGTCCGACACAGTGCTGCTGGTGAGTACCGATGCGTTTTTTTTCAGCCGCCACACACAAATAGCCATGCTGGCGGCGCGCCACGCGTTGCCCGCGATGTTTGACAATCGTGAATATGCGGTGGCTGGCGGACTGGTGAGCTATGGAGCGGATTTTCTTAACGTCATGCAATTATCTGGCGGCTACACGGGACGCATCCTCAAGGGCGAAAAACCGTCCGATCTGCCTGTGATGCAGTCCACAAAATACGAGCTTGTGATTAACCTCAGGACCGCTAAGACGTTCGGTCTCAAAATCTCCGACAATCTGCTGTAGATCGCCGACGAGGTGATCGAGTGAGGGAAGGCGCCAGGCAAAGCTGGCGCGATCAGCCGGTGCAAGTCCGGCCCAGGTAAGGCCTAGCGAGCCGCCTGGAAGCGAGTGTTGCGTGAGGCGGCGGTGACGCCGAACACGAAGCG
>Ga0209331_1000107_pt1 | contig 27614 bp, 27 predicted proteins | sample JacPinW_OM3H0_M3_FD_187971 | JGI IMG/M metagenome (GOLD analysis project Ga0209331, IMG submission 187971) | Forest soil microbial communities from Algoma, Ontario, Canada - Jack Pine, Ontario site 1_JW_OM3H0_M3 (SPAdes) (version 2) | ecosystem: Environmental > Terrestrial > Soil > Boreal...
GCGGCGGCGGCTTCTTTCTCTTCATCGTCAAGCAATTCGGCCACTCCGTCATCGGGCTAGACATCGACGAGTTCCCGCTCCTCGGCGAACTACTCGAGCTATTCTCCGTGCCGCGAAAAGTCTGGGCCATCAAACCTTTCGAGCCACTCCCGGACTTCGGACGCAAATTCGATTGGATCACCGCCTTCTCGACCAGGTTCAATCGCGACGCCGAAGATCGACAGGTCTGGGGTGCGAAAGAATGGGAATTTTTTCTCGAGGATTTAACCCGCCATCTCCAGCCCGACGGAAAAGTTTTTCTCGAAATCAATTCCGGCAAAACCAGATCGTTTTATCCGGAGGAAGTGCGCGAATTGTTCCGTCGCCGCGGCGCAATCCTGGAACGCGATTACGTTTACTTCCCGCAGCTAAGGCGAGGATGATTCCGCCGGCGACGCCTGCTGTCGATGCATGCGGTGCATCCAGTGTTGGTGCCGCTGCCGAATCTGTTCGAGCTTGGCGCGTTGTTCATCGGTCAGATAGGCCGACATCTCGCGATGCGCATCGGCAAAGGTTTGGTGCACGCGGTGCCCGGTCTCGCTTCGGATTTGCTCCAGTTGCGTGCCCGCTTTGTCGACGATCGGTGAAATCTTGGCGACCTGGTCCGGAGTCAATTTCAATTGCGCGGTAAGACGCTCGCGCATCCGCTCGGCGGCCAAGCCATGATGCGCCGGAGCGAACAGACAATGCCGCGCGACCGTTGCGGACAAGAACACACCGGTCACGCCGCCGGCGATAAAGACGAGGACAAACCCGGCGATCAGTTTCCATTTCAAGGCTGTGCTCATTGTGAAAACTCGTCCTGAATGACCGAATCGGCGATGGCGAATTCGTTCGCCAACGGCTCAGCCAAATTATCCTCTGTTTTGAATTCGCGAAATGCAGCAGCCGCCGCAATGACAATCACTGCGCTGGCCAGGATCGCGACGCGCCGGATCAATTGAGAAAGGCCGTTGCCGTTGGAACTCTTTCCACCGGTACGCCAAAGCGCCACGACGCGCGTATCGAATCCAAACGGAGCCGAAGTCGGTACGTCCTCTGGTGCCTGCGCAGCCGAGCGCAGCAATCGATTCAACTTTTGTTCGTCCTTCATTTTTCCCCCGCTGAAATTTGCCCGAGCAATCTCTTCATTTTTTGACGGGCCCGAAACGCTCGCACTTTCACCAGGGCCGCGCTCCAACCGGTCTTCTGGTGGACTTCCTCGACCGAAAACCCCTGCATGCAAATCAAGTCGATCACAAGTCGCTCCGCTGGCTTCAATGCTTCCAGAAGATGTTCGACCAGTTGTTTCGAAGCAAATTTGTTGTCCGGCGTCAACTCTCTCGACGACGTGTTCAGGTTTTCCACGACCGCTTGTTCTTCCTCGGTCAGATCGGCGTGGCGAATTTCCGGGCGCACTTTTTCGAACGCGATCTGATTGAGGCAAGTATTGACCGCGATGCGCGAAACCCAGTGCTCCAATGGCACTTTGCCGGAGAACTGCGACAATTTTTGGAAGACTTTGATAAAAATCATTTGGCAAAGGTCCTCTTCAGAAGTTCGTCGCGGTCGATGGGACCGGACCACTTTCGCGACAAGTGGATAAAGGTCGCGAACCATCTCCCGAGCCGCGTTATCATCATGCGCAAGCGCGGCGTGTACCAGAGCGCTTGCATGAGAATCATCCATGTTATGACCGCGTCCACTTCACCGGTAATGACCGCAGGTTTCTTAATCTGGTTACAAATTTGTGGACGCAAAATCGACAATCCATTGTAGAGGCGCTTGTGCCAAGCGCCTGATTATGGATTCGGTGCTTGGCACAAGCACCGCTACAACTACGCCTCAATCCTAACGATCTCGCCTTGCCACGGCCAGTCCTCCGCCGCTGTAACCAGACCAGCGCGTACCGGATTCTGTTCCACATAATGCCATTTCTCAGCGTAGCTCTCGCTGTGTCGAATCAGATGATCGAAGAATCCCTTCTGCCAATGTGGCGGCGGACCCGCAATCGCTTTCGACAAGCTTCGTTTCAGCAATCGAATCCATTGAGTGAGTAGAAATTCGTGGCCGCCGCGAACAAAGAGATGAATATGATCGGGCATAATAACGTAACGCCCAATCGCTACTCCGCGCTCCTCTCCCGCTTGCGCAAACTTAACGAACTCCGCGTGCACTTGTTGGTTTACGAGTAATTTCTTCCGCCGATAAGTGTTGAACGTCACAAAATAAAGTGGCGGATCATATTTTTGAAAAATCCAGTCGAGCCGTGGTGGTCGATCCGGCATAAAAAGACGCTAAGGTTGTAGAGGCGCTTGTGCCAAGCGCCTTAGTTTATGGATTCGGTGCTTGGCACAAGCACCGCTACAACGTTTGGGGCCAGCTTCCTTCAGGAAAAATTTGTAACCATCGCCGCGTTCATCCGGTCTCTACCTTTGAAACGACCCCGAAAGCCTTCGGGGTCAAACCAGAATCAAAGACAGAACCAGAGATATGAAACGAAACTTACTTACAGTAGCGGCAGTGTTGGGAATCGCGGTGGCCAGCTTCGCCATCGCGCCAGCACAAGATTCAAAGCAGGCCAACTGCCCAGCCGGCGGTTGGCATCACGGTCACGGCTTCATGTTCGATCGGATGACGGAAACCTTGAACCTGACACCCGATCAACAGGCGAAGGTGAAACCGATTATCGATCAAGCGCGGCCTCAGATCATCGCCATTCATCAGGACGCGATGCAGAAGACGAAGGCGATCATGGACAACGCGATGTCGCAGATTCGTCCGTTGCTCACACCCGAGCAGCAGACGAAGGCTGATCAAATCAAGAAGGCACACGAAGATTTGCGCAACGCAGTGAAGGAGCTGCACGACGCCAAGGGGAACTAAGGGGCGTTTGGTAGGCCGAAACGCGGCGGCGATCGGAAACGGTCGTGCGCCGCGTTTTTGTTTGTGCCAAGTCAGACACGATCTCACACCAAGGCCACAAAGGTCACGACGGTTCGGATTATCAATCCTAATTGGGAAGCCTTTGTGTCCTTTGTGGACGTTGTGCGATAAATTCCGATTCCGTGAAAGTTGCGCACAAGCTCGGGAAACTTTTTAGCCGCGAAGGCCATGCGCGCGCCTGGCGTCGTTTTCAACGCAAGCTCCATCCGATTCCGCTGCCACCGCTCCTCGCTAAGATCGACAAGGAACGTCTGCGCGAGATTCAGGCGCGCTATGCCAATTCTACCGCGCACCCGACGAAGTACTTGCGCGTCGAGCAATGGCTCAAAACCAACATCGAACGCGTCCAGGACTTGAAACTGAATCAGATGCCGCCGCAGGAAATTCTCGATCTCGGTTGTGGCGGCGGTTTCTTCCTTTTCATTTGCCAACATCTTGGCCACCGCTGCCTCGGACTCGACATCGACGGCTTCCCGCTCTTCCGCGACCTTGTCGATCTTTTCCAGGTCGAACGAAAAACCTGGCAGATCAAAGCTTTCGAACCGCTGCCCGATCTCGGCCGCAAGTTCGATTGGATCACCGGCTTCTCGACCGGCTTCAACCGCAATCCCGACAAATCGCTCTGGGGCCCGCGCGAATGGGATTTTTTCCTGAACGATCTCGCCAAACATCTGCGGCCCGGCGGCAAAATCTTTTTCGCGCTGAATCCGCAATACAACGGTTGGTATTACAACGATGAGCTGCGCGATTTTTTCCTCGGCCGCGGTGCGACGATCGAACGTGAGCGAGTCTTGTTCGAGAAGCTAGATTTGTAACTACCGTCCCGCCGGATTGCCTGCAACAGTTTTCAGATCACTGATACTTCCATCAGTGAAAATGATCAGATTGCCGTTGCCATGAACGTCGCCCACTTCGGCAAACCACGGCTGTCGCGGCCATTGATGGGGCGTCATTGGCTTGTCGTCAAACGTACTAGCCACGTAATCAACTCTTGTGTTCTCAGACTTGGACAGATCTGGATTTTGAAGCAGTTCTTGGATGGTCGGGCAAATCCAAGTTTTCTGAGTCGGACCGAAAGGTTGCAGCGCCGAGATCCAACCATTCGCATAATCCTGCTCATCTGAATCGGAATCCGATATCTGAATTTGGGGCCAGCTACCGTTTTGTTGGATGTATGACTCCGTGGCGACGTACAAACTGCGGAGATTGGCGGCGCACTGCGCACGCTGCGCGCGCGCGCGCACTCCCGAAATCACCGGTAGCGCGAGCGTCACCAAGATTCCTATAATGACCAGAACGACGAGGAGTTCGAGCAACGTAAATCCAACGCTGCTGCGCCAATTTTGTGGGACTAGACCGCGCACATCATCGCGGCAGCGACTTAGCTACTCGCTTCAGATTGCTTGAAGCCCCTAACCCTATATTTGATTGGTCCAGGGCTCTCGCCGTTTGGATCTCTCGGACATGTCGCCGGGAAAATCGCGAAGCAGTTCGGATCTGCTGGAGCGTTGGTGTGATAAGTTAGAGATGCTTTGCCCTTGATTCGGTTTGTTGCGGAACTGGATGCGTTTGGATTCGGCACAATCTTGGCGTTCACAAACTGTCCGTTTCCGTCGTACTCGAAGACAGTGGAACTGGTACTCAAACTTGACTTGAGGAGAAAAGACGAAGTCACGATGCCGGTTAAACGGCCCGAATCCGGATCGCCTGATCCCTGGATGGTTCCCTGATAAGAGATTCCATTCCGAAAGACGGCCACGGTGCCCGAAGCAAGACCGTCTTTCGGAATCTTCATCGTAAAAAGCACTAGCGAATTGTCAGTCAGGGTATCAGGCGGTGGTGCGGGGTTAACCGTCGGAATAGGAACAAAAACGCCTGCGTATGTTCCCGTAACCCTGACCTTACCTGATCCTCCACCGAACGGTCCGCCATCGATCGCAAAGCACTGAGAGACGATCAAAACGGGACAGAGAAGAATGGCCAGGAGGATTTTCATACGAGCGATTTAACGAGCGATTGATTCTAGGGTCAATGTGAAATTGAAACTCAATCTCGCACGGAGATTACTGCGTCGCGTTCCGTTGTGTCCGTTGCGGACGTCGTGCGAAAAATAGATTCGAGGTTCAAACCGAGCTCCCGCAACAAGGTAAGATCGACATCCACTTCTGGATTTTTGGCGGTGAGAAGTTTATCGCCGAAGAAAATCGAGTTGGCGCCGGCGAAGAAACAGAGTGCCTGGCCTTCGCGCGAAATCCGCGTGCGACCGGCAGCGAGACGGACGCGTGCTTTGGGGAGCGCAATGCGTGTGACGGCGACCAGCCTAACGAGATCGAAGATGTCGATTGGCGGTTGGTCGGCCAGTGGCGTGCCGGGCATCGCCATCAAACAATTGATCGGCACACTTTCCGGCCCCGGATCGAGCTCGCTCAAAACTTCGATCATGCGCAACCGGTCATCGGCGGATTCGCCCATGCCGATAATTCCGCCGGAACAAACGGACATGCCGCTTTTCTGCACGGCCGCGATCGTGTTCAGGCGATCCGCGAAAGTGTGCGTGCTGACAATCTCCGGATAAAATTCCGGTGACGTGTCGATGTTGTGATTGTAAGCAGTGACGCCGGCAACGCGAAGTTTGTGCGCTTCGGCCGGACCGATTTGGCCAAGCGTGACGCAAACTTCCATGCCGAGCCGGCTGACATTTCTCACCGTCTCGAGCACTTGTTCGAATTTCTCCGTGCCGTCGCGCACTCCGCGCCAGGCCGCGCCCATGCAAAACCGCGTCGCGCCCCGCGCCCGCGCGCGCTTCGCAACATCGACAATTTCCTCAACCGACAATAAATCTTCGCGCGCGATCCCGGTGGAGTAATGGGCCGATTGCGCGCAATACGCGCAGTCTTCACTGCAGCCGCCGGTCTTGATGCTGAGCAAACTGCAGCGCTGGACTTCCTCGCCGCGCCAATGCTCGAGATGAATTTCGCGGCTCTGCGAAATCAAATCGAACAGCGGCTGATGATAGAGCGCGCGCAGCCGATCGAATTTCATCGCGCGCCCAGACTAAATCGGGAACGGAAATTCGGCCACAGATTAACACGGATTTTCGCAGATAAGAACGAATCAGGAAGGCAGGAAAAAAGGAGAAGAATGGTGCTCCGTTCCTGCTTTCCTGCTTTCCTGCTTTCCTGATTAATTTCCTCTTCCGGATCTTGATTCCAAAATCCGAATTTCAGTTCACCCAGCGGTCGTTTTGCGAAACGAGAACCGGGAGCTCTTCCATCATGTACTGGGTCTTGCCGACAGCGCCGATCATGCGTGTGCCGGTGCCGCGCCGCCAGTAATCGCTCATCTGCTCGCCGGTGTGACAGCCCCAGCTTTTGATGTAAGCGCCGCGCGCGAAGATGCTGCCGTTGATCAGGTGCAGCTGGGTTTCGTGCAGCCACGATTTGCAGGCACTGTCGATGTTGCTGCTGTAGTCGAACATGAAACAGGCCTTGTTCGAATGCCCGAAATATTCGAACCCGGTCACTTTGACCTGATTGCGCGGCTTGCCGGTGTTCAGGTAGCCGATCACGTCGTCACCAGTCTTAAAATAGATCAGGTTCAAGTTGTACTTCTCGCCGACAGAATTGATGTAGCTGACCAAATCCTGTTTTTCCTGCACGGCGCGATCGAGATACCCTTGTTTGTAAACGAGCCAGGTAATCTGCTGGTTCGGTCCGTATTGGGCGCGCACTTGTTCGGTGCGAATCCGCGCGGCGCGAATGAAGTTCGCCCACCAATGATCGTGCGGCTGGGCTTTGTATTGTTCCCACTGCCGCAGGGAAGGCCCGCCGACCAGGAGAACGTATTCGCCACCAGCCGGATTCGCTCCCTGAGCGGTGAACGCAAGGACGAGGAGAAGCAAAACTGAACCTAAAAGACGACGCATAACCATTTGGACAGGGGAAGCACTATTTATGCTGAACCAAAATTTGCGCAAGTGCGGTGAATCATAATCCCTTTTGTAGGGCGTCTGTGTCAGACGCCCGGCGTTTCACAGAAAGGCCCTACAAATCCGCATCCACTTCCCCGCGCACGAGATCTTTCCAATCTTGCCGCTGGCGAATGAGCGCAAACTTGTTTCCCTGGACCAGCACTTCCGCCGGAAGCGGGCGCGAATTGTAGTTCGACGCCATGACGAATCCGTAAGCGCCCGCACTCATGATCGCGAGCAGATCGTTCTCGCGCAGTGCCGGCATCTCGCGGTCGCGCGCAAAGAAATCGCCCGATTCACAAACCGGCCCGACGATGTCGATCTTTTCTGTTCGACCCTCACCAGGCGCTTCGCGTCCGCCTCTCCCTTCCAGGGAGAGGATTGAGGTGAGGGTACTCTTCTGTCGTTCCGAGACCGGGACGATCTCGTGGTAACTTTGGTAAAGCGCCGGCCGAATCAAATCGTTCATGCCCGCGTCAACGATCGCGAATTTTTTCTGGCCGGTTTCCTTGATGTAACGAACACGCGTCAGCAAGACGCCAGCGTTGCCGATGAGGAAGCGACCCGGTTCAACCAGGATGCGAAGGCCAAGGTCTCGCAAGGGCGGCACGACAGCAGCGGCATAATCGCGGACGCTGAAAGCGGACGATTCGCCGCCGTGCTCATGCCACCATTTGCCCGACCCGCTCTCCAACGCGTGGTGATAGATGATTCCCATGCCGCCGCCAATGCTGAAAAACTTGATCGCGTATTTCGTTTTTAGTTCGCGAACAAGTTTCTCAACTTTCTTGATCGCGGCCGCGAACGGCTCGGCCTCGGTGATCTGCGAGCCGATGTGCATTTGCACGCCGACGATGTCGATGTTGCGCATTTTCGCGGCGCGCTCGTAAATCGCCGGGGCTTGATCGAGCGCGATGCCGAACTTGTTTTCGTGCGAGCCGGTCGAGATGTACTCGTGCGTGTGCGGATCGACATCGGGATTGAGGCGCAAGGCGATCGGAGCGCGCATGCCTTTGCCGGAAGCGATCTTGTCGATGTACTCGAGCTCCGCTTCGCTCTCGACGTTGAAACTGTGAACGCGTTGCTCGAGCGCATACTCGATTTCCTCACGAGATTTCCCGACTCCGGCGAAAGTGCATTTGCCCGGATCGCCTCCGGCCGCGAGCACGCGAAAGAGTTCGCCACCGGAAACAATGTCGAAACCGGCGCCGGCTTCGGCGAGTAGTTTTAGAATCGCGCGGTTCGAATTCGCTTTGACTGCGTAACAGATCAGGTGATCGAGCGGCGCGAGCGCGGCATCGAGCCGGCGGTAATGATCGAGGATCGTGCCCGCGCTATATATATAGAGCGGCGTTCCGAACTCCTCCGCCGCGCGGGCAAGATCGACATCTTCGCAATGAAGACGTTTTTCGCGGTAATGAAACGAATGCATGTTGTAGCGGTGCTTGTATCAAGCGCCGAAGCTAAAATAACAGGCGCTTGGCACAAGCGCCTCTACAACAATTAGCGCAACGTCTCGTGATCTTCGCGGCAATGTTGCGTCTCGATCGTGACATGAACGAGCTCTTCGTGCTCGCGCAGCAACTCGCGGTATTGGTCGGAGCTCTTCGGCTCATGCGCGACGATGCAAATGATCGCGGCAAATTTGCCGACGCCGACCTGCCAGACGTGAAGATCGGTCACGATGGAATCGCCGTCGCTCTCCACCGCCTTGCGAATTTCCTGCGGTAAATCGGAAGATGGCGGCGTCCGATCGAGCAGAATTCCGCTGGTGTCGCGAATGAGGGTGTAGGACCACGACATGACGACGCCGCTGCCGAGGATGCCAACAGCCGGATCGAGCCACGTCCATCCGAAAAATTTTCCGGCGACCAATGCGCTGATGGCGGTAACCGAAGTGAAGGCGTCGGCGAGCACGTGCAAATAAGCGGCGCGCAGATTTAGATCATCGTGATGATGATCGTGAACGCCTTGACCATGCGAATGCCCAGGGTCGTGATCGTGAGTAAGAACGAGCGCGCAAGTCAGGTTCACGATCAATCCAAGACTGGCGATGCCGATGGCTTCGTTGAAATGGATGGACAATGGCGAAAAAAAGCGGTGCACCGATTCACCGGCCATGAGCAACGCGATGACAGCCAAAATGACTGCGCTGGCGAATCCGCCGAGCACGCCGATTTTCGCGGTCCCGAAACTGTGCAACGGATTCGCGGCGTGGCGCCGGGTAAAGTAGTAAGCGACGGCAGTGATCAGGAATGCAGTCACATGCGTCCCCATGTGCCAGCCGTCGGCCAGCAGCGCCATGGAGTTGAAAGCGAGACCGGCGCTGATCTCGAGCACCATCATCGCGGCCGTAATCGCGATGACGATGCGAGTTCGCCGCTCCGCGGCGGATACGTCCAGAGCGAAATCGTGCGAATGCCGGAAACGAGAATGATCGGCTCGATTCATCACACTCAAGATACGCAATTGTTTAATCAGTCAGTCAAAAAATCGTAGGCCATTGTCCCGCAAGAAACCGCGGCTGGCTCCTACTGCGCACGCAAACGTTGCCGAAGCAAAACGTAAACGGAAATGACGATGAGCAACGCACCGAAAGTGCAGACGATGGCGGCGCCAGAAGGAAAATCCCAGTAGAAGGAGGCGAACAATCCGCCAATGCCGCCGATCAGCGAAATCGCCCAGCCAATGAGCAGCCGCGTGGTGATCGAGCGCACGAGAATGACAGCGCAGACTGCAGGCGCGATCAGGTAACTAAAAACAAGAAGAACGCCGGCGACGCGAACGAAAATGGTCACGACCAATCCGAAACTGGCGTAAAAGAGAAAGTCCCACCAGCGCACGCGCAGCCCGCGTTCGTAAGCGGCGTCGCGATCAAACGAAATGAGCAGGAATTTTCTTCGTAAGACGAAGTGCAGCGCGCCGACCGCGATGAATACGGCAAAACATTTCCAAACTTCCGCCGCGCTCACAACGGTGATGTCGCCGACGAGCATGTTTCGAATCTCTTCGTTGCCATGAGGCGAGCGGCTCAGCAGCAACACGGCCGCGGCCGCGGCCACGACGTAAGCGATTCCGATGATTGCTTCCTGCGGGACCGGGCTCGCCCGTTTACCGCTGACAGAAAAAATCGCCGCACCGATCAAAGTCACGACCAGACCACCGAGCGAGGCCATCAAACTGTCCGGTTCGAAGTGGAGCAAGACCGCGACGCAAATTCCGAGCGAGGCCATTTGCGCCATGGCGATGTCGATGAAAATGATGCCGCGCTGGACGACGTGCAGGCCGAGGTAAACCAGGAGCCACGGCAACAGCACGCAGGCCATGATCGGCCAAAACATTACTTCCCACATGATTATTTCAGCACGGAAAGCAGGTTAGTGACTAATCTGTCGATCAACTTTGCGTAGGTGTCGGTCCCGCCGAGGCCGCCAGGAAATTGCGCGAAGTTGATGACCTTTGCGCCGGTCGCGCTGGCCACGCGTTCCGCGATTTTCCGATCCTGAAATGGTTCGACGATGATGCCTTTGATGTGTTGCGCTTTCATTTGCTCGATTACTTCGGCCAGATGCGAGGGCGACGGCGGAATGCCCGGCTTCGGCTCGAGGAAGATGTCGATGTTGAGGCCGAAGCGATGCGCGAAGTAGGGCCAGGAGTCGTGGTAGGCGACAAGTTTCTGTCCCTTAAACGGCAGCAACGTCGAACCCCACTGCTGCAATTTGAAATTGATCGTGCCCTCGAATTTTTCGTAGTTGGCCTTGTATTCGGCCGAATGCAGCGGATCGACCGCAGAAAACGCGCGCATGATGTGTTGCGCCACTGCTTTGGCAATGATCGGGTCGGTCATGAAATGTGGATTGCCGAGCGCGTGCACATCGCCCGCCGCGCGCGTCACCGTGCCGGGCACGTTCATCAGGCGAATCCCTTCCGATGCAATGACGCGACCTGGCTGGCCGGGATCGAGTTTTGGGTTGCGCGCATTTTGCAAGAGCGGCGGCAGCCAACCGATCTCAAGCTCTGCGCCTCCTTCGATCAGCACACTTGCCGTGCGCAATTGCACGACAAAGCTCGGCCGCGCGTCGACGAAATGCGGATCTTCCGTTGGCTTCGCCAAAACGCTGACGGTGACATTCTCGCCGCCGATCTCGCGCGCGACCGCGCCGAAGTCGGCCAACGTGGCTACGACGTTGAGGTTTGCGGAAGCGGAAAACTCAGCCGCGATTAAAAACAAAAGTGTGAATAATGTACGTTTCATAAGTTGATCAATTATTGTGTGCGCTCTCGCACGGCGCTGTCATCCCGAGTCGCGAAGACGGCGAGGGACCTCACAATCGAAGTGGTGATCACACTCGGCAACTTGTGTGACCTACGACAGTGTGTGAGGTCCTTCGCTCCGCTCAGGATGACAGCGCGGGTGATGTTCATGTTAAAATTTATGCGCCCCGTGCGAACCGAGGATAAATTCAAATTGCAGAAAAACCGAATCGACATCGTGGTTCGCGAGAAAAAAGTTTTGCTCGAGGAAATCGTGGTTGTACTGCAATCGGATTTTTGAAAACTCAGTCGGATACCAGGTCAGGTTCGCGCTCACTCGTGAACGCGATTGTCGAGTGATATCGTCGGTGAACCTGGAATCGTCCTCGTTGAGATAATCGCCGCGCATCCCGGCGACCCAGCCTTTCTTGAATCCCCAAAGCACCTGCGAATAAAGCCCCCAGTCGTGGAATGTCTCCGCCACCGGAAATGTTTCATCCATGCCGCGGCCCGCTTCGAAGCGCCGATACATCACTTCGGTTTGCCATTTCACGAACGGAAAACCGCCGTCCGCATTCGGGCTCTTCCATTTGTAAAGAAGATCGCCGCCGTAAATTTGCGTGCGCGTGTTTGCACCAGTGTCGTTGGAGCCGAACGCTCCGGAGGCGCCGACCAAAATCGTCTGTGTCTCGCTCAGGTTGAACGAATTCTCGAAGCGCGGGATCCAAACGAAGTCATAGAGGCCGCGCATTTCACGATCAGTCGTCATGCGGTCAAAGAAAATTCCGCCGTCGCCCGGATTACGAAATGAGTAACCGGTGCCGCCGCGACCATTTTGCACCCCGAGCATTAACTGCGAATACCACGGGAGCGGAAGCGTCCATGAGATCTGCGCGCCGACGCCGCGTAAGCCATCGGGGCCCAGCAAACGTCCGTGCACCAGCGGTGCATCGGCAAAGTCCCAGGTGTGCGGATGTGTCGGATTGATGCGGCCGAAGGCGGCGAAGAATTGCCCGGCTTTTAGTTGAAGATTGAAGGGCAAGTTTGTGGTTTGGAGAAATGCCTCCTCCACTTCGACTTGGGTTTCGTTGTTGTTGTTAAGCTTGAAGACGATGTTGGCGAAGCCTTCGAAGTACGGATCGACTGCACCGTCGAAGGCGAGCTCGATATTACGCGCGTTGAACCCGCGCTGCTGCGGATCGTGATCGCCGACTTCGGTGCGATCGAGATGTTTATCGCTCGAGTAGGCGAGCGCGAACATGGCGTCGAAAGAAATGTTCATGTAATTTTTGCCGCCACCGATGGTGATCGGCGCGGTGAAAGATGAACCGCCGGCAACGACAGAGGTGTCGTTCGTCGATGACGATACGACAGAACTGTCCGTCGTCGGAAACGAGCCGGCAGTGGCCATGCCGTTGGCAGTGACATCGGCTTCGCTCTTTGCCGCGGGCTTGCTTGTTGAGGCGACCACGGATGAATCTTCGGTTGGAAAGAGCGCCGGTGGACTCGCGCTCGGTGCCGGTGAACTGGAGGGACGGGCTCCGTCCCGTCCTTCTGTCGATGTGGACGCCACGGAGGGCGTCCCTCCATTTTGCGGAAGCGGCGGCGCGTTGCCTGAAATGTTCGCTTTTTCCAGCGCCGCTTGCTGATCTTTGACTTGCTGCTGCAACGTCTTGACCGCCTCGGTGAGCGCTTGCACCTGTTGACGCAAGCCTTCGACATCCGCCGAAGCACTCGGCGCAGCGTCTTGCGCAGACAAGATCGCGGCCGGCAAAATCATCGCCACCGCGATCAAAATAAATTTCTTCATGAAAACTCCTGCTTAAAAAACTCGGGCAATTGGCCCAAACCATCTTGCGTCCAACGCTCATTGGATCGGCGGCGCAGGGAACGCGCACGCGCCGTCCCCGCAGCTGCGGGGACGAACCAATGGTCAGGAATTCTTGGGAGGCGCGTGCTCGAGAATCGCCATCTCCACCGGCGCGTTGAAGATCGACAATCGCTCGAAAACAAAAACTGATGAGTTAGGTGCGGCCGAGGCTATGACAGTGATCGGCGCAGCGGTTGCGCGCTCGCAATTTCCTGATGCAAACATGGTAACCGCGCACTCGTGCGCCGTGTTAATCGCACGCGGATGAATGCGTTCATGAACCTGCGGCGCAACAGAAAAATAGATTGCGAGAAGAAGAGTCGGAACCAACACGCCGACCGCGCTGATACGAAGCGCGACGGACGGAAGGCGAAGCGCGGGGTGCGGCATCGTTGGCGAACGATGCGGCCCGCGATTCTTTTCGCAAGGCTTTTCTCGGAGGGCAACGAGCCGCGGCTAAATTCTAAAATTCGTAGGCGACCGTTCCGTAAAATCCGCGGCGCTGGCCGAACTGCGGCGCGCCGACGCCAATGCCGCTGCCATCGCGCAGCTGGTAGATGGTGTCGAGGACGTTGACGACGTCGAAGCGAATGGTCACGGCAGTTTTTTCCGTGATCTTGATCCGGCGTTGCAGGCTGAGATTATACGTTTCGTAAGGATGGTTCTTCATGGTGTTGGCAAAGCCGCGGCGCAATCCGTTGCCATAGAGAGCATCGACCGCCGCTTTCCAATCGTTCCACGTGTAGGAAGCTCCGGCCGAACCGGTGAAGCGCTGGTCGTGATCGAGAAAAACCCAGTTCTTGTTGATGTAGGCGAGCTCAGCGGGATCGAAGAGAAATTGCGATGAGCTGGCGTGGGTGCCACGGGCCCATTCGTAACCGACATTCAAATACGCGGAGATGGGACCGTGATCGTAACTCGAAGTAAATTCGCCGCCGTAGATTTCGCCGCGCTTGTAGTTGAACGAAGAAAGGATCAGCGCCTGACCGAACTGGCCTTCGTCGAGAGTCGAATGGGAGCTTTTGTAGAAGCCGTCGATGCCGACGTTGAATCCTTCCAGGACTTTCTGCGTCACGCCGACGTCGAAGTAATGCGCCCGCTCTGACGTGACGGACGAATTCTTGGTGACGGCCGACGCGTTAGTCGTGCCGGCGAATTTTGCGATGGTGCTTTGATCGACATTCTCCAACGGCGGCGGCGTAAAGTAGCGCGCGTAGCCGGCGTGAATCGCGGTGCCTTTCAAGGGTTCGTAAACCACGCTGATGCGCGGACTCAGTTGATTCTCATCCGAGAACGCATTTACGAAATCGAGGCGGCCACCGAAATTAATCGTGAGCTGTTCGAACGGTTTATATTCGTCCTGCAAATAGAGACCGTAGAAGTAACCGTACTTGTCCCTGTTATCGACGATGCGGCGAGGGACGTCGCTCGTCTGGTTGCCATTGGCATCAACTGGAAACACCAGCGTGGCGGTGCCGACGGTGGCGTATTGTTCGGTGAAAAGAAAACCGGCACGAATAGTATGCTGCTCGTTCAGCTTGTAGCTCGCATCCAATTCCAGACCGTTCGAAAGGATGTCCCGGTCAACACGTGAGGCAACGCCGTTAAAAATGAGATCGCCCACATCATCCGGCCGAAAAAGGACCGAGCTGTAGCGATTGAAGAGCGACACCTGAAAATTCAAATCATCGGCTTTCTTCTGATACGTGAGGATGGTGTAGGAGGATTGCTCAGTCTGGTTCTCATCCAGGTTCCTCGAATCGAATGTCGATCTTCCATTTAACGTAAAAGCCGGCGATTGACCTGGATTATTCGGAATCTGGAAATCGCTGTGGTTGCCGCTGAGGAGGAGCGTGAACCGGCTGGTATCGTCGGGAAGGTAGGAAAAATAACCGAAGAACTTGTACTGATCGGTGTCGTCGTGGATCGGATTGCTGCTGCGCGTTGGATTTTCAATGCCGATGCCGCTGTGCAGGTAGCTGGTCGAGATGTAAGAGCTGAGTTTTCCCATCACATGTCCGTACTCGAAGCTTGGCTTGATCGTGTCGAAACTTCCGACATAAATGGAGGCCTGGCCTTGCTGAAAGACCGCGCCGCTCTTGGTGTGGATGTCGATGACGCCGGTGTTGCGAAATCCGAACTGCGCGGGCAACGCACCGGTGATGAGCGAGATGTTGTCGGCAAAACGTGTTTCCAGTTCCTGGCCGAAACCGGGAATGCTCTCGGGCAACAGGACGTCGTCGATGCGGTATTGCAGGTTCGCGTGTTCGCCGCGGACGTGAAGCTGGCCGAATGAATCCTGCGCTACGCCGGGAAAACGCAGAATCGTTTGGTTGAATGAAGCGTTCTCGCCTTGCGCTTGCGAATCGAGTCGGTCGGGCCCCACCGTGTAACGGGTGGCGCCGAGACTCGGCACAATTTGTTCGCGCGAAATGTCGAGCTCCTCGCTTTGCACGACGACGCGCTCGGCGTCGCTCATAACGGTTGGTGAGGCAGAGGGTGATGGTTTGGGTGACGCAGTGGCAGCGTCCTGCGCGAAAACAAAGCTTCGCGCGAGCATCAGTACGATTGATGCGATCAGAAATTTTTTCATTGGATATTCGGAAAGGAGATTTTCAAAGGTTTGATGAGTGCGCTTCACGATTTGGTGAAGCGCGAAAAACAGAGAGCCTCTGGCACGAATCTGTGCCGCGACTCAGGCGAAGTAGTTAGTGCTCCGCGCGGAGATTACGCGGCTCGGTTGCGTGCCTTAGGCTTGCGCAGGTGGCGCGTGCTCGAAGACGCACGCACCCAGAAAAGGCGATTGAACCCAGATCGGGTTCAGTGTCGCGATGTGAGAAAATTGAACGGCGAGGACTGGAGCGGAGACAAAGGGGGCAGCGACAGCGTGATGATAGTTACCAGCAGCAATGAGAGTAACCGCGCATTCGTGATGAGACTTCTGAGCGTCCCGATGGATGCGCTCGTGCAATTGCGGGGAGACAGAAAGAACGAGTGCGCAAGAAAACGCGATGATCAATGCACCGCCGGTGAGTGCTCGCCTCATTGCGACGCGACCTTGCCGCCGGTGCTGAATATGCGCAAGGGCTTTTTGCAAGATCGACATCTGCATCGGGACCTTGTAGCGGCGCTTGTGCCAAGCGCCGATTTGGTTTACCAATCCGCCAACGCGCAATGTTAGGACCCGCCAAAATCTATTTCATCATCTTCGGCATCCTGACGATCGCCGGCGGAATCATCGGCTACGTCAAGGCGGGCAGCGCGCCCTCCATCATTGCCGGCTCGATCACGGGAATTCTCCTCGTTATCGCCGCATGGCTTTTGCCCGAGCATCGGGCCGCGGGACTGGCCACGGCCTTGATCGTCTCGGTGGTGCTGGCGGCGCAGTTCGTTCCTAAATTTATTCGCACCGGCAAAGTGATGCCGGCCGGCATGATGTCGATCTTGAGTGTGATTGGTATCGTCATCGGGCTCGTCGCCTGGATGAGGAAATAATCACACGTGGCAAAACTCCCCGTGAGAACGTGGCGCCGTCTGGTTCTGCTCTTACTCGTCGCGCTCTTTTTCGTGATCATTTATCGCTGGATCTCGCTCGAGCGTTTGCAGCGTTATGCCCCGGCTGAAGTCGTTTCTCCCACTCCGACACCGGAACCGAGTCCAACGCGACCACCTGTGATCACCGGCCATCTCGACACCGGGAAATTGTTCAATGGCATTACGGTGCATTCGACGATCGAGACGCCGCCCGGCGCGGACGCGACCACCGAGCGCACCGACCCGCAAAGTTATATTGTCGATCTAAAATTGACTGCGCGCGTGCCGGCGCCGAACAAGACGATCGAGGAACTGGCCAAGGTCAGTCCGCAACTCCCGGCCTTGTTGCCGGGATTGGCCGCAATGCTCACACCCGATTCGGTCTCGCCATTGTTCGCCGAGCTTTACGCCACCAAGATCAAGTTGTTGCGCGAAAATCTTTCCCGGCTCGACCTGCTTTTGTCGCGCCACAACTTTTACGATTGCCAAACCGTGCTGCAGTTGAAACATCCGCAAACGAATCGCAAAGCGCTCCTGCTCCAGGCGGACATGGACGTGGACGCGGATGGCTCCGACTCCGACCGCATGCCGGTTGGGACCGGCGCGCCGACAAATTTCAAACCGTTCACCAGTTACAAGTGGAACAAGAAAACGCCGGCGCCAAATCCGTATCTTCCTTTACTCGAGGAGCGATTGAAGCGCTATGAGGACGAATCGGTCCTGGCCACGACGTTAGCAGACCGCAAGCGCGATCTGCGGGTTGGAATTGCACGGACGCGCGAAGAAATTTCAACGCTGAAAAAGTTCAGTTTCCTCATCGGCGCGACCGATCCCTATATCGTGATCCCGTCGAGTTTTGCGCGCGGCGGCGGCGCCAAGGTCGGAGATTATGCCGTGGTTATTTTCGGGGGCGCACTTTACCCGGCGCTCGTTGGCGATATCGGGCCTAACGACAAAACGGGCGAAGCCTCGTTGCGTATCGCGAAAGAAATCAACGCGCAATCAACTCCCTACAGCCGGCCGGTGAGCGATCTCAAAGTGACGTATCTGATTTTTCCCAGCAGCGCGGATACGCCATTCGGGCCGCCGGACCTCGATAAGATTCAGGCGCGCTGTCAGACGTTGGTCGATGAAATTGGCGGCGCGAGTGCGCCGCTGCATCACTGGGAAAATATTATTCCGCCGCCACCGACACCTACGCCGTCGCCCACGCCTTTGCTTTCGCCCTCGCCAACATCGACATCGTCCGCTTCGCCTAATGGATCGACAATTCCATCCGCATCGCCGGCGGCTACATTCGCCTTTCCGCTTCCGAACGCGTCACCTACCGCGTCGCCGCGGCGTTAATCGTACGGTTGATATGGCGCTTGGAACGGAGGCTCGCGCCGTTCGATTGGATAGTGGCGAAAGCGATGCGCGCGCGGCCGAATGTATTTAACTTCGCCGTTCGGCATGCCGAAAATCAATCGTCCATCCGGCGTCGTGCCGAGAAATTCGGCCCGAAACGAACCCGACGGCAATGGCGGCAGTCCTGTTTCTACACGCGAAGTTGTGACGCGCGCTCGCGCCGATCGAACTGAGGCAGTTCGCTTTTTTGCCGAACTGGTGGTGTTGGTTTCAGTCTTTGAAGCTACTTCCGAAGTGGGAGCAGTCTGATTTTTTCGGGCCGCTGTCGCCTGAGTGTCGTTTGTCGCCTGACTATCGTTGTTTGCCTCTTCGCTAGCGCCAGTCTCCGGAGTCTGCGCCGTGGGCGCTTGGTGAATGGTCCTGCCCGCCTCACGTTCCCAGACAGTTTGTGGACCTTGCGCCGGCGGCCGCGGCTCTGATGTTTGCGCTGCAACGACGGGCGACGAAGTAGCGGCCGGCGACGAACTGGCGATAGATTCATTGGAAACCGGCGGCGGCGCTTGGACAGGCGACGCATTGACCGTGTTCGCAACCGAAGAGGGAGCCGCGGTTTGAGCCGGCGCCTGCGCAACATTTTGCTCGGTTGTAACCGGCGGATTTTCCGGCACGCCTACAGCAACGCCGATTGTTTTGCTTTCCCGATGCCAAAGCGCGCTGAGATTTTTTGGCAGACGAACTGCCATCATCGTCCCGAGCCCGAGCAAAAGCACGATGGCCGCGGCGATCGCCAGGCCTTTCATCGGCAAAGGCCGCCGTGGCTTCTCGATCGCGGCAGCAACTGCGGCCCTCTTCGCAGCGATAAGAGGAAGACCCAAACGTCGCGCGAAGGTTTGGCGGCGGTCGAGTCCCGCGAGGCATTCGCGCATGTAATCCGCCAGCGCGACCGGGTCCTGCGGCCGTTCCTCAGGGTTATCGCGCACCATGTGCCCGATCAGATTCCGGATGGATTTCGGAAAACGCCGTAGTTGTTTGAGACGCGGCGACGTGCTCAATCGCTGGGCCGCGGTCACCGAAGGCGGAAAGGGCGCAGACCCGGTCAACAAAAAACACATCGTGCAGCCAAGTGAATAAATCTCGGAACGAAAATCGAGCGGAGCGCGTTGTAATTGTTCGGGACTGGCGAATTGCAAAAAATTCGGAGCTTCCGTCGCGGTTGTCGCACCGTTGGTCGTCGTCGGTGTGACCGCGAATCCGGGGTTGATCAATTTCACCAGGGGCCAGTCACCTTCCGCGGTTGGACCCGGGACGATGACCAGGTTCGACGGCTGGATCGCGCGATGGGTCAGTTTATGAAAGGTCGTCGCACTGAGCGCGCTGACTATTTGCAGCGCAATGCGCAGGACCACATCGGGAGTCATCGGTCCGTGGGTCGCGACCCAGGACTCGGTCGTTTCGCCTTCGAGATATTCCCCGACATAAACGAATTGGTCGCCTTCGACTCCGAAGGCATGAATTTTGGCGATATTGATATGGTCGAGCGCCTGCGCCGCCCGCGCTTGGTCCTCAAATTGTTCCCGCGTGCTTTCGTCCAGGGATGCGATCGGAATCAACTTGATCGCGACCGGATCGCCCGATCGCGCGTCGACCCCTTTGTAAATCGTGCAGAGCGCGGTGTGACCAAGTTCCTGCGCAGAGCCATCGTCTCTCACGCAAATGCGGTAATGTTCGAAGAAAGTTTTCTGTTCCATAAAATTTACCCCGACACGCGAGCGGCCCTCCCCAAAATGATTCGGCGCAGCGACGGCGTTCGGTTTGACCGCACTGCGCTTCAGTTCATTCACCCAAAATTCTGCGCGGTCGCTCGCAGTGATACAACCGTCGGAGCGGCGGCAAGTTGCGGCTTTTGCCGTCTTTGGCCGCGTGAGGCGAAAGCCGTTTTTACGCGGGCTACCCCGCTTGGATTCGAACCAAGAATAACGCCTCCAAAGGGCGCTGTGTTACCGTTACACCACGGGGTAATCGCATTTTTCAATTTCTGCGATGCCGCTCCACGGCAAGATCGACAATCACATTTGTAGAGTGCAAATCGTAAATCGCAATTTGCAAATCGCCGACGCGCCGAAGGCGCGGCGATTACATCACCGCCGGAACGCCGGGCTCGAAGTTGCCCCGCGAATATTTCATGCTCGCGAGCGTGGCCTTAACGTGACTGACAATTTCATCCGGTGCGATCGGTTTGCGCAGAAAACCAGCCAGCCCGGCCGACATCAATCGATTGAGTTTCTCTTGTTGGATGAAACCGGTGCAGAGCACGACCGGCAGATCGGGTCGCAGTTCTTTCAGTCGGTGAAATGTTTCCTCGCCGCCCATGAACGGCATTGTCAGGTCGAGCAGCACGAGGTTGAAGCTGTGCGGGCGTTGCCGGATCAAATCGAGACACTCGAACCCAGACTGCGCCGTGGCCACGTCAAATCCGGCATCAGTCAGGATTCGTTTGACCAGCGTTAGCGCCATCGCTTCGTCGTCGACGAGAAGAATGGATTGTTTAGTTGAGCTCGCCGCCGGCGCGTTCTTCGGTTTGACGAAACCAGCCAGGTCCGGATGCATCGCCATTCTCTTGTCCGTGCCACCAGCTTGTTCGACAAGCTCCGCCGCGACTTTTTCCGCGCGCTCGATGCTCGAGCGGAGCATGGCCAGATATTTTTCCGAACCTTCCTTGCCCTCCCAAATATTTTCGAGCTGCGAACTCGTGCCGGAAATGATCTGCAACAAATTGTTCAGCTCGCTGCTCGCCTTCGAAAGGGGCTCATTCGATGGCTGGGGTGATTCGGGGTCTGTGGGCACACTCATTTTCTTGGGATCAAGGGTTGATCTCCTCTTGTTGAGCAGACGGAATGCCTCCCTCCGGCAAAACTGGAAAAAAATCAGTGCCTTCCATGCCAAAAGGGGCACACGCGGCAAGATCGACAACTACTCAGAAAACGAGGCGCAAACTGTTCCAATCCTGACTCGCAAATCCGCGGAATCCGCTTATATTTTGGGTTCCCCTTTCTTTATGAACGTCCTTAGTGTCGACAACCTCCACGTGACAATCGCGGACAAGAAGATTGTCCGCGGGCTCACCCTGTCCGTGCCCCGGGGCGAAGTGCACGCCATCATGGGGCCGAATGGCTCTGGCAAAAGCACGCTGGCCAAGGTTTTGGCCGGCCATCCGGATTATCTGGTCACGCAGGGCAAGGTCACGATGGACGGCGACAATCTCCTTGAACTGGATCCGGACGAACGCGCGCGCCGCGGACTGTTCCTGGCCTTCCAATATCCGAGCGAAATTCCGGGCGTGACCATCGCGAACTTTTTGCGCGCGGCCGTGCAAGCGCGGCTCCCCGAAGGCGAAGAGCTCGAGGCGACGGATTACTACGCCAAACTTTACGAAAAAATGGAACTGCTCGGGATGGATCGCTCATTCACCTCGCGCTCGGTCAACGAAGGTTTTTCTGGTGGCGAAAAGAAACGCACTGAAATTTTGCAGCTGGCTATGCTCGAACCGAAATACGCGGTTCTGGACGAGACCGACAGCGGCCTCGACATCGATGCGCTCAAAACTGTCGCGCACGGTGTAAACAAGATGCGCGGTCCGAACATCGGGATTCTTTTGATCACGCACTACCAACGCCTCTTGAATTACATCATCCCCGATCACGTGCATGTCATGGTGGCAGGGAGTATAGTGCGGAGCGGCCGAAAAGAGCTGGCGCTTGAACTGGAAGAGCGCGGTTACGATTGGGCCCGCGAAGAAAGCCACGAAATGGCGGTTAAATAGGATCGACAATGAAAACTGAAACATCAGCCGTCGACATCGATCGCAACAAAGGCAATTTCTCCTACGACGTCGCGCACGCCTACGATGCCGGCACCGGACTCTCGGAGAAAACGATCCATTACATCTCCGACGTCAAAGAAGATCCCGATTGGGTCCGTGAATTTCGTCTCAAGGCGCTCAAGACATTTCTGGAAAAACCGATGCCAACGCATTGGGCGAGCAAGGACCTCGAGGCGATCGATTTCGACAAGATCCGCTACTACTTGAGTGGTGGCACGCAGGCCAAACGCACTTGGGAAGAAGTGCCCGAGGACGTGAAGCGCACCTTCGAGCGGCTCGGCATTCCGGAACAGGAACGTAAATTTCTCGCCGGCGTCGAAGCGCAGTTCGATAGCGAAGCGGTTTACTCCAACATCAAGAAAGCGGTCGGCGAACAGGGAGTCATTTTCGTCGGATCGACCGAGGGTTTGAAAAATCACCCGGATATTTTCCGGAAGTGGTTCGGCAAAGTCATACCGATCGGCGACAACAAATTTAGCGCGTTGAACTCCGCCGTCTTCAGCGGCGGATCGTTCATCTACGTGCCGCCTGGAGTGAAGGTAAAGCACCCGCTCCAGGCCTACTTCCGGATCAACGCGGAAAATTTCGGCCAGTTCGAGCGCACTCTCATCATCTGCGATGAAGGCTCGGAGCTCACTTACATGGAAGGCTGCACCGCGCCGAAGTTCAACACCGCCACATTGCACAGCGCGGTCGTCGAGCTCATCGCGCTCAAAGGCGCCAAGCTGCAATACATCACGGTGCAGAACTGGAGCGAGAACGTTTTCAATCTCGTGACCAAACGCGGCATCGCGCACGAAGACGCGGAAGTGAAATGGATCGATTGCAACATCGGTTCGCGTCTGACCATGAAATATCCGGGCGTGATCATGAAAGGCCGGAAAGCGCGCGGCGAAGTTCTCTCGATCGCGCTCGCTAACAACGGCCAGCACCAGGACACCGGCGCGAAAATGATCCACGCCGCTGATGAAACGACGTCGAACATCATTTCGAAATCGATCTCGGTCGGTACCGGCCGCGCCACTTATCGCGGTTTGGTCAACGTGCCGAAGCACCTGAAGAATTGCAAAAACAACACCGAGTGCGACGCGCTGCTCATCAACTCGACTTCGCGCACCGATACCTACCCGGCCATCACTGTGCGCGGCACCGGCAACGCCGTGCAACATGAAGCGAGCGTCAGCCAGGTCAGCGCCGAGCAGATTTTCTACATGCAACAGCGCGGCCTGACCGAAGCGCAGGCCATGAGTCTGAGCGTAAACGGTTTCGTCAACGATCTCGTCCGCCAATTCCCGATGGAATACAGCGTCGAGCTCAAACGCCTGATCGAGCTGGAGATGGAAGGCTCGGTCGGATAAGAGCAATCACTCAGGGCTGATCACCGTCCGTCGTCGTGTCGTCTTGTGGGGGATCTGTCGAACTGCGATAGTAATCTCGATAAACCGTCACCGCGAAATTCACGGCGAAAGCTCGATAGGCCGCAAGACAGAGCGCTGCTAACACTGCAGCGATGGCGGCCGAACCCAACATTAAAACGATTGTGTGCGATTGAATCTGTTGTTTCACTCGCCACCGGTCGAGTGCATTCTGGCCGGCGGCAAACTTCGCCGGATCCTTCTCTTCCTTGAGTGCTTGTTGAAGTTGGGGAGGGACATCGATAATCGAATTTGTCACTTGGAATTGCCTTCCTCCGATCAGACCGGCGAAGGCCAGCGCGCCAAGAGCGGCCCAAAAGACGACCGCGCGCGCTTGCCTCTCATCTACTGAGGGCCGACGCTGAAATGCGAGCGCCGCGAACGCGAAAACCAACGCGACTATGACACACGCGAGTAATCCCAAACGAGGATTTGGCGAGGGCGGACTACTGTATCGATAAAGACCACCGACTGCGATCCCGATGTAAAGGGCGAAGGCCAGGAAAAAGGCAGCGGCACAACCTCGCATAAGAACGTACATGCCCTGCTGTTGCTCGGCATATGCCGCCGTTTTGGCACGAATTAGGACATTACGGCACTTCAGAAACGCAGCGCTTCGACTTCCTTTCAAATTTGCATTCCAATCCGCATTCGCCTGCACGTTAATTCCGAAGTCTGTCTTGATTTGATCTGCGATTGGTTCCTTTAGATCCCAAAGTCGCTGCGACAAGATCTCGTCCTGAGCTTTATCGAACAGCAAATCGGATGGAACGCGCTTTCTTCCGCCCTTGTCACGGAACGTCGAAGGAAATGCCGCGCTGGAGAGGTTATCGATGATATGACCTACGATGTATGCTGCGACTAATGCTAGAACTGCGGAACTCAACGCTGTTGGAGGCCACGTAGCCGTTAATAATCCGATTGGCCACCAAAATAGCCCGAGCAGCAAGGCGCCGGGCAAAACGTAGCCGTAGATGTCGTAAAAATTGAACCGCTCAATCATGCAACTGCCACCTCAGGCTGCGCAATTCGCGCATCCCAAGCTGCAATCTGCGCTACAACCCGTTCTAGAAGTTCTGCAGCATTGTCATTCTTTATGATGATTGAGCCTACCCGTTGATGGCCACCGCCGCCGGAGGCAGCACATATTTCCCCTAAGGGAGCGGATGAGAATTCACACCACGGATTGCGCATTACCGTAAGCTTCGTCTCACCCGTTTTGCGAACGATTCCCGCCGAATAACGCGCTTCGGGGAAAAAGTGAAAGGGAACATATCGATTCACCAGGACGTTTTGCGCATTGACATCGAAAACGGCGACTCCGCTTTGGGTCAGATGGATAGAATTTGCGAGGCGTTCTTGACCCAACTCTTGAAGATGTCGACCAAACAAGAACGCTGTCCTTACTTCAGGGCGACGGGCTATTTCCTGCAACGACTCTGTGCGAAAAAGCCAGACAAGATGTTGGCTGAAGCCATCGCCCCGATACATCCCAATGGCCAAACTGATCTGAAGGGCTGGGGTGTTATAGGTCAACGCCTCTTCTACGGATTCATACCGCGCAGAATCTATTCGATCAGCCCACCGGACAATTTCTTCAAATCTCTCGCTGAGGTATCGCAGCTGGGCTTTCCATCGCGTCCAAAGTAACAGGGCGCACGATGAAGCGCTCTCGTCGTAAAAAATATCGGGCCCGTGACGACGCTCGTAGTCAAGACGCATTCGTTGGTTGGCGAAGGCGGTCTGGTGATGATCCGCCCACAATTCTGCCTGCGGATGATACAAGAAATCAACAACCGCAGCCGGCCGTTTCAGCTCCGAATCAACCCACGCATCGCGCAAGTGGTAATTGACGACGTGCAGCTCAATATGCGGATAATTTTGGACGTGCTGAAGATACTCACTCGTGAGTGCACCGGAGACTACTCCATCGAAGCATGGTGAATGAAAGTATAGGTGAGCCGTCGTTTGTCGTTGCGGCGACATGCGTCGAAGAAAGGCTAGCGCACCAGTCATCGGATGCGAATGTGTATATCAACAATCCTTCTTTGCGAAAAGCTCAAACAGTTGAAGGTAACGCCGCAGCCGGCTAATGCAATTCCTTAGCCGGGCAATGTGATCGAACGGAGGTCCGAGCGCGGCGAAAGTGGCGATCGGTTTCATTTGCCATTGGCCGCTTGTCAGCGAAAATTGACTCCCCGCCAGACCTGCGCGGGTTCGCGCTGCCAACAGCCCTTCGACCAAGCACTGGGCTCCGGCTTCGCGTGGATTCACCATCAAGATGTCGTCAGTCACACATGATGAAATAGCCAGCTCGAAGGCAATCCTGTCGGGCCCGGTCGAGTCGCGCGATTTCCCAGATTGGTTTCGCGAGCAACAACGCGAAGCTTGGGAACAATTCGAAGCGCTCCCCAAACCGACGCGCAAAGATCAACTCTGGCGATTTGCCAGTGTCGATCTTCTCGATCTAGCGCCATTCAAAATTCCGGGTCCGCTTTCGGAGGACGATCGCCGCAATGTTCTGAAGTACTCGCGCGGGCTCGATCAAGTCGCCGCGCGCGTGATTTTCGCGAACGATCAGCTGGTCGAGCGCAGCGTCATTTCCGACAATCTAAAAAAACGCGGCGTGATTTTCCAGCCACTCGAGCGCGCCATGGTCGAGCACACCGATCTCTTCCGAAAACACTTCATGTCGCAGCCGGCCGTGCTCGGCTCGGCCAAGTATGCTGCGCTGCACAAAGCTCTCGTTTCATCGGGCACATTTCTGTTCGTGCCGCGCGGCGTCGAAATCGAACTGCCGATCGAGATCTTCCATTGGTTGCGCCACGACAACATGTCGATCTTTCCGCATCTGCTTCTCGTCACCGACGAATTGGCGAAGGTAACGGTAATAGAACACTTCGCGTCCTGTGATAAGAAGGCCCCGGGCTTCGCTTGTGGCGTCAACGATCTCATTTCCGGCCCGGGCGCAAAGATCACTTACGTTTGCGCGCAGACTTGGGGCGAAAACGTGCGCGCGTTGCAGATGAACACGACCACGGTCGATCACGACGCATCGGCCATGAGTCTCAACCTGCATCTCGGCGCCAGATATTCGCGATTCGAAAGTCTGAGCCGGCTTATCGGTGAAGGCGCGCGCAGCGATCTTCTCGCCGTCGCTGTCGCGAACGGCGAACAGGAATTCGATGCCCGCACCTTGCAGGACCACGTCTCGCCGCACACCGCCAGCGATCTCCTTTACAAAAACGCGCTCGACGACCGCGCCCGTTGCACATTCGGCGGTCTTATCCGGGTCGAGCCGCACGCCCATTTCACCGACGCCTACCAAAAAGTTCGCAATCTTCTTCTGAGCGACGATTCCGAAGCGAACTCAATGCCCGGCCTCGAAATTCTGGCCGACAACGTCCGCTGCACCCACGGCGCCACCTCCGGCCAGGTCGACAAAGACGAACTCTTCTATCTCCGCACTCGCGGCATTCCAGTAAATGTCGCCCAACGCCTCATCGTCACCGGTTTCTTGAACGAAGTCATCCAACGCCTCGATCAACCGGCGATCGCTGCGCATTTGCATTCTCTGATCGAGAAGAAGTTCGCGGCCTGAGTGGTTCGTTCGCTAAACGCTCGAACGAATTGAACATCGTGTATTAGCTTCGGCGATGGTGGAACAGCGGATACCCATACCGACCGACATTGCTGCAACGGTTCTGTTTCGTGCCGACAGAACCTGCTGCGTTTGTCGTGAGCAAGGTAAACCGATTCAGATCCACCACATTGACGGAAACCCCGCGAACAATGACCCGATCAACCTCGCAGTGTTGTGTTTTGACTGTCATGACAAAACGCAAATCAAGGGTGGATTCGCACGTAAGCTCGACGCTGCGCAGGTAATTCACTACCGCGATGATTGGAGCAAGCGGTTACAAGAACGCCGCAACGAGGCAGACAAAATCGCGGCAGCGGCGCAAGGCGGTGATCCGCAATCAGCAACCAGTCCCATTCGTCGCGAATCTGTGCCCGATCCACGACGGATAGCAAACTACATCCGAACATTACCCGCCGTTTTACGGGATATATACAGCCGCTCGAAACCAAAATGGGACTCGGGAAATACTCCACGAATGAACGAAGGTTCTCGCGATGTAATTGATGTCCTCGAGCAGGTTCTGATTACTCTCGCAGACACTTACCCGCCGCAGCACTTCGGCGGACGATCAAGCAGAGATTACATGAATGCGATGACGGCGGCGCGATACATTTGGCATCGAGCGCATCTTGAGCCAAATGGCGTAGGAACAGGAGGTACGATCATCAGGACTATCACCGGCGGTTGCGTAATGGCGGACTTAGAAGAAATGGTTGATGAGATCGTCGCGTCTCTTT
>Ga0209331_1000108_pt1 | contig 27602 bp, 20 predicted proteins | sample JacPinW_OM3H0_M3_FD_187971 | JGI IMG/M metagenome (GOLD analysis project Ga0209331, IMG submission 187971) | Forest soil microbial communities from Algoma, Ontario, Canada - Jack Pine, Ontario site 1_JW_OM3H0_M3 (SPAdes) (version 2) | ecosystem: Environmental > Terrestrial > Soil > Boreal...
CCAGCCCGCCGCGCCCGGTGCTACTGCGGAATTTCGCTCAAAGCCTTATCGGCATCGCGGGTGCGACAGCTCTCGGACTCGGGATCGATTGAACAAAAATAGTCCTTGTTCCTGGAGCAGTAACCCAGCTTTGAATCCTGGGTGAAATTCTGCAGGCACGTATTCATCCAGTCGATGCTTATGCGCGCCTTCTCGAATTCCTCTTCCCCGCAAAACACATCCAGATTGGATGCCACCCGTTCGAATTCCTTGGGAATGCCGTGTTTGGTTCGCCCGGCCGCTTTCGCCGCCCGCCGATAGAAAGTCTGCGACACGTCGATACAATCATGTTTATCCACGGGAGTCCGGGACTCCATCGCTGGATTGTCATTCTTTTCCGTATCGTCCTTGTCTGACTTGTCCCTCGCCGATTTGTGTCGGCCATGCTTTGCTGCTTTATGCTTTGAGGCGACATGGGACCTGTGTCTCGCATCGGCAGGTGAAGTGGCAAACAGACATGACGACATTGCCACGGCGAGCGCGCAGAGGATCGCTATTGCACGGGAACTTCGCGGCATAACGGGATTACTCGCCCCCTACTCCCCATCCCAGCCGCCGATGCTAGGGGCCAATTGCGGCATTGCAAGGCCAGCGAATGAGCTCAAATCGTCCGGTATTGGTGGTTGAGGACGACGTCTGGGCTCGCTTGGTAGCCGTCGTCCTCGACCCCGCAACGACCAACGAAAGAAGAGACGCCTACGGTGATTTTATGTCCCCCGACGAGCCCAATTTTGGCGCCTGGTGCGAGCGAGCGAGGCAGGCTGCGGGGCCGCTTTATCCCAGTGACGTCAGGCTGGTCTCGTCCAGTTTCGACTTGCACACAAATCTTCCCGACGCCTGCGCCGTCGTTGTTGAGTCGCTCGTCATCGGACCGCAAGAGCTCAAATCAGCCCGTCACCTCAAGCTGGTCTACAAGTACGGCACGATCCTTCGCAACATCGATTTGGCCGCTTGCAAAACGGCCGGCGTCAAGGTGCGCGGGGTGCGTCGGCGCGCCAATATCGCTTGCGCCGAGCACGCTTTCGCCCTGATGCTCGCGTTGGCCAGGCGCCTCAACCGGCTGGAAGGGCTGATCAGCGTCGAGCGACTACCCCCGTCACAGCGGCCCTACAGGCCGTTCGATCGCCGGCATACGCCTGGCGCCAATTGGGCGCGTTTTGCAGGTATCCGGATGCTCAACACCAGCACGCTCGGAATAATTGGTCTGGGCGAAATCGGCCGTGAGATTGCACTGCGTGCCGCCGCTTTCGGAATGAGAGTGGTCTACTTTCAGCGCAAGAGGCTGAGCCCAAGCGAAGAAACCGCGCTCAGCGTGGAATATGAACCACTCGATTCATTGCTCGCGCAAAGCGATTGGGTGATTCCGCAGCTTCCCGGCGCGGTCTCGACCGTCAATTTCATTGATGCTGCGCGGCTCGCGCGCATGAAACCGGGGGCTTGTCTCGTCAATGTCGCGCGGGCGGAACTCGTTGACCGCGCAGCTTTGCTGGATGCATTGCGGTCAGGTCACCTCGGGGGCTTTGCGCTCGACCCGCAGTACGAAGAGCCTGGCCGCAGTGATGATGAGCTTCTCTCGTTCGATAATGTTGTGCTGACCCCTCACATCGCCGGCTCTCCGCGGTTCAACGGGCTCGCGGATATCGAAGAGGTGATCACAGGCCTGGCACAGGAATTGGCTCCATGAGCGGCGACCCGGAATGACGGGCCGCTCGGCTATCTCGCCGGAGTTGTTCCGGTCGTGGTCGCGGGCGAGCCGGATTGTCGGGGCGGCTGCGCATAGGAAACGCGCCAGATGGTGCCTGCGGTTTTTACGTACCGGCACGCGCCCGTTTTCTCCCGGGCACGAGGAGCTAAAAGCCAATGCGGCCTGTTTAGGCCCTACGCTTCAGATGCTGAAAGCGAGCAGCGCAACAATGCCAATGCCGATGATGAGCACCGCAAGTGCAACAGGATCGTAATCAAGCCAATGCCGACTTTGTACCCGCATGACGCCGCCTACCCTTGCCACAAACTAACGCTGCCATTTTTGGTGCCGGTCCAGGCCGGCCATGGCTTGCGCTTTGTTAGTCGTGCCGGCAACCAGTTTGGTTCAAATCCAGGTGATCAGAGGACCCGCGGCGCGCGGGGTTTCGGAGCCGCCCGCCGGAAAGGCCGGTTCTGCCCGAGAGATAGGGATGGCGGAATTGCGACCAGCTCGGCTTTGCCCCTACCCCCAGATAGGCAGCTTAGAGGATTCAAGAAGATAGCAGCTCCGGCCGAGTTGCCCCAATACGCGTCTTGCCCGGCCTTAGCCGATGGGATGGAGCTATCATGCGCGAGCCACTTCGGCACGCGTCACGCCGCCGATAAAATCGAGGACGACGCGCACGACTTTGTCCGGCTGCTCCATAAAAGGGATGTGGCCCGCGCCCGGAATGACGACGAGGTTTGCGTTGAAAATGCGTGCCGCGATCAGCTCGCTCAATTCCACTGGTATAAGTTGATCGTTGTCCGACGTGATGACCAGCGTGGGTGCCGTGATCGAGCCGAGCAAGGAGGTGAACTTGGGCTCGTGCTCCTGGCCAGGCTGGCAGCGGCCCCATTTGAGCAGCGCCTCCACGAACGCGCGGTAGTGCTCGGCGGAATTTGCGCGAATATTCGCCTGGTTGGCGCGCATCACCGCATAGCCCGCGTCGGAATTGATGAATTTGCGGGTCAATGTCCACAGACCCATGTAGTCGGAAACCTCCTCGCTCATGCCGAGCTTCTCGATCAAACGCAGGCGCAATCGGAAATTAAGCTCGGTCGCGCGATCAAGCTCACTGAAGCCGCCCACCACCGTGAGCGATTTCAATTTTTGCGGATGACGCTGCGCCAGCGCGAGCGCCATCGCGCCGCCGAGCGATGAGCCGAGCACATGAATTGACCCGAAGCCCAACCGCTCGATCATGACGGCGAAATCGTCGGCCCAGCCTTCGACCGTGTAAGGCGGCGGCGACTTGGTCGAGCGGCCGATGCCGCGAGGATCGACGGCGATAACCTGCAAGCGCTGCGTGAGCAGCGGAACGCCCAAACGGTAATAGCTGTGATCCATTCCGAGGCCGGGGATCAGCAGGATCGGCTGGCCGTTCCCGGATATCACGTAATGAAGCGTCGCGTCTGTGATCTCGATTTCCGGCATAAAGGAGGGCCAATTTCTAAGGGCTACCCTTACTGAGCCTCGCGCTGGAAATCATCAAATGTCTTTCCCGCGATCGGCGCTTCGATACCGTCAATCGCTGCGAGCACCTCCTGCAGGTCGCTAAACGATAGGGCGCGCCCCGACCGGGTGCTGCTTGCTGACGACTGTCAACCCGTTCGAGGACCAGCTTGCAAGCGTCGCTTCGGTACGATAGCGCGGAAGCTGACCCGCGAATGAGTAGCAAACGCACAGCGCGAGGCTGGCCCAGACCGCCGCACTAAAATAAAGCGACATCCAGGCAATCTCGTCCTTCCATTGGGCAATGTCGTGCGTCACGACCCAACGAAAGCTCGCGTCCCGGAGACCCTCCAGGGGGGTCAGCGGTCCGATCCTATCGGCCCTCTCGGCCTGCCATCGCGTCAGATACATCGGGACGTCGATGGTCGCCAGAAACACCAGATAGCCTGCAACCCCGATGATCGCAATGACGAGGAACACACCAATTCGACCTTCAAACTCCGGCAGCAACCGGCAAAGGCCAATCGCAACGATAAAGAAGGAAACGGCCCATATGGAATTTTCGATAGCGTTGCCCAGGTAGTTCTTGGTCAGCACCGCATACCATGAGAAGCATTCCGCGATGAGTATCAATGGCACAATCACCCACGCAGCACTCAAGGTGGTGTCAGCTCCCGTCATCGTACCCAGTTGGTGCAGAATAATCGCCCACTGCGCCGCGAAGCAGATCTCAGCCACGGTTGCTACCGACCGGCCGACCGTTACGCTCGACAGCCACGTGTCGAACAAGCAGATCCGTTGAACATCCGCGCGCGGGAGGAACGACCTGAATGCGCAGCCAGAAACATATGCCGCAGAGAGAAAGAGCATAAGCTGGAGGTCGGAGGCGCTGCCGAGACCGTCAGTCCGCGGTTCCTGAAGGTAGCGATAGAGCAAGAACCAAACTGCGATATTTGCGCCGCTCACGAGCCCTAAAATACCCCACCACCAGGCCAGGGGATTTGACCAGGCCAGGGAACCTGATCGCGCCGGCCATCCCAAACTCATGTGTGTCGCTCCGTATGCAACCGAACTGACATTCGACTGTAATGGTTCTGTCACAACTTGGTTGCGATCGCGACAAAAAAATGAGCGTCACGCTGCGGGGCAGACGTGAGGTTGAGCGTGCGGTCTTGTCAGGGACGATGGCGCCCAAGGGGCACACAAGTGCCTCACCAAATCCGTTCTGTTTTTGATCCCCAGCCATTGCGGGTGGGCCCTGCCGCTGGTGGGGCACGCAATGACTAGCCGGCGAATAGCCGGCGCTACTCCGCCGCGGCGCGAGCGGCGGTCGAGCGTTCATAATTGAGCACCGGTGCGAGCCACTTCTCCGCCTCGGGCACGCTCCAGCCTTTGCGCGCGGCATAGTCCTGGACCTGATCGCGCTCGATCTTGCCGACGCCGAAATAGTGGCTCTCCGGATGGCTGAAATAGAGCCCGCAGACCGAGGCTCCGGGCCACATGGCAAAGCTTTCGGTGAGCTCGATTCCGGTGCGACGATGAGGATCGAGCAGCGCGAACAGCGTTGCCTTTTCGCTGTGGTCGGGTTGCGCCGGGTAGCCCGGCGCAGGGCGAATGCCGCGATATTTTTCCGCGATCAGATCGGCGGCGCCGAGATTTTCCCCGGTAGCGTAGGCCCAGAATTCCTTGCGCACGCGCTGATGGAGCCGCTCTGCGAAGGCTTCGGCCAGCCGATCGGCCAAGGCTTGCACCATGATTGCCGAATAATCATCGCCCGCACGCTTGAAGCGCTCCACCAGCTCCTGCCCTCCGAGCCCGGCCGTGACCATGAACGCGCCGATGTAGTCCGCAACCCCGCTCGTCCTTGGCGCAATGAAATCGGCCAGTGCCACGTTCGCACGACCCTCCCGGCGCGTGAGCTGCTGGCGCAGCGTATGCACAACCGCGATGGAGGCGTGACGGCGATCATCCGCGAAAAGAACAATATCGTCGCCCTCGGCGTTCGCCGGCCAGAAGCCCAAGGCAGCGCTGGCGCGCAACGCGCGCTCCGCCACGATGCGTTGCAACATGGATTGCGCGTCGGCATAAAGATCGCGCGCGGCCGGACCGTATTTGTCGTCATCCAGGATGGCGGGGAACTTGCCCGTGAGCTCCCAGGTGGAGAAGAACGGTGACCAGTCGATGTAGTCGCACAGCTCGCCGAGTGAAAAATCCTCGATCAGCCGTGGCCCGAGAAAGGCTGGCCGCTGAGTTGGCGAGCTCGCGTCCCATGCGAGCTTGAGCGCATTCGCGCGGGCATCCGCAAGGGAAAGCCGGCGCTTGCTCTCCTCGCCGCGCGCATGGGCTGCTGCCAGGCGGACGTACTCCTCCCGGATGCGCTCGACATAACCGTGCCGAGCCTGCGTCGACATGAGGCTCCCGGCGACCGCAACCGCGCGGCTTGCATCATTGACGTGAATGGCCTGGCCGCGCCGGTAATTGGGGTGGATCTTCACGGCGGTGTGCACACGACTCGTTGTGGCACCGCCGATCAGAAGCGGCATGTCAAAGCCGCGGCGCTCCATCTCGGATGCGACAAGGCACATCTCATCGAGCGAAGGCGTGATGAGGCCGGAGAGGCCGATGACATCCGCCTTCTCCTTCGCCGCCGTTTCCAGGATCTTGTCGGCCGGGACCATCACGCCGAGATCGACGACCTCGTAGTTGTTGCATTGAAGCACGACACCTACGATGTTCTTGCCGATATCGTGCACGTCGCCTTTCACGGTGGCCATCACGATCTTGCCGTTGCTCTTCGTCTGGGCGAGCCCTTTTTCTGCTTTCTCCCGCTCCATGAACGGCATGAGATAGCCGACGGCCTGCTTCATCACGCGTGCCGATTTCACCACCTGCGGCAGAAACATGCGGCCGGAGCCGAAGAGGTCGCCGACGACGTTCATGCCGTCCATCAGCGGGCCTTCGATCACGTGCAACGGGCGTTCGGCCTTCTGGCGCGCCTCCTCCACGTCCGCCTCGATGAAATTGGTGAGGCCGTGGACCAGTGCGTGCGAGAGCCGCTGCTCGACCGGCCACTCGCGCCAGGCGAGATCAGCCTCCTTCTTCTCCTTGCCGTGTCCGCGATAGCGCTCTGCGAGAGCAAGCAGGCGCTCGGCTGCGTCCGCGCGCCGATTGAGCGCCACGTCCTCGCAGGCCTCCCGCAACTCGGGCGCGAGATCGTCGTAAACGGCGATCTGCCCGGCATTGACGATGCCCATGTCCATGCCGGCCTTGATCGCATGATAAAGAAACACGGAATGCATCGCCTCGCGCACCAGCTCGTTGCCGCGGAACGAAAACGAGAAGTTCGACACCCCGCCGGACACGTGAGCGTGCGGCAGCTCCTTGCGGATAGCGCGCGCCGCCTCGATGAAGGCGACGCCGTAGTCGTTGTGCTCCTCCATCCCCGTTGCCACCGCAAAGATGTTGGGATCGAAGATGATGTCCTCGGGAGGAAAGCCCACGACATTGACCAGGATGTCGTAGGCGCGCCGCGCAATAACGCATTTGCGCGCGGCGGTATCGGCCTGGCCCTGCTCGTCGAAGGCCATGACCACGACGGCAGCGCCGTAGCGCCGCACGGTCTTGGCGTGCTCGATGAATGCCGCCTCGCCTTCCTTGAGCGAGATGGAATTGACCACCGGCTTGCCCTGCAGGCATTTGAGGCCTGCTTCGATGACCGAGAATTTCGACGAGTCGACCATCACCGGGACACGCGCGATGTCGGGCTCGGCGGCGACCAGATTGAGGAATGTGGTCATGGCCTTCTCGGAGTCGAGCAAGCCTTCATCCATGTTGACGTCAATGATCTGGGCGCCATTCTCGACCTGGTCGCGCGCGACTGCGAGCGCAGCCGGATAGTCGCCCGCCGTGATCAGCTTGCGGAACCTGGCCGAGCCGGTGACGTTCGTACGCTCGCCCACATTGACGAATGGGATCTCCGGGGTGAGCGCGAATGCTTCGAGACCCGAGAGCCGCAATAGCCGCGGCAGTTCCGGGACTTTGCGCGGGGCTTTGCCTTCGACCGCGCGCGCAATGGCGGCGATATGGGCGGGCGTTGTGCCGCAGCAGCCGCCGACCACGTTGACGAGGCCGGCCTGCGCGAATTCGCCAAGCAGCGCGGCCATGAATTGCGGCCCCTCGTCATAGCCGCCGAACTCATTGGGCAGCCCGGCATTGGGATAGGCGCATACCAACGTATCGGCGATGCGAGAAATCTCAGCGATGTGCGCGCGCATCTCTGCTGCTCCGAGCGCGCAATTGAGCCCAATCGAAAATGGCGCCGCATGCCGCACCGAATTGCAGAACGCGGCCGGCGTTTGCCCGGAAAGCAGGCGCCCGGAGCGATCGGTGATGGTGCCGGAAATCATGATCGGCACCGGCACGCCGCGACGTTCAACCACATCGGCGATCGCAGCGATCGCGGCCTTGGCGTTGAGCGTATCGAAGATGGTTTCGATCAACAGGAGGTCGGCGCCGCCTTCGATCAAGCCGTCGGCCTGCTCGGCGTAGGCGTCGCGCAGCTCGTCAAAGGTGATGGCGCGAAAACCGGGATTGGAAACGTCGGGAGAAATCGAGGCGGTGCGGTTGGTCGGGCCGATCGCGCCGGCAACGAAGCGGGGGCGGCCATCCTCGGCTTGCGCCTCATCGGCTGCCGCCCGCGCAAGCTTTGCGCCCTCGCGATTGAGCTCGTAAGCAATCCCCGACATGCCGTAATCGGCTTGCGCAATGCGCGTCGATGAGAACGTGTTGGTGCAGACGATATCGGCGCCGGCGCGGAAATAGGCGAGATGAATCTCGCGGATCTTCTGCGCTTGGCTGAGAATCAGGAGATCGTTATTCCCGCGTACCTCGCGATTCCAGGCATCGAAGCGCGCGCCGCGATAGCCTTGCTCGTCGAGCCCGAGCGCCTGGATCATGGTTCCCATGGCGCCGTCGAGCACAAGGATGCGCTCGCTCGCGAGCCGCCGCAGATTCTGCTCTTTTGCAGACTGCTCCATCACGCGGCCTCCTTTATGGCCGGGCGCAGGCCGAGCAAATGGCATATCGCATAGACAAGATCGGCGCGGTTCATGGTGTAGAAGTGGAAATCGCTCACGCCGCGATCGACCAGATCGAGCACCTGCTCGGCGGCCACAGCAGCCGCAATCAGCTTGCGGGTGGCGGCATCCCCGTCGAGACCGTCAAAACGCTTTGCCAGCCAATCCGGAACCGACGCCCCGCAGCGCGCCGCAAAATTCTTCATCTGGTTGAAATTCTGCACCGGCAGGATCCCGGGCACGATCGGCACGTTGATGCCACGGGCATGCACGCGATCGAGATACGCGAAATACAAATCATTCTCGAAGAAGAATTGCGTAATCGCGCGCGTGGCCCCGGCATCGACCTTGGCGGCGAGCATGTCGAGATCCGCCTGCACGGTGGGGCTGTCCGGGTGTTTTTCGGGATAGGCCGAGACCGATACTTCGATGTCGGCAAGTTGTTTGATCCCTGCGACGAGATGGGCGGCATTGCGGTAGCCACCGGGATGCGGCGCGTACTTTTCGCCAATGCCCCCAATCGGATCTCCGCGTAGCGCCACGATGTGGCGCACTCCCGCTGCGCAATAATCACGAATGACGGTGTCTATTTCGTCGCAGCTCGCGGCCACGCAGGTCAGGTGGGCGGCCGGAACAAGCGACGTCTCCGCAAGGAGACGCTTCACCGTGCTGTGCGTGCGTTCCCGCGTCGAGCCGCCGGCGCCGTAGGTCACGGACACGAAGTTCGGCCGCAGTGGGGCAAGGCGCGTGATGGAATCCCACAGCGTCTGCTCCATTTCCTGCGTCTTCGGCGGGAAGAATTCGAACGAGACGCGGATGGGAGGCTGACCGCCGGCGTGGACAAACCGGCTCGCACGCTGCTCGCCTTGCATCACGCCACCTCCTTGGCAGCCGAGGGCTGCGCGAGCAAGAGGCGTCGATCGCGTCCGAGCCAGAGCGAAACGGAGATCCTGTCTTGTGCGGGGGGAGCGAGGCTGCGGTGAAGCGCGAGGTCGAGTCCGGCCGATTTCATCCAATGGGCGATGGTCTCAGGAGCGAATCCCAGCCGGCGATGAGCATGCTCGTCGCGCAAAAACTCGAGCGCGTGGGGGGCAAAATCAACGACCAGCAGGCGTCCGGCTGGGCGCAGCACGCGGGCGGCTTCCACAATGGCGCGCGCGCCGTCGTCGAGAAAATGCAGCACCTGATGAATGATGACCACATCGAAAGAATCGTTCGACAGCGCGAGATCGTAGATGTCGCCGTGCCGCACGCTGCAATGGCGCAACCCCGCACGGTCAAGCCGCGCGCGGGCGAAGGCGAGCATATCGAGCGACAGATCAAGGCCAAGGCCGCGCTCGATTTGAGGACCCAGGAGTTCGAGCATGCGTCCGGTACCAGTGCCGAGGTCGAGCAGAGTACGCATGCTCTCTCCAGCGAGCGCCGCGACGACTGCCTCCTCGACCGCCTCCTCGGCCACGTGAAGATTGCGAATGCGGTCCCATTCGGCGGCGTGGCGGCGGAAATAGCTCTGCGCCGCCGCGGCGCGCTGCGTCCGGACCAGCGCCAGCCGCTCGCGATCGCGCACAAGCGTCGCATCCGCGGGATCGAGCCGTGCAATGAGATCGCGCGCAAACTCGGCCCTGCCGCCCTGCTCGCCAAGCCGGAAGAAGGCCCATGATCCCTCGCGAAAGCGCTCGATCAATCCCGCCTGGGTCATGAGACGAAGATGCCGGGATATGCGAGGCTGGGACTGGCGCAGAATGGCCGTGAGGTCCGAAACCGTGAGTTCGGCTTCGCCGAGAAGAGCAAGGATGCGCAGCCGCGTTGCTTCACCCGCGGCTTTGAGCGCAGAATTGAGCCCCTCAAACGGGAGTTGGGTCGACGGTGACATTTGCTTCTCTCGGCGGCATATAAAGATATCCTTATGCCGTTAAGTGGCCGAATCAAGACCTCTGATGACTGACAGCCCACCCGACATCCGTGAGGGCGAGACGGCGGTCGGCTTGCCCGCAAGCTTCGATGCGCATCTTTATTTCATTGGCCGCATTCGCACGCCTTGGAACGATCGCGAGCAATGTCCGAAAAATGCGCGCGAATCCGACGCCGTATGCACCATCGAAGTCGCTCCCCGATGGGCGCCTGCGCTCAAGGGCGTCGAGAGCTGCACACATATAATAGTGCTGTATTGGATGGAGCGGGCGCGGCGCGATCTCGCGGTCCAGGTGCCGCGCCACTATGGAGTCGGACGCGGCACCTTTGCGCTGCGCTCCCCCGCACGTCCAAACCCTATCGCCATGAGCGTTGCGCGCCTGATGGGCGTGGAGGAGAACCGGCTCTCGGTGATTGGCCTCGATTGCCTCGACAATACGCCGCTCCTGGACATCAAGCCCTATTTCGCCTCGACCGACTCGGTCCCCGAGGCGATCGTGGGCTGGCATGCGGCCCGCAATTCAAAGGCCTAAACCACCGGCATACACGCATGCCTGCCCAGCGCTTTGCGGCCGAGCACTCCCTTGCACCCGAAAATGCAAACAAAACCAAGCTAATCGTGGGGCACGCCACAACCCCCTATTCCGCCCCCAGTTTGAACCCCGAGCACTCCTCGCCCGACGAACGAATGGGAAAGGGGTGGGTCATGAACACATCACACCGTTTAGGGATTGCTTTCGGCGCGTTGGCCGGCGCGCTGGCGCTGTCGAGCGCAGCTTCTGCCGATCCATTTGCCTGGTCCAATCAGCCTGATCTCTATCAATCGGGGCAGCCGGTGCAGGCGCCCGCCTATGTCAACCCGGGCGACGACGAAAGCGAGATCGCACCGGAGTTTCGCCGCCGCATTGTCGACTACCGGACCAGTGAGTCCCCGGGCACCGTCATTGTCGATACGCCCAGCACCTACCTCTATTTTGTGCTCGGCGGTGGCAAGGCCATTCGCTATGGCATCGGCGTCGGCCGGGAGGGATTCACCTGGTCGGGGGCCAAGACGGTCGAACGCAAGGCGGAGTGGCCGGATTGGACGCCTCCCCCGGAAATGATCGTCCGCCAGCCTTATCTGCCGCGCTTCGTGGCCGGAGGGCCAAGCAATCCTCTGGGTGCACGCGCGATGTATCTCAGCGGCTCGGTTTATCGCATTCACGGAACCAACGCGCCGTCCACGATTGGCCAGCATGTGTCTTCGGGCTGCATCCGGATGGTCAACGAAGATGTGATTGACCTGTACAATCGTGTTCACGTGGGCGCCAAGGTCGTCGTGCTCCCGATGAGCGGGCAGCGCGCCGCGCACGTGGTCGATGGGATTGCCAGCCGGCGCTCCGTTACGCCCAGCCTTAACGGCATTTACTGAGGCGGTCTGGCGCGTCGTGCCTCCTGCTTGTGCGAAAAGCGCCGATCGCGCGGAAAGCGCGGGCCCGGCGCTTCGCGTTGACACCGCCGCCGGCGGGTCTACATTACTGGAATTCCGAGGGGAGCTCCGGTCAAGGAGCTGAGAGTTTGCTGATCCCATGCGTGCGGGAGCCGCGAAAACCCTTTGAACCTGATCCGGGTCATTCCGGCGTAGGGACAGGACAATCCATGCCAGGGGCCCCACACGAAGATGCGATCCTTTCCCGCCAGGGGAGGGATAGATCCGCCCACGGGAGCAACACATGAATATTCACGACCCCAATATCTCGGCGCCCAAGGTCACGACCGGAGCTTTGCCCGCGTCGCGCAAGGTCTACGCGCGGCCCGATGCGGCTCCCGGCCTGCGCGTGCCCGTGCGGGAGATTTTGCTCAGCGAAGCCGCCGGCGAGCCTGCATTGCCGGTTTACGACACCACCGGCCCCTACACCGATCCCGATGTGGTGATCGATGTCGAGCAGGGCCTCGCGCGTCCTCGCAGCGCGTGGGTGCGCGGGCGCGGCGGAGTCGAGGAGTATGAAGGCCGCGCCATCACGGCCGAGGACAACGGCAATGTCAGCGGCAAGCATCTGGCGCGCAATTTTCCGACTGCAAATCGCCCGCTACGGGCAGCCCCCACCCCACCCTCGCCCGCAAGCGGGGGAGGGAAAGAGAAGAGCATTACCCAGCTGGAATGGGCGCGCGCCGGCGTCATCACCAATGAAATGATCTACATCGCCGAGCGCGAGAATCTCGGCCGCAAACAGATGCTCGAACGGGCAGATGCTGCGCTCGCCGACGGCGAGAGCTTCGACGCGTGCGTGCCTGCGTTCATCACCCCGGAATTCGTGCGCTCCGAACTGGCGCGAGGACGCGCCATCATTCCCTCCAACATCAATCATGCCGAGCTCGAGCCGATGATCATCGGCCGCAACTTTCTCACCAAAATCAACGCGAACATCGGCAACTCGGCGGTGACCTCCTCGGTCGAGGAGGAAGTGGAGAAGATGGTATGGGCGATCCGCTGGGGTGCCGACACGGTGATGGATCTTTCCACCGGCCGCAACATTCACAACACGCGCGAATGGATCATTCGCAATGCCCCTGTCCCGATCGGCACCGTGCCGATCTATCAGGCGCTGGAGAAGGTGCACGGCGATCCCGTGAAGCTCGATTGGGAATGCTACAAGGATACTCTGATCGAGCAGTGCGAGCAAGGCGTGGATTATTTCACCATCCATGCAGGGGTGCGTCTGGGCTACATCCACCTTACCGCTAACCGCGTTACCGGCATTGTCTCACGCGGGGGCTCGATCATGGCCAAGTGGTGCCTGTCGCGCCACAAGGAGAGCTTTCTCTACGAGCGCTTCGACGAGATTTGCGACATCATGCGCAAATACGACGTGAGCTTCTCGCTCGGCGACGGTCTGCGGCCAGGTTCCATTGCTGACGCGAACGACCGGGCGCAGTTCGCCGAGCTGGAAACACTCGGCGAGCTGACCCGGATCGCGTGGGACAAGGGCTGCCAGGTGATGATCGAAGGCCCGGGCCACGTCCCCATGCACAAAATCAAGATCAACGTCGAGAAGCAGCTCAAGGAATGCGCCGAGGCGCCATTTTACACGCTCGGTCCGCTGACGACGGACATTGCGCCGGGCTACGATCACATCACGTCCGCCATCGGTGCCGCGATGATCGGCTGGTTCGGCACCGCCATGCTTTGTTACGTCACGCCGAAGGAGCATCTCGGCTTGCCCGATCGCGATGACGTCAAGCAGGGGGTCATCGCCTACAAGATCGCGGCGCATGCCGCCGATCTGGCCAAAGGCCATCCGGCGGCACAGCTGCGCGACGATGCGCTCTCTCGCGCGCGGTTCGAGTTCCGCTGGGTCGATCAGTTCAATCTGTCGCTCGATCCCGAGACTGCGCGGGAATACCACGACGAGACCCTGCCCAAGGAGGCGCACAAGGTCGCGCATTTCTGCTCGATGTGCGGGCCCAAGTTCTGCTCGATGAAGATCACCCAGGACGTGCGCGACTATGCCGCGACGCTCAACGACAAGGAGCAGGGCATGGCGCAGATGAGCCAGAAGTTCCGCGAGCTCGGCAGCGAAGTGTACGTCGACGCGCAGGCGGTAAAGGAGAGCAATCGCTCGTTATGAGCGATTGCGAAGGGGCGTCTGAAATTGGGCGCCCCTCGTTTGGCCAGACGCTACGCAAGCGCGATCACGCTGCCTGCTCGCGCGGCGTACCGCCGGCTTTCCCACTGGCCCAAGCCAGCGCCCGGTTCTCCGTGCGGATGCGCATGCTCAACAGCGTCCGACAAGCGGCTCGACCAGATTGAGATCACCGCTGGCGATACCACAATACGCTTTCTCTAAAAGGGCTTGGAAGGCAGCCGCGCATGAGCTTCGACGTCGAGATTCTGGCCGTTGCAACGGCAAATCCGAGATTTCGAATCAGTCAGCACGAGATCGCCCAGCTCGCGCAGACCATGCGCCCGGAGCTCAAATCCATGTGGAACGTCTATTCCCATGCAGGAGTCGAGACCCGCTACTTCTGCGAGCCTCTCGAATGGTGCCTGCAACCACACGGATGGGAGGAGCGGGCGGAATCATTCCAGCGTAACGCGCTCGATCTTCTCGAACAGGTGACCCTGCAGGCGATAGCCGATGCAGGAATCGAGTTGCGAGGCATCGACATGATCGTCACCAACACGATCACCGGACTGGCGGTGCCGAGCCTCGATGCCAGCTTGATACACCGGTTGAGACTTTCTCCGACCATCGAGCGCCTGCCGATTTTTGGACTTGGATGCGGCGGCGGCGTCGGCGGCCTCGCGCGAGCGACGCGGTTTGCACAAAGCATGCCGGATGCAACCGTTCTTTTTCTTACCGTCGATCTTTGCAGCGTCTGCTTGAGAGTGGGTGATCAGAGTCCCACGATGTTCGTCTCGGCCGCGCTGTTTGGGGACGGAGCAGCTGCGGTGCTTCTGCAAAATACCAATGGCAAATCTCGCACGCGCAATTCGCGCGCCCGGCGAATCCGGGCTATTGGGGAATGGTGTTGGCCGAACACCGAGCATATCATGGGATGGGATATCAAAAACGACGGCTTCGGCGTCGTGCTCAGCCCCGAATTGCCGGCATTGATCCAGGGCCAATTAGCACCTGTGGTCTGTGAATTTCTCAAGCGCAACAACACGAAGGTGGACGACATCAGAGGTTTCCTGTTTCATCCAGGGGGTGCCAAGGTGCTCGTTGCCATCGAGCAGGTTCTCGGCATCGATCAGGCGATGCTGACGCACTCTTGGGAAATCCTGCGGCAATTTGGAAACATGTCATCGGCGACAGCCCTGTTTGTGCTGGAGCGGGCATTGAAGGCCGGGGCAAACGGGCCGCACCTGCTGGCGGCGTTTGGGCCAGGTTTTTCAGCCTACTTGATCATCGCTGATCTGTAGCGCGCATGAGCGTCGAGCCGATTGCTGTTGTTGGGATTGGTTGTCGTCTGCCTGGCGGAGTGAAAAGTCCTGACGATTTGTGGGATTTGCTGATCAATGATGTTGATGCGATCACCGAGGTTCCCAAAGATCGCTGGCATCTGCCATCGGTGTATCACCCGGACTCTTCCAAGCCTGGGCGAAGCTATGCGCGCTGCGGCGGGTTCCTCGACTGCATCGATCAGTTCGATGCGCAATTCTTCGGAATCAATCCGCGCGAAGCTGCGGCTGCGGATCCTCAGCAACGATTGCTGCTCGAGGTGGCGTACGAGGCGGTCGAAGATGCCGGTCTGACACTCGCCGCCCTGCATGGCAAGCGCGCGGGTGTGTATGTCGGAATTTCCAGCTTCGAGTACAGCACCCACCACATCAACGATCGAGCGCTGCTCGATGCCTATACCAATCTCGGCTCGTCGCTGTGCATTGCTGCGAATCGGATCTCTTATTTCTTCAACTTGCTCGGCCCCAGTCTTGCTGTCGACACCGCATGCTCGTCCTCGCTTGTTGCGCTCGACTTGGCATGCCGGAGCATTTGGAACGGCACCAGTCAACTCGCATTCGTGGGCGGAGTAAACGTGATCCTCAGGCCTGAAACCGGCATTGGTTTCGCCAAGGCCTTTATGCTCTCACCGGATGGTCGCTGCAAAAGCTTCGACGCCAGTGCCGACGGTTATGCGCGCGGTGAGGGGGTGGGCGTGGTCATCCTCAAGCCGCTCGCAAGGGCGTTGACAGACCGCGACCGGATTTACTGCCTCATTCGCGCGACGGCGGTGAATCAGGATGGCCGCACCGAGGGCATCTCGGTGCCAAGCCGCGCCTCACAGGAAGCAAATCTGCGCGATGCCCTGCGGCTCGCCAACATTGCGCCCGCGAGCGTGCAATATGTAGAGGCGCATGGGACCGGGACCCCGGTCGGCGACCCAATCGAAGCTGTCGCCCTGGGAGAAGTCTACGGCAAAGCACGCGCAGCCGACGAATGCTGCGTGATCGGCTCCATCAAGAGCAATCTCGGCCACCTGGAATCGGCTTCCGGCATCGCTGGGCTGATCAAGGCCGCGCTGTGCCTGCAGCATCGGCAGATTCCGGCGACCCTGCACTACGAGAATCCGAACCCGGATATCCCATTCGATGACCTTCGGCTGCGCGTCGCGCAGCGACTTGAGCCCTGGCCGCAGACCTGCGGGCAGCCGCCGCGCGCAGGCGTGAACTCCTTTGGTTTCGGTGGCACGAACGGGCATGCAATTCTCGAAGCCGCCCCCGCGCACGAAGCCACTTCCAGTGCACCCACTGACCACGCTGATGGCCGCGCATGGGTGCTGCCGCTTTCGGCGCGTTCTCCGTCAGCGCTTTGCGATCTAGCACGCTCCTATCTCAACGCGCTGCGAGATGAGCGCGCGCTGCAACACGCAGCGTTGCGCGACATCTGCTTCTCGGCAAGCGTAAAGCGATCCCACCACGACTATCGGGCAGCGTTCGTTGCGCACGACAAGGCCGAGTTGGCGGAGCAACTCGAAGCGATGGTTCGGGGGGAAACTGGTGCCAGTAACTCACTCCGTTCCAATCCGCAGCACCGATCAGGGCCGGTGTTCGTCTGCTCGGGGATGGGACAGCAATGGTGGGCAATGGGACGCGAGCTCTTGACGCAAGAGCCGGTCTATCGCCGCGCTGTCGAGGAGGTAAACGAGATCTTCAGACTGCTTGCCGGCTGGTCGCTGCTGGACGAGATCATCGCGGACGAAACCAATTCGCGGATCCACGAAACACACATCGCTCAGCCGGCAATCTTTGCGCTCCAGATCGCACTTGCCGCGCTGTGGCGATCCTGGGCTGTCGAACCTGCCGCCGTAGTCGGCCACAGCGTGGGTGAAGTGGCCGCATCGTGCATTTGCGGAGCACTGTCCCTGGCGGAAGCCGTCCAGGTCGTGTTTCACCGCAGCCGCTTGCAAGCTCGCACCGCCGGGCAGGGATCGATGCTTGCGGCTGAGATTTCGCGTGAGGACGCCGAGCGCCTGCTGGAACGCCACGCCGGCACATTGTCGGTCGCGGCGGACAACGGCCGTCGCTCCGTAACGCTATCCGGCAAGGCGTGTGCTCTCGGCGAGATCGAGAAGACGCTGACCGCGGCGGGTCTGTTTAGCCGTCGCTTGCGTGTAGAAGTCGCGTACCACAGCCAGCTAATGGAGCAGCTTGAAACAGAGTTGATCGATTGCTTGCGGAGCATCCGGCCGCGACCCGCGTCGATACCATTCTTCTCCACCGTGACCGGCACCGCTCTTGCAGGGGCGGATTTGGATGCGCGCTACTGGTATCGAAATATCAGACAACCGGTGCTGTTCCGGGATGCGATGAGCGAAATCATCAAAGCGGGGCACTGGCTGTTCCTCGAGATCGGTGCGCATCCCGTCCTCAGACACGACATCGGCGAATGCTTGAATGAGAAATCAACTCAAGGAATGGCGCTGTGCTCACTGCGCCGGGAGGCTCGCGAGCAAGCGACGCTGCTGGGATCGCTCGGTCAACTATATTGCGCCGGGGCCGAAATTGCCTGGAGCAAGCTGTTTCCAGCCGAGTCGTCAGCGATCAAGCTGCCATCCTATCCGTTCCAGGTGGAAAGCCATTGGCGCGAAGCCGATTTTATGCGCCGGCTGCGCCTGGGCGAGCCTGTTCACCCTCTGCTTGGACATCGGCTCGACGGACCGCGGCCGCGCTGGCAGGTGGAGCTCGGCACCGCAAGTTTGAGTTATCTGGAAGACCATCGGATCGGCGGCTTAACCGTATTTCCCGGTACGGGATATATCGAAGCCGCACTCGCGACGGCGCAAGAAATTTTCGGTCCCACGCCTTGCGTGTTGGAGGAAGTGGAATTTGAAAAATTTCTGGATATTGATCAAACCGCAGTGCACCACGCCGAGGTAACGTTCGATGCCGGCTCGGGCGTTTTCGAGATGCACGTGCGTAGCCGCGATGCCGAAAGTTCTTGGGATCGCCATGCGCACGGCTGTTTACGGAAAGCCAGTCAGCAAACGCCTACAACCATCTATATCGCACAAATTCAGGAGCGGTGTCTCGATCAGGTAGATCGAGACGATTTTTATGCCTTGCTGGCCAGCCGGGGATTGGATTACGGCTCAAGCTTCCGTGGGATTGCAAAGTTATGGCGAGGCGAGCGCGAGGCGCTCGCCGAGATAAATGTACCAAGCGGCCTGGACGGACAAATATCCGACTATCGATTGCACCCGGCCGTTCTAGACGCGTGCCTGCAACCGACATTGGCAACTCTACCGGTCGACATCTTGAATGCAGAACACGCAATTTTCGTGCCCGTAAAGGTCGGACGCGTCCGCTTTCAGGCCAGCCTGCCGTCGCGCTTATTTTCTCACGTCCGGCTGAGAGAGTGTAGCAGGACGCAGCTCAACTTGGATGTCCAAGTCGTTGATCCGGCCGGCAACCCTCTCGTCGACGTGCGAGGGCTTATTTTCCGAGCCGTCGGCAAGTTCGCGCATTCAGTGAACTCTACCGCCTGTTATGAATATCGGTGGACTGCAGCCCCTCGGCCCGCGGCCGGCCACGCGCGCTGCTCACATCACCTTCCGTCGCCCGAAGGGCTTGCGCCGTTTCTAAACGAGGCCAGCAAAGATTTGTGGCGGCGGTTCGATCGCTCTCGCTTTCAGAACGAGTTTGAAGCTGCATCGCGCGCGCTTGCCATCACTTACATCCATCGTGCCCTGCATGAGCTGGGCTGCACCCCGGCGCATCAAGCCGCCGGGGGCCAATCTGATGTAGCGCCGCAATATCAGCGATTAGTTCAGCGGTTTTTGCAGGAGTTGAACCCATGCGAAGTTGCCGGTGCGGGCGACCCACTGCGACTTTGGAAAACATCATGGGATGAGTTTCCGGAGTGTCATGCCGAACTGATGCTATTGCGTCGCTGCGGGGAGAGCCTCGCCACCGTGCTGAGAGGTGATACCGATCCTCTCAACCTCATCTTCCCGGAGGGCTCGCTCACGGAGACGGAATTTTTTTATCAGAATTCATTGACATTTCGCCCGAGCAATCTGCTGGTTCAAAAGGTCCTCAGCGAGACTGTACGCAGCCTGCCCGCGGGCAAAACCTTGCGAATTCTGGAGGTCGGCGGCGGAACCGGCGGCATGACGAGCTACGTCCTTCCGATCCTGTCGGAATATTGTGCCGAATATGTCTTTACCGACATTTCGTTGCGCTTCACGGCCCGCGCGCAGCAGAAGTTCGCTGGCTATTCGTTCGTGCAGTATCGGGCCCTTGATATCGAGCTCGATCCGGTCGAGCAGGGCTTTCCCGCAAATTCGTATGATCTCATTATTGCCGCCGACGTCCTGCACGCAACGCGGAACATTCGCAATACGCTCGGACAAGTGAAGCGCCTGCTGGCCTCCTCTGGCACGCTCTTGCTTCTGGAGTTAACCCGCCCGTGGCTCTATATCACGTCGATTTTTGGATTATTGAAAGGCTGGTGGTTGTTCGAGGACGGCGATCTGCGAACTGACGGACCGTGTCTCTCGGCAAAGCAGTGGCAGGCCCTTCTTTGCGAGACCGGATTCGATTCCGCGCTCTGCTTCGCCGATTGCCCGGATTCCCACCGAGCGCAACATTCGGTGATCCTCGCGCGTGCTTCACAACTGTCTTTAGCGCCCGCTTTGACGCGGCCGGCTTCCGAACAGCCGAAAACGTGGCTGGTCTTTTCCGATCGAGGCATTGGCGGGCGCGACAGCGCTGGGGACAAGCTCGCACGGCAGCTTCGAGACCGCGGCGACCGTGTCATTGAAGTGCGCCACAGCAGCCAGTTCCGGCAATTCGATGAATCAAGCCTTGGCATCCGTGCCGATAATCCCGACGATGTGCGGTGCTTGATGGAACATGTCAGCAGGCAGGTTCCACGTCTCGCAGGCATCGCTCATCTCTGGACCCTCGACAGCGACACTTCCGAGAGGATGACGAGTGAGTCCCTGAGATCATCAGCGAACCTGGGGTGTATCGGGATTATTCATCTCATGCAGGCAATCGCCGCAACCGATGGCCTCGTCATCGAAACTCTGTGGCTTATCACGCGTTCGGCACAGGCGATCGAGAACGGAGCCGAGTCAATTCAGTTGACGCAGTCTCCACTGTGGGGTGTCGGAAGGGCGCTCATGAACGAGTATCAGCACCTGCGCTGCCGCCTCATCGATTTGACGACCTGCTCCGAAGAGGAGATCGCGTATCTTGCGGACGAATTGAATGCTGGAGATCACGCGGAAGATGAGATCCGCTTGCAGGGCGAGGCGCGCTACTTGCACCGCCTCGTGCCCGTATCGCCGACCACGTACCGAGCCTCCGCGCCGATGGAAGCGGGCTTGCAACCTTTCCGCATGCAACTGCAGCAGTCGGGGCTGTTGGACTCGCTGTCGGCGCGACCTCTCGCGCGTACGCCACCAATGCCGCATCAAGTCGAAATCGAGGTGGCAGCGGCTGGCCTCAATTTCAAGGATCTGATGCTGACCACGGGCATGCTGCCCAGGGACGCCGTCGAGGACGATCCTTCCGGGGGGGTCCTCGGGTTCGAATGCACCGGCCGTGTGATCACGGTTGGTGACGAAGTTTCCGGACTCAAAGCGGGAGACGAGGTTGTTGCTTTCGCAGGCGGCACTTTCGCCAGTCATGTAACAGTCGATGCGCGATGCGTAGCGCCCAAGCCCCGGCGGCTGAGCTTGGAGCAGGCTGCGACAATTCCCGCCGCCTTTATGACCGCTTACTATTCACTCCACACGCTGGGAAGCCTGCAGCCGGGAGAGCGGGTGCTGATCCATTCCGCTAGCGGAGGGGTCGGATTGGCGGCTGTGCAGTTGGCGTTGAAGACAGGCGCCATCGTGTTTGCGACCGCCGGCTCGCCCGAGAAGCGGAGTGTCCTGGCGGCGATCGGCGTTTCGCATGTGATGGATTCGCGCAGCCTCGAATTCGGCGACGAATTGTTGGAGCTCACCGCAGGGGAGGGGGTCGATCTTGTGCTCAATTCGCTTGCGGGCGAGGCAATCGAGAAGAGCCTCTCTATTCTTCGACCATACGGGCGCTTCATTGAAATCGGCAAGGCCGACATCTACCGCAACCGTCGGATTGGAATGCGGGCACTGCGCAAGAACATCTCTCTGTTTGCTGTGGATTTGAACAGCATCTTCCAGAAGCGACCGGAGCTCGCCCGATTGCTGCTAAGCGAAATAATGGAGAGGTTTGAGAACGGTGATTTGCGGCCGCTTCCGCATCAAGTTTTTCCGGCCGCGCATCTTGCGGACGCCTTTCGGTATATGGCGCAGGCAAAGCATGTCGGGAAGTTGATCGTCTCCATGCAGGACACCGCTGGGGTCCACGTCGATAAAGCCACGTCCAATCTCACAATAGATCCCGGCGCCAGTTATCTGATCACCGGTGGTTTGGGAGGTCTCGGATTGGCTGTTGCGGCCCGCCTCGCACGACGCGGAGCGCGTCATTTGGCTCTGCTGGGTCGAAGCGTGCCGTCGCCATCCGCGCAGGCTGCATTGCAGGGCTTGCGACAGGGGGGCACCGAGGTCATGGTTTGTCAAGCAGACATTGCCGACCGCAGTCAGGTGCAACAGGTCATCGCGGATGTGCAGCGCGCCATGGGTCCATTGCGCGGCATCGTGCATGCCGCCATGGTATTGGACGATGCGCCGATCGAACACCTGTCCGAGGAACGGATGTGGAAAGCAATGGCGCCTAAAATGATCGGCGCCTGGAATCTCCACGTTCTGACGACCGATTGCCCGCTCGATTTCTTCGTGATGTTTTCGTCAATCGCCTCCATCGTCGGAAGTCCCGGGCAGGCGAACTACGTTGCCGGCAATGCATTCCTCGATGCTCTGGCGTATTACCGCAGTGCGCGTGAGCTTCCCGCTCTCACAATCAATTGGGGTTCGGTGGGCGAGGTTGGACACGTGGCGAATAATCAGGAGACGGCCGCGAGACTGGCTCGTCTCGGCGTGACGGCGATCCCCGCCGCTGCGATGCTCGACGCTCTCGACGAGTTCATGTCCAGCAATGCCGTGCAGGTCGCAGTAGCGAAAGTCGAGTGGAACGACGTCATGCGACTGATGGGCTCACGCGTTCCCGCACGGTTTGCCGAATTGGCAGTCGGAAACAACGCCAGGGACGGCGGCTCGACGGTGGCCTCCCACGTGCGCGACATTCTGCAGGCGGACGGGGTGGCGCGTCCGCCACTCTTGGAGGTGTATCTTCGTGATCGCTTGGCGCGAGCAATTGGCGCCTCGCCGATACGGATCGACACGCAGCAGCCACTACGCAATCTGGGGCTGGATTCGCTCATCGCCGTGGACGTGCGCAACCGCATCAGCGCCGATTTCGGCGTCAATATTCCCCTCACGACGTTCATGCAAGGCGCAAGCATCAAGTCATTGGCCGCACACACGGCAGAGCAATTGAATAGGCGCCACCCTGACCAGTCTTGTGGTCTTGCCAAGTCGCCGCCTTCGCTCGAAGCAAGGATGGATGGGTGAACAGCGCCGGGTTCTTGCTTGGCTTTCTGACCCTGCAGCGTATCGGTGAGCTCGCCTGGTCGGCGCGCAACACTTCTCGGCTTCTGGCAGCGGGCGGCATCGAATTCGGACGGGGCCACTACCCGGTGATGGTGGGGATGCATGCCGCTTGGCTTTGCGGCCTATGGGGGCTGGGATTCGGTCGTCCTGTCAATCCGCTTTATCTCTGGGCCTTCGTCCTGCTTCAACTTGGCCGGTTGTGGGTGCTTGCGAGTCTCGGGCGGAGATGGACGACGCGCATCATTGTCGTCCCTGATGTCCCGCTCGTTACGACTGGCATATATCGGCTATTGCGCCATCCTAATTATGTAATTGTAACCGGCGAGATCATTGTGGTGCCGCTGGCGTTAGGCCTCCCTGGCTTTGCGGGAGTGTTCCTTGCGCTCAATGGAATTGTGCTGGCGATTCGCATTCATGCGGAAAACGCGGCGCTTGCCTGGGCGACGGGGCGCGCCTGTTCAGCCCAAGCGCCACAAGGGGCTTAATTATCGCGGAGGCATGAGGTCAGGCTTTGCCACTGCCGTGCATTATTGTGGGGGGCGGGCCAGCGGGGGCAGCTTGCGCCATCGAGCTTGCACGCAAGGGTCGCCGCGTGATGTTGCTGGAGAAGACTCGCACTGCACACCACAAAGTTTGTGGCGAATTCATCAGCGCGGACGCGCGCAATCTTATTTCAGACCTTGGCGTGGACATTTGGGCGCTGGAAGCGACTGAAATCACAGCACTGAGCTTTGCGTGCGGCGTCCAAGTCCCCCGCATCGCCCTCCCATTTACCGCCGCAGGGCTCTCGCGCTTTTGCCTGGATGAAGCCTTGCTTCGGGCTGCGCAGGATGCAGGCGCCGAGGTGGTGCGTGGCGGCACAGTAACAAGCCTGGATGCTAGCGAGAAGCCAATCGTAGTGCATGCATCAGGGAAAGAATTTCGCGCGGCCAGCGTGGTCCTGGCGACAGGAAAGCACGATCTCAGAGGCTGCATGCGCCCGCATGGATCGATGACGTCGTTCAAGCTGCATTTGCGCGTGAGCCCCGCGACTGCGGCAATGCTGCGCAATCTTGTACACCTGACCATTTTTCCGGGCGGATATGCTGGGGCGTGCCTCGTCGAGCGGGAAACTGTGGCGATCTGCTGGGTGATGGAACGGGAATTGCTAAAGAAGACCGGCGCCGCGTGGCAGGCCCAGACGAGGTACCTTTCTGTCCAATCCGATTTCTATGGCAAGGTGCTCGCACAGGCGCAGCCCCTGTGGGAAAAGCCTGTTGCCGTTTCGGCTATTCCGTACGGCTTCGTGCGTAAGCGAGTTATCTCCCGATCAATTTACCCGATTGGCGATCAGCTGGCAGTCATTCCATCGTATACGGGGGATGGTATTTCCATCGCTCTTCATTCCGGCATTGCCGCTGCTCGTGCAATTCTCAACGGGACGCCTGCAAATGAGTTTCAGCATACCGTGACAGCCAGACTACGTCGGCAGATGATATGGGCAAAGGCCGGCAACTTGGCCATAAGCACCTCTGCTGGACAGCGCCTGAGCGCCGTCATGGCCAGGACCCTGCCCTCGGCCGCGGCGCGCATTATTCCATTCATGGTCAATGCGACCCGGCTGACGGACTTCTCGCTGTAAACTAATGCGCAGCGTACGGTCCGTTGCGGGCGGGCTATGGCTTGTGCGCGAACCCTCTGGCGCTATTAGCGCGCTTCAATCATGCGCCGGAAGGTAAGATTGATGCGGCGCCCGACAGTCGCCGTCGTCTTCGGCACCTGGTGGACCCAGAAGCGTTGGGTCTCGCCTGCCATTATGAGCCAGTGCCCCTCTCTGAGCTCAAGCGTAACCGTTTCCTTTGCTGTGCGATGCCGAAACTGAAACCGTCGTGTCGCACCAAGCGACAAGCTCGCGATCGTCGGGCAATCCCCAAGCCCTGCTTCATTATCGCTATGCCACCCGACGCTGTCGGCGCCGGTGCGATAGAGATTGAGCAGAACTGAGTTGTATGCTGCGCCAGAGAGGCTCTCGGCCCGCTCGCGCAGCCATTGAACAATCGGCGGAAGCGCTGCCGCTCGATGACGGATGCCGCTGTAGGTGTAATCGGCATCGCCGAACCATGCTGTCATCCTGGGGACCGGCATCTTGCGGCCGAAGAGGTGCGCGATCTCAACCCGCCAAGGCACGGTTTCGGCGAGGCACGCAGCGATTTGCGGCCACGTGAACGCGCCCTCTGTATCGTCGATCAGATAGGCGTAACCGTCATAAGGCAAGACGTTGTGTTTGGTGCATTCTCCCGACAAATCAATCGAGCTCGATTCCGGCATAGACTGCATTCAGCGGAAGGTCGATATTCAGCCCGGGACGTTCATCATCCACCCTTGCAGCATTCATATAGCCTGGCTTCTCACCTGAAAAAAGCACGGTTCTATCCCGCATTTTCCAATTTGCGCCTGGGCTTTTGTCGCGCCGCGATTTTTGCACTTTCTGGTGGCACGTGAAGCAGATGAGGCGGGGCGTCGATGCGTCCCGTTTGCGCAAGAGCATGGGGAGTCGATGTCCAGAACGCATTTCGTGCTTTGCTGCGCTCTGTTGCTGACCGTCGCGGGCGTAATCTCAAACGGCACGGCGCTCGCACAAGTGTCAGCAGGAAACTTAAGGCCTGCCCAGCTTTTGGCGCAGGCCAAGAGTTGGGGCTACCAGCTGCAGAATCTCGACCCCGACGAGCTCGCTGCCGTTCCCTACGACGTGATCGTGATCGACTATTCCCGCACCGGAAGCGACGATCAGGCCTTGACCGCCACCGAAGTGAACAGGCTCAAGCGCAAGCCCGACGGCAGCCGGCGCATCGTGCTCGCCTATCTCTCGATCGGGGAGGCCGAGACATATCGCTATTATTGGAGATGGTATTGGGGCTGGTTCTTCGGCCTGCTCGCGCCGAGCTGGCGCGGGCCCCAGAACCGGGAATGGCGCGGCAATTACGGGGTCCGTTATTGGATGGACGATTGGCAAAAGATCATCTTCAAAGGCGAGAACAGCTATCTCGATCGCATCATCAAGAACGGATTCGACGGAGTTTATCTCGACAAGGTCGACGAGTTTGCCGACATGACCAGGCGCCACCCCGATGCCCGCTCTCAAATGATCGCTTTTGTCAGCGCGCTTGCAGCACATGGACGAGCGCTCAAGCCCGGATTTCTCATCGTGCCGCAGAACGGAGAAGAATTGCTCGCCGATAATGATTATCGCGCGGTGATCGACGGCGCGGGAAAGGAAGACCTTCTGTTTGGCGAATCCAAGGACAATCGCCCCAATGATCCGCAATCGATTGACGCGAATGTGAGGCTGTTGCAACTGCTGACCCAGGCGGGAAAGCCGGTATTCGCGGTCGAATACCTTGATTCGCCCGACAAGATCGCGGCCGCGCGCAAACGGCTCCTTAGCTATGGATTTATCCCCTACTTTGCCGATCGCGCGCTGGAGCACATGCGGATCGGCGACCTGCCGGACCGCAGACGTGAGGAGTAGGGTTTGTGGCGTTCAGTATCCGAACTGTTCGCGCACAATGCGCTCACCGAGACTGTGGCCTGGATCGAAGAGAAGCTGCATGGCGACGGCGAGATCCATCTGGATGTCCACGGCCGAGACTTCGCGCACTTCATCGTGATCGGCCACCGCCGCGACGGGGCGCTTGTCCGACTCAAGCACTTCGACCCGCACGCGGGCACGGTCGGAGAGCAGCGCCCCATGCCAGCGCCGCGGCCGAAAGGGACTGATCGGCGTGAGCGCCATGAGGGAAGCGCTGATCGGAATGATCGGACCGCCCGCCGAGAGATTGTAAGCGGTCGAGCCGGCAGGCGTGGCCACCAGCACGCCGTCGGCCACAAGCTCGGCAAGCCTCTCCTGTCCGTCGATCAGGATGCGTAACCGAGCGGCTTGATATTTTTCTCGAAACAGCGACACCTCGTTGAAGGCGTGGTACTCCATCGCGGGCCCGGTCTTCTGGCGTGCGCACATCAGCAACGGATGGATGACTGTGATCCGTGCTGCGCTGAGGCGCTCGCGCAGATCGCCTTCCCTGTACTCGTTCATCAAGAACCCGACGGTGCCACGAAGCATGCCGTAGATCGGCTTGCCGGCATGCATGAACCTGTGCAGGGTCTGGAGCATGAGTCCGTCGCCACCCAGAGCAACGATGACATCGGCACTCTCCGCAGCGGCATTTCCGTAATGCGCCGCAAGCTTTTGGAGAGCGTCTTGTGCCTCGGCAATCGGACTTGCGACAAAGGCGATCCGCTCGTAGGCCGGACCGGCAGGAGTGGCGCTCGCTGGACGCAGCGTAGCGGATGTCATGAGCTTGGTCCTGAGGCGGCGGCAGGCGCTGCTGCCGGCGGAGGTTGCATATGGAGCGCGCGGTTTTCGTCTATACGACCAAGCAGCTAACGTATTGAAAAATCAAGATGGTGCTGTAGCGGCAAAAAGCGCGGCAATCAGGCGCAGCGTCCGCGCACTGGCTAACCTGAACGCAAAAAATTTGTTACATTTGTAACTATATTTAGTTACATCAATTCCGAGCGGGACTTTGGCGCTGCCGATGCTGGGTTGATTGATGCCAAGGCCAACCGCAGGGACTACGGCTACCGGTTGAAGGGCCGCGAGCCTGCTCCTCCTCTGCGCTGGAGCCCGCGCTGGTTCGAGCGCGCGCTGATCCTTGCTCGTACAGGGGAGGGAAGGAAGCGTGCGCAAGCCCGTGGGGTGCGTTTCGGCCGTCTGACTGCGCATCAACGGCAGGAAGCGCTCCAGCGGCTTGCCAAGGGCGAGACGCAGGCGGACATAGCACGTACCTACGGTGTGAGCCACGTGACGATCGGACGGCTCGAGCCGCGCCCTTTCG
>Ga0209331_1000109_pt1 | contig 27488 bp, 30 predicted proteins | sample JacPinW_OM3H0_M3_FD_187971 | JGI IMG/M metagenome (GOLD analysis project Ga0209331, IMG submission 187971) | Forest soil microbial communities from Algoma, Ontario, Canada - Jack Pine, Ontario site 1_JW_OM3H0_M3 (SPAdes) (version 2) | ecosystem: Environmental > Terrestrial > Soil > Boreal...
CCCGCCACTTCGCGCACTCGCTCCCGGTCAAGAACAGGGTCGGAAGCATTCATCAGTGGCATCCGGAAAAGCCTTGTTTCACCGGGTATGATCAGCTGTGGTACTTGAATTCTGCCAACTTCTTGAGCTCCTCCTTGGAGGCCCCGGGCAATTCAATCTTGCGGGTCTCGTCATTTATCACCAGGCTCTCGTACGGGACGGCCACCAGATGTGAGCCAATGCCGAGAAATCCACCAACCTGAATGATCGCAAACAGCGAACGGTCGCGCCCTATGACGAAGTCATCAAGCGTGCCGATCCTCTCATTCTTCTCGTTGGTAATGCTGTTGCCTGTGAGCTTGGAGACGCGATAGCCCTGCGCCACGACGTTCACATCAACTATGATGAGCTTAACCGCTTGTGAGAGGACAGGTCCTGGAGCAGCGACCATCAGCAGCGACCATAGCGCCGCTGTGATGATCAACGTCTCCCATGCCCATCCGGTCGGTAACGAGATTAAATTGATGCCGCGGTACGACCTTGCTTTGACATTCAATTTCATGATCATCTCCTACCGACAGATAAGGCTTGCTCCTACAGACAGATAAGGCTTGGCACCCTGCGACTGCGTGCATGCAGCAGCGGAAGCGCGCATCCGTCATTATTGCGTCGAGGCGGTTACATCGCCCTGATACCCATCAATTTTTTGAAGTTTTTTGCAGCGGCCTTTACAGCGTGGCGTGGCCGTGGAGCTGCATATCGATGCCGGAGGCTGAGCTGCGAAGTGGTAGGATCCATCGTGGCGCATGCCATTGCAGGCTGACTGCCATCTGCGAATTTCACATGCGCCTGGGCGGGCCCACTCGCGCCCGTCGTGTCAAGCTCGGTGGATCGCTGGCCGGAAAGGTTTCCTTTAAGCTTTCGTCGATCATATCCTCGGAGGGCCTCGCATCATCCGGCAAGTCCCGATCCCCCAGAGGCTCTGCCTGCGCCATGGGCGGACGTCCGGCGGCGCTGCATGAGCGGCCAGACATCATGCCGCCATTGCCGTAGTGGCGGCCCGACGGTTGTGGAATCGAGACCGCAACTTCCATGCCAAGACAATCAGGGCGACACCAAACACCAGCGAAAAAATACCAAGCCACCAGGTGAGGACGATGGCACCGATCAGCGGCGCTATAATCATCAAGATCCCAAAGACCAGACCCGCGACTCCATCGAGAGCGAGCCACCAACGGCCTGCGTCGGTTCGGAAAGCAGCAGCGAGCATGACGCCGCCCGAAACGATCGACCACGCCGCAATGAGCAGCACAAAGGCGAGCACGGTAATTCCCGGCCAGACAAAAGCGATGACGCCGGCAGCAATACTAGCGGCCCCTTGCAGCACCAGCAGCCCCCAATGTTCCCTTTGCTGTGCTGCGCGGATTGCCGCATAGAGCGCAAACGCCCCATCAACCAACATGTAAGCTGAAAACAGCAGAACCAGCGCCAAGATGGTTGCAATCGGCATCATAAGAGCGATTACGCCGAACACCACGCCAAGGACGCCGCGCAGCCCAATCAACCACCAATTGCGGGCAAGTGCCGCGCCGAGCCGGTCGAGAGGAGACACGGCAGAATATGTACCGACATAGTCCCTAGTCGCGCTGCTCATCATGATTTCTCTCCTGCGGATGTTGACCAGAACTCTTTTTCCATCTCGTGCCGATTTCGGCCCAGGCGCATGGATGAGCCATAGTCCGGATGCGCCTGGTGCCGCCCGCATCGCTTCGACTGGCTGAAAGTTTCGGCATGGATTTCATATCTAGTCCTGACCCCATCATGGCGCGTTGACCGGCGTCAATTATGCGCACCGATTTCGGCCGGGTCGGTTGGCGGAACAGTTCAAGCTTTCGTTTCTTGCCCGCGGCCGAAATTGATGGCGATCAATGCGAAGCATTCATGCCGTCGCTTATGATCATCTTGCTCAATGAGAATTTGCGCTGCCTACGGAGCGTGTAATGACCAAGGTCCTGGTGCTATATTACTCGAGCTACGGTCATATCGAGCGAATGGCCCATGCGGAGGCCGAAGGCGTGCGACTGGCGGGCGCGGAAGTCGATGTCAAGCGAGTCCCCGAGCTCGTGCCGCACAAGGTGGCGACCGCCTCGCATTACAAGCTCGAGCAGATTGCGCCAATCGCCCGCATCGATGATCTCATTGACTACGATGCCATCATCTTTGGCACGCCCACACGTTTCGGCAATATGGCGGCACAGATGAAGAACTTTCTCGATCAGGCCGGTCGGCTGTGGGAAAAGGACAAGCTGGTCGGCAAGATCGGATCGGTCTTCACCGCGACGGCGAGCCCGCACGGCGGCCAGGAAGCAACCCTCCTGTCGTTCCACATCGTGCTCTTTCACCTCGGGTTCATCGTCATTGGGCTGCCCTACTCATTTAAGGGACAGCTGGGCATCAAAGAGGTGCATGGAATTACTCCGTATGGAGCGACCACGATTGTAGGTGCTGACGGGGCAAGAATGCCTTCAGCGCTGGAAATTGAAGCAGCGCAGTACCAGGGCCGTTATGTTGCAGCGGCTGCGGCTAGTTGTCATCATGCACGGCAGCCGGGCGCCGGGATGTCTCTCGCGACGGACGTTGCCGCCGCTGCACCTTGACGTCTGCGGGCCGCTCAAGGAGCCCCTGTGGGGGACCCGAGAGACCACGGGTCCCAGAGACCAGGGAATGCGGCCACGCGTGCAGCGCGGATTTCAGTGCGCGATCAGCAGCGGAACCGGCGACTTGTGCAATAACTTGTAGGTAGCGCCACCCAGCAGCCACTCGCGCAAACGCGAGTGGCCATAACCCCCCATTACGATGAGATCAGATTTAAGTCGCCGGGCCTCCGCGATCAAGGTTGCGGCGATATCGTTGTCGCGCACTATCGCACGATGCAGAACAGCAGTAATCCCATGATGCCGAAGATGGTTGATCGCATCCTTTCCCACAATAGCCTGCCCTTCCGTTGCAGAAGTTTCGTCGATAACGACAACCACCGCTTCTTTCGCCTTGTGCAGATATGGAAGCGCCTCGGCCAATGCCCGCGCGCTTTCCCGGCTGCCATTCCACGCGACGAGTATGCGATCGAATGCAGCCTTGGCTGACTTTCGGGTTGGCAACAGCCAGACGTGTCGGCCGGAACCGAACAGAACGCCTTCGACCAGTTCTTCGGCTCCTCGCGACGCGCCGTTCGGTCGCAAGGCCACGAAGGCATCCGCCGTGCGCGCCTCACGCGCCGCAACATCTCCTGCCGTATCGTTCAAAATGTCGAAACGGCGCAGCTCGACCGGCTTTTGCAAACGTGTGAGACGCTGGCTCAGCTTCTCCTCCACCTTGTCGCCGGCGGTCCTCGCCTGGTTGAGCAGCTCAGCTGATTGCATGCTTCCAATACCGTCTTCTGGAACGATCAAGACAGGCAGAACGTTGAGAAACAGTCCGACAATGTGGCTATGAAAGACATCGGCGATATCGTTGCCCGCGGCAAGCCGCACTTCGTCGGCCGCAGTTCCGTCGAGATGGACCATCACGTCCTTGATCATTTGTCATTCCTCGATGTGCTGCTTCAGCAGGACAATGCAGCGCGGGGCGATATTTCGCGATCCTGTATCCTTCCGGGCGCGCCTGCCAGCGTGCACGGGACTCGCCGAATGTCATTGACGACGGTCAATGAAGACGACCGGGCGGCCGGCAGAGCTATGCCCGTTGAGGGAACCCAAGGACAACGATGGCACGCCTTCTCGTAATTCTCGGTCTTGCAATCCTGCTGATCGGCCTGCTTTGGCCTTATCTAAGCCGAATCGGTTTGGGACGGCTGCCTGGAGATATTATCATTGAGCGCGACAATGTGACGTTCTATTTCCCTTTGATGACATGCTTGCTGTTAAGCCTTTTGTTCAGCCTGATTTTTTGGGCCGTGAACCGCTGAGACGAACGGCCTGAAGCAACGATTCATTGATGGCTGTCAACGACGGCGAATTGCGACGGATGCATCCTTCGCGGCGGCACTAATCCCGCAAAGGAGAGCGAGCTATGAATGGCTTCAGACCGCTACATGATCGCGTTCTGGTCCGACGCGTGGAGGCCGAGGAAAGGACCCGCGGCGGCATCATCATCCCTGATACCGCAAAGGAGAAGCCAATCGAAGGAGAAGTACTGGCCGTCGGTCCCGGCGCACGCGACGAGACAGGCAAGATCGTTCCGCTCGACGTCAAGGCCGGTGACCGCGTGCTGTTCGGCAAATGGGCGGGTACTGAAGTCGTGATCGATGGCGAAGAACGGATCATCATGAAAGAATCCGATATTTTTGGAATCGTGGAAGGCAAGGCACGCGCAAAGGCGAAAGCCGCATAGAACAGTGCGGTGCAATCCCGCTTGCTTATCAACGTGATACTGTGCAAAGGGTGACGCGCAACCGAGCCGGTCATGCTCATCGCGAAAGCGTTCAGGGGTCACGGTGCGGTAGCGCGCTCCAAGGGAACGTCGGGCTGAACCAGCAGATCTTCCAACTCGAGCAACTCGCGTAATGCGCCGATCGCCTCGATCGCTTCATCTTCGCTGCGCACCCGGCCTAGTCGGTGATAGATCTCCCGCCAAGGCGGCGGTCGCCCAAGCCGCATCCCATCGTCGACATAGGCGCGCGCCTCGGCGATCGAATGAAGCCGCCGTGGTGTCGGGGTGTCCTTTACGATAAGGGCGGGATGGATGGGAAAGTCCTGCATGCGTCATCATCCGAGTAGGGCGTGGGTAATTTGCAACGAATTGACCGGCTTCGGGCATGCAACGATTTTGCCGAAGCGTGCAGGAATGGCTGCCTCGTCATAGGCAGTGGCAAACACGAAGGGCGTGCCGCGCTTCAGCAAGGCTTCAGCCACGGGGAACGCCATGCCGTCGCGGAGCTTGAGATCGACCGCTGCGCCATCAAGATGGAGGGCTCCCTCGACGATATCCAGCGCGTCTCGAACCGAGGCTGCCGGCCCCAGGATATGAGCTCCCATTGCTTCGAGCGATACCGCCATGTCGGTCGCAATAAGATAATCGTCTTCAACAATCAGAATATAACGGCCTATCATCGCGCTAGCCCAGTTGTCCATCGGCTGCCTTACCCGCAGTTAGTGGGCTCTTCGCTGCATTCCGTTTTCGAGTAGCTCGCGAGCGAGGAGGTGGATTCGACGCGTGCCTACATTTCGGATCGTCCCGCGTCGCTTCCACTCGGTCAGAGCGCGGCTCACGGTCTTACCTCGTCAAGCAGGTGCACGGGCCCCAGTGGTTGTCATTGACGACAGTCAATATCTCGCCGGAAGCCGCCAAGAATTCCCATCAGAGCCAACAGGAAAGGCAGCCGTGCCGTGCCTCCGGTAAGCGCTGGTTGAATGAAGTTGTCGCCAACGAGCGTCACGGCGCCGCTGAAACTAAAGAGTCCCGCCGCCGATAGGCTGCCGCTGTGAAGGAGCCGCACCAGCGCAGCGGCGCTAAGCGTGAACCATGCGCCGCATGGCAGAATCGCGAACGCGATCGTCAATACCGCGAACAAGAGCGGATGCGGCACGCCGGCCAGACATATACGATGCCGATGGTGGAGCCTTCCGCGACCGCAACCGCCACGGTCCCGTTCACGGTCCCACGCATGGCATCGGCCATCTTGCTCGCCAGTCGCTCGCCGGGATTTCCAAAAAAGGAGGTCAGCGGTGACGAAAACGCGGTTCGCCAACGATGCGCCGTTGCGGAAGTTCCAGAACAGCGCAACCAGCGTAATCAGGAACAGAAATAGTCGGTTCAGCAACCCGCCGCCGAGGGCGCTTGTCCAGGCGGTGACGCTCTCCCGGGAAGCCATTCAATCACGGCCTTCGGATTACCGAGGTTGGCCTGCCACCAGCGATCGAGTTATTCGCCTGCGCCCGGCAGTTGCGCAATCTTAGCGTCTTCAGTCTTGAGGTCATCCATATCGCGCACCTCTTCCAAATGCGCGCCACGGCGCCATAATCCGGGCACACTCATCAGCCGTCGTGTGTGCCCAGGGTTTCAGCGCGCGCGAGTGGATCCCTTGCATGCAGCAGATCCGCCGGCTTTTGATGGTTATCAATGTGCAGGTGCTTCCATGCTGTTTTGCTCCTGCCATGAGGTTTCGTAACCACTATGTTCCCCTCTTGCACCTATGGGAGCGGCATGATTTCGGTGTTGGAGCTGCCCGAGGTGGATTTCGCCAGGGTCATCTGCAAACGGCACCCCCTGCAGCCCTGCTGATACGAGGACAGAGGTTCATTCGTCGAAGCGTACAAAATGCATCCGCTGGGAATACGATTGGCAAGACATTGGCGTTTGGAAGCGTGGCTTGTGATGTCCGTTTTGACGATAGCAGTTCTTCTTTTTGCATTTGGTCTGATCGCCCAAGAAGTAACCGAAGGCAAGCCGCTGGCATTCGATCAAAACGTCATGCGTGCCTTGCGCAACTCGGCCAACCCATCCGTTCCCATCGGCCCCAGTCTGGTTACAAGAAGCGGCGCGCGACATAACGAGTCTGGGCAGCACCATTGTGCTCGGACTCATAACATTTGCGGTGGTGGGATACTTGTTTTTGGCTCGCAAGTCCGCGGTGGCTTGGCTGATGCTCGGCGCCGTGCTCGGCGGGGTCGCGCTGAACACCCTCCTCAAGTTCGCGTTCGCACGCCCTCGTCCAGATTTCGTAACCCATGCTGTGCGGGTCTTTACCACGAGCTTTCCCAGCGGACATGCCACATTATCGGCCATTACCTATCTGACAATAGGAGCCCTTCTAGCGCGAATCCACCCCTCACTCACAATACGCCTTTATTTGATGTCACTCGCGGGGTTTCAGACCGTGCTCATCGGCCTGAGCCGAATTTACCTCGGCGTTCATTATCCGACCGATGTTCTCGGAGGCTGGTGCATTGGCGCGGCCTGGGCCATGGGTTGCTGGGTGCTGTTGGTGTGGCTGCAGAATGGAGGTCAGGTCGAACCATCCAACCCGTCGTGACAGCTGCCAAGGCGGCTGTCCGGTGCTCCATGTACTTTGGTCTATTGTCAGCTCGGTCCAGATGCCATGCCATCATTGAATCGGCTTAAAGTTGTTGCACTCTTGAACACGGCCGCCGGCGCCATCGAGCGCCAGGGAAATAGGGCGCTGGGGGACGTTCTCGCGTCGGCGTTCCAGAGACACGGAATGTCAGCGGTCCTGGAATTCCTGCCCGGCGTGGAGCTGCGTTCAGCAGCGGAGCGGACCCGACAAAAGGTGGTGGAGGGGGAAATCGATGCCGTTATCGTCGGCGGCGGAGACGGGAGCATTCGGACCGTTGCAAGCGTTCTTGTCGGAAGCGACGTGCCGCTTGGGATCATCCCGCTCGGTACGCTAAATCACTTCGCCAAAGATCTCCGTATACCCCTTTTTGTGGACGGCGCTGTTGCAGTGATTGCATCCGGAGAAAAACGTTACGTAGACGTGGGAGAGTTAAACGGCGAGTTCTTTATCAACAACTCGTCAATTGGGATCTATCCGTACCTGATTCTTGAACGAGAGCGCAGGAGGCGCAGAAGGCGGCTCTCAAAATGGACCGCGATGGTTTTGGCTTTGCCGCGAGTGCTTCGGCACCTGCCGCTGTTCCGGCTCAAGATTGGTATTCAAGGTTTAGTCGAACCGTGCCGCAGCCCATGCGTTCTCATTGGAAACAACGAGTATCGTCTTACGGTACCGGCTTTCGGCAGGCGCGATAGACTTGATCGAGGTGAATTGTGTCTCTACGTGGCCAAGGTGCAAAGCCGGTTATCCATGTTTTGGCTTGCCTGTCGCGGCATCTTCGGTCTCCTCGACCAGCAGCGAGATCTGCGCATCTTCAAGGGTGGTATGGCCGACATCAGCTCGCGCCGGAGCAAGCTGCTCGTTGCGTTTGACGGTGAGGTTGAAACCATACGGTCACCGCTGCACTGCCGGACCCGGCCGGGAGCGTTGCGCGTATTCGCTCCGGTTTGCACGAACGCATGATGGCCCTACGTGCTACCGGAAAGGCAATCGATGGCGCACTATTCCTCGAGCACTCTACGCACGAGGTCGACTGTGTTCTTCGCGCCAAGCTTTTCCATGATGTTCGCACGGTGAAATTCGACGGTACGCGGACTGATACCGAGCAGGCGTCCGGCTTCTTTACTTGAGGCTCCCCTGACGATTTGAGCGAGTGTCACGTGCTCCCGCGGTGTCAATAACCCATGGCCCGAAAACGGCTTCGATAGGATGTCCAGCGCGCGGTTGAGTTTCTTGATCTCCTGCTTCGCCTGCTTGAGGTCGGGAGTTTCCAGAAATTCCCAATTACAGTGCCGTACCGGTCACCATCCGGGATTACGCGACGCACCGAGTTCGTCGCCTCCTCCAGAGAGATTGGATCGGAAACCGCCCATACGCAGAATTCGTTGCTTTCCAATCCTGCCTCGAAATAGGAAATAGCGGTATCGAGCAGGTCCTCTTTGGTCTCGTAGAACACACAAATATGCGCCCCCCAGGGCAGGCTGTCCATCACACGAATTCCGCTTTTCCGTAACGTCAAATCTGCGAGAGATCGTTCAGCAGATGCTGCCATGGATCGATTGCGAGCTGCACTCTTGCCTTCACGATTCCGAATTGAATTGGCGCGGGTCATCAAGACCTCTCAAATCGACAATTGCCGGTGACTGTGCTGCTGCGGTGATCCTGCTCTCTTCCGAACGAGAAGACTATCCCATCTCAGTGGACACTGGTCCTGTTGCGAGCTCCACTGCCAGGTTGACGAGACAGACCCCCCGTAATCTCCCCAGTATCAATAGTTGTCGAGCGCAAATAGCTTTTCAACCGTTAAGCGAGTGTCCGCTCATTCCATGACCGAACAATGAACTACGAACCAGCCATCCGTTATTTCTTCCACGTCCGCCGCGGTGGCTTTACGTATCAGGACACGCGAGGAACTTGGTTTTCAACCCCCGACGAAGCTAGGACGCATGCAGAACTTATCGCCACCGAACTTGCCCCTGATGGCATCTGGCAGGACGCTTGGTTGTATGTCGTCGATGAGGAGAACCAGGAAATAGCACGGATCCAGGTTTCTCGACCATGAGGTCGGGCCATGGCACCGTTCTACTTTCTTACTGGGCGGATGAAACACGTCCGTAATCTCGCAGTTACTGTCTACCCAATTACTTGAATCGACGAAGGGGGCCCACGTAACGGCCTTCACCAGCTGCCGTTGATCGATTGAGCGCTATCCAGCTTTCCGTTGCATTCCATTTTCGAGTGGCTCGCGAGCAAGGAGGTGGATTCGACGCGTGCCGACATATCGGATCATCCCGCGCCGCTTCAGCTCGGTCAGAGCGCGGCTCACGGTCTCAACCGAGATGGCGAGATAATCGGCGATGTCGTAGCGCGACATTGGCAGCACGACGGCTTGTTGATTGCGGTCGAACGAACGCTGCCCCATCTCGATGAGGAACGCACCGACTTTCTCAATTGCGGTAACACGACCAAGAATGAGCAACCGCGCTTGTGAGCGAGCAACGGCCTCGAACACGATCTCCCGAGTGCGCCGCCCCAGTTGGGGATCGGCGTCAGCCATGGCTTCAAGACGTCGGCTCGGATATCGTGCTACGATCGTTCCGGCGGCGATCGCATCGGTCGCGAAGAACTCCGGATGCCTCGCTCGGAACCCGAAAAAATCGCCAGGCAGGAGGAAGTCGATGATCCGCCGGCGACCATCGGACAGCAGCGCGTATTTTCGCGCCGCTCCCGAAATGACGCAGTACCAATGCTCGGTCGGATCGGTGTTGGCGTAAATCTCTTCGCCGCGCTGGTATGACACGATCCCACGCATGGAATCGACGTGCGGCGACAAACCGCGTAGTGCATCCGGCGCTTGCCTATAGTCGACAATGGCTTGTTTCGGGCTGATAAGGGAATGCAACATGGGACGCCCACCAATCTCCCGCCTTTTGTGGCGGGCTTACTCGTCCTGAAGGCCAGTTCGTGCCAGCCCCGCTCCGCGATTGTCGAGCAACGCATCACAGGGTGACGTTGCGCTCGGGCTATCCCTAGGGAGATTGCCGCTATGACCTGGGCTTTCGAGGGTCCCGACGAGGGGCCGGCCGCACGCCGGCGGCCGCTGCCATAAGCACCGCTTCCGGCAAGGTGCCGACGCCTAAGCGTTCCATGACGCTTGCCCGGTGAAGCTCCACGGTCCGCGGACTGATGCCGAGCGCTCGGCCGATCACCTTGTTGGTTCCGCCAGCCAATAGCCCCTCCAGCACCTGACGCTCACGAACCGACATTCCGGCGATGCGCGCACGCGCAAATTCTGCATCCCGGCTTCGTTCCGCGCTGAGTCGGATATCCGCCAAAGCAGAGGAAACTGCCATCAACAATTGATCGTCTTGATAAGGCATTTCGAGCCAATCCACCGCGCCAGCCTTCATGGCCTGGATCGCCAACGTAACGTTCCCGCTGCTTACACCCGTGACTATCAGCGGGAGGTTGTTTCCATTGGCCTTCAACTGTCGCAACAGTTGAAGACCCTCGGACGGAGCTGATTCAACATTGAGCACAACACAGCCAGTTGAGAGAACGTGTGCTATCTCGAGAAAGTCGGCCCCAGAGGTGAACGTCTTGACCACATAGCCTGCGCCGTAAAGGACGTGTGCAACCTTCTGTCGAGAGGTCGCATCAGCGTCGATCAGGTAAGCCTGTAAGGCATCATGAATGGTGATGTCCTGCGCGATGCCGCCGACCCACTTCACGCGCTCATGTGGGTCGCGGATTGGAAACACCGTATCCCGGACACTGCACACTGAGCCGTCCGGCCGCACGATGCGATACTCTTGAACTACCAAGTCCCCCAGCAATGCGCGTTCCATACCGCGGGAGGCGCGCTCCCTGTCGTCGGCATGAATGGTTTCGGTCCAATAATCGCGAGTCTCATCACGGGACCGCCGCCAAAGACCGTCAAACGCAGGACTCAGGTACTCGAATTGGCGTGTGTCGACGTTCAATATCCACAGAACGTTGGAAGAATGCTCCGCAAATTGGCGAAACCGCTCTTCCTTCTCGCGGATCCTCTGCTCCGCGCGTTTCTCCGCATCTACATCCTGCAGGATCGCCACCGTCCCCTCGATCTCTCCGGCCGCGTTGCGAAAGGGGGCCGCGCTCACCCGCATCCAGATCTCACGTCCGTCGTCTGCCGTGTGGATGAAGTCGGTTCCCGGAAGAAGGGTCTCTCCGCAAAGCGCTCGCGCGCCTGGATAGGTATCCGGTGGGAGCAACTGACCCTGCAAATCGTAAGCTCGCCAGCGTCGGGATTGTTCGAGATCACGCGACGGCATCACTGCGTCCCATAACTCACCTAAGACGCCGCCGCGCAGCAGGAATCGACCTTTACGGTCGACCAGTCCCACTCCAAGCGGAAGTTGCCGCAGAATGGCCGAGAGCCGCACCTCGCTTTCGTGCAGCCGCTCCTCGGCGCGTTTGCGCTCCGTGATGTCGAGTGCGACGCCAAGGAAGCGGACCGGACGCGCGCTCTCGAAAGTGGTCCGACCGTGCGTGGCAACCCAACGCTCCATGCCGTCCATTCCGTTGACGCGATATTCAATGGCGTAAACGCCATCACCATTCGGATCGGCGCACTTGGCAACCGCCGCCTCGACGCGCGCCAAATCGTCCGGATGCACCCGGTCACGCCACAGCCCGTAGTCGATATGGGCATCGGGCGGCAGCCCCCACATGGCCTTCACGCGCGCGTCCCATTCGAGGGCGTTGGTCTGGGGGTCCCACGCGTAAAGCCCGAGACCAAGCAGATCGACGGCCGACTGCAGCCGCTCTTCGTTTTTGTGTAACGCCTCTTCCACGCGCTTGCTGTCGGTGATGTCGAAGCTGATGCCGATCATACAATTTGGATCGCCGAGCTTGGCCCGACCGCGCGACAGCATCCAGCGCACTTCGCCGTCTGGCCGGATTACCCGTTGCTCCATCTCGAATTCAGTGCCGTTTTTGAGAGCCGTCTTTGCGCGCTCGAGGCCGAGTGCAATTTCTTCGGCGATCATCTGAGCCCAATAAACTTGGTTGGGCGGCGGCTCGCGCTGCGGCGATAGACCAAACAGCGGCTGATAAGCGGCATCAGCGCTCAACATGCCGGTACTAGGATTCCATTCCCATGTCCCCATCCATGCTTCGGGGGCGACCCGAAAATGTTCCTCACTCTTAGGAAAACGCTGTTCCATCGAAAATCTCTTACAGCGGCGACGGTACCTCCGATATCGCGATCAGGCGCCTGCGTGGCTCATTTGAGCCGCGCTATGGGATGGGTTGTCGCTTGGCCCTCGACGGCCTCGGCATCATCCGTCCGTCGGAGCATCCGAACATCGTTGGGCGTTGGTGATGCACGCACCAAAGCATATGATTGGTTTCCGTGCTGACTGCCGCAAGAGCAGCTTACCGCAGTGCGTGGGTGTTGTCCCGTTGAATCCTTAATTGGATATTCCGCAGAAATATCGCATGTTACCAAGGAGTTGCACTGGGAGCTTCTCAACAGCACGTCGTTTTGAGAAAACGGAACCCAGCGAAAAATTATCTCGGGTCCGTCATACCTGCGCGACCGGAATTCGGGCGATCTCATTGCCAGGCTCGTCCATTATCGCAATCGTATACCTCTTCTACTTACCTTCCGCGGCGACCTCACGCGCCACGCGGGTCCCGTAGGAAATCGCCTCTTCAGTGCTGGCAAGCACGACTACCTCATTATCCGGGTATTCATCGGTTCTGCTCGCTGGCGTGCGCGATGCCCAGCGTTGCTCAAAAAATATGCCCAAAGCTGTGACGACGCAAATAAATCCATAAATATCGCCTCCAGATAATGCTTTCGCAGGAGGAGCTAACTCGACGATTTCCGAATTAGCAATCGGATGCCCAGTCGGGCTGCGGCCGTCCGAGAAGCATTCAGGCGCGGGCTCGGAGTGACGGGGGAAAAATCTGCGACGGCAGGCTTGAGGTCGACTGACTTCGGCGTGCTTCTTACGAACCGGAATAACCGCAGATCCAGGGGCACAGAGGAATAGGTTGATTCGGAGCTGTGCGCAGCAGCGCGAGACATCCGCTGCTGGTTGCGCCAGGTTCGAGTTGACGGCATCTGCAAAAGCTTCAGTATCGTTTCAAGCGTGCGCTACGTCTTTGGACGGGCGGACGTCGGCCGAGACGAGCGGTTTTTCTCTGACCTTCCATTTCGATGTCCATCAGGCTGCGACCAGTAAGAACCGAGCGCTCGAATCCGGCACTTACGATGTCCCAAGATGGGTCGGCGTGCTCGTCGCGATGCTTGATCAGCATCCAGCGTTCCTTTTGGCTGAGACCAACCGAGCGTTTTCCTGTCCGAACCAACGTGAAGCCGCCGCGCAGTTTCGTACCGTGGAGCACCACGTCGATTTTGCCGCGCGCAAGCTGCTCCTCAGGCGGAATCCCGGCATGTGATTCGTATGGGCCCGTGTCCCAGACCATCACCGTTCCGGCGCCATATTGTCCCTCGGGAATGACGCCCTCGAACTCAGCATATTCGAGTGGATGATCTTCCGTACGTACGGACAAACGCTTTTCGGCTGGGTTCATGGAAGGCCCTTTAGGAACCGCCCAGGATACAAGAACGCCATTGATCGCCAGTCTGAAGTCGTAGTGAAGATGACTGGCAGCGTGTTTCTGAACGACGAAGATACGTGTCCGGCTGTTTGTTCTCACCCGCCCTGCCGGCTCGGGTGTTTCGGTGAATTTTCTTTTCCTGCGATAATCTTCGAGTGGCATTCTCGGTATTCGAGCTCTCATCTTATTCGTGCTGGTCTTTTGGAATGATGTATCGCTGATGTAGGAACTTCCGCACCTTGACCTTCACGTACAACTTCTGCTGATCTCTTGTCGTCCCGAAGGCCGAGAAACCGAGGGTGTCGCAATCTGTCCTCCCGTGTCCATTCAGTGAAGGCGACTTGTGCGACCAACTTGGGCCTGACCCAATGAACACCAGCTCGCGGCACTGCATCGTCTTCAAAGGGGCTAATTGACGTCTCCAGCTCGGCCAACTTCCTGCCTAGTCGGCGCAACGTGTCACTATCAAAGCCGGTCCCAACCTTGCCGGCATACACGAGCTTATGGTTGCGGCAATAGCCCAACAGCAATGCACCGAATCCAATTCGGTTCCCTTGCGGTTCCGTATAGCCGCCGACCACAAACTCCTGCTCTTGAGCACACTTGAATTTTAGCCAGTCGCGGGTTCTGCGCGAAACGTATTCGCTGTTGCCATCCTTCGCGATCACGCCTTCCCAGCCTCTGCGGCACGCCTGTCGGTAATAGGCCTCGCCCTCGCGCTCGCGGTGTTCCGTGAACCGCAGCGAATCCTTAAAGTCGAAGGTATTGCGAAGCAATTCCTTCCGATGTCGGAGCGGGACGCGTCGAATGTCGTAACGATTCAGATAGAGCAAATCGAACAGATAGAGCCACACCGGAACTGCGCGGAGCAGATCGGCGGACGGATGCAGCACTTGCATGCGTTGTTGCAGCTTTGCAAAGCTGGTGATGCCGTCTTTGAAGGTGACGATTTCACCATCTGCGATGAAGGAAGCGATCTGCTGACGCTGCAATGCTGCCGTCAATTCAGGATATTTCTCGTTAAGCCGAATTCGATTCCGTGAAAAAAGATTCAATTCGCGGCCCTGGCGGAAAACAAGACAGCGCTCGCCGTCCCACTTCGGTTCAAATAACCAGCCTTCTCGTGAAAACCGTTCGTCCGTAAGTGTCGCAAGCATAGGCGCAATCCATCTCGGCTGAGCTCTCTCCCGTAGCCAGGCTGTGGCTTCACTTGGGAGCCGATCCAAAAGATTGACGTTTTGCATCGGTTGCCGATCATTTTCCGCATTTCAATTGTCGCACAAACACAGGGAAAAGAAGTTGACGACCATCAAGGCGGCGTAACCGATCTGCAATAGATTTAATCACTCACGCGATCGGATCGGTACGATCATGAATATCAAGCCAGCAGTCGTCAGGCCGGGACTCTTTCGCGACCGTCGCGAAGCGGGTCGGCTTCTCGCCGCGAAGCTCTCCGGGTACGCGAATCGCCCGGATCTGCTCGTGCTCGCGTTGCCGCGGGGTGGTGTTCCCGTCGCCTATGAAGTTGCCCGCGCACTTGGTGCCCCGCTTGATGTTTTCGTCGTGCGCAAGCTGGGTGTCCCAGGTTACGAGGAGCTGGCAATGGGTGCCGTCGCGACCGGCGGCGTTCGCGTGCTGAACGAGGAGATCGTGGAGCGTTTGAGCATCCCGAACCATCTCATCGACGCTGTGACGGCACACGAGCAGCAGGAACTGTCGCGCCGCGAACGTCTCTACCGCGGCGGTCGCCCGCTTCCTCGCGTTCGCGATCGTACCGTGATTCTGGTGGACGATGGCCTCGCAACCGGGGCCACCATGCACGCTGCCATCGAGGCACTGCGACAGTTGCGACCTGCTCGCATCGTGGTCGCGGTTCCGACCGCCGCACCGCAAACTTGTGAGGAACTCAGGGCTAAGGTCGACGATGTCATCTGTGCCATCACGCCGGAGCCATTCCACGCAGTCGGACTCTGGTATCAGGACTTCTCGCAAACAACCGACGAAGAGGTTCGTGACCTGCTCGCTTTGCGAGACATGCCAGACAAGACCGAAGCTGTGCAGAGTCCAGCCGATGTCTCGCTTATCGATGCGCTGCGCGGAACAGCTTATCCGCTAGTGGGCTCTGCCCGAGACTACGACCCGCTCATGGGGCGGATCGGTCAGGCGCGCTTTGCGCTGCTCGGCGAGGCTTCGCACGGCACGCATGAGTTTTATCGCGAGCGTGCCGAGATTACCAAGCGGCTCATCAAGGAAAAGAACTTCATAGCAATAGCAGTCGAGGCCGATTGGCCCGATGCCTACCGCGTCAACCGGTACGTGCGAGGCCTGAGCGATGACATCGACGGTATCGACGCGCTCAGCGATTTTCGCAGGTTCCCGACATGGATGTGGCGCAATACCGTAGTGGTCGAATTCATCGAGTGGTTACGGGCGCACAACGACGCTCTTGCGCCGGACGCCCCGAAAGTAGGCTTCTACGGCCTCGATCTCTACAGCCTGCACGCATCGATGAAAGCCGTTATGCGCTATCTCGAAAAGGTGGACCCCGAAGCCGCAAGGCGCGCCCGAGAGCGCTATTCCTGCTTCGATCATTTCGGTGCGGATACCCAGGCCTATGGCTTGATGACGCACCTGAATCTTTCGAAGTCATGCGAGGAGGAGGTCATCAACCAGCTGGTCGAGCTGCAACGCCGAGCGGGGCAGTACGCGCAAGGGGACGGCCAAGCGGCGAATGAGGCTTTCTTCTATGCCGAGCAGAATGCCCGATTGGTGAAGAACGCCGAGGCCTATTACCGCTCGATGTTTCTGGAGGAAATATCGTCTTGGAATCTGCGTGACCGCCATATGGCCGAGACGCTTGACGCACTCGTCCATCATCTCGGTCGGAACGGCGAATCGGCGAAGCTTGCCGTCTGGGAACATAACTCCCATCTCGGCGACGCGCGTGCTACCGATCGGGCGCGACGCGGCGAACTCAATGTCGGCCAGCTCACGCGCGAGAAGCATGGCCGCGATGCGGTACTGGTCGGCTTTACCACATACAACGGCACCGTTACGGCCGCGTCCGATTGGGGAAAGCCGGCGGAGCGCAAACGCGTTCGCCCGGCGCTCGCGGGCAGCTATGAGCACCTGTTCCACAGCACGCAACTCAGCAGGTTCTTGCTTATCTGGAATGACAGTGAGACGTTGGCCGAACGGTTGCGCGGTCCCCGGCTCGAACGGGCCATCGGCGTGATCTACCGGCCTGAGACGGAGCGTCAGAGCCATTATTTCAACGCGCAGCTGCCGCAGCAATTCGATGCAGTGCTTCATTTTGATGAGACACGGGCAGTGCAACCACTCGAGCTAACGGCGGAGTGGGAAGCAGGCGAAGTGCCGGAGACGTTTCCGTTCGCGCTGTAGGAACGACAAGGTGCCACGCCAATGACTGTCTCTGTGATGCCAGCCGTTCGAGAGCAGCTGATCCATGTCCCAGTCGGCACCGCGATACTCGCCGGTACACTCAGGCTGCCGGAGGGATCCCGAGGAGTTATTCTGTTTGCGCACGGCAGTGGTAGCGGCCGGCACAGCCCCCGCAATCGCCGTGTGGCACAGCTTCTCAACGAAGCGAGATTGGCGACGCTGTTAATCGACCTGCTGACTTCCGATGAGGAGGCAGTGGACGCGCGTACGGCACATCTGCGCTTCAATATCGAGCTATTGACGCAAAGGCTCATCGCCGCCACGGACTGGCTCGCTCGGCGCGCGGACACCGGTCACCTTGCGATTGGCTACTTCGGCGCCAGCACCGGCGCCGCCGCTGCCTTGGTGGCTGCGACCGAGCGCTCGGACCTGGTGGGGGCAGTTGTGTCGCGTGGTGGGCGGCCCGATCTGGCAGGACCGGTCCTGCCTCTTGTTCAGGCGCCTACTCTGCTCATCGTCGGCGGAAACGATATCCAGGTGATTGAGTTGAACCGGGCAGCGCTCGCGGCGCTCAGATGCGAAAAGCGGCTCGTAATCGTTCCGGGAGCGACACACCTGTTCGAGGAGCCTGGAGCCCTGGATCAAGTAGCATGGCTGGCGCGCGACTGGTACCAGGGCCATCTTGCAAGAACTCAACACACGCCTGTCGCCAACCGCTAGCGAATCCCTAAGCATGGGGCGCCTTTTCGACGTAGGTGTCGCCAAGAGCCTGACAATTTAATCGCCTGCTCCATCGGGCCGCACACGAGCGAAGGCGAATATGGGAAAACGATCGCTACCCGCCGCGAACGCGATTGAGATTCAAATCGAAGAAATCGCCCAGCTATTTCATAGCCTCGATCCTTTCCCGTTCCGCGAAAAAGATCTCGACAAGGAGGCAGAGGAATTCATTGTAAGTTGGGCGAGAGAGTTGCCGGTGGATCAGCCGCTGAAGATCCTCGTGCATATTCCGGAGGCCCAGGCCGCCACACCAGAGGCTCGTGAACTAGGCGAAGCGCTTGCTCGGTACTTTTCTTATCGTGCCCAAGCCATCGCGCGCGATATCAACGAGCTCTTTCGCGTCGGTCGGCGGGCACTAATTGTCGGTCTCGCGGTGCTCTCCTTCTCGGTTTTTGTCGGCCAATCGGTCGCAGCAACCCTCAGGCCGCGCCCTGTAGGCCGCGTCATCGAAGAGAGCTTGCTGATTTTCGGATGGGTGGCGAACTGGAGGCCAATTGAAATATTTCTGTATGATTGGTGGCCGATCGTTCGTCGTCGCAATCTCTACCGGCGGCTTTCGACGGCCCAGGTAGAGCTAAGGACGTATAAGCTGGAAAGAGCCGCATAGCTCGCGTCGTCCCTACGTGCGCCAGCTCACAACTGTCGCAACTACCGCGTCGCTCGGGTCCCAAAAGACGCGATCGCATTTGAGTTCCTCACTGGAGCTTCGCGCGCTGGCCGCAGCAGCAGGAATGCAATCGGGACCAGCGCAGCGGCAATCAAAGCGAGTCCTGCGAATACATCGATGTAGGACAATAGCGTTGCCTGCTGCAACACGCTCTGCTCGATCAGCCCGAAAGCTCTCTTCTGCGCCTCTGGCGCAGGGAACATTGTCGAAAGCTGCGCGGCGGCAGCCCGGAGGGCCTCCTGATATGCAGGCGACGTGGGGACAAGATGTGCCGTGAGGTAATTCTGATGCATCTGGGTGCTGCGTGCGAGGACGGTGCCGGCGACCGAGATGCCAATGCTTCCGCCGAGGTTGCGGGCCACGTTGATGAGCGCTGAGGCCTCATTAGTTTTGTTCGGTGGTAATCCTGCATACGAAGCAGACGTGATTGGAATGAACAGGAACGGCAATCCGATCGTCTGGTAGGCCCGCGCCCAAGCAAAGAAGCTGAAGTCTGCATCGGGCGATAGTGAGGTGCTATGCCACATTGCCAGTGCAACTATGACTAGGCCGGTACTGATGAGATATTTCGACGCGACGTAACTTGATAACTTTCCAGCGACCGGCATCATCAGCAACATTGCCAGACCACCGGGCATGAGCACTAGACCCGAGAGCGTCGCCGTATATTGGAAGCCTGTTTGCACCAGCTGCGGCAGCAGTTGCGTTGAGCTGAATAGAACCGCGCCGACCGCCAGCATCATCAAGCAGCAGACGGCAAACTGACGACGACCGAACAGCCGGATGTCGACGATCGGGTCGTCTCGCGAGAGCTCCCACGGCACGAACAACACGAACGACAAGAACGAAATGGTCGCAAAGGTGATGATGAAACTTGACGCGAACCAATCTTCGCGCTCGCCTTTGTCGAGCACGATCTCAAGACAACCGAGTGCGAGGGCAATGAAGACGAAGCCGATCCAATCCACCTTGAGGCCGCGGGCGAAACGCTCCTGCCGCTCCCGTTCGAGCACCTCAGGCTCGTGCACCATCCATTGCACGAGCGTCAGCGAGATCAGTCCGATCGGCCCGTTGATCAGGAAAATCCAGTGCCAGGACAGATTGTCCGTCAGCCAGCCACCCAATGCCGGACCTACCGTGGGTGCCACTATTACCGCAATGCCATAGAGTGCGAACGCCTGCCCACGCAGCCGGGCGGGGAACGTATCTGCAAGCATGGCCTGCTCGGTCGGCGCCATTCCGCCACCACCCAACCCTTGCAGGACGCGAAAAATAATGAGCGTCGAGAGGGTCGGTGCAGATGCGCAAAGAAGAGAAGATACTGTGAAGAGGGCAACGCAGGACATATAATAACGCTTGCGGCCAATGACCCCTGAGAGCCAGCCGCTGATCGGCAGGACAATCGCGCTCGCCACCAGGTAGCTGGTGAGCACCCAGGTGCTCTCATCGAGACCGGCCGCAAGACTGCCGGCAATGTTGCGCAACGCGACGTTGGCAATCGAGGCATCCAACACTTGCATGAAGGTGGCGATCGAGATTACCACCGCGACTAGCCAGGGGTTCCGATTTCCGGCAGCCGAGCGGCTAAGGTTGTCTGACTGCCATCGACTGCCGACGCTCATCGGACGCTCATCGGACCTTCACGGACGGTACTACCGACATTCCCGGGCCCATGTAGATATCGGGAGCACTATCGAAGACGATCTTCACGGGCACGCGTTGCACCACTTTAACGTAGTTGCCAGTAGCATTCTCAGGAGGCAGCAGACTGAAGGCCGCACCGCTACCAGCTTGAATGCTCTCGACATGGCCCGCAAACACCCGGCCCGGATAGGCGTCGATGCGGACATCGACCGGCTGCCCGGGGCGCATCAATTTGAGTTGGGTCTCCTTGAAATTGGCTGTAACCCAGACCTCAGATGGAACCAGCATCATCAGCGCCTGGCCGGGTTGAGCATAGTTGCCTATTGCGGCCGAGAGTTTCGTTACTCGGCTGGCCACCGGTGCATTGATTTTGGTGCGGGAGAGGTTGGCCTCAGCCTGGCTCTGCACCGCGCGCGCCTGGTCGAGACGTCCCACCGCTTCCGCGCGCTGGGCTTGCAGGATCGCAAGTTGCATTTCGGCCGCCCTGCTATTCGCCTTGGCGGCCGCGAACGCCGCCTCAGCTTGATGCAGATTGGAGGCTGCCTGCTGTGCGCGCTGCAGGGTCCCTGCACCAGTCTTGAACAACTCTTGAGCTCGCGCGTTCTCTTCCTGGGCGAACTCCAAGGTCGCCTGCGTCTGCCTAACCTGCTCTTCGGCCTCTTCGATGCGGGCCTTCTGCGCATCGATCTGAGCGTCCAGGTTCGCAATGGCGGCCTCTCCTTGGGCAACCTGGGCCTTTGCTTGGGCGAGCGCCGCCTCGTAGTCACGGGGATCGATCCGCATCAGCGCAGCGTTCGCATTGACTACTTGATTATCTGTCACTCGAAGGTCGACAATTGCTCCCGTAATCTGCGAGCTGATTGTGACCGTGCGCGCATCGACGAACGCGTCGTCCGTAGATTCATATTGGGACAAATGTCGCCACCACATAAGGCCGGCGGCAATGGCTGTTGTGACAGCAATTACGACTGCAGCGGCGACATAAGGGTGCCCGCGAAACCTGTGTTGCCAGACGAGCCGTCGCGCCGCCTGCGTTTTCTCCTCTTGCTGATCGATTGACGCGGGGGAAAGCATTCCGGCTCATCGGCTCGCACGTGCAATGGAAAGAAGAATGCAGGATAGACTCTCAAGACAAAATGACATTGATCATCGTCAAGTTTTCTCCGTGTCTGGCATCATAGCATCGACCCGCAACGAAGGTGGCCACTTCTGGTACTCTTCGGAACGCCCCAATGCATGCGGCATCTCAAATGGCATCGGATGCCAGTGCGTCTGTGTTGTGCGCGCGCACCTCTCGATGTTGACGCAAATATTGGTAGTCGGATCGGCCGACTGAGCTTGTGCGCGCGGGGCGGAAAAGACCGCCCTACGCGTTCCTCTGATACGATCTGAGTACTCCATGCCGGCCATGCCAGCGCCAGGCTCGGCAAGGCCGCGACTGCTTCTCTGGCAGAAGGCAGCATGGGAATATCGCTCTACCTTGACCGACATCAATTGCACGGTCCTCCACACGGGGCATATTCGATGCGATGGCAAAAAAGTACCCAAAGCCCATATTCAAGCCCCGAGAGCTAAAAAAACTCTTTGAGGACGAATGGTATGTAGACGCTGAATGGCCTGATGGCACTATCGAACGAATGGTTGGTCCCTTTGTGTCAAATTCCGAGGCTCGGGATTGGATGACTCACAAATCTCGGAAATGGCTTGATAGCAAGGAGGTATGAGCCACAGGGAATCGAGCTCAACAAGAACCAAGACGAGGAGCACCGGTTTGAGAATGCGCTGTGCCGGCATTGAACTCGTCCGTTCGGGCGGGTCGAGGCGCCGCAGTTCAAGGCAATGTTCGAGACTGCCGCGGACGTTCTTGGCGGCATGGTTACCGCCTTCCGGTATTACTGAGAAAAAACACGAATAAGTCAGGAAACGACAATGATTCGAAAGCTTAAATCGGGTAGCTATCGTCTGTATTCACGGAAGATAAATCCAAAAACTGGAAGACGCCGCAATCTTGGCACTTTCAAGACGCGCGCTGAAGCGGAGAAACACGAGCGCGCGGTGCAATATTTCAAGCGGGCGCAAATGGGCTGACGGTGAGCCCTCTCCACGAGTCTGTGAAAGCAGTCGATCCAGCAACACAGGGCGCACCGCACCCGCGCCGGCGTCGGCATGGAGGGAGACGTCTCATCTCAACCGAGGTTGAGCTCAAGCTCGCCGCACCGGCTGCAGAGCTTCAAAAGTTGAAATGCATGCTCCTGGCGATGCCGACCGCGCGGTCGGACGTCCAGGCGGACCTCGTAAGCATTTATTACGACACGCCCGATCTCGCGTTGAATAGAAAGAGACTGACGCTCCGGGTACGCAAACAGGGTCGAAGGTTTGTACAGACCGTCAAGGCCGGAGATTTCGCTGAGTCGGACTTACTGGCGCGGCGCGAGTGGGAAGATGTTATCGCGAGCAAGAGACCGGATATTGACGCACCGAACTCCGGCAAGCGACTGCCCGATTCAATCCGTGAGCAGGGTCTGCGTGCGCTCTTTACGACGTCGGTCACGCGGACGGTAATCGAGCTCGAGCCGCAACCGTCCACTCGAATTGAGGCCGCAATCGACGTGGGAGACATTCGGACTGCCGATGGCAGTGGCGTTGAGCCGATCAGCGAGATCGAGCTTGAGCTCAAGAGCGGCGACCGGGCAGCGCTCTTTGACGTCGCGTTGCAGCTGCTCGAAGCTGCTCCAGTCCGCATCGAAACGCGTAGCAAAGCGGAGCGAGGCTACCGACTCCTCGGCGCTTCCGGCCTGCCGCAGGCGGTGCATGCGGGACCCGTCATTCTCGATCCTGAGGCAACCCTCGAGGCTGCCCTGCAGCGCGTCGGACTCCAATGTCTTACGCATCTGCTGCGCAACGAACCCATCGTGTTCGCGGGCGAGCCGGAAGGCATCCACCAAATGCGAGTAGCCGTGCGACGCCTTCGCTCAGTGCTTTCCGCGTTAAAGCCGATGCTGCCTCTTGAGCATCACCGCAGGGTGTCGGAAGAGCTCAAATGGCTCACTCATGCCCTAGGTCCAGCGCGCAATTGGGATATTTTCGCCGCCAGTTTGCTACGCCCCGTAAACGATGCATTATCGGCTGATCGGAAGCTGGAGTACCTCATCAGTGCTGTGGAGCGCCGTCGCCACGCGGCCTTCGACAACGCGAAGCAAGAGATCCTCTCTCAACGATACACCAAATCGACGTTGCGCCTTTTCCGGTGGTTTGAGGCGCGCGGATGGCGGGAGCAGCCGCTGTCGGAGCACGCCGCTCTTCTCTTGGCGCCAATCGCCAATGCTGCGCCGGAGCTGATCGAACGATGCTACGTAAGGGCCAGAAAGCGCAGCAAACGGTTCGCAGAGCAAACTCCGATACAGCGACACAGGCTGCGCATTGCGCTGAAGAAGCTCCGTTACATTATCGAATTCCTGGAGAGCCTCTTCGCCAAGAACCAAGTTCGGAACTTCCTGAAACGGTTGAAGTCGTTGCAGGACTTCCTTGGCCATGCCAACGACGTCCGCGTCGCCTACGATCTGCTCGACGAGCTTCTGGATAAGGCCGATCGCGAAGCGCGTGCAATCGACCGCGCTGGCGGCATCGTGCTGGGGTGGCATGAGCGGTGTCTTGCTGATCAGGAGCCGAAGCTCAGGCAGCATGTTCGTCGGTTCAAACACTTGAACATCTTCTGGTAACGGCGATGAATTCCCCGGGGTCATCCTACATCGCCAATGTTGCAGCAGCGACCGGTCAAACTTAAAGCCCGGCATTTCTCGCGCAGATCCGCGCCAACCCCGACCAGTCGGCCTCTCCTTCACCCTGGGCAACGCCGGCAAGGCAATGATCGTGGACCAAGCTGGCCGTCGGCATTGGCACAGTCGTCGCATCGGCTACTGCCAGCGCCAGGCGCATATCCTTCAGCGCGAGCGATAACTTGAATCCAACCGGTTCATATTTTTCGTCTGCGATGATGGCGCCATAGGTATGGTAAAGCGGTGAGATCCTTACAGGCACGCTATTCACGGCAACCCCAGCAGCAAGCGCCGTTGATCGATCCGGACGCGAGTGCCGTGACGTTGCTTCGGCAATTTCCGCGCATTGAAGGAGAAGTCGTCATTCCGGACAAGAAGGAGGGTGTGCTGATCCAACCGGCCGGACGACAATGGCGCTATTTCCACGAAGTGATATTACGCTGGCTCGGTACGATCGTGATCATCGGAACGCTCGCGGCGCTCCTTGCAGCGTATGCTGCTGGGACCGATCCGCATTTCGGCGGGACGGTCCGGTCGCAAGATTCCGCGATTCAACGCGTTCGAGCGGTTCGTGCACTGGCTGACGGCGGTCTCCTTCATCGTTTTGGGCCTAACCGGCCTCAACATGACATATGGCAAGAAACTGCTGATGCCGCTGATCGGCCAGGATGCGTTCAGCGCATTTTCGGAAGCGGCCAAGTATGCGCACGACTTCATGAGCTTCCCATTCGTAATTGGCATCGCACTGATCGCCGCGCTCTGGCTCAAGGACAACATTCCGGAGGCGATCGATCTGGAATGGTTCAAGCAAGGCGGCGGCTTCATTAGATCCAAGCATCCGCCCGCCCGTCGGTTCAACGCAGGAGAGAAATTGGTGTTCTGGCTCGCTCTCAGCGCCGGAGTGGCAGTCTCCGCATCAGGCTACCTGTTGTTGTTTCCGTTCTACGCGACGAGCATCATAGGCATGCAGATCGCCAACGTCATTCATAGCGTTGGCGCAATCCTGTTCATCGCCCTCATTCTCGGCCACATTTACATCGGTACCATCGGTATGGAGGGCGCATTCGAAGCCATGTGGACTGGTGAGGTCGATTTCAATTGGGCCAAGGAGCACCACAACCTCTGGCTCGAGGAGGAGCTCACCAAGGGCGAAAGCCTCGACCATGCTCCGCACTTGTCTTCGAGCCCGGCGGAGTGAGGGACAAAGTTCTACTCGCGTCGCCGTCGCCGCGACCGGCGCCTAAAGCCGCAGGAGCACACTGAAAAATCCAATTCGCCACCGGCCGCTGCCCGAGCTCAACATTCGTCGTCACCCCCGTGTGTGTGGTCGGGAGCGGCAATAGTCCCCGCGCGGGCCTGCTGTCGGCGTTTCGAGAAACAACAAACATGTTGCCCGTGGTGGGATGCTTCCCGGAGCGGTGTCGGTGATCTGAAGAAATAGTTCATGGTCTTTGGCCGTGTTCGGCCATGCAAGTTGAATACGTATACTATGGAATGGTACTCGAATTGTATTCCTTAGCGCTCTTGAAAGCCAGTACCGAGCACTTGCGAGTCGCCGCAGCGCGTGCCGCGCTGATCTTATAACCCGCTGCTTGCGCGAAGCTCGGCGAGGCGAACGCGGTAACGGCGAACGCCAAGGCAAGCGCAGTCAGACATTTATTCACGGTAACCATCGCAATCTCCCTTACCTATCATCGCATCGGCTACCAGTCGATTATTTTCTTTGAGAATGGTCACCCATGCCAATAGATGTATTCACGCACTCGAGGATTCATTTTATCATCTAAAGCCGGATCCGTGTTGATGGGCGTCAATTCTCAACGTGACCCGACCGAGACGCGGCTCTATACTGCCAGCGTTCTTCGTCGGGTCGATCACTACTCTATTCCGTTCCGCTTAGCTGGGAGCTGTCAATGCCATTCAAGGAGAAACTTGCCGTCGCCCGCCAACAATGGAAGCCTTTGACCATTTACCAGAAGTTCGAGCACGCAGTCATTCTTGTGCTCACCGCGCTGATCGCGATCGTAGTCGCGTTTGCCCTCTGGAATCTCGTGTTGAAAATCCTCTTCAGCATCGTTTCTTCTGGCGGGTTCGATCCGACAGAATATTCAGTGTTCCAGGCGCTGTTTGGGATGATCTTCACCGTCATCATTGCACTCGAATTCAAACGCTCGTTGTTGCTGGTAGCGGAGCGCCGACATGGGATCGTCCAGGCCCGCACCGTGATCTTGATCGCGCTGCTCGCCATCGTCCGCAGGCTGATAATCATCGATCTATCGGCGGCGGATGCAGCGGAGGTGTTTGCACTGGCCACGGCGATCCTGGCCCTCGGCGCGGTATATTGGCTAGTTCGCGATCAGGACAAGCGCGAGCAGGCTTGAAATGCTCTGATCCCCGAACCCATCGCCTTTTCTCTCCTCCGATGGTGGCAGTTGCGCGTGTGCTCAGCTTGCTGAGCGGGGCCTGTCCGAAAACCGGATACTATTGCGCTCAGATTGATGGTTATCAATGCGACGATGGCCCGGACGCATACAATGGCTTCGGTCAGAGGAACCGAAAAGTCGTGGGGAGAGACAGCCATGCGATCAGATCTCAGCGGACTTTGAACACTCTGATCCTCCGGCTTCCTTCGACAGTTTGCAAATCGTACGCTCAATCAATTCGATGTAGTCTACGGGGATTGTCAAGCCAGGCGCCTTCCATGACGCCACCGCGCCAGCCAGCCCCGAGCTCTGCCAGCAACCCCTTGAATGTTTCAATATCCTTCGGGGCGTGAACCTTGCCCGGATGCGCACCTATGGACCCGATAATCTCCAGCTGTTGGAGCTTATGCCGGGGCGGTAGCACCGTCTCGATGGCTTTTGCAGCGATCTCTGACTGGCACTTTTGCCTGTAGCTGCGAACACGGCGTTGATATCGGACGCCGCAGGGCTCGGAATTCCAACCGCCACCGCCGATCATTGTTCCGAAGATGGAACATCGCCCCAAGCGTTGTCCTCCGTAGCCGCGTCTATTCCAGAACCGCCCAATCATCGAGGCCCCACGTCGTTCCTGACCCGGACAATCCCCTAGGAAGAATCGCGGTGGATTCGCCTTCCAGTGACTGAGCCAATACAGCTACGGTAATGGTCGCCTGGATGCAGCACATATAGGTTCAAACTACATTAGTTATGGTTTGGTTGAGTCCCATGCGTGTCGAAGAGAAGCACCCGGTCGTGGTCTGCCCCGGATGCAAAAAGCCAATGAGGCGCGGCACGGCACGACCCTTACTCGGACGACGCCTGGTTGAGGTGACCTACTCTTGCGAGAAATGCGGTACCACGACGGAACGCGCTATGATGGAAGGCGAAGGAGGAACTGCTCGCCGATTTTCAGGGCACGTTGGAAAGAGGCACTAATAGTCAAGGACTGGCAATTAGTGTTGTGCCTGAGAGGCGGAAAATCCGCTCTAGGCCTTCACTCTTGGCACGCTCTCAGTAATCCATGCCCATGCCGCCCATGCCACTGCCGGGCATTGCCGGCACCGGCGATTGCTTCTTCGGTAATTCGGCTACCATGG
>Ga0209331_1000110_pt1 | contig 27485 bp, 23 predicted proteins | sample JacPinW_OM3H0_M3_FD_187971 | JGI IMG/M metagenome (GOLD analysis project Ga0209331, IMG submission 187971) | Forest soil microbial communities from Algoma, Ontario, Canada - Jack Pine, Ontario site 1_JW_OM3H0_M3 (SPAdes) (version 2) | ecosystem: Environmental > Terrestrial > Soil > Boreal...
GCCGAAAGGGACGCCGAAGGAGATCGTCGGCAAGCTCGCCGACGCCTTGAGCAAGGCGCTCGACGATCCCAATGTGCAAGAGCGCTATAGCGAGCTCGGCAGCTCAGCTCCCACGCCCGGCGAGCGCGGCCCCGCGGGCTTGCAGAAGCTGGTCGAAAGCGAGGTCGCCCGCATCACTCCGGTCATCAAGGCTGCCGGCGTGACCGCGGATTGAGCCGCGGTGCTGTATCCTCGACACTGAAGCTTACGTGGCCAGTTTTGCAAAATGACCGCGCCGTTGCAGCCATGCGAGCAGGAAGAAGCTCGGAACTCCGGCCATGGCACAGATAACGAAGAAGAAGGCCCAGCCTGTCGCTGCCGCCATGTATCCGCTGCCCAATGAAAAAACCGTCCGTCCGAGCGAGTCGAGTGCAGTGAGCAGCGCGAATTGGGTGGCAGTGTGGAGCGGATTCGAGCATAACGCGGACTGGTAGGCGACAAAGACAACCGTGCCGATCGCCCCGGTGAAGCTTGCGACCGTGATGGCGAAGGTGAGCATGGCCAGATCCTTGCCGATCACAGCTTGCAACGAGAATGCGAGAATCGTGACGGTCTGCAAAATCGCGCCGATCCACAGGCTCGTCGTGAGCGAATAGGCGCGGGCGATGAAGCCACCCGCAAATCCGCCCAATAATGTCGCGGCAAACCCAACCCCTTTCATGATGGTGGCCAGCTCGGTTCGGGAGAAACCGAGATCAAGGATAAACGGCGTTGCCAACGAGAAAGCGAGCGCATCGGCAAGCTTGAACAGGACGACGAAAGCCAGCATGACAAACGCCATGTCGCGGCTAAGAAAATCGTAGAGGCTCGCGATCGCCGCATCAAAGGTTCGCTTGAGCGGGTCCTCGTTCGCGTGTGACGCGTGCTCGGCCGCGGCAACGGCTGACTTCTCAGGTTCGACCCCGAGCAGCGTGGCCGCAACCCCGACCAGAATGAGCAACGCCATTGCGAGATAGCATGCCGTCCAGGCAGCGTGATTGGAGAATCCGAGAGCCAGAAAACCGGTCACCAGAAAAAGCGCCCCCGCACCGGAGACCAGCGCGCCGACACGGTAGGCTGCGACATAGGAAGCCATGCCCGCGGCCTGTTCTTCCTCGCGCAGAGTTTCGACGCGGAAAGCGTCAATGAGAATGTCCTGCGTGGCAGACGCGGTTGAAACGAGGAGCGCGGCGGCGGCGATGATCCACGGCGACAGCGCGGGATCGCAGAATGCAAGCAGTGCGATGGCCGCCATCAAAACCAGTTGCGAGAGCAGAAGCCATCCGCGCCTTCGGCCCAACAGCGACGACAGCACCGGTACGTCGAGTGCGTCGACGAACGGCGCCCAGAGAAATTTCAGCGTGTAGGGGAAACCGACGGCGGCGAACAGGCCAATGGTCCGGATGTCGACACCGCTTTCGCTCATCCAGGCTTGCAGCGTCCCCCCCGTTAATATCAGAGGTAAACCGCCAGAAAAGCCGAGCAACAGGATGATCAGCACGCGCGGCTTGAGATAAACCGCTAGCGCATCGGTAAAATTCGCACGGGCGACCGTGGTGTCGGGGGCAACCGTCATGGGACGGTAGCCATCAACCACGATTGAGACGAAATCGGGCCGCGAGCGCTATTTTGCGACCAGCTGGGCCCTGGGCGGGGCAGAGATAGCAGCCGGCTCGGGAGGCTCCTCGCCGTCGAATTCCACGTCCTTAATGCGCGTGGCGCGCTTTTCCACTTTTTCGGCTGAAATCAGAATTTGCCGTACGTCCTCGTTGGCTTGCCCGAAATGCTTCTGCAGACTCAGCACGCGCTCGTGCAGGCGCTCGATATCGTCCATCAGGTGCCCGACCTCGGCATGGATCTTGTCCGCGGCCTCGCGCATGCGCGCATCCTTCTGGATTTGCTGGATCACATGGATGGCGAGCATCAGTAGACTGGGAGAGACGATAACGACGTTCGAGCGAAACGCCTTCTGCACGATATCATCAAACCCGTCGTGCAATTCGACGTAGACGGATTCGGAGGGCACAAACATGAGGGCGAGGTCCTGTGTCTCGCCCGGTATGAGGTATTTTTCCGAGATGTCGCTGACATGGCGGGCAAAGTCCTGCCGCAAGCGAGCGGCGGCATGCTTGCGCTCATCTTCGGTCTTGGCCTCCCGCAACGCCGTGACCGCTTCGAGCGGAAACTTGGCGTCGATCACCAGCGGCCGTCGGTCCGGAAGAAAGACCGCGCAGTCGGGCCGGCTGCGGTTTGAGAGCAGGAACTGGAATTCGTAGCAGCTCTTCGGCAGCCCGTCCTGAACAATGATCTCCAATCGGCCTTGCCCAAACGCGCCGCGCTGCTGCTTGTTCGCAAGCACGCTATGAAGGGAGGTCATCTGCGAGGCCAGATCGGTGATGTTTCGTTGCGCATGATCGATCACGGCCAGGCGCTCGTTGAGCTTCTGCAGGCTTTCGACGGTGTGTTGGCGCGTGCTGGTCATGGACTGACTGAGGTGATGTGTCACCGAATCAAGCCGCTCGTTCACGGCGCGGTGCAGCTCGGCTTGCCGCCCAGCCAGCATGTCGCGCATCGCTTCGATGCGGGTTGCAGTCTCGGTCTGCAGACGCGTGAGCTCGATGATCCCACTTTCGGCGGCCTGCCGCCCGCGGCGGTGCAGCGCGCGGACCGTCATCAGCACGAGCACAGCAAGCCCTGCCATTCCCGCGAGGAAAGCGATCAGGACGCCGGCGAGCACGAGGGCATGATCGGCCATGGCGGCAAGTCTAGGTGATTCGAGGGGAGGGAACAAATGGTGAATAGATTGACCGTTTTGGACTGACTGCTTACATCGCGCGCATGGCCTTGCGCGAAATTCTCATCCTTCCGGACAAGCGGTTGCGGCACGTCGCCGAGCCGGTGAAGAAGATCGATGCCGGCATCCGCAAGCTGATCGATGACCTGTTCGAGACGATGTACGACGCTCCCGGCATCGGGCTTGCCGCCACCCAGGTCGGAGTGAAGAAGCGCGTGTTCACCGTGGACCTTGCGAAGAAGGAGGAGCCGAAGAACCCGCAGGTCTTCATCAATCCGCAGATCGTCTGGATCTCCGACGAAAACGCAACCCATGAAGAGGGTTGCCTTTCCATCCCGGAATTCTACAGCGAGGTCGAGCGACCGGCGCAAGTTAAGGTGAAGTATCTCGATCTCGAAGGAGAGCTGCGTGAGGTGGAGGCAAACGGGCTCCTCGCCACCTGCCTGCAGCATGAGATCGATCACCTCAACGGCATCTTGTTCATCGACCACATCTCCAAGCTCAAGCGTGATCGCGTGATCAAGAAATTCGCCAAGGCTGTGAAGCGGGCGAGCTAATAGGGCTTGCGCTTCCAATTCCCACCTGATATCATTGATATCAGAAGCGGAATTCGCACATGTCCGATCTCCTTATCCGTAACATCGATTCGCATCTCAAGCAGCAGCTCGAATCCAGTGCGCGTGCCCACAGGCGCAGCTTATCTGAAGAGGCCAGGATCTTGCTCAAGAAAGCCCTTCTCAAGGCTCCTGAGAAGCGGCAGATGGGAACCGCACTCGTCGAACTTATCCCGAAAAAGTATCGCAGTGATGACTTAATCTTTGAAGTTCCGGGGGATGTGAGCGAGCCGCCCGACTTCAGATGATTATTGTTGATACAAACGTTATTTCCGAGAGCATGAGACCGCAGCCACACCAGGGCGTAATAGCTTGGTTCAACGCGCAGCCTTGGGACTCGCTCTATCTGTGTACGCCAGTATTGGCGGAATTGCGTTATGGAGCCGAGCGTCTACCGCGCAGCCGGCGAAAAGATGTCCTGAGCGCTGCAATCAACCGGATTGAGAATGAACTCTACGAAGGACGAATTCTTTCTTTTGATCAGGCGGCCGCTACGAACTACGCCCATGTGGCGGCCATCCGTGAACGGCAGGGACGGCGAATCCAACAAATGGACGCTCTCATAGCAGCGATTGCTTTGACTCACCACGCCAGTATTGCGACCCGAGATATAGCCGGTTTTGCCGATCTGGGACTTGAATTGGTCAATCCCTTTGAGCCCCGTTGAGGCGGCGTGATCCTTGTCGCCGTCTAAAATGCCCCTGCGCATCGTGTTTATGGGGACCCCGGATTTCGCGGTGCCCACCTTGCTGGAGATCGTCGGGAGCGGCCACGATGTCGTTGCCGTGTATACCCGTGCCCCCAAGCCGGGGGGACGCCGTGGCCTGGAACTGATCCCGAGCCCGGTGGAACGCGAGGCTCGCCGCTTCGCGATACCGGTATTGACCCCGGCAACGTTGCGCTCCGAAGAAGCCGCGGCGGTTGTGCGCGCACATGCCGCCGATGTCGCCGTCGTGGTGGCGTACGGTCTTATCCTGCCGAAGCCGGTCCTCGATGCCTTTGCGCTCGGCGCCTTCAATCTGCACGCCTCGCTGCTGCCGCGCTGGCGCGGTGCTGCGCCGATCCAGCGCGCCATCATGGCCGGCGACCGGGAGACCGGCGTGATGGTGATGAAAATGGAGGAAGGCCTCGACACCGGACCGATTGCAATGGCCGAGCGCGTTGCGATCGAAACCGACGTGACGGCAGGGGACCTTCAGCGTCGGCTTTCGCGCATCGGGGCGGACTTGATGATCCGTGCCCTCGGAGCGATCGAGCGCCAATCGCTCACGCTTACGCCGCAGCCCCAGGACGGCGTCTCGTACGCCCGCAAGATCGAAAAGGAGGAAGCGCAAATTGTTTGGCGGTGGACGTGGCAGCAGGTGCACAACCAGATCCGGGGGCTATCGCCATTTCCCGGTTCCTGGTTCGAGCTTGCAGGCCAGGGCTCGCCGGTGCGCATCAAGGTCCTTCGTTCAACCAAGGCAGATGGGTCAGGCACGCCGGGGACAGTGCTCGATTGCAATCTCACGGTTGCTTGCGGGGAGGGCGCCGTTCGCATTCTGGAATTGCAGCGTGCAGGCCGCCAATTGATGCACGCAGCGGAGTTTCTGCGTGGCAGTCCCATTGCTGCCGGAACGCGTCTGGTCTAGGCCGCGCCATGCCGCGCTACAAGCTGGTGGTCGAGTACGATGGCCGGCCGTTCGTGGGCTGGCAGATTCAGGACAACGGGCCAAGCGTACAAGGGCTGCTGATCGAGGCAGCCGGGCGTTTTTGCGGCGAGAGGGTCAGCGTCCAAGGCGCAGGCCGCACCGACGCCGGGGTGCACGCACTCGGTCAGGTCTGCCATCTCGACCTGCGCAAGGACTGGGATGAGAACACGGTGCGCGATGCCATCAATGCCCATCTCCGTCCGCACCCCATCGCAATCATCACCGCGGAAAAGGTCGATCCATCGTTCGATGCGCGCTTTTCCGCCATCAAGCGCCACTACCTCTATCGCATTATTAATCGCCGCGCCGACCTCACCTTCGAGCGCGGGCGTGCCTGGCGCATTGCCAAGCCGCTCAACAGTGCGGTGATGCACACGGCTGCCCAGCGCTTGGTGGGCAACCACGACTTCAGTACGTTCCGCACCGCGGAATGCCAGGCGAAGTCGCCCGTGAAGACGCTCGACCGGCTGGACGTGCATCGCAACAAGGACGATATCCTCGTCACCGCATCGGCGCGCTCCTTCCTGCACACTCAGGTCCGCTCGATGGTGGGCGCGCTTGCGCTCGTGGGGGAAGGCAAATGGACGCCGGACGATCTTTCGCTTGCGCTCTATCGGCGCGATCGCCGTGCCTGCGCCCCCGTCGCGCCTCCCGACGGGCTTTACCTGGTGCAGGTCGACTATCCTTGAAAAGGTCCATAGCTGGAGCCGAGCGCACGCCCGCTCAGCTTGGTGCATGTTGCTTGAAATACCTGTGTATGATTTTTTTGTACACGTTCGTGAGCAGGGTGAGATCGGCTATCGGCGCGTGCTCGTCGACCTGATGCATGGTTTGCCCTGCGAGTCCGAATTCGAGCACGGAGCAATAGTTTTTGATGAATCTTGCATCCGAAGTGCCGCCCTTGGTCGAGAGCGCCGGCACTTGGCCGGTCACTTCGCGGACCGCGCCGGCGACCAACTCCACGAATGGGCCGGGCGTGGCCAGGAAGGAATCAGCATTCGAGGCCTCCCATTCGATGTGCCAGCGCACGCGCTCCCCGGCAGCCGCGCTGGCGAGCCGTTCAATCAGCGTCTTCAATGAGATTTGACTGTGGCAATCATTGAACCGAATATTGAAGCGCCCGCGCGCCTCGCCTGGAATGAGATTGACTACCGTGTTTCCAATATCGATTGAGGTGAATTCCAGATTGGAAGGGTCAAAATGGGCGCTGCCGTGGTCGAGCGGCGTCGTCACGAGCGCACTCATCAGCGTGACGAGGCCACGCACAGGATTATCGGCGCGCTCGGGGTAAGCGACGTGTCCCTGCTTCCCGGTGATGACGAGCGTGCCGTTGAGAGAGCCGCGCCGGCCGATTTTGATGGTATCGCCGATGACGGATGCGTTGCTTGGCTCCCCAAGGATGCAGTGATCGAACGTTTCACCACGCTCGCAGGCCCATTTGAGCAGCTTGGTGGTGCCGTTTACGGCAATGCCTTCCTCGTCCCCGGTAATGAGAAATGAAATCGATCCTTTCGGTTTTCCCGCGCATGCAGCGACATAATCGAGGACAGCCGCAATCTCGCAGGCTACGCCTCCCTTCATATCGACCGCACCGCGTCCGTAGAGCACGCCCTCTCTGATCTCCCCTGCAAAGGGCGGATGGTTCCATTTGGCCTCGTTGCCCGGCGGCACGACATCCGTATGCCCCGCAAAGACGAGGTTGGGAGCGCTCGTCCCGATACGGGCATAGAGATTCTCGACCGGCATGGTGCCGGGTTCGGCAAAAACCACCCGATGCACCTCGAACCCGGCGGCTTTGAGCACGCGCTCGATGAGCGCAAGTGCACCGCCCTCGGCTGGCGTCACCGATGGACAGCGAATGAGGTCGCGCGTCAGGGTAACGGGATCGATGGTCATTCTATGGATCGCAATCAGTCCCGCAGCAATTCGTTGATCGATGTCTTTGCCCGGGTTTTCTCATCGACCCGCTTGACAATCACGGCGCAGTAGAGCGCCGGAGCATCATTTCTGGCCGACTTGCCCGGCAGCGAACCCGGCACAACAACGGAATAAGCGGGGACCTCGCCTTGAAAAACTTCCCCGCTTTCCCGATCGATGATGCGGGTCGAGGCACCGATGAACACGCCCATGGACAGAACAGACCCCTGCCGCACGATCACGCCCTCGGCCACCTCGGAGCGCGCGCCCACGAAACAATTGTCTTCGATGATTACCGGTCCCGCCTGCAGCGGTTCGAGTACGCCGCCGATGCCGGCGCCTCCCGAGATATGGCAATTCTTTCCAATCTGCGCGCAGGAGCCCACAGTCGCCCAGGTGTCGATCATGGTCCCGGTATCCACATAGGCGCCGAGATTTACGAAGCTCGGCATGAGCACGACGCCGGGCGCGATATAGGCCGAGTGCCGCACGATGCAATTGGGCACGGCCCGGAAGCCGGCAGTTCGAAAACGCGCATCGTCCCAACCGGAAAATTTCGATTCGATCTTATCCCACCATGCGGCCTTGCCCGGCCCTCCGGGAATCATGGTCATATCGTGCAGCCGAAATGAGAGCAGCACTGCTTTCTTGAGCCACTGGTTGACTTCCCACTGGCCATTCGGCCGTTTTTCCGCCACGCGCGCCGCGCCGCGATCGAGCAGATCGAGCGCCGCCGTTACCGCCTCGCGCGCGGGTCCCTTCGTTGCCGGCCCTATTCTCTCGCGCTCCTCGAACGCGCTATCGATGACTCTTGCAAGCTCGGCATGTGGCATGGGCAGGCTCATCCCGCGCTGATTGCTTGTAGAAATCCGACCAGATTGTCGGTGACGTGATCCACGTGCGGCGCATCGCGGCCCTCGAGCTCCCAACCCTCGCGAAAGATTTCGCGCGAGTGCTCCGGCACCACCAGCACCGTTGTCATGCCAAGCGCATGGGGCACGGCAAGGTTGCGCGCAAGGTCCTCGAACATGGCGGCCCTTCCGGCATCGACGTTGTGCAGCCGCAGAAAGCGGTCATACGAGGCGGGGGACGGTTTGGGCTCCAGCTCGGCTGCGATGATATCAAACACATCGTCAAAGTGGTGATCGAGCTTGAGCCGCGCGAGCACCGCGTCGGCGTGGCGGCGTGTGCCGTTGGTCAGGATCAGCTTGCGGCCGGGAAGCGTTTCAATCGCGGCGCCCAGTGCTGCATTGGGCTCGAGCGGCGAATGATCGATCTGGTGAACGAAATCGAGAAAATCGTCAGGCTGCATTCCATGCAGCGTCATAAGACCTCGCATCGAGGTGCCGAAGCGCTTGTAATAATCCTTCTGCAGCCGGAACGCCTCCTCCTTTGTGACTTTAAGGAAGCTTGCGATGTAGTCACGGATGCGCTCGTCCACCTGCTGCCACAGGTTCACATGGTGGGGATAAAGCGTGTTGTCGAGATCGAAGACCCAGGTCTCGATATGACGAAATGCGCGGGGCTTTCGGACGGCGGATGAGCTCATTGTACTGTCTGGCCCGCGATCATGCTTCGCAGCGGCCGTTCGAAGGCCAAGATCAGGAGGCCGGCAATTGCCGCAATTCCTGCGATCATGAGGAAGAAGATGATCTTGTCCATGCCGCTCCAGAGGCTTCCGATATAGCCGGCGAGGAAATTGCCGGCGAAGCTTGTTGCAAACCACAGTCCCATCAGCATCGACACCATATGCACCGGGGCAAGCTTTGACACCAGCGAGAGCCCGATTGGGGAGATGTAAAGCTCCCCGATGGTGATCACGACGAAATAGCCGAGCAACCACAGCCAGCTCGCCTCATCGCCCGCGGCGAACCAGGCGGCCGCCACCATGATCAGGTTGGCAAACGTCACCCCGAAACAGCCCAGCGCCATTTTGGTGACGGTCGACGGCTCCCTGCCGCGCTGGGCCTGGCGCCGCCATAAGCCAACGACGAGGGGGGTGAAAGCAAAGATCATGAAGGGGTTGAACGCCTGGAACCAGGTGACCGGAATTTCGCCTCGCCACAACAGAAGATCGATCGACCGATCGGTGTGATCGTCGACCCACAAGACGATGGTGTTGCCTTGCTGCTCATATGTGGCCCAGAACAATGTTGTTGGAATAAGCAACGCAACGAGTGCAACGATGCCGAGCCAGTCATTTTTCCGCATCCTTGCCTCCCCCGCTTGCGGGGGCGGCAAGGGTGGGGGTGTCTGTTGGTGGGACGACGTCCTTGTCTTCTGGAACTCATCGGGCGGCAAACTCGGCAAAGCGCTGACATAAATGAGAAGGGCAATGGTCATGCCGATGCCGGCAGCGGCAAAACCGTAATGCCAGCCCAACTCTTCCCCGAGCGTCCCGCAAACGAGCGGTGCGAAAAAAGCCCCGATATTTATGCCGACATAAAAGATCGAATACGCGCGGTCGCGGCGCGGATCGCCCGGGGTGTAGAGTCCGCCGACCTGGGCTGAGATGTTAGGCTTGAAGGCACCGTTGCCGAGGATCAGCATGCCGAGCGCAAAAAGAAACAGCGGCTCGAATGCCATCATGAAATGGCCGATGGCCATCAATGCGGCGCCAAGCAGGATGGTGCGATGCTGCCCCAGCACACGATCGGCGAGCAGTCCGCCGAACAGAGGCGTCAGATACACCAGTCCGGTGTAGAACCCGTAGATCTGCGATGACAGCGCCTGGGTTCCGAGCGGGCCGAAGAGGGAATCGAGCCAATTCTTCAATGGCTCGAGCCCGATGACATCGTGGACGTGCTCCGGGAGCAGGAGATATTTGACCATGTACAGAACGAGCAGGGCGCGCATTCCGTAGTAGGAAAATCGCTCCCACATCTCGGTGGCGAACAGAAACGTCAGTCCGCGCGGATGGCCGAAAACATCTCGCCCGGATGGAGGATGCACCTCGCTATGTTCGATTGCTGAAACCATCTTCTGCGGGTGCCGCTCGCGTCATGAAGCTCAGTATACGTTCCCAATCCGACTCGGCATCCCGGGACCGACCGTGGCGACGGAGCCGGGAACCCCGTAACCACCACGTCTTATTACAAGGCACGGTGGTTACTGGATTGCGGGCTCGCCGTCGATCCTGCAACGAGATCGACAGGCGCCCGGACTGATGGCCTCTTGATACTCGGATCAGCTTCAAAGGACGATCCACTAGCCTTGCTGCAAAGTTGCAAAAATGCGAAATGGCGCGACAAAAATCAAAGTGGAGGAAACGCCCATGCGACTCTTCGATCGCCCCATCCGGATGGGTACGCTCGCAGTTATTGCGCTGTTGCAGGCGTGCCCGGCATGGGCGCAAGGCAGGCCCGACTATCCGAATAAACCGGTTCACCTGCTCGTTGGCTTTGCCGCGGGCGGCGGCAATGATCTTTTCGCCCGGCTGATCGGGCAGAAGTTGTCCGAGAACATCGGTCAGCCGGTGGTGATCGAGAACAAGCCCGGAGCCGGTGGGCGGCTTGCGGTCGAATACGCGATGGGGCAGCCCGCCGACGGCTACACGCTCGTCGTTGGCGCGACCGGACAAATGGCCATTGCTTCGGCGATCTATCCCAAGCTGCCGTATCACCCGACCCGGACTTTCCGGCCGCTCACCATGATCGCGTCCTTCCCCCTCATTCTCGCTGGCCCGATGAATGACACGATCAAATCAGTCAAAGACCTTGTTGCCTGGGCAAAGGCAAATCCGCAAAGTTCCAACTACGCCACCTCTTCTCCCGCATTCACCATCACGACCGAGCTCTTCAAGCTCAAGACCGGCATGCCCGCGCAAGCCATTCCCTATAAGAGCAGCAACGAGATGATGCTCAGCATTGCCGGCGGACAGACATTGTTCGCCATTGCCGATGGCCCGCCCACGGTTCCGCTCGTGCTGGGCGGCAAGGTCCGCGCGCTTGCGGTGACTGGCTCGGTTCGCTCATCCGAGCTGCCGGACGTTCCGAGCATGGCCGAGGTCGGACTGCCTGAGGTCAACATCGGACTGTGGAGTGGTGCCTTCGTGCGGGGCGAGACCCCGCCACCCATCGCCGGCAAGCTTGAAGCCGAATTGCGGCGCGCACTAGCCGATGAAGGCGTTCGCCAGAAGCTCAAGGCGATGGCCGTTAATCCCGGCGGCGGCCCCGGGGATGAGTTCCGAGCGGTTGTTGATGGCGACATCAAATTGTTCAGCGATATCGTGCAGGCGGCAAACCTCAAGTTCGAGGATTGAAGTCTGGAAACGCAGACCGGGTTACGCTAGCTTAAGGCTGCTCGGGCGAGCACGTGGGCAAAGAGCAGGACACAGAGTGCAAGTTCTGTCGCGCCGCCCTATGATGCGTCTCTGACTTGTGCCGCCCGAGCGCCGGCTCACACGTCCAGCATTTCCTCATCGGCGAATTCCGCGCGTTCCTGGATAAATTCAAACCGGGCTTCCGGCTTGTTGCCCATCAGCCGCTCGACTGAGCTATCGGTCGTCTTGCGGTTCTCCTCGACCACCACGACACGCAATAGGGTACGTTTCCTCGGGTCCATGGTGGTTTCCTTGAGCTGGCTCGCGAGCATCTCGCCCAATCCTTTGAATCGTCCGATCTCGACCTTGGCGTTGGCGTGGAATTCCTTCCTGATCAGCTCATTGCGGTGTTTGTCGTCGCGCGCGTAAAAAACCTTGCCGCCGTGGCTGAGCCGGTAGAGCGGAGGGACGGCGAGATAGAGATGGCCCTTTTCGATCAGCTTCGGCATCTGCCGATAGAAGAACGTAATCAACAACGCGGCGATATGCGCACCGTCCACATCCGCGTCGGTCATGATGATCACTTTGTCGTAGCGTAAGTCCTCGTCGCGATAGTGCGCCCCGGTTCCGCAACCCAGTGCCTGGACAAGATCGGCGAGCTGCTGATTCTGCGCGAGCTTGTCCTTGCCGGCGGAAGCCACATTGAGGATCTTGCCGCGCAGCGGCAGCACGGCTTGGGAGGCGCGGTCGCGCGCCTGCTTGGCTGAGCCGCCGGCGGAATCGCCTTCCACAATGAAGATTTCGGAGCCCTGCGCCGCCGTATTGGTGCAGTCTGCGAGCTTGCCGGGAAGGCGCAGCTTACGCACGGCGCTCTTGCGCGCGATCTCTTTTTCCTGCCGGCGGCGGACGCGTTCCTCCCCGCGCTCGATCACGAAATCAAGCAGCTTGTTGGCCTGCACGTGATTGCCGGCGAGCCAGTGATCGAAGGGATCCCGGATTGCGTTCTCCACAATCCGGCTTGCTTCCGCGGTCGCGAGCCGATCCTTCGTTTGTCCCTGGAATTCAGGTTCTCGAATGAACACCGAAACCATGCAGGCTGCACCGGTCATGACGTCGTCTCCGGTCACGACGCTCGCGCGCTTTGCCTGCCCCACGCGCTCGGCATGGTCTTTGATGCCTTTGAGGAGCGCGCTGCGCAGCCCGGCTTCATGCGTGCCCCCGTCTGGCGTCGGGATCGTGTTGCAGTAGGAGGAGAGAAAGCCGTCGCGATCGGCCGTCCATGCAACGGCCCACTGTGCCCCGCCATGAGCGCCGATCTTCCCTGCGCTGCCGGTGAAGATATCGGCATGCACCAGGGTTGCGCCCTCGATGGTGGCCGACAAATAATCCTTCAGCCCATCGGCAAAATGGAAAGTGGCTTCCTCGGGAACGTCGCTGACGCCCCGGAGCAGCTCCTTGGCACAGGACCAGCGGATTTCGACCCCACCGAACAGATAAGCCTTCGATCGCGTCATCTTGAAAACGCGTTCAGGTTTGAACTGCGCGTTCGCCCCGAAGATTTGCGGATCAGGCCGGAAGCGTACCTTGGTGCCGCGACGGTTGGCGACGCGGCCGAGCTTTTCCAGCTTGCCTTTGGGTTTGCCGCGCTCGAATACCATCCGGTAGAGCGTCTGCTCGCGCGCGACCTCGACTTCCATGCGCTCGGAGAGCGCATTGGCTACCGAGACGCCCACACCGTGCAGTCCGCCGGAAGTGTCGTAGACTTTCGAATCGAACTTTCCGCCCGCGTGCAGCGTGCACATGATTACTTCGAGCGCCGATTTTTTCGGGAATTTCGGATGGGCATCGACAGGAATGCCGCGTCCGTTGTCAATCACGGTCACGAAGCCATCCGCCTCCAGACTGACATCGATGAAAGAGGCGTGGCCGGCAAGCGCCTCGTCCATTGAGTTGTCGATGGCCTCGGCGAACAGGTGGTGCAGCGCTCTTTCATCGGTGCCGCCGATATACATGCCGGGACGGCGGCGCACGGGCTCGAGGCCTTCGAGCACCTCGATATGGCGAGCGGTATAGTCTGAATCCGCGCCCAGCCGCCGGCCGACGCGCGTTCCCTTCCCGCTGATCCGGCGGGGTGCCGCGTCGGGCAGGTCCGAAAACAGATCTTTTCCCATCTGCTCGGCTGGTTTTCTCACAGCGGCTTTAGCGATCTTGGCCATTTGCGAATTCAATAGGAGATTTAGCGAATCAATTGCTCACTATGCCACGGCGGTGACCACATCGTGGCACTCGGACCCAAGAAAAAATGATTGCAGGGGCATATATGGTTTGTCTTGCGTCCAAATCATAGAGGCGTCAGCTCGGGGCACGGCCCGATCTCGGGCAAACCTTCAGGCCAGAGGCCCCCGTGCTCCCAAAGGTCGTGTGCGCTCACGGACTTTCATTCCTTGAACTTGCGCAGAACCGCACCAAGAACATTCGAATAATTATCGGTCCACACTTGCTGGTTCGGATCGGAGGGAAGCTCAGTCCACCCCGCAGCCTGCGTCAGCGGTCCGAAATCCTCCTTGGCGCGTGCAACCGCGACAACCGTGGAAGCGAACTTGTATGGCCGGACAAGCTCGTCAACATCGGCACTGTCATTGAGCAGCGCAACGAGACCGTTTGCCCCTGCGACCCCAGCCACAACCGACGCGAGTTCGAGATGCCGGTTGGAAACGTGCATGACGATGATGCCGTGCGGCCCGAGCTTATCGAGGTAGATCGCCATCGCCTCGCGCGTAAGCAGATGAACCGGGATGGCGTCGGACGAGAACGCATCAACAACGATCAAATCGTAGGCACCAGCGCGTGCCTGTGCGAGCGTGAGTCTCGCATCGCCCAGCACGATCGGCACATCCGGGCGGCACACCCAAAGAAACGTGAACAGGTTTCGATTCTGCGCAATGCGAACAATAGCGGGATCAATCTCGAAAAAGTCGATGCTGTCCTCGGGACCGGCGCGGCAAGCGAGCGATCCTGTCCCCAGACCGATGACGGCGTAGCGAACCGGCCCTTGCGTTGATGCCCGCGCTGCCTCGAATGTCTGGGCAATCGCGGAGCCGTCCCAATAATACAGCAAAGGCTGCGGCGGCCCGGTGAAGGGCTCGCCATCCTCGTCACGGATGCGCTGGGCGCCATGCATGGTGGTTCCATGCTGGAGAATCCGAAACTGATGGTCCGGGCTTTCCACTACCCTGGCAACGCCGAAGAAGCTGCGCAGCGAGATCGTCCCTGGCTGTTCAAAGAGGATGTGATTCGCAAACAGGACTGATCCGATCAGGGCCGAAAAAGCCAGAGGCGCTCGGGCGAACGCCAGTGATGCAACCAGTATGAACGCGGCGATGCGGTTGAAGGTGGTCTCGTCGAAGAGGAAGGGAAAGAACTTGCAGCTGATGAGAAGGGACGCGGCTGCCGCGAGTGCGACGAGTGTCGCGTAACGCCATCGCCGATCGGCCGGCAACGCAAACCCGGGGCGGCAGAGAGCCGCAAGCGCAATCAGCACAGGATATTCCGCAACCCAGTTGAAGAGATACGGCGCGATCAACCCTGCGCTAAGGCCTCCGAGGGCGCCGCCTGCCGAAATCCAGAGGTAGAACGACGTGAGGTGTTGCGGGGAGGGCCGAGTGCGCGCGATCTCCCCATGACACATCAGTGCGCAGACAAAGAAGACTGTCACATGGGCGAGCACGACCCAAACAATTGTCTTTGTCGGCTCAAAGACAATCAGGCCGACCAGAGCGATGATGAAAATCGGCTGGACGACGACCACAATCCAATGCGGGATCAACGGGCGTCGTGCAAAGACAATGACAAAGCTCAAAAGATAGAGCGCCAGCGGCGCGACCCAAAGGAGCGGCACCGCGGCGATGTCGGTTGAAATGTGTGCTGTCACCGCGACCAGAAGTCCGGAAGGGATCGCCGCGAGTGCGGCCCAACCCATACCGTCCCGCCATGTCGGTGCCGTGTCCGCACCGGCATGGAGCGCGACGGGAGCGCTTTTGTCACCCGTGCGCCATACCAACACGCCACAGGCTGCGATCAGCCCGATCAATACGTAAAAAAGAATCGACCAATATCGCGTCTGATCACGAAGTCCTAAATATGGTTCGATGAGGACCGGATAGGAGAGAAGCGCGAGAAAGCTTCCGAGGTTGCTGCCTGCGTACAGAAAATAAGGATGACTGGCCGCAGGATGTCCACCGCGGGCGAACCAAGCCTGCAAGAGGGGACTGTTCGCGGCGAGGACGAAAAAAGGCAGGCCGATCGAGACGGCAAGCAGTGCGACGAGCGAGATTGCCTCGCTTTCGGGCACCAGTGAGCTCGATCCGGTCACAATGACGAGCGGCAACAGCAACGCAGCCGCAGCAATGGCAAGCGAATGCGCCGCGAAGGCTGCGTGGATCGGGACCATGCGCGTGAGCCAGTGAGCATAGCCGTAACCGGCGAGCAGCGCGGTTTGGAAGAACACAATGGCGACCGACCACACGGACGGCGCTCCACCGAACCGAGGCAGCACAAGCTTCGTAACCATCGGCTGCACCAGGAACAGAAGTGCGGCGCTGACAAAGATCGCGGCCGTGAAAGTCGAAAGTAGCAACGCGTTGCTGGCCCACCCCGCCGCTCCTGCTTGACCTACATCAAGCCGGCCGCTATAGCGCGCGCCTATGTTCAACATGTTTCGTTCAACTGTTTTTCACGTCGTTGGGGCAAGCGCGCGGGCGCGCGGGCGCTGCTGATCTCATGGCCCGCCGATCGGGGGCGGGACTGTTTCATTGCTCCTTCCCGTCCTTTCAAGGCGAGCTTCATTGCGAAAAGAGATGCCAATGCCCGAACTAAATCTAAAAAAGAAGATCGGTGTGCTTGGAGCTTCCGGTTATACCGGTGCCGAGCTCCTTCGGCTGCTGCTCGCACATCCATTGGCCGATATTGTGTTGCTTACCGCCGAGCGGCGCGCTGGTCAGGAGATGCGCAATGTCTTTCCGCAGTTCTCGCCCTACTCGCTGCCGAGGCTCGCAGGTCTTGCGGATGTGGACTGGAGCGCGGCGGGGCTTGATCTTGCCTTCTGTGCCTTGCCCCATGCAACGACGCAGAAAGTTATTCGCCAGCTTCTGACAGCCGCGCCGGACACAAGGGTCATCGATCTTTCGGCCGACTTTCGCCTCTCCGATCCCGCCGCCTATGCGCGGTGGTATGGCCATGAGCATCATGCGCCGGCGCTGCAGAAGGAAGCAGCTTACGGACTGACCGAGCTCAATCGTGACGCCATCAAGCAAGCGCGCCTCATTGCAAATCCGGGCTGCTATACCACGTGCGCGCAGCTTCCGCTCATTCCGCTGCTGCGTGCAAAGGCGATTGATCCCGATGAGATTGTCATCGATGCCAAGTCCGGCATGACCGGCGCCGGCAGGGCGGCCAAAGAGGAGATGCTGTTCTCCGAAGTGTCCGAAGGCATTCACGCCTACGGCGTCGGTCATCATCGCCACATGGCCGAGCTCGACCAGGAATTCTCCAAGGCGGCAGGGCGCGCTGTGGTCGTGAGCTTCACGCCGCACCTCGTCCCGATGAACCGAGGCATTTTGTCCACCATCTACGTGCGCGGAAGAGGCGACATTTCTGCGCAACGGCTCCACGCCATGCTTGCTGAGACTTACGCAAACGAGCCGTTCGTGCATGTTTTGCCGTTTCAAGAAATGCCGCAGACGCGACATGTGCGGGGCTCCAACCTGACCTTCATCGGTGTTGCGAAGGACCGCGTTCCCGGCCGCGCGATCATCGGTGCCGCGCTCGATAATCTCACCAAGGGCGCTTCCGGCCAGGCGGTGCAGAACATGAATCTACTGCTGGGATTTCCGGAGACGCTGGGACTGGAACAGGTTGCGCTGTTTCCTTAAACTGCTTGCAGCACCGAACACTCAGTGCTGCAAAATCTTTGAAAGAAAAATCTGCGCCCGTTCGCTGCGCGGCTTTCCGAAGAAATCGGCGGTGGGCGCATCCTCGACGATCTCGCCTTTGTCCATGAACACCACGCGATGGGCGACTTTGCGCGCAAAACCCATTTCGTGCGTCACCACCATCATGGTCATGCCGTCCTTGGCGAGCGCTATCATCACATCAAGGACCTCGTTGATCATCTCGGGATCCAGCGCAGACGTCGGCTCATCGAACAGCATCGCGATCGGATCCATGGCGAGCGCGCGCGCAATGGCGACGCGCTGCTGCTGGCCGCCTGAAAGCTGGCCGGGATATTTGTGCGCCTGCTCTTGCAAGCCCACGCGTTCGAGGAGCTGCATGCCTCGCCGCTCGCTCTCCTCTTTGCCGCGGCCGAGCACCTTCATCTGCGCCAACTCCAGGTTGCGCATGACGGTGAGGTGAGGGAACAGCTCGAAATGCTGGAACACCATGCCGATGCGGGCGCGCAATTTCGGCAGGTTGGTCTTGCGATCGCCGACGGAAATGCCTGCAACGGTGATCGTGCCTTTCTCAAACGGTTCAAGCCCGTTGACGCACTTGATCAGCGTGGATTTGCCCGAGCCGGAAGGACCGCATACCACGACGACCTCGCCCTTTGCGACCTCGGTCGAGCAATCCTTGAGAACCTGGAAGGTCTGGTACCATTTGCTGACGTGATTGAGCGTGATCATGGCGTCTTCCGAGGCTCAACGGATAATGGCGGTTCGGATCTGCAGCCGGCGCACGAGGCGGGATGTAAGGAACGAGATGATGAAATAGACCAGCGCAGCAAACAGGTACATTTCAACCAGACGTCCGTCGCGTTGCGCTACTTTCGATGCCGCCCCGAGAAAGTCCGTGATGGACAGCACGTATACGAGCGAAGTGTCCTGGAACAGAATGATGGTTTGCGTGAGCAGGACGGGGAGCATGTTCCGCAACGCCTGCGGGAGCACGATGTACCCCATCGTCTGCGGATAGGTCATGCCGAGGGCCTGGGCGGCCGAAACCTGTCCGCGCGAGATGGATTGGATCCCGGCGCGCATGATCTCGCAGAAATAAGCGGCTTCGAACAGCGTAAAAGTGACGAGCGAAGATGCAAAGGCGCCGACCTGAATGGGCTGCGCGGCGCCGGTGATCCATTGCCCGATATAGGGGACCAGGAAGTAAAACCAAAAGATCATCAGCACGAGGGGTACCGATCGCATCAGATTGACATATCCGGCGGCGAGGATTGAGATCGGAGCGAAGGCAGAGAGCCGCATCAATGCAAGCAGGGTGCCAACGACGATACCGATGGCCGTCGCGAGCGCGGTCAGCATAAGCGTGAACGTCATGCCGTCCAGGAACAGGTAGGGGAGGGAACGGATGATGACGTCGAAATCGAAATTGGAGAACATGGCGGCGTGTTAATGCGTGGCGGCCGGAACCGCGGCGCCGATGAGCCCGGGAACCGCCGCGCGCTGCTCCACCCAGCGCATCCCGAAGGTCACCGCGATGTTGATGATGATGTATATGATGGTTGCCGCGGTGAAAGCTTCAAAGACTTGAAATGACATTTCCTGCATGGCGCGCGCGCGGGCGGTCAGCTCCATCAAGCCGATGGTAAGGGCCACCGCGCTGTTCTTGATCACATTGAGAAATTCCGAGGTCAGAGGCGGCAGAATAATGCGATAGGCCATCGGCAGCAGCACGTAACCGTAGGCTTGTGGGAGCGTAAGCCCGAGCGCAAGCGCCGCAAAGCGCTGGCCGCGCGCGAGACTGGTGATGCCGGCGCGCACCTGTTCGGCCACGCGCGCCGACGTGTAGAAGCCGAGCGCGACAACCGCGGTATAGAATGAAGCATCGGGGAGTTGTTTGAGCCAGTCGCCGAGACTCACAGGCAATAGCTCGGGCAACACGAAATACCACAGGAACATCTGCACCAGCAGCGGAATATCGCGGAACAGCTCCACGTAAGCCTCCCCCAGCCGCACAAGCCAAGGGAAGGGGGTGGTGCGAATGACGCCCACGAGCGAGCCGAGCGCTAGCGCGAGACACCAGGCCGCGAGCGCGGTTGCGAGCGTCCACGCAGTTCCTAGCAACAAGGTCGTGAGATAGGTGTGTACGCCGTCCGGGGACGTCTCGAAAAATATGCTCCAGTTCCAATTGTAATTCATGTCAGTGTCAGTACTCAGTACTCAGTACTCAGTACTCAGTAATCAGAAGATCTTCTCTGATTACTGACCACTGATTCCTGATGCCTGATCAGTACACCGCCGGATCGCCGCTGTCGGTTGGGCTGGCGATCACTTTCTTGAACGAGGCGCTCATGGGAACGTTGAGATTGATGCCCTTCGGGGGAACGGGCTTGAGAAACCACGTCTCATAGATCGCGTTGATGGCGCCGCTGCGATAGGTATCGATCATTGCCTGGTCGACCACTTTCTTGAATGCGGGATCACCGCGCCGCAGCATGATGCCGTAGGGCTCGACCGAAAGCGCATCGGCGGAAATCACGTAATCCTGCGGCGACTTGGAGCCGGCGACGAGGCTGTAGAGCAGGATATCATCCATGACGAAGGCAGCTGCCCGGCCGGTTTCGACCATCAAGAACGCCTCGGCGTGGTCCTTGGCGGCGAGAATGTTGAGATTGAGACCTTTTTGAGCGTTGATCTCCGTGATCTGCTTGATGTTTGTCGTCCCAGAGGTCGACACGACGGTCTTGCCCCGCAGGTCCTCGACCGTGCGCAGATTGGCCGACTTCTTGGAGACGAAACGGTTTGCCGTGACAAAATGGGTTATGGTGAAGGAGACCTGCTTCTCCCGCTCGAGATTATTGGTGGTTGAACCGCATTCGAGATCCACCGTGCCGTTCGCAATCAGCGGAATGCGGGTAGCGGAAGTAACCGGGTTGAGGTTCACCTGCAGATTGGGGAGCTTAAGCTCTGCCTTGACCGCGTCCACGATGCGATGGCACAGGTCCATGGCGTAGCCGACGACCTGTTGCTTGTCGTCATAATACGAAAACGGCACCGAGGACTCGCGATGGGCAAGCGTGATCGTGCCGGTGTCCTTGATTTTCTTGAGCGTGCCGGTGGGCTCTTGCGCGAGCGCCACGTTCGCGCCAACCGTTCCCGCCGTCAGTATCGATAGCAGCAACTTAAGATGCATTGCGGTACTCCCTGTGAGCAATGCATTGTCCCCCCGGCTGCTGCCGGAAGCAAGCTGTTAATCCCTGACTTTCACATAGCTTCCTGGTGCGTCCTCGATGGGAACGAGGCGTCCGCCACCCGGTTCACGCGCCGCAACCTCGGTGGGGTTCTGCGCTTTGAGCCAATGCAACCAGTGCGGCCACCAGGAGCCGGCATGCTCTTTGGCCCTCGACAACCAGCGCTCGACATTGGCGCTGGCCGGCTTGGGTCCGGTCCAATACTGATATTTCATCTTGTCCGGCGGGTTGATCACGCCGGCGATGTGACCCGATCCGGCCAGCACGAAGCGAACCTTTCCGCCGAAGAATTTGCAGCCCAGCGCCACGGATTTTGCCGGCGCAATATGATCCTCGCGCGTCGCCAGATTGTAGATCGGAGCTTTTACGGCTTTGAGATCGAGCTTCTTGCCGCCGATGACCATCTCACCTTTGCTGAGCCGGTTTTCCAGGTAGCAATTGCGCAGATAAAACGAATGATTGGCGGCCGGCATCCGCGTGGCGTCCGAATTCCAATACAGGAGATCGAAGGGCGCCGGCTCCTTGCCCTTGAGATAGTTGTTGATGACGTACGGCCAGATCAGATCATTCGAGCGCAGCAGGTTGAACGCGGTCGCCATTTTTCTGCCTTCGAGATAGCCGCGTTGCTGCATTTCGCGCTCCCGCGCGGATATCTGCTCCTCATCGACGAACACTTTGAGATCGCCGGCATGGGTAAAATCGACCTGCGCAGCAAGCAGGGTGGCGGAAATGATGCGGCTATCGCCCGCGCTCGCCATGTGGGCGAGGGTGGTCGCGAGCAGCGTGCCTCCAACGCAATAGCCGAGCGCGTGAACCTCACGCTCGCCGGTTGCCTGCTCGATCATTTCTAGTGCGGCGAGCGGACCCTCGCGCAGGTAGTCTTCGAAGCTTTTCTGGGTGAGCTTTTCATCCGGGTTGACCCAGGAAATCACGAAAACCGTAAGACCCTGGGCGATGCACCATCGGACGAAGGATTTCTCGGGAGTAAGATCGAGGATGTAGAATTTGTTGATCCAGGGCGGCACGATCAGGAGCGGCTTTTCCAGCACCGTGCTCGTGGAGGGTGCGTACTGGATGAGCTGCATCAACTCGTTCTGGAAGATCACCTTGCCTTGCGTCAGCGCCAAATTATGTCCGACTTCGAACGTCTTGGCATCGGACTGCCGGATCTTGAGGTCGCCGTGCCCGGCCGCAATGTCCTCCGCCAGCATATGCATGCCACGCACCAGGTTCTCGGCATTCGAGCTCACCGTCTCGCGCAGAAGCTCGGGATTTGTCAGAACGAAGTTTGAGGGGGCGACCGCGTTGGCAATTTGCCGGACGTAGAATTCCGCCTTTTGAAGAGTATGCGGATCAAGCCCCTTGGCCTCGTGCACCAGCCGGTTGGCCCAATCCACGCTCACCAGGTAAACTTGCTTGAGAAAATCAAAGAACTGGTTGCTCGACCACTCCGGATCGGAAAACCGTTTGTCTCTGGGATCGGGTGCGGCGACAGGTTGCACCGGTTCGCCGGCCATGCGCTTAACTGCGTTTCCCCACAGATCGAGATAAGCCTTGCCAAGGCTCGACTGCAATTCAAGCGCCCTGTGGGGGTCGCGAAGCCAATAGTCCGCCACCTGCCCAAGTGTCTTCACCACATCGGTGACTTGCGCATATTGGTCATCGGCACGGCCTTCCTCGCGTGGCTTGAGATAGGCTGCCACTGCCCGGCCGCCTTCTTCCACCATGCGTGCAATGTTGTGCGCGAACTGCTCGACGTCTGCGGAGGGAGCTTTTCCCGGTTCTGACGAGGCTTTTTCTGATGGGGCTCTCACGATACCGCCTCGGGCGGGTGTGGCAAGGACGCGGCACCGCCCTGCATCTGCCTGCATCTGACATGGACTTTACTCCGAACCCCCGCAAGACGCATCATGGACCTTGCACGCTGGGCGGGGAACCAGACCCGGAGGTGCTTTAATGGGCTATTCATCTCGCTTTGGTCATATTGCCGCCAGCAACGTCCAATTAATTGAATTACCTCCGGTTTTGGACAGGACACGCGAGTCTCGGCGGGAGTATCAGATTTGAGCAGCACGAGCTCCAGCCGGCCACCCGAGCCGCCTTTCGCTGCCGGGCTTTGCGCGCCCCTGCTGCTTGCGAGCCTGATGCTGGTTGCAGGCTGTGCGTCATCGAGCACGGGGGACCACTTGCCGACCGCGATGGGAGGGCTTCCAGCGGGGGCCCCATCCCGCCCAGCCACGACGGGCGCATATCCCGCGGTGAATGATGTGCCGCCACCCCGGGAAACCACGGTGCTGACCAGCGAGGAACAGAAAAAACTGCAAGATGAGTTGGCCGCAGCGCGCGAGCGCGCCGCGGGAGCGGTCAACGCGCCGGCCAATTCGAGTGGCGGGGCCCGCAACCCGTGATACAAAAGGGCTGCATGGGCCCGCAGAAATCACTGCGGGTGAGGACTTGGGGTAATGGAAGAATTCCACCGCATACGGCGGCTGCCGCCCTATGTGTTCGAAGAGGTCAATCGCGCCAAGGCGATCGCACGCAATCGCGGCGCGGATATTATTGATCTCGGGATGGGCAATCCCGATCTGCCGGCGCCCGCTCATGTGATCGAAAAGCTCAAGGAAACCGTCGGCAAGCCGCGGACCGACCGCTATTCCGCTTCCCGCGGCATCGCGGGCCTGCGCCGCGCGCAGGCAGCCTATTATGCTCGGCGTTTTGGGGTGAAGCTCAACCCCGAGACGCACATCGTCGCTACGCTCGGTTCGAAGGAAGGCTTTGCCAATGTGGCCCAGGCGATCACTGCGCCTGGCGATGTGATCCTCGTCCCCAACCCCAGCTATCCGATTCACGCCTTCGGCTTCTTGATGGCGGGCGGCGTAATCCGGTCAGTCCAGTCTGAGCCTACGCCAGCATTTTTTGACGCCTTGGAACGCGCCATCATACATTCCATTCCAAAACCCATTGCGGTGATCGTCTGCTATCCCTCCAATCCAACTGCCTATGTAGCCGATCTCGAGTTCTACAAAGACCTGATCCCGTTTGCTAAGAAGCATGGCGTTTTCGTGCTTTCAGATCTCGCTTATGCAGAGGTTTTTTTCGACAACAATCCGCCCCCGTCCGTCCTTCAGGTTGCCGGCGCAATGGATGTTGCCGTCGAATTTACATCGCTGTCGAAAACCTATTCCATGCCGGGCTGGCGGATCGGTTTTGCGGTGGGAAACGAGCGGATCATTGCCGCGCTGAGCCGGGTGAAATCATATCTCGACTACGGCGCCTTCACTCCCATTCAGGTCGCGGCAACGGCGGCGCTCAATGGGCCGGATGACTGCATTCGCGAGATGCGGGAGACCTACAAACGCCGGCGTGACGTGCTGGTGGAGTCGTTTGGCCGTGCGGGGTGGGAGATTCCGCCTCCACGTGCCTCAATGTTCGCGTGGGCGCCTATCCCCGAGACATTTCAAAGCCTCGGGAGCGTGGAGTTTTCGACACTCCTGGTGGAAAAGGCGGAGGTCGCGGTCTCCCCCGGCATCGGGTTCGGGGAATACGGGGAAGGATATGTGCGCATAGCGCTGGTGGAAAACGAGCAGCGCATCCGGCAGGCTGCCCGCAACGTTCGCCGGTTTCTTGAAACCGCTCCTGAAAAGTTGCACAACGTCCTTCCGCTCGCCAAACGGCGCTAAAGTACACCGGCGCGGCGCAACTCAGAGCTTGCTATGGCTGCCCCGCTGAAAATCGGTATTGCCGGTTTGGGCACGGTGGGCGCCTCAGTTATCAGGCTTATCGATCGCCAGCGTGCGGCGCTCGCCAGCTGCTGCGGGCGTTCGATCGAGGTGGTTGCGGTCAACGCGCGCTCGCGCGGCAAGCGGCGCGCAGTCGACATCAGGCGATTTCGTTGGCTTTCCGATCCGGTCGCGCTCGCTACCGATAGCGAGATCGACGTCTTTGTCGAACTGATCGGCGGGGAAGATGATCCCGCCAAAGGCGCCGTATCGGCCGCTCTCCACGCCGGGAAATCTGTCGTAACCGCGAACAAGGCCTTGCTCGCACGACACGGCGTAAAACTCGCCGCCATCGCGGAAAAGAATCGTGTCGCGCTCAATTTCGAAGCGGCGGTGGGAGGCGCTATTCCTATTGTGAAAACAGTGCGCGAAGGACTCGCAGGTAATTCGCTGTCACGCGTCTATGGCATCCTCAACGGCACATGCAACTACATCTTGAGTCGAATGGAGCAGGAAAAAATGGGTTTCGCCGAGTGCCTGCGGGAAGCGCAGCGCCTCGGCTATGCGGAGGCAGATCCGACGTTCGACGTCGAAGGACACGATACGGCGCAGAAACTTGCGATCTTGGCGAGCCTCGCATTCGGCACGAAGGTGGATGAGAGTGCGGTTTACGTTGAAGGTATCTCCTCGATCGCGCCTGACGATCTCGCATGGGCCGATGAGCTTGGGTACCGGGTCAAATTGCTCGGCGTGGCGGTCAAGACCGAAAAGGGCATCGAGCAACGCGTTCATCCCACCATGGTGCGCAAGGATACCGCCATCGCTCAGGTCATGGGGGTGACAAATGCCGTCACAATTGATGCGGACTCGATGGCACCCCTCACGCTTGTCGGTCCAGGCGCGGGCGGCGTCGCGACGGCGTCCGCGGTGGTGGCTGACATCGGCGACATCGCCCGCGGAGTCCGCACGGCGCCCTTTGGGCGCCCTTCGTCACGGCTCGTGGCCACGGCCAAGGCACCCATGCAGCGGCACGAGGGCGGCTACTACATCCGCCTGCGCGCAGTAGATAAGCCCGGAACCGCCGCCAGCATTGCGAAGCGGCTTGCCGAGCAGAACATCTCTTTGGAATCCATTGTCCAGCGTCACCGCGGCGGGCCGCCTCAGGGTGGCGAGTCACCAGGGCGCTCGGGCGCGTCCGTTCCGGTCATTCTCATCACCTATGCCACCACCGAGGACGCAGTGCGTAAGGCGCTGGCGGCGGTCGGACGTGACAAGGTGATCTCGGGCAAGCCGCAGGTCATTCGAATCGAGAAGAACTGATAACGTTTTCTTTCGCGGTTCGTGTGGGCAGGGCGCAAATCATCAAATCGCAAGGAGAGGACATGAACACCCAAGAACGCGGCACGATCTCCTCCATTACTGTTCAGCCTCATCTTGCCCTCGAGCGCGTTCTCTCATTGGAAATTGTGCGCGTGACCGAGCGCGCCGCGGTCTCAGCGGCGCGCTGGGCGGGCCGCGGCAATGAGCGCGCCGCCGACCAAGCCGCAGTCGACGCGATGCGTCGCGAGCTCAACAAGCTTCCCATCGACGGAACCGTGGTCATCGGCGAAGGCGAGCGCGATGAAGCGCCGATGCTCTTCATTGGGGAAACCGTGGGCAACAAGCACGGACCGAAGGTCGATATCGCGGTCGATCCTCTCGAGGGCACGACGCTGTGTGCCAAAAGCATGCCGGGCGCGATTGCGACAATGGCCATGGCGGAGGAGGGCACCCTGCTCAACGCACCTGACGTGTACATGGAGAAGATCGCAATCGGCCCCGGCTATCCTTCCGGTGTGGTCGACCTGGATGCACCGGCGGAAGAGAACATTCGAAATATTGCGACCGCGAAAGGAGTGCCGCCGGAAGCGATCACCGCTCTCATTCTCGATCGCCCGCGCCACGCCGATCTGATCGCAAGCGTGCGCAAAGCCGGTGCCTCGGTGCGCCTCATCACCGACGGTGATGTCGCCGGGGTCATTCATACCGCCGATGCGGCCGATACCGGAATCGACATTTACATGGGAATCGGCGGTGCTCCCGAAGGTGTTCTGGCGGCGGCCGCATTGCGGTGCATTGGCGGCCAGATGCAGTGCCGTCTCGTTCTCGACAGTGAAGAGAAGCGCAGTCGTGCCGCCAAGATGGGCATCAGCGACCCAAGAAAAAAATATCAGATCGCCGACATGGTAAAAGGCGATTGTCTGTTCTCTGCGACCGGGGTCACTGACGGCGCACTGCTTACCGGCGTGCGCGTTGGCAAGGACGTGATCACCACCGAGACGGTTGTCATGCGCTCCATTACTGGAACGGTGCGATGGATCACCGCGGAACATCGCGAGTTCGGAAAGTTTTATCTGGATTAGCTTGGAGGCGAATGAAGGATAGCCAATAGCGAGTAGAATCTCTCCGGGAAGTACCCGTAAAGGTGCGAGAGTGGATAAGCCCCGCCCTTGCGTCGCCTGACCTTGTGCTTGAATTCCCTGAAAGAACGCAACCCGTGGGCTCCTAATGTTCCCTGTTCGTCGCCGCGCGTCCTTGCTTCGTCCGGGGTCTTCTGAAACTCACGTAGTCATGAAAATTAACCTAGCATCTGCCCCTTTGCATCAGGCCGGTTTCAAACCGGCGACTACGTCAACAAGGCCGGAGTCTCGATGGAGCGATTGCAAATAAAAAGCCCCGGGGGAAAGCCCGGGGCTTTTGCATAAGGTCAGTGGGTCTTACCACCTCTGTGAATTGTACCAGTCGTCTACATCCTTCTTGGCCTGGTCCTTGGCGTAGCCGTAGCGCTGCTGGATTCTTCCCTCAAGCTGCTCGCGCTTGCCGTTGATAACGGTCAGGTCGTCATCGGTGAGCTTGCCCCACTTCTCCTTGATCTTACCCTTCATGTCCTTCCAGTTTCCTTCAATGCGATTCCAATCCATCGTTAGTCATCCTTGTTTGTTGAAACTCCCGCGGGGAAAACGCCTCACCTCCGGTGAGGTTCCGCGCCGGAACTCGTTACAGGGGCCGCCGAGCTTGGCGATCGGAACGAGCGGTAGCGGGTCAGGTTGGCCCCTCTCCGCAGGCTTCACCTACGGAGTAAGCGAGCAACCAATTCTAACGGCCACCTCGCGGCCGAGTGTCACGTATGGTCTGTTGAGGGCCGATCAGGTTACACGCCCTGACCCACGCTTCATTTTCAAACGTGCCCTGCCGCCGAACCAGGCAGATCTGCAATAGACGGCGACGTATTC
>Ga0209331_1000112_pt1 | contig 27275 bp, 23 predicted proteins | sample JacPinW_OM3H0_M3_FD_187971 | JGI IMG/M metagenome (GOLD analysis project Ga0209331, IMG submission 187971) | Forest soil microbial communities from Algoma, Ontario, Canada - Jack Pine, Ontario site 1_JW_OM3H0_M3 (SPAdes) (version 2) | ecosystem: Environmental > Terrestrial > Soil > Boreal...
CGTCTCATAGGCCGCAAACATGTCGGCGAAATACGTGTTGCCTCCAATGGGCGGCACTTCGAGCGAGTGGAGGATCCCCGCCTTGGGCGGCACATCCACATAGGTCATGTCGGCATGCCACACCGCTTCGCCGTCGCCGAGATTGCCGATCGGTTTGCCGCTCTCGACCACGTTGGAGATCACGTTGATTTCCGGATGCTCCTTGTTGAAAGGCTCCCCGTAAGGATTGGGCCCGGGCGGGTCGAGCTCTCCGAAATAGCGGCTGAAGGCGAGGAGCTGCGGGTCGGAGAGTTTCTGAGCCCGCATCACAACAACGAACCTGCTGTGCCAGGCGCCCTCGATCGTCCCCACCTCGGCCGGAGTCAGAGCGCGCGAAACATCGATCCCGCGCACCTCCGCCCCCAACGGAGCATCCAGATTGTTGATGGATAGCGTCATCGGTGCTCGCTCCTGCCCCTCAGTCGATGGAAATGCCGCTCGCCTTGATCGCGCCGGCATATTTCTCGATCTCGCTCGCGACGAATTTGCCAAGATACTCGGGCGACCGGCGTTCAGGGGAGATCCTGTCGCACCCGATCTGTTCGAGCCGCTCCTGAATGGATGGGCTATCCAGGGCCGCGATCGTCGCAGCGTGCAGCCTGCTCACAATGGCAGCCGGCGCATCCTTCGGAAGAAAGACGGCATACCAGCTCGGGATGTCGAAGCCGCTCAGGCCCTGCTCATGGGCCGAAGCGAGTCCCGGAATATTGGGCGAACGGTTGCGGCTGAGGATGGCGAGCACCTTCACCGTGTGGGCGGCGATCTGCGGCAGCGCCACGGGAGCACTCGGGCATTGATAATCGATGCGGCCGCTGATCAGGTCCTGCATGGCATGGGCGCCGCTGCGATAGGGGACGTGCGTGGCGTTGATCCCGATCGCCGCGTTGAGCAACACGCAGGCGAGGTGGTTCGATCCACCAGCACCGGCGGAGCCGAAGAGCATCTTGCCCTGATCCGCCTTGGCGTAGGCCATGAACTGGCGCAGATCATCGGCCGGGAAATCGTGGCGCGTCACCAAGGCGAAGGCCTGATCGGTGACGAGCGTCACCGGGGCGAAATCAGTTGCGGCGTCATAGGGCGGCTTCCTGTAGAGCGACTGCGCCTGGGCGTGCGTTCCCACATTGCCGAGCACGAACTGATAGCCGTCCGGCGCTGCCCTGGCGACGCGCAGCGCACCGGTCGTGCCGCCGGCGCCGCCCACGTTTTCGACGATCACCGGCTGTCCCAGCTCGTTGCGCAAACCCTCGGCCAGGATGCGCGCGATTGCGTCGGTCGAGCCGCCCGCGGCAAACGGCACCACCATGCTGAGGGACCGGCTCGGCCAGCTTTGCGCGGGAGCGGGAAGCGACCCCGCCAGCAACGCCAGCGCAGCCGCCGCTATTTTGGTGACGGTGTTCAACGAACTGCATCCACCTGCAGGAGCTCGTCGAGCTGGACTTTCGTCAGCGGCGCGCTGATGTATTTGAATTTCACCGCGTCGGCCATGATGCCGTCCAGCCCGGAAATGCGGGTGGGCTCCATGTTGCGTCGGGTCATGAACTCCGGGGCCTGCCTGGCGATCGCTTCGGGCAGGGTGGACCAGGCCGCGTAAGCCTGGATCGCCGCGGGATCAGCGTAGAGCCAGTCGAGGGTCTCACGATAGCCCTGCATGAAGCGCGTGAGCGCGTCGCGGCGGCGTTCGAGGCCGGCGGTATTCACGACGATCAGCCGGCTGGTCATGTCGCGCAGCTCGGGGACATCACTGCCGCGCGCGATGATGCGAATCTTGCCTTCGTCGACATAGTTGAGATTGAACGGCGCGGCAGAGAAGCCGATATCGACCTGTCGGGTCAGCGTCTGCGTGAGCGTTGCGGCATAGGCGCCGGCCGGCTGCGGCTTGAGCGTGATGCCGAAATGCTTGGCGAGCGCCAGGGCAAACATGTTGGAGGCGGAGCCGTTGGTCGAGATGGCGATGGTCTTGCCGTCGGCGTCCTGCATGCTGCGGATCGGCGAATCTGCCACGACGTAATAGAACTGCTCGTCGGCGCTGGTAAACGAGGCGCCGATCGCCCGGATCGGGGCACCCTTCACGAAGGCGCCGAGCACTGCATGCGTGCCGAGCCCGATGCCGATGTCGATGCTGTTGGAGATCACGGATTGCAGTGTCTCGGCGCTGCCTTGGGTATAAAGGACATCGAGCATGAGCCCATGCTGCTTGAAGAAGCCCTCGTTCTGGCCGAGCTCCGATACGGATTGCTCCCAGCCTCCGCGTTGTCCGATCGCAACTCTCAGCGCCTCCTGGGCGCGGGCTCCGCTATGGGACAACGTCGCGAGCAAGAGTGCCGGAAGCAAGCGGCGGATCAGTTGCCAAGCCATCGTGCTCTCGCTTTCTGCAATGGACCGACGCCCGCGGCAAACCGGGCGTGACCCTATCTTTCCGACCGAACCGCATCCATGCTGTGACTCTGGGAGCAACTCGATTCCGAAACTGAAGAAAGGTCAGGCATGCCGAACCTCAACCTCGATGCCGCCAGGACCGCGGTGCTTTGCATGGATATTCAGCAAGGCACCGCGAGGCGAAGCACCATGTTCCGGGAGCGCAATGTGGCGCGAACGGTCAAATCGGTCCAGGATGCCGCAAGGAAAGCCGGCGTTCTCGTCATCCATGTTGCCATTGACTATCAGCCCGCTTTCTTTTCCCCAAGGAACAAGTTCATCCAGAAGGTCCGAATCCCAGCGATGTCCGCCCCCGGCGTGGATGTTGCCGAGCTTCTGAAAATCGTCGATGAGGTCAAGCCGGCCGAAGGTGAGCCGGTGGTGCGGAAGCCCCGCATGAACCCTTTCTTCGGCACGCCGCTCGAAAGCATGCTGCACAGCCGCGACATCGACACGGTGGTGTTGACGGGGGTGGCAACCGAGTTCGTGGTCGAGGCGGCGGCACGACACGCGGCTGATGCCGATTTGCGCGTTATCGTGCTGGAGGATTGCTGCGCTTCGTTCTCCGACGAAGCCCACAAGGCTGCGCTGCATGTCATGGACCATCTGGCCACCATCGCCAGTTCCGCAGATTTTGTGCAAAGCGTCTGAGCAACGGCTTCAGAGCCGAAAACGCCGGCGGAGCTCGACAAGCGCACCGAGACTGAGAAGCGCGGTGGCCATCATGTAGTAGCTGGGCGCGAGCTTGCTTCCGGTGAGCGAAACCAGCGATTGCGCGATGAAGGGAGCAAATCCACCGAAGATCGGCACCGAGATGTTGTAGCTGAGCGACATGCCGGTGACCCGGGTGGTTACCGGGAAGATCTTCGCCATGAGCGAAGGCAGCGCGCCGCTGAAGAAGGATTTCAGCAGGCTGATCCAGCACACCGCCACGATCAAAACACCCAATGCAGGAGTGACGGCAACGAGCGCGAAGACCGGATAGGCCGTTAGAAAGAACAGCGCCGCCGCGCCGATCATGATCCGGGTCTGGCCTACTTTGTCGACCCACATGCCGACAAACGGCACCACGACCATCTGCAGCGCGGCCGCAGCGACAGCCGCGGTGAAGCCGACGAACTGCGGCAGCCCCAGCTCGTGGATGGCGTATGTCGGGACGTAGACGAGGAGATATTGCGAGCTGGTCGAGGCGGCGACCGCACCGATGGTGAGGAGGAGGCGGTCCCATTGTCCAACGAAGAGCTCGCGCAGGGGCGCATGCAGGGGCGCGGTGTCGAGGAATTCCGGCGTTTCCTCCATGTGGCTGCGGATGTAATAGCCGACCGGCCCGATCAGCAGCCCGAAGGCAAACGGAATGCGCCAGCCCCAGGCTTGGAGATTGGCAGCCGACATGGTGGTGGTCAGCAGCACGCCGAAGCTCGTAGCGATGAGCGCCGCGAGGCCCTGGCTCGACCATTGCCAGCTCGCGAAAAACCCGGCGCGGTCCGGCCGATGCTCGACCAGGAAAGCGGTGGCGCTTGCGAACTCCCCGCCGACCGAGAAGCCCTGCAGGAGCCGCGCGGCCAACACGAGGATGGGGGCGAGCAGGCCGAGCGAACCATAGCTCGGCATCAGGGTCATCACGCCGGTGCCGATCGTCATGAGCAGGATCGAGAGCGTGAGGGCCTGCTTGCGCCCTTTGCGATCGCCGTAGGCTCCGAGAAAAATCGCGCCCACGGGGCGGGCAAGAAACGACACTCCGAAGCTGCCGAGGGTCACGAGGATCGAGACAGCCTCGTCGGCAGCGGGGAAGAAGACCTTCGAGATGACGACGGCAAAATAGCCGTAGACCAGGATCTCATAGAACTCGAGCGCGTTGCCGAGGGACGCGGCAAGGATGAGCCGCGTCGCTGCCCTGGCACCATGCCCGGGGCTCTCATCAGCGCTCGATGAGGGAATAGTAGCAGTGACGCTCATGATGCTGCCCTGCCGGTCGGGGACGCCGATCAACTATAGTGTCAAGTTCAGCTTTGGCTACTTGATCAGGAGGACGTTGCCGCGACATTGTGGGCGGCGATTGCGGGCGATGGGAGGAGTCATGCTCGGCTGGTTTCGGGCACTCATGCCCAGAGAAGAGCGCTTCTTCGAGCTTTTCACGCGGCATGCGCGGGTGACGCTTACCGGGGCGGAAGCTCTGCGCGCCCTGCTCAGCGGAGGCGATGTGCCGCAATGCTGCCTGGAGATCACCCGGCGGGAGAATGAGGCCGATGAAATCACGCGCGAGGTGCTCACCGCGCTGCGAAGGACCTTCATCACGCCGCTTGATCGCGGGGACATCAAGGATCTGATCACGTCCATGGATGACGCCATCGACCAGATGAACCAGACCGCGAAGGTGATCACCTTGTTCGAGCTCCGCAGCTTCGATCCTCCCATGCGGGAGATGGGCGAGATCATTGTGCGCTCAGCCCGCTTGAGCATGGACGCCGTCCCCCTCCTGGGCTCGCTCAGCAGGGAATCGAGCCGATTGCACGGTCTGACGGAGGAGATGATCCGGCTCGAGGAGCAGGCCGATCAGCTCCATGATCAAGGCCGCAAGGAGCTGTTCCAAAGACAAAAAGACCCCATCGGGTTCGTGATCGGGAGCGAGGTGTACAACCACCTCGAAATGGTGGTGGATCGCTTCGAGGATGTGGCCAACGAGATCAGCGCCATCGTCATCGAAAATGTGTAGCGGCCGCACCCAAGCCTGACCGATGGATGTCGCCCTCAGCTCCTTCGCCCTGATTGCGCTCATTGCAATCGCGCTCACGTTCGATGCCCTCAATGGGCTGCATGACGCCGCCAACTCGATTGCGACTGTCGTTTCCACCCGGGTGCTGCGGCCGCAATACGCAGTGATCTGGGCGGCGTTCTTCAATTTCGTTGCCTTCCTCTTCTTCGGACTGCACGTGGCCGAAACGGTCGGAACGGGAATCGTCGCCGAGGAGGTGATCGATGCCGCGGTGATATTCGGCGCGTTGATGGGCGCGATCTGCTGGAATCTTTTCACATGGTGGCTGGGGCTCCCTTCAAGCAGCTCGCACGCCCTGATTGGTGGACTGGCAGGTGCCGGGATCATGAAGGCAGGCTTTGCGGCGATAGTCTGGAAGGGGCTCGGCATTACCGGCGCGGGGACCGTTCTGTCTCCCGCGCTAGGCTTCTTCCTTGCGGTGCTGCTCGTGCTTGCGGTTTCCTGGGTGTTCGTGCGCTCGACGCCGCTTGCCGTGGACAATTTCTTTCGCATCTCGCAGCTGCTTTCGGCCTCGCTCTACTCGCTCGGACACGGCGGGAATGATGCCCAGAAGACCATGGGCATCATTGCAGTGCTGCTCTATTCCCAGGGGCGTTTGGGCGAGAGTTTTTACGTCCCGTTTTGGGTCGTCCTGAGCTGCCAGGCTGCAATGGGGATAGGCACGCTGCTGGGCGGCTGGCGCATCGTGCACACCATGGGCTCCAGGATCACGCGCCTGCATCCCGTCCAGGGCTTTTGCGCCGAGACTGGGGGCGCGATGACGCTATTCCTGGCGACCTATTTCGGGGTGCCAGTCTCCACCACCCACACCATCACCGGTGCCATCGTCGGGGTCGGTGCCGCCCGCAAGGTCGCGGCGGTGCGCTGGAACGTGGCCAGCAACGTCGTAGTCGCGTGGGTCCTCACCCTACCCGCGGCAGCGCTGTTTGGAGCGATTTTTTATAGCTTCTATAGATTTGTTTCCTAGATTAGGCCACAGGAGTAATTTTGCCCGATTTTAGTTCTAGCCGAGGGCCTGAGGCTTTGGCCGGTGTTGGCGTGAGGGAGTGCTGCGTCCATGAGCAACCCGGAGAGTGTACCCATCGCAAAACGCGTCCAATACGGCGCCCTGCCCTACCGCGTGAGGGGCCGCTCACGTCCGGAAATCATGCTGGTCACGTCGCGGGAAACGCGGCGCTGGATCATTCCGAAGGGCTGGCCGAAGAAGGGCAAATCCGCTCGCCAATCGGCTGCGAGCGAGGCCTTCGAGGAAGCAGGCGTCATCGGACGAGTGAGTCGGCGCGCGGTTGGCTCTTTCTCCTATGAGAAGCGGCTCAAGAACGGCGGGACCGTCGAATGCGAGGTCCGGGTGTTTCCGCTGCACGTGAAGCGCCAGAGCCGAGAATGGCCGGAAAAGCAGGAGCGTAAGATCAAGTGGCTTTCCGCGGAGAAGGCTGCCAAGAAGGTCGATGAGCCGACACTGGGTGAGCTGATCCGTCAGCTCGCGCGCAAGCACAACTGAGCTTGCTCCGCGCGCGGACTTTGCGCGCGCAGACTTGGCGCCTCAGACTTGGCGCGCGCAAGCTTCGGTGGGCCGACCCGTTCATCGACGCCAGGGGAATGCAGACGCATTCGGCGCTTTGATCTCTGACAGGACTGTTCGAGTCTTTGCAGCGGCGTGTGCGCGTTAGGCGACCCGTGGTGCTCTCAGAATTACTCGATATGAGCCTGCTCGAGCATGGGGTAGAGAAGCGCGCTGTTCTCGCATACCTTGGCGACATGAAGGTCTGGTAAACCGGTCGGTGCTATGAATTCAGCCGCAGGAAAATCATGGTCCTACTTGAAGTCCCTGCTGGGCGCGGTGTGCATCGCCCTGATCCCAGCCGGAGTGCGCGGGGCAGAGCCGGTCAAGATTCGCGTGTCCTGGATCGCTCCGATCACCAATTGGGCACCGATGCTGCTGGAAAAGAAGGAGCTCGCGCGGCATCTCGGCCAATCCTACGCGTTGGAGCCGGTGCGCTTTGTGGGAACACCGCAGATGATAACAGCGCTGGCAAACAACGAGCTCGAAATCGCCAATCTCGCATTTTCCACCCTCCCGATTGCGATTCAGAACGCCGGATTGAAGGACCTGCGCGTGATTGCGGACGAGCTCCAGGATGGAGTGGAGGGCTATTACTCGCAGGAATACATGGTTCTCGCCGAGAGCCCTATCAAACAAGTCGAGGATCTCAAGGGCAAGGTGGTTGCGACCGTAGCAGCGGGCTCCGCCGTGGATGTCGCTATTCGCACCATGCTGCGTCGACATGGGCTCGAGGACCGGCGCGACTATACGATGGTGGAAGCCCCGCTACCGACCATGCGAGCCATGCTGGCCGAGAAGAAAGTGGACCTCATTCCCGTTGTGCTGCCGTTCGCGGTCGATCCGGAATTGCGACGCATCGCGCGCCCCTTGTTTTACAACCGGGATGTGGTCGGAGTGACGCAGCTGCTGATGTGGACCGCGCGCCAGTCGTTCATCGAGGACAACCGCGCGGCCATGATCGATTTCATGGAAGACACTCTGCGCATCACCCGCTGGTTCCTCGATCCAGCCAACCATGCGGAAGTGATGGCGATCGCGGGCCGGATCACCAAGCAGCCGCCGGATCGCTTCGACTGGGTGTTCACCAAGCGAGACTACTACCACGACCCGAACATGCTGCCGAACCTCGAGGCGCTGCAGAGAAACGTGGCGATGATGAAGGATCTCGGCTTCGTCACTCTCGATGTGGACGTGAAAGAGCACGCCGACCTCAGCCTCGTGCAGGAAGCAGCCAAGCGATTGAGATGAGCCGGACATCGGGGCAGGTCGCGGCTACCTATCTCAAGGCCCATGCGGGCGGCCCTGTGCGGCCGGCATGGGCGCTCACGCGGTGACTCCGGTTTCCTTCGGCGACTGGCCGGGACGTGTCGTGTTTGGGGCAGGCGCGGTCAACCGGCTTGGGACGGAGGCCATGAGCCTCGGCGCACGTCGAGGCCTTGTGATCTGCGGATCAACAGTTGCGCGCGGGCCGATGCTGGCGAAGATCACGGCCGCTCTCGGCGATGCGCTCGCCGGAGTGTTCAGCGGGGTGACGGCCCACACACCCGTCGACATGGTGAAAGAAGCGGCAGAGCGGGTCAAAGAGACCGAGGCCGACTTCCTCGTCACGGTCGGTGGCGGATCGGCGATCGACGCCGGCAAGGCCATCGCCATCACCCTTGCCACAAACGGCGAGCTCGCACCCTACGCGATCCGTTACGCACGCGGCGGCGAGATGGTCCGGCCGCCTCTCCCTGATGGTTTGATCCGGCATATTGCCGTGCCCACGACCGCCGGCTCGGCATCCGATGTCATGCCGACGGCGGGCTGCCGCGATCCTGTCTCTCGCAGGAAGCTGTTGTTCTGGGACCGTGGCCTGGTACCCCAGCTCACGATTCTCGACCCGGAAATGGCTATCTACAGCGATGCCAGGCTCACGGCCGCGACCGGGATGACCACGGTCGCGCGCTGTATCGAGGCTCTATATTCCGGCAAGCGGCAGCCGCTATCGACGGGACTTGCGCTCCACGGTCTTCGGCTCCTCAGCGCCGCGCTGCCTCGCGCCGTCCTCTCGCCTAACGACGTCGCCGCCCGCGCGGACTGTCAGATCGGAACCCTCATGTCGGGAGTAGCGGCAATCAACGCGATGGTCTCGCTCGTGCACGCGATCGGGCACGTCATAGGCGGCCGCTATGCGCTCCAGCACGGCATCGCCCACGCCATTCTTCTTGTGCCGGCGATGCGGCTGCTCATGCCGATAGTCCGTGAACAGGAAGATTTGGTGGTGCATGCCATAGCGGGCGAACGGAGCGGGAGCTCATGCCGGAACCCTTCGGCTGCGGACGCCATGGCTGAGTTCGTCAGTCGGCTGCCGCTGCCACAGCACCTGCGTGATGTGGGGGTGCGGAATGATGAGCTTGCCGACATCGCCCGCTCCACTCTGTCTGATTACATGATCGCCAACTCGCCGAAGCCTGTATCGGAGCAGGAGGTGCTTGCGCTCTTGCAGCAGGCCTGGTGACGGGAGCTCTATGACCCCATCGGAAAGCGTGGCGGCGTGGGCCAGCGCGGTTCGGCCCAACGACATTCCAGCCTCGCAGCATCGGCTGGCGCGCCTGCGACTGCTCGATACCCTCGGACTGATCGCTGCCGCTTCCGTCGAGCCGGTCTGCCGCAGCGTGCTGAAATGGGCCAAGCCTTACACTGGAGCGGGGCGCTCAACTATCGTCATTGACGGCACGCGCGCACCAGCAGCAATCGCTGCACTCCTCCATGGCACTCTCGCCCACGCGCGCGACTTCGACGATACTTTCCCCGACAGCGTCATCCATCCGGGCAGCGTGGTGGTTCCCGCTGCCCTCGCTGCCGGCGAGGAAATTGATGTCGGCTGGCCCGAGCTGGCGACAGCCGTCGTGCTCGGGTACGAGATTGCTGCACGCCTTGGCCGTATGGCGGGTCGCGGATTCCATGCGCGCGGTTTCCACGCCACCGGGATCGTCGGCCCCGTCGCCGCAGCGGCGACCGCCTCCCGCCTCCTGAAACTCGATGCAGAGGCGACGGCTGATGCGCTCGGCCTCGCGACCAGCATGAGCAGCGGTCTCCTGGCCTTCCTTCCCGACGGGGCCTGGTCCAAGTGGCTGCACACGGGATGGTCGGCACATGGCGGCATCATTGCTGCCGAGCTTGCGCGAGAGTGCTTTCGCGGACCGCATCACGGATTTGACCACGCCGCCGGCCTGTTTGGCGCTTTCCTCGGAGATGCCTCACCCGACTGCGGTTTGCTGACGCAGGACTTGGGTATGGTATGGCGAGGCGCCGAGGCGCTGCCGAAACTCTACCCTTGCGCCCATGTCATTCAGCCGTTCATCGATGCCGCCCTCGCGCTCCGCAGCCGGGGCGAAGCGGACATCGAGCAAATCCGTTTCATCCGCTGTACCGTCGCCCCATGGGCCTATCCCATTGTCTGCGTTCCCCGGGAGCCCAAGCTTGCACCGCGCAACGACCTGGAGGCGATCGCAAGCCTACCGTTCATGGTTGCCGCTGCACTCCGTGATGGCGCTGTCAACCTCGACACCTTACGCGAAGCTGCATTGCGCCGCGATGATGTGCGGCAGCTGGCTGCGCGGATCGAATGCGACATGGACGAAACTCTGGGCGCCGGGTTTGACGGCGCGATCAGGATCATTCGAAGCGACGGAGAAACAGCCGCGCCGGTCGGGCTTGCTCCTGTCGATAGCGATCTGATCAGGCGCAAGTTTCACTCCAATGCAGCGCATCTCTATGCGCCGGCGGCTGCCGATGCGCTTGCGACTGCACTGATCGAAGGCAACCCCGGGGCTCGCGACATCATGCGGCTGGCCAGCGTCCTGCCGCGCGCTTGACGCCCGCAACGACAAGTTCTTAAGGTTTTCACTGCGTCCGTAGATCCCTCCCGGATTCCAGTTCCGAGGCATTTTCATGCGCGCTTCGAAACACGTTCTTGCCTTGATGCTCGCGCTCGTCTGGCCGGCACTCGGCAGCGCCGCCGAAACAATGCGCGCCATCTCGTTCATCCCGAAGAACGATCCGGTGCTTGCCATGGCAAATGCCTGGGTCGCCGAGGTCAACGCCAAGCTCGGCTCGCAGCTGCGGATCAACTATGTGGGAGGTCCGGAAGTGATCGGTCGCTTCCAGCAAGTCGAGGCACTGCGCACCGGCGTCGTCGATATGATCTTCGTACCGAGCGGCGATTATCAGGATCAAATGCCGGCCGCGCAGACATTCGTGCTCTCGAAGCTTACGCCAAGCGAAGAACGCAAGAGCGGGTTCTACGACTTCATGGTCGAGGAGCACGCAAAGAAGATCAATGCGCGCTACCTCGGTCGCGTGCAGATCTCGCCCTTCTATCTGTGGACCAAGAAGGAGCCGAAAACGATCGCCGATCTGAGCGGCCTGAAGATGCGCTCCGGGGTGCTCTACGACAAGTTCATGCGCGAGCTTGGAATGGTGCCGGTTACGATCAACGCGCCCGAAGTGTACACGGCCCTGAACTCGGGCGTGGTCGACGGCTTCGGTTGGCCGGTCACCGGCCCGCGCAAGCGCGGCTGGCTCGAATCCGTGAAATACGTGATCGATCTGCCTTTCTTCGCGCCGAGCAACGTGGTGGCCCTGATGAACCTGGACAAGTTCAACGCGCTTCCCGAGGCCGTGCATAACCAGCTGATCACCTTGTCCGCCGAGTTCGAGCCGAAAATGGTGAAGCATTTCGACGACGAGAACGAGCGCGAATGGAAGGAGATCGGCAGCAGCGTCACCAAGGTGAAATTCTCGCCACCGGAGAACGACAGATATCTTAAGATGGCCTATGAAGTGGAATGGGCCTCGTTGCAGGCGCGCGCCCCTGAATTGATCCAGAAGCTGCGCAGCATCAGCGGAAACTGATGAGCCGGTTTCAATTGTTCACACGCCGGCTTGCTCGCGTCGAGGACGTCTTCGCCGAGCTCGCAATAGCGACCCTGGTGCTGTGCGCAGCTTCGATCTGCGTCGACGTGTTCATGCGCTACTTCTTCGGGCGCCCGATCATGGGCTCCACCGAGCTAACCGAATACGCACTCGTCTACATCACCTTCCTCGGGGCCGCGTGGGCGGTGCCGCGCGGCGCCCATATCGATATTGATGCGTTCGTGATCCACATGCCGGAAAGGGTGCAGAAGGTCTGCGCATTGGTCGGCAACATCGTAGCGCTCGCGGTTGCCCTCGCGCTGACGATATTCGGCACATGGACAACGTGGACAGCCTATGTCCGCCACCTGTACAAGCCGACGCTGCTTGAAGTACCGACCTGGATCGTGCTGATCGTCATCCCGGTCGGCTCGTTGGTTCTGGCGGCGCGCTATGCGGTCGAAGTCACCTTGACCGCCCAGGCGATCACGCAGGGTCGGCCGATGATCAAGCGCGAACGCGGCCCCACAATCGACTGATCCCATGGAATGGTGGGCCGCGTTCCTCTGGATCACCGGCGGACTGTTGGTGCTGTTGACGATCGGAATGCCGATCGCCTTTGCCTTTCTCGCCGTCAATCTGGTCGGCGCGTACGTCTTCTGGTCCGGGTTTGCCGGCGTCAACCAGATGGTGCTCGCGTCGATGGATTCCGTAGCGAGCTTCTCGATCATGCCGGTGCCCCTGTTCATCCTCATGGGTGAGCTCCTGTTTCGATCCGGAATTGCAGCCAAGCTGATGGATGTGCTGGACGCGTGGTTCGGCCGCATTCCCGGGAGATTGAGCCTGATGGCGGTCGGCGGGGGCACCATGTTTGCGACTTTGGCCGGATCGGGCGCGGCCACGACGGCACTGCTGGGCAAGATTCTCGTGCCTGAGATGGCGCGGCGCGGATACAAGCAGCCGATGACGCTCGGGCCGGTGATGGGATCGGGCGGCCTTGCCGTGATGCTTCCACCCTCCGCTCTCGGCGTAATTCTCGCTTCGACCGCCGACATCTCGGTGGGTGCGCTGTTGATGGCGATCATCGTTCCGGGGTTGATGATGTCGGCCTCCATCGCCGCCTATATCGTCCTTCGCTGCCGGCTGCAGCCGCACTTGGCGCCTCCCTATCAAGCCAGCGACATCCCGCTGCGCCACAAGCTGCGCAATACCCTCGTCCACGTGTTCCCGGTCGCGGCGATCGTGTTCGTCGTGACGGGGTTGATCTTTCTCGGCATTGCGACCCCGACCGAGTCGGCGGCGCTGGGAGTGGTATGCGCCCTGGTGCTCGCGCGCATCTACGGACCGCTCGACTGGAAAATGGTCAGGCTTTCGCTGCACTCGACCATGATCACATCGCTGATGGTCCTGATGATCCTTTCCGGCTCCAGCGGCTTTGCCCAGCTGATGGCCTATACCGGTGCATCGCAGGGCATCGTCGAGCTCGCGACGTCCACGGATTTCAGCCCGACCTGGGTGGTGGTTTCCATGCAGCTCGTATTGCTGCTGCTCGGGACCTTCATGGAATCGCTGGCGATGATCCTGCTTACGGTTCCCATATACTTTCCCATCATCGAGGCGCTGCACCTTTCTCCTATCTGGTTCGGCGCGATCATGCTGTTGAACATGGAGATTGCCGCGATCTCTCCGCCCTTCGGCTTTGGCCTGTTCGTGATGAAAGCCGTTGCACCGGAGGGAACGACCATGATGGACGTCTACAGGGCTTCTGTGCCGATCATGGGTTTGAATACGATTGTCATGTTCATCATGATCTTCTTTCCACAGGTGGTGTTGTTCCTGCCGTCCCTCGCGGCCGTCAAATGATGCACCGTCGGGTGCGTATCGGCATCGATGTGGGCGGTACGTTCACCGATGCGACCATCGTGGATGGCGCCAGTGGTCGGATATTCTCGGCGAAGGCATTCACGACTCCAGCGGATCGTTCGCATGCTGTGATCGAGGCGATTGAGACCGTGATGGCCGAAGCTGGGCTTGCGCGCGAGAGCGTCCGCGACATCGTGCACGGCTCCACGACCGGCACAAATGCCCTCATTGAACGCACCGGCGCGAGAACCGGGCTCCTCACCACAGCCGGGTTTCGCGATGTCCTTGAAATCGGCAGGGTGATGCGACCGATGGAGGGCATCTACGACATGTCGGTTGATCGGCCGCCACCTTTGGTGCCGCGCCGGCGATGTCTCGAAGCCATTGAGCGCATCGGTCCGCAGGGCGAGATCATTGTGCCGTTGGACGTGACCTCGGTCGAGCGCGCGGCCGAGAGCTTCGCGCGCCAGGAGGTTGAAGCGGTCGCGATCTGTTTTCTGTTCTCCTTTCTCAATCCAGACCATGAGCGTCGCGCGGCGGAGATCCTCGCACGCCGGCTGCAAGGGGTTGCGATCAGCCAGTCGCACCGGATCAGCCCGGAATATCGCGAATACGAGCGTGCCTCGACGGCGGTGATCAACGCGTACCTTTCGCCGGTCATGACCGACTATCTCGATCGCCTCAATGCGCGGATCGCAAATCTGTTCGGCGATGCGAGGCTGTTCGTCATTCAGGCAAACGGCGGGGCAACGACCGTCGAAGCCGCGCGTTCCAGCGCGGTTGCGACGGTGAACTCCGGCCCGGCCGGCGGAGTAGTCGCGGCGGCTTGGTATGGTCGGCGGCACCAACGCGAGCGCATCGTGTCGGTCGATATGGGCGGCACGAGCTTCGACATCGGCCTTATCGAGCATGGGATGTCGCAGGTCACGACCGAGGGAAGCTTCCAGGGCCTGCCGGTCAAGCTCCCTATCCTCGATTTGCATATCATCGGCGCAGGCGGCGGCTCGATCGCCTGGATCGATTCCGGCGGCGCGCTCAATGTGGGCCCGCGGTCGGCCGGGGCTCAGCCTGGGCCGGCGTGCTATGGCCGCGGCGGCAGCCAGGCAACGGTCACCGATGCCAACCTGGTGCTCGGGCGGCTGGATCCGCTTTCCTTCCATGGCGGTCGCACCGTGCTCGACCGAGCAGCGGCAAAGGCTGCCATCACCGTTCTTGCCGATCGCCTCGGGCTAACGCTTGAGGAAACAGCGCTCGGCATCATCAAAGTCGTGAACGCGAATATGGTCAAAGGCATTGCGACGGTTACGGTGCAACGGGGCATCGATGTCCGTGAGTTTGCGCTGCTCTCGTTCGGCGGCGCCGGCGGGCTTCATGCGATCGACCTCGCGCGCGAGCTCGAGATGAGCGAGGCGATCATTCCGCCGCTCCCCGGCGTCTTTTCCGCCATCGGGCTGTTGGTGGCCGACGTGCGACATGACTTTGTGACGGCGCTTGGCGGCATCATCACCACCGCGGCCGATGCGAACGAGCTCGAGCGCAAGTTTCAGGGAATGGAAGGTGACGCGCGGCAGTCGTTGCGGGCAGAGGGGTTTCCTGAGGAAGCCATTCGCCTCGTGCGCAGCGCCGATCTCAAGGTCGCCGGCCAGACCTATGAGCTCACGGTGCGCTTGCCGGGGCCAAGTCCCTTGACGAGCAACGGACTTTCCGCGCTCGTGGATGCGTTCAGCCGCCTCTATCGCGAGCGTTACGCCTTCTTCTTTGAAGGCGAGCCGATCGAGCTTGTGAATCTCCGGGTAGCGGCGTTGGGGGTGAACGATCCGCTCGAGCTTCCGTCCTTGCGGCCGGAAGGGATCAGCTCTGCCGAAACGGGCAGAAACATTCGCCCGGTCTATTTCGAAAAGCTCGGCTATGTCGAGACCGCCGTTCTCAAACGCGATTCCCTGCGGCCTGGCATGCAACTGCCTGGGCCTGCGGTGGTGGAGGAGGCGACTTCCGCCACGCTCATTCCGCCGGGCGCCACGGCGGATGTCGCGCCTGACCTCGGCCTGTTCGTGAGGCTTTAGATCGAGAGCACATCATTGGCTTTGACGGGGCTTGACCCGGCAATGACGAGCTCAACTTGGCGCGTATAGGGTTAAGCCCGCGCATGACGAGGAGATGGTATAAGCTCTGCCTATGACCGATATGGTGACGATGCAGGTGATCCGGTACGCGCTCGAGCAGATAGCCGACGAGATGGGCTACACGCTGGTGCGAACGGGACGCTCGACCCTCATTACCGAGATCAAAGACATCTCCTGCGTGATCACGGATGCGGCGGGTCAGACGATTGCCCAGGCGCATCACACGCCAAGCCTGCTCGCGGGTTTCGAGATCACCATGCGTGAGCTGGTCAAAACCTTTGGAGCGAAAGACCTTGACCCGGGCGATGTGATCGTCACCAATGACCCTTATCGCGGTTGCCAGCATGTCATGGATCTCTACGCCATTGCGCCGGCGTATCACGGCGGCGAGCTCGTCGGGTTCGTAGGCAATATTGCGCACCATTCCGATCTCGGCGGCTTCGCGGCGGGTGGCGTCGCGGGCGGAATTCGTGAGATCTATCTCGAGGGCTTGCGCCTGCCGATGGTGAAGCTGCTCAAGCGCGGGGTAGAGGACAAGGAGCTGTTCGCCGTCATTGCCAATCAGATCCGCGTCGCGGACAAGACGCTGGGCGACATTCGTGCGCAGGTTTCCTCGCTGATGGTCGGTGTCGACCGCATGGACCGCCTGTTCCGGAGATACGGCAGGAGCACCGTGCAGCAGGCGTGTCGCGATCTGCTCGATTACTCCGAGCGGCGCATGCGGCTGGGGCTGCGCAACATCCCCGCGGGCACATACGAAGCGGACGACTTCATCGATGATGACGGCGTCAACGATCGGCCGATTCGGGTTGCGGTCAAGGTCACCATTACGGACGATCGCGCCATCGTTGATCTCTCCGGCTCAGATCCGCAAGCCGAGGGCAATACAAATTCGACCATCGCCAACACCTATGCCGCCGTCTACTACGTGATGATCGCGGTGGTGGACCCGCACATGCCGCCCAATTCGGGCTGTTACCGCCCGATCGAGATCGTCACGCGGCCTGGAACCGTGGTGGATCCGCTCCCGCCGGGAGCAGTGGCGGCGCGCACGAACTGCTCGCAGAAGATCGTGGAAGCCATGTTGCGCGCGCTCGCGCCCGCGCTTCCGGATCGGGTTGTCGCAGGCGGCCATGCCCAGATCACGACCTGCGCCTTCGGAGGCCGGGATGCACAAACGGGGGCGCCCTTCATCTTCACCGATATCCAAGGCGGGGGGAATGGCGGGCGACCCTACGCCGATGGCGCTGACGGACAGGATAGTCATCTCCCGCGTTTCATGAACACGCCGGTGGAAGCCGTGGAGCAGCGGTTTCCCATCCGCATCGAGCGCTACGAGCTCATTCCTGACAGCGCAGGGGCGGGCAAGTATCGCGGCAGCCTGGCGCTGCGCCGCGATATCCGTCTGCTTACCGGGCCGGTAAGCTTTGCGCGCTATGCCGACCGGCACAAGATCGCGCCGCGCGGCTTGTTCGGCGGGCAGGACGGGGCGACCGGCGCCTTTGTGTTGAATCCCGAGGCAGCCGGCGAACGACGACTGAAATCCAAAGGCCTTGACGTCTTGCAAGCTGGCGATCTCGTCAGCCTGCGCATGCCGGGAGCGGGAGGTTACGGGAAGGCGCGCGAGCGCAGCCTCGATGCGATCGAGCGCGATCTCCGCGACGGCAAGGTGGGCATCGAGGCGGCGCAATCGCAGTATGGCGTGATGGTTGAACGCGAGACGCTTCGGGTGGAGCGGAGGGGATAGGGCTGTCGTCCCGGCCAAGCGAGCCCGGCTCAACCGGGCTCGCGCGAGCCGGGAGCCAGTAATCCACGGCTGGAGTGAAGGCACGAACCGCTGTGATTACTGGATTCCGGCTCTCCCTCGCCGGTTAAGCCCGGCTCGCTCGGCCGGAATGACAGGCACGAATGTTTGCGGCGTGACGCGGCGGCGCGGTCCTCGGTGTCAAATGCGATCGCCTGCCCGTGCAGGGGGAGCTAGGAGGGTCGGCTCCTTCGACTGAGCCATATGCCTCGGCCGTGCGGATCTCAATTCATCGTCAGGATCAGCCGACCGCGCTTGACCGCGCCGTTCTCCACGAGACGCTGGGCCAGCGCGCCCTCTGCGAGGCGCAGTGCTATCGCCACGCGCGGTTTGAGAACACCGGTTTCCAACAGGCGGGAGACGCGATCGAGCGATGCGTGGCCGTCTTCAATGTGGACGTTCTGCACGATCACGCCGTGCGTGGCGCCCCGATCTTCGATCGGCGCGGCATTGAGATAGACCAGCCTTCCGCCGCACTTGAGCACGCGGTAGGAGCGCTCGTGCACCTCACCGCCCTGCGTGTCGATGACCACATCCTGATCCGTTACGGCGCGGGAAAAATCCTCACGATCGAACGGGATGACGACATGGGCGCCGAGCTCATGCACGTAATCGCGGTCGCATTCGCGGCAGGTTGCCGTGACCACCGCGCCGAGATGCCGCGCCAGCTGCACGCAGGCCCCGCCCACCGCGCCGGCCGCGCCGTGGACCAGCAAACGAGTGCCCGCGCCAACGTTCGCGCTGCCAAGCGCGCTCACGGCGCATACGCCTTCGTGAATGACGGCAGCCGCCTCGGGAAACGTGATGTTCGCGGGGGCGGAGGCAATCTTCCCGCGCGGCCGGACGATCATCTCGGCGCAGCTGCCGTTCTCGTCGTGAGCGGCGGCGAACACGACCCGATCGCCAATGCGGATATCATCCACATCAGGGCCGAGAGCCACGACCTCCCCTGCTCCGTACCGGCCTGGAATCTTCGGAAAGCTGATGGAGAAGTGCGCCTGCAACAGCCCGGCGCGGAGCTTGCAATCACCCGGGCCGACACTCGCGGCGCGGACGCGAATCAGCAACTCGCCCGGTCCAGGACTTGGGTCCTCGACCTCCGCTAGGCAGAGTACGTCGGAGCCGCCATAGGCGTCATACAGCAGCGCTTTCATCTTCGAGTGCAGCGATTACGGGTGCTCACTTGGCAGCTGTGAACGTGCCCCCTGGCGGATCAGCGGCCTCGATAAACGCGAAAATCATCTTGGAAGTTATTTCGCGGGAGGGACAAGAACGTCCAGCCGCCGGCGTAACCGGCTGCGTTGCTTTGCTTTCGTGGAATCGGCATACAAGCTCAAGGCGAGCAACGCCGCTTCTCCCATTCAACATTGGTCGGGGCAATTCCTTGCCGAGAGTTCAGGTGGTTGCGGATGAGCGATTCATATTTTGAGGCCATGCAAAAGCAATGGTCGAACATCCGCGCACTATACATGATGTACGAGGACAAGAGACCTATTGTATTGTATGACATCCACGAGAATAAAATATACGCTTATCCATACAAGGAATTCAAATCAGAATTAAGTAGAAACTCTCAAGCGTCATTAGAACAGGACTACAAGTCTGCATCCGCTCTTCGGAGCATGGTTGTTTTTGTCAGAGATAACATAGAGCAGAAATTGGTCTCCTATATTGTGAGTATTGACGCTAGGAACGTTCAATGATGCGAGAAGACCTCGGCACAGTGTCCCTCGATACCAAATGCCCGTTTAACGCCCAATCGTGCAATCCAGGATTGCCCGGGTCCTATTCGGACCGAAACTGTCCACTGCTGTCGCGCATCGCTGTCAATCCGCATCGCAAATTTCATTTAGTTGCTGGATGAGGCTTGCTTGAAAGCTCTCGCCCGTCTGACGACTGCGATCGCGGAGCCAGTCGCGCATCGAGGCAGCAACATTCGTGATCGGGCGCTTCGTCACGGCGAAAGCGCCTCCAGGTAGGTGCGCATGATCGTGCGGGCGCGGCAGACCTCGGCGGCGCGCATGATCTCGTCCGTATTCGTTGCACGCGCGCGGATTGCCTCCCGCAGCGCTTCGAGGGCGACATCGAGGCCGAGCTTGTGCCGGTAGCGGAAGCAGTCCACTACGGTGCGGGCGGGCGACGTGACGCGCACCGGAACGCCGAGGATCGAACGGTCCTGGATGCCATAGGTTAGCATGGCGCCCGAGAAACGGACGATGCGCACACGCGCGGGCGGGCGTGACGGTTTGCGGGCCTTGCGGTCAAGCGCCAGCCAGACCTCGTGCGGGGCCTGCGTGCCGATATTGTGGACGCGCAGCGCCGAGATGAGGCAGACGATGCCGTTCGGGATGGCCGAGGACACCATGGCGAGGGTCTCAAGCTCGTCCGGCTCAGCGGCAGCCAGCCGGTAGAGGCCCGGGCCGACCTTATCGACCGCACCTTCCGCAACGAGCCGCTGGAGATCGGGGAACGAAACCCCAAGGGGAGCGATGTCGCGCGGCCGGAAGAAAGCGCCAAGGCCTGATTTCCGCAGACGCGCCGGGCTGAGCAGTGGGGTTGGCATACGCAGGGATAATAATGAACGTCGGCACTTACAATCAAGTGCCGACGTTCATTTATCCGCTCCGGATTCTTACTCCCCGGCAACACGCGAGCCGGTCACCTCCGCGAGCATCCGCACGATATCCCGCTCGGTGTCGCGAATCTCGGCCTCGATCGCGAGCCGCCTTCGTTCGGCTCCTTCATCTGCGCCAGCATGTTCAACAGGAATAAAAGCTGTCCGTCGCTGATGCGCGGCCCGGCGCGAAACGACCTGAGGCCCCTCGCTCATGCTCGCCCCAACCGCGTCATCATCCCCCTTCCAATCCTTGCCATAGGGCGGATTGGCGATGAGGTAATCGAAATGCCGTTGCGTGTGTCGATCACTGAGAGCGTACTGCCGAACGCAATGTTGTCGGCATCGCGGCCGGTGGGCTCCTTGATGAAGAGGTCTGATTTCGATACCGTCCAGGTTTCCGGATTGACCTCCTGACCGAACAGATGAATTTCCGCGTCCCTGTTGATTGGGGCCCGAACGAGCTTGCCGTTTTTGCGCAGTCCGATGGTGATGTGCTCTTTGGTGATCAGCAGCATGCCACCCGAGCCGCAGCAAGGATCATAGACCGTGCATACGACTCCTTTCGCCGGATGCGCTCGGTGTCGCCCGCCAGCATGAGGTTAACCATCAGGTGCACCACGTCGCGCGGGGTGAAGTGCTCGCCGGGGTTCTCATTCAGCGCTTCATTGAACTTGCGGATCAGTTCCTCGAAAATCGTACCCATCGTCGGGTTATCAATCTTATCCGGATGCAGGTCGACGTTTTTGAAGCGTTCGAGCATCTTGAAAAGAAGACCCGCCTCATCGAGCTTGCTGATCGTGTTGTAAAAATCGAACTTCTCCAGCACTTCCCGCATGTTCGGGCTGAACCCGGCGATATAGTTGCGCAGATTGGCCGCAAGGTGCGGCGCGTCGGCGAGCAGCTTGTCGAAATCGTACCGGGAGGTGTTGTAGAAGGCGAAACCCGAGGCCCGCCGCAGCTGGGCATCAAGGTCCTGCAAACCCTTACCCCGCAGTTCGGCCTTGCGCTTCAAGACCCGGTCTTTGGTGGGCGCAAGCACGCAATCGAGGCGCCGCAGCACGGTAAGGGGCAGAATGACATCCTGGTATTTGCCGCGCCTGAACGTGTCGCGGATCAGATCGGCGACGCCCCAAATAAAGCTGACGATCTCCCCGTGATTCATCCAAGCCAGGCCCTGGCTGTTTCCACTCCGAACGGGCGCCGCTCTCCCCATAAGGTCGCGGAGCAGGAGCTGCGATTGCGCCGTGCAAGCGCCCGATTCAGGTCCAAGCTACCATCTCGTCTTCGGCAAGGAGGGCGGCATAACGTAATGCCTCGTCGATATCCTCGGGCTCGAGGTAGGGATAGCTTTGCAGTATTTTCTCGCGTGCTTCACCGGCAGCAAGCAGCCCAAGCAGGCGGGCTACCGGGAATCTCAGGCCGCGGATGCACGGCTTACCGGTGCAGACTGCCGGGTCTATCGTAATTCGAGAGAACGCCATGTCTGTAGCATAGCCAAAGGGCACGAAAGTTGCCAGCGTGCACGCTTGCCGCGCTTCCGAAGCACGGTTGGGCATCGTGAACAAACAATGCTAGTAGATTGTGGTCTTTTGTTCTGCGCAGAACTCGCATGAGCTACTCCAATCCCCTTTTGCACAGGCCTTCACGGGGACTGCCCAAACGCGTGGTGATCATCGGGGCAGGCACCATTGGACCGGACATCGGGTATTACCTCAAGACAGCCCTTCCCGACTTAAGCCTGTACCTCGTCGATGTGGCGCAGGCCCCACTCGATCGCGCCGTAGAGCGGTTCAAGGACTACGCACAAAAAGGCGTGGAGCGCGGCAAGCTCAGCACCGAGCAAGCCGACCAGGTCATGCAAAATGTGCACGTGACGCTCGACTACGCCGTCGCACGAGATGCCGATTGGGTTATCGAGGCGGCGACTGAAGCGATTGCCCTCAAGCGCCAGATCTTCGCGCGTATCGAGGAGATCGTTACTCCGGAGGCGATGATCACCTCCAACACAAGCTCGCTCCCGGCCGAGCGCATCTTCGCCGGCCTGCGTCACAAAGAGCGGGCGACGGTGACTCATTTCTTTGCGCCGGCGTGGCGCAATCCCATTGTCGAGGTGATCCGCTGGGCCGGCGCCGATGCGCGATTGCTGGACGATCTCAACTGGACCTTCTGCATGACGGGCAAGGTGCCGCTGGTCACCGCCGATGTCCCCTGCTTCATGCTCGATCGCATCTTCGACAACTGGTGCAACGATGCAGCCCTCCTGCTCGATCGCGCGAGCGCGGCGGAGATCGACACGGTTGCCACGGAGCTCGTGCACGCCGGACCGTTCTTCGTGCTCAACCTCGCCAACGGCAATCCCATCATTATCGAGACCAATACGCTGCAAGCCGAGGCCGAGGGCGAGCACTACCGCCCCGCCAACATTTTCCATTCCATCCAGACATGGCGCACGCTCGCAGCGGGCAAGCAAGTCGAGGTCCGCCCCGAGGTCAGGGCGCTCATTCGTGACCGGATGCTGGGCATCCTGATCTCGCAAACGGCTGATGTCCTCGACCGCAAGATCGGCAATGCTGCCGATCTGGAGCTCGGCTGTCGGCTTGCGCTCGGATTCAAACGCGGCCCGCTCGAGATCATGAAGGAGCTTGGGGATGTCGAGGTCGGCCGTATCGTCGAGCGCAGCCGGCATGAACGCCCGGGATTGCCGCAGCCGTGCCGGGCGCTTGCCGATTATCAGAATTTCTTCCGGTTCGTGCAGAGCGATGACGTGGGCGACGTCAAGGTCGTCACTCTCCGCCGTCCGGAGGCGCTCAACGCGCTCAGCGATGAAGTGACGGATGAAATCCTGGCACTGATCCGCGGATGGGAAGGCACCGATGCCGTGCGCGGCTTTGTGCTCACGGGCTATGGCCCGCGCGCCTTTTGCGCAGGCGCCGACATCGGCCGCTTCCCGGCTGTGCTGGGGAATGCTACGGCCGCAGCCCAATACGCGCGCGACTGCGCGCGACTGCTCACGCACATCGATGCCATGCGCAAGCCGGTAGTTGCCGCGCTCAACGGCATGGCGTTGGGCGGCGGGCTCGAGCTCGCGCTGCGCTGCCACGGCATCGTCGCGCTCTCCAGCGCTGTCCTGCAATTTCCGGAGATCACGCTGGGCATCGTGCCCGCGCTTGGCGGAATGGTGGTGCCCTATCGCAGGTGGCCGAATGCAGCTGCTCACTTCCACGACATGATCCGCCGGGCCGAGCGCATGCCCGTTAAAACCGCGCACACACTGGGCATCGTCGAGGCGCTCGCGCATGACCACGCGAGTCTGATCGAGGCGGCGGTCGCCCGCGTGCATGCGCTCTCCGGGCGCTTGCCGCCCCAGCGATTTAGCGACGACGTAATTGACGTGACGCCACCGGCCCGCATGGAGCCCATCGGAGCGAACGGCCGGCGCCTGAGCGGTGAGGTCATCCGCATCATCGAAACCGCGATCACCGAGGCGGCAGCCACAGCGAGCTTCGAAGCCGCGCTCGAAGTCGGCTACCGCGCATTCGGGCTAAGCGCCTGCACCGCGGCGGCACGCGAAGGCGTGCAGGCCTTCCAGCAGCGCCGGACCCCGGATTTCACAAAAACGGGGTAGCTGTGGGATTACTGCTGGTAATCGCCTCGCCGGTACCGGGATCAGACCGTTTGTGCGCTCCTACGATTTGCCAAGCATCTCCTCCACGATCCGTGGATTACGTGCAAGCATCGCAAGCAACACGCGTGCTGGCCCTTCGGGCGACCGCCGTCCTTGCTCCCAATTCCGCAAGGTTCCCGTTGAAACCCCGATTTGGCGTGAGAAGGCCGCTTGTGACAGGCCGGTTCTGCGCCGTACTGCCGATACATCCACCGCGTGAGGAATGTGCAGCTTGAGCCCGGGCACCTTTTCGCCGCGAGCATGAGATGCGGCTTCGCGCAGTCCCTGGGTAATCCGCTCAGCCGCTTTTGTCATGTGCTCCTCCGTTCCCAAAACCGACCGATATCGTTCGTCGATTTCTTAATGGGATCCGGCCAAACCACGATGGGGCGCAAGGCCGAGATAAGTTTCGACCACGCGCGGGCTCGCGGCGAGATCGGACGCGCGTCCTTCCAGCACGAACTCGCCCATTTCGAGCACGTACCCATAATCCGCGATCTGCAGGGCGGCGCGGGCATTCTGCTCCACCAACAGGATGGAGACCCCGGTCGACTTGAGATCAGCTATGACGTGAAAGATCTGTCGCACGATGGTGGGCGCGAGGCCGAGGCTCGGCTCATCAAGCATGAGGAGCAACGGCTTCGCCATCAGCGCCCGGCCGAGCGCTAGCATCTGTCGCTCTCCGCCGGAAAGCGTCGCCGCGAGCTGCTTGCGACGCTCCTTGAGGTGAGGAAATCGCTGGTAGATCGCTTCCATGTCCTGGAGCGCGTGCGCGCCTGAACGCATGCGAGGAAACGCGCCGAGCACAAGATTGTCCTCGACAGACAAGTCGCCGAACAGCTCGCGCTTCTCCGGAACCAGACAAAGTCGCGGGACGCGCTCTTCCGTGGGAAGCTCCGAGAGCTCCTGGGAGCCATAGCGGATCGAGCCCTGCGAGGGCAGAAGCCCCATCAGTGCCGAGAGCAAGGTGGTCTTGCCTGCCCCGTTAGGCCCGATGACAGTGACGATTGCTCCCTTCTCCACGTTCAGGTCGAGCCGGTGCAGGACCTCCGCCTTTCCGTAACCCGCCGAGAGCCCGCGCACTTCAAGCCCACTCATGCGACGCTCCCGAGATAGGCTTCGATGACCGCTTGCTTGGCCTGAATCTCCTGGGGCGAGCCCTCCGCGAGCTTCTCGCCGAAATTCATCACGATGAGCCGGTCGACCAGGCCCATGACGAACTCCATGTCGTGCTCGACCAGGAGGATGCTCAACCCCGAACCGCGCAGGGTCTGGACGAGCTCGCCAAGCGCCTTCTTTTCGAGATGGCGCAACCCGGCCGCCGGCTCGTCGAGCAGCAGCAGCACCGGGTCGGCGCAGAGTGCACGCGCCACTTCCAGCATGCGTTGCGAACCCAGCGGCAGCGTGCCCGCGGCGTCGAACGTGCGTCTGCGCAGGCCGACCTGATCCAGCCGCTGCGCCGCCTCGTAGCGCAGGCGTCGCTCCTCCGCGCGGTCGAGCCGCAGGCTGGACGCGAGCACTCCCTTTCGCCCGCGCAGATGCGCCCCGACTGCGGCGTTCTCCAGTGCGCTCACGGCGGGAAGGATGTTGACGTGCTGAAAAGTCCGGGCAACGCCGCGGCGCGCGATCTCGCGGCCAGTGAGATGCTCGATGCGCTCGCCGCGAAACACGATCTGCCCGTCCCCCGCAGGCAAGACTCCGGTCATCAGATTGAACACCGTGCTCTTCCCGGCGCCGTTTGGGCCGATCAACCCGAGAATCTCGCCAGCGCGCATTTCGAATGACAGCTCCTTTACCGCCGCCAACGCGCCGAACCACTTGCTTACGCCGCGAAGCTCGAGCAGCGGCTCCCCGTAGCGTGGCTGGCCGCGTGTCGGGAGCGGCTCTGCCGTTACCGGCAACATGCGCTTCGTGTCGTGGGGGATCAGACGGGCGACATAGGATGCAAGCCCATCGCGGGTCCGGTGCAGCATGACCACGACGATGAGCCCGAACACCACGATCTCGAAGTTGCCGCTCTGCTCCATCACCTTCGGGAGGAGATCCCTGATCCATTCCCGCAGAAACGTGAGCAGCGCCGCCCCTGTGACCGCGCCCCACACCTGGGTCGATCCACCGATCACCGCCATGAAGAGATAGTCGATGCTCGCGTTCACTCCGAACGGCTGCGGGCTGATGAAGCGCAGGAAATGCGCATAGAGCCAGCCCGACAGCGAGGCCAGGACCGCTGCATAGACGAACACCACGATCTTGAGGCGCGCAGTGTCGACGCCGAAGCTTTCCGCCATGACGGTGCGGGCTTTGAGCGCGCGGATCGCCCGCCCTGAGCGCGAGTCCAGAAGGTTGCGCGCGGCGAGCAACGCGAGCAGCGTCACTGCCCAGATCAGATAGTAGAACGTGCGGCCGTCCCCGAAACGCACGCCCAAGACCGTCAAGGGCGGGATCTCCGCAATGCCGGAATATTTTCCGAGCCATTCCAAATTCCCAAGGAGAAAGTAAATGGCTATCCCCCAGGCGATGGTGCCGAGCGGCAGGTAGTGACCGGAGAGCCGCAGGGTGATGAAGCCGAGAAACAGCGCGATAACGGCGGTCAGCGCGATTGCTGCCGGCAGGCTGAGCCAAGGCGACATATCGTAGCGGGTGGTGAGCACGGCCGTGGTATACGCGCCGATGCCGACGAAGGCGGCCTGCCCGAACGACATCTGTCCGGCCACGCCCGTAAGCAGAACGAGCCCGAGCGCAACGATGCTGGCGAGCCCGGTATAGTTGAGGAGCGTCACGTAGAATTCCGGCAGGACGAGGGGAGCGATCATCAGGAGGAGCACGGCCGCAAGCGTCAGGTTGCGCCGGCTCATGGCTCCTCTTCCTCCTCGATCCGCCGTGTCGTGAGTGAACGCCAGAGCAGCACGGGGATGATCAAAGTGAAGACGATGGACTCCTTGAATGCGCTCGCCCAAAAAGACGAGAAGGATTCGAGGAATCCCACCAGCAACGAGCCGATCACAGCAGCGGGATAGCTCGTCATGCCACCAATGATGGCGCCGACGAAGCCCTTCAGGCTGATGAGAAAGCCGGTGTCGTAATAAATGGTCGTGATCGGCGAGACGAGGATCCCGGAGACTGCCCCGATCAGCGCGGCCAGCGCGAAGCTGAGCCGGCCGGAGAACTCGGCCGAGATTCCGACCAGGCGCGCTCCGATACGATTGATCGCGGTGGCGCGCAGCGCCTTTCCGTAGACTGTTCGCCCGAACAGAACGGCAAGCACGATCGCGAGGATCACCGCGGTGACCACGACAGCAAGACTTTGGCCGGTAATGATGAGAGACCCGACCTGGAATTGCAGGCCCGGCAAGATGCTGGAGCGCAGGCCTTCGCCTCCGAAGAAGTAAAGCCCGAGCCCGGTCATCATGTAATGCACTGCGACGGCAATTATCAGCAGCACGAGTATCGAGGCGCTCGCCAACGGCTGGAAGGCGAGCCGGTAGAGCATCGGCCCCATCAGTGTGACGAGGGC
>Ga0209331_1000113_pt1 | contig 27271 bp, 26 predicted proteins | sample JacPinW_OM3H0_M3_FD_187971 | JGI IMG/M metagenome (GOLD analysis project Ga0209331, IMG submission 187971) | Forest soil microbial communities from Algoma, Ontario, Canada - Jack Pine, Ontario site 1_JW_OM3H0_M3 (SPAdes) (version 2) | ecosystem: Environmental > Terrestrial > Soil > Boreal...
CCGTGGTCTCGGCGGTCTGGCTCCACATTCCGCGCCGGATAGCGGCACCGCACGCGGTTGCTGCCACGTGAGCAAATGGATGCCCGGCGAGCCCGCCGCCTTGGCTCGGGTTCGTTTGGCGAAGTGGATTGCTTCCCGCACCACGCCCCGAGATTTGATGGCAGGGCCGGACCAGCTAAGCAGCCCGAGAAGATTTTCCTTCACCGTTCCACCGCGAAGATGCGCCACTCGCCGGGAATGCCCTTAAGCGTTTGGCTGCCGCGATCGGCAAAGCGCAAGCCGGAGCCGGCCACCAGGTCCTTGACCGTACCCGATACGAGGACCTCGCCAGGACCGGCGAGCGCAGCAACGCGCGCGCCGATATGAACGGCAATGCCTCTGACATCGCGGCCATTCGTCTCGCACTCACCCGTGTGCAGTCCGGCCCGGACCTCAATGCCAAGCGGCCGGATTTCATCGGCGATCGCGCTGGCACATCGTACCCCGCGCGCGGGACCGTCAAAGGTCGCGAGGAAACCGTCGCCGGCCGTGTCGATCTCGCGGCCGCGAAAACGCGCCAGGTTACGGCGGATGGTGGCGTGATGATTCTCCAGGAGATCGCGCCAGCGCCGGTCGCCAAGCGCGGCAGCTTTCTCCGTCGAGCCGACAATATCGGTAAAGAGAACGGTGGCGAGCACCCGATCAACTGGAACGGGTCCGCGCGCACCGGTCAGGAACTCCTCAATGGCATCGGCGATCTCGCCGGCGCTTTCGCCGACAAAAGGAATATGATCGGTCCCCGGAAGCTCGATGTAGCGGGCGCCGGGAATGTGCCCGGCAAGATAGCGTCCGCCCTCCACATTGATCGTGGTGTCGTCCGTTCGATGGATCACCAGCGTGGGCACGCGGATCGTGGGCACAATAGCGCTGATATCGATCTGACTGTTCATGCGCATGAGTGCGCAAGCGGCGGCCGGGCTTGCGCCATGGCGCTCCCCCTTGCCCCACCAGCTTTGAAATAGCGCGTCATTTGCGCGTGAGGGTGCGAACTTGCGCAAGCTGCCGCCGGTCCCCCACGCGTGCTCGACATAATTGAAGAACTCGCGCAGCGCCTCGTCGGTCGGGAACCAGGACGAAAAGCGCGCAAAGCTGCCATAGAGTACGAGCGCACGGCATCGCTCGGGATACGTCGCCGCAAACAGCGCCGTCAGCGGACCGCCTTCTGAAATACCGAGCAGTGCGGCCTGCTCCATGCCCGCAGCGTCCATGACGGCCCGCAGGTCGTCCATGCGCTGATCGACACCCGGAAGCTCGGCGATGCGGTCCGACATGCCGGTACCGCGCTTGTCGAACATCACCACGCGGGCATAGCTTGCGAGCCGAAGCAGCCAACGCGCGACGTCGGGCTCGTCCCACCAGTGCTCCACGTTGGAGATGAATGGCGGGACAAGAACCACATTCACCGCGCCGCCGCCAAACACCTGATAGGCAATATGAACCTCGCCGCTCTTGGCATATTGGGTAATGGGCTGCATTTCCGCATCCAGTGTGCGCCGCGGCTCCGGCTGCGATCCACGCTCCGGTCGACGCTAGCAAGGGCTGTTCGGAACACCAAGGCTTGCCCCGCGGCGGCACGGAGCTGTCCAACAAGCTTCGATGACGTTGATTGACATGAGTGGTCAACCCCAGCGCTCTTGTCGTTACCGTCATGCCACGGCCCCAATTGTGGGGTGCAAGCGATGAAATCGTCATGAAGGGGCAGGCCATGTCGCTCATTCGAAACGGATATGCAGTGTCAATTTGCCGGAGCTTCCTGCTTGCGCTCTTTCCGGCGCTTTTCAGTCTTGCGCTGTGCGATCACGGCGCGCTTCGTGCCCAGGACATCAAGCAGATCAAGCTCACCGAGAAGCACATTCAGGGATTCATCGCCGCCGACGACGAGATGGCAAGGATCTATGGGGCCAACGTCGACAACTCGGATCCAAAGGTGCAGGCGCAGGGCGAGGCTGTGGCCAGGAAGAACGGCTTTGCAAGCCTCGCCGAATATGACGACGTGTCGATGAACATCGCAATACTCATGTCCCACATCGACCCGAAGACCAGAAAGTTCACCGAGCCAGCCGAACGGGTCAAGGAGGAGATCGCGGCGCTCAAGGCGGACAAATCAGTCTCGGAGGAAGGAAAGAAAGAAGCCCTGGCGGAGCTCGAAATGGCGCTCAAGGGCGCCAAGCCTATTGCGTTCAAGGAGAATATCACATTGGTGACAAGGTATTTCGATAAGCTTCTGCCACTCATGCAGGTGCTCGGACCTTCGGATTAGCGGGTTGCGGGGCCCGTGGCAGGCCAGTTCATCAATCTGCCAATTGTGCCTGGTCGTGCTCAGCGCGCCCTGAGACCTCGTCGGTCTCGAGCGCAATCTTCTGGGCGAGCATGACATCGGCTTGCGGCAGGGAATCAGCATCCTGCGGTGCAAAGCACGATGGCTTACCGTTGTGGCCTCCTGGAAAACTGTTTGAACCAAGCACCGCCATAGCAACGCGGCGTGGCGATTGTTTGGGGCGCAAGCACAATTCGAGAAGTATTGCACCGCGAAAACCGCGACTGAACCCTCGAGACAGATTAAATCTTCTTAATCCTGTGCGATCGCGGCTATGTTGTCCAAATCCGTGCTTACATTGTCCGCGCCCAGGCTTGCAGCAGGACATGTCCATGAGCGGCGCGTCTGCACCGGATGGTGACCGAACCAAAGTTGCGCAAGGAAGAGTTCGGCCGGCCGGCCGTGGAGCAGGAAGCAGCGCGTCACTCCTTCTCGGCGGAGGGCTTTCGATCGTCGCTTCCACATACGGCCGGCGAAAGGGGCGTCTTTTGTGCGAGCAAGCGCGCGCCGAGGCTTGCGGACTTCCTCTCCAACGCGTGCGTCCTCCCAAGCCGTTGGGCCTGACGATGCTGTGGGCTGATCGCATTCCCCGTCCGGCGCGCGCGGCACAAGGATTTCATCACGTGAAGGATTTCGCTCGCAGCGTGAAAGAGCTGCGTGCCCGGCGCGCGGAGTTACAGCGCCAGCATCCGGACCCGGTACGCCGCGCAATTCTCGACACACTCGAGCGCATCCTCTCGGATCGCGAGGACTTGAGGGAGGCCGCACGGCGGCAAGCTCGCGCCCGCGGACGCCCGGGCTTCAATGTGTGGTGGGGAAGCGGCAAGCCACGCGTGTACAACAGTGTGCGGCTGATGAGCGGGCGATACTGCGGCACGCGGGACGTTGCGGTGCCGGCCGATTGGCTGCTCAAGCACATCGATGGTGACGGGAACGTCGCAAGCCGTGTCCTGCAAGCCGACCCGCGCACACGCATCCTCGCGACACCCCATTGGATCGACCGCGTCGCCGTTGGCGCGCTTGCTTGCCCACGCTTCTGGCTCACCGTGGACGAGCATCTTGCCGTTGAGATACGCGCGTGCGCGATCCGTCAAATCCAGCTGCAGCGCTGCGAGCGCCAACCGAAACCGGATTGGCGCGCGGGGGACATGCACGTGGGTGGAAGCAGCGGGCAAGGCTACACGCTCACGATTGGGGGAGTGCGGGCACACCACTGGCGTTATTGGCCGAGCCGCGCCGAAATCGCCCGGGCCGCGGTGCAAGCACGGCGCAAGCTGAAACTAGAGCACGCGCTTGCACTCTCGCCGGATGCGCCCGACACGCTTGGCTGGCGTGGATGGGTTTGGGATGGGCTGGTTCTCCTCTCGCCCTTCCGGCGCACGCCTTGGCACGAGGCTTCGCTGCAGGCGCAAGCGTGGTCGGACAGTGCAGCCGTTCGCGGTGAAGCCGGCATCCATGCGCGGCGCGTGCCGTATGACTGGCGCCAGGTCGATCCGTCGTTAGTTCCTGAAATCGAAATCGGCGCGTGCAACGTGCATGGGATCGTCGAGCGCTATGGCCGCTACGTGCTCGGCACCGAGGGTTGGCGCGCCGAGTGGGTCGTCATTCGCGAGCTGATGGCACCCGACATCGCGACGGCGCTCAAGCTGATGCGCCAATATCCGGAGGTTCGCGTCCACATCAACAAACGGGAGCTCAGCCATGAAGATCGGTGACATCGTGCGCGTCGGCGAGCGGGAAATCCCGATGCCGAATCTTACGCCGAAGGAGCCGCCGGAGCCTGCGCCCTCCTCACCTCCTCCGGCGCGCGAGCCTCAACCACGTGAGCCGCAGCGGGTGCGGTGAGCGAAGCCACCGCCGCGCGAAGGTACTGACCTTACGCACGTCTCAGCGGACGCCATTCCTTGAGTCATGGACAAGCTGATCGCATTGCAAGCGCTTTTCTGTGGATCGTTCGCGGCTTTGTGTGAATTGTGGCCGCCGAGCTACAGTCCTCGTCATTTGCGGTGCAGTACTGATTCCGTGAGCCCGCTCGGTCGCGTGTGAAACCATCTATCCGGTTCACACCGTCCGCCTGCAGGCCGAATTTACACTCTGTTAACCATGCGAAATTAACGTTCCGAGTCCCACAGCCGCGTGTCACCATGATCGTCCCAAGAGGCCTCATTGCCGGGTTGATCGTACTGAGCACGTTCCTGTTCGCTCCCGGCGCGCACTCCCAGTCCGCTCTCGTTGTCGCTCTGGGCGACAGCAACACCGCGGGCTACGGCGTAGGCCGTGAGAACGCGTTCCCAGCCCGCTTGCAAGCGATGCTGCGAAGCAACGGGTACGACGTTCGGGTAGCAAACGCCGGAATCAGCGGCGACACGCTCCGTAACATGCTTGCCCGTCTGGACAGCTACGTCCCCCCGGGGACGCGGCTCGTGATCGTGCAGGGCGGCTACAACGACGTGATGATAGGGAGTAGTTCCGCCGCAATGGCGGCCAGCATCGAAGGCATACTGTCTCGCCTCGCCGCCCGGCGGATCAACACTGTCCTGTGCGGCTTCTTCCATCGCGGGTGGGATGCCGCAGGCCGCGCAATGGCCAGGAAATATGGCGCCACTTTCGTGGACGGCAGCGCGTGCTACGACCCTCGATATCGCGGCTGGGATGGCTTGCACATGACCGCTGTCGGGCATCAGGTCGTAGCGGCACGCCTGCTTCCCCGCGTCGAAGGAATGCTTGTGCAAACGACTGCCGCCGCACGGTAGAGCGTCTCAACAATTGCTGGATACGATTCGTCTGCGTGGCCCGGATGAGCGAGCAATCGCCGGGCATCGCCGCAGCGGAGCCTGTCAGTGCAAACGGAGACTATAAATGAGCGCCGATACCCGCCTGAAATTGGGGGTGGCCCTTCTGATCCTGGGTCTGATCATGCCGGCAGGCACGATTGCGGTGGCGGCGACGAATTGGCCAGACAGCGTGAAGACCATCGTCGGCAGCATTCTCGTGCTCGGTTTCGAGATCATGCTGATTCCGGCTGTCGCGCTGATGGGCAAGGAAAATTATGAGCGCATCCGGGACAAGGCGATGGGGCTGCTCAAGACACTCAAGCCGGCCGGTAACGTTAGCAGCACGCGCTACAAGGTCGGTCTCTATATGCTGGTGTGTCCCACGCTCTACGCCTGAATCGCGAGCTACGCTCCGTCTTGGCTGCCGCAGGACTACGTCCTGCGCGTTTGGGTCAATATCGGGCTCGACCTCATTACGCTCGCGAGCCTGTTTGTGCTGGGCGGAGATTTCTGGGACAAAGTACGGGCGCTGTTTCTTCATAACGCGCGCGTCGTCGTGCCGTCCTGAGCAAGAAAGCCGGCGATGCCCGAGAACAGCTCTGCTGCAAAACGTGAAACTGGGTAGATGGCGAATGGCGCGATGGCGCGATCGGAGCATCTGCGCAGCAGGGAGCAAATCGGGTCTCAGTCACTGCTCGACTGCTGATCGATTTCCACTTCAACCGGCCAAAGCGCAAAAATCTCGGTCGCCGTTCCGAGCACGACCAAGACTGCACCGATGATCGCATAAAGCCGAATTTTCTCCGGCGTCGCGAAATGAGAGGCAAGGACGGGCAAGTAAAGGCCGACCAGTATGCCTGCTGCCGTGAGCACCATTCCGAGGATGAGCACCAGTTCCATGGCCGTATACGAACTACCAGAAAGAATGCGAAGTGGACAGCACGTCCCTCTTTGCCGCAGGAAGCGCTTGAAGCACAACGGCAAATGCAGCACGCGATTGAGAGGGAGCAAACGCCATGCGCCTGTTGAGGTTGGTGTGGACGCTGGGAGCAGTCTGTGCGGGCTTGCTGGCGCAACCAGCACAAGCGCAGAACGCGCCGCCTCCTCCGCCTGCCCCCGGTCAATTTTCCTTTCGGGTATGCAACAACAGTGGGCTGACGCTCTATTTCGTGTTCATCTACCTCAACAGTGTGACCGACGCCCGATTTCGAACCACTGGTTGGTACCCGGTCAACGCCGGCGAGTGTCCCCACCCGTCCGGCAATTTTCTCCAGGGAAAGTTCTATTATTTTGCGTTCGGAATTAAGTCGGACAACACGACATATCTCGTAGGAGGAACGGTTCTTCAGCAATGTGTAGATCTGTCGCAGACAATCGATCGATACGACATCGGCACAGCCTCATGTGGCCCATTCCCGCGAATTTATAGTGTCGGGAATTACATGGCCGGGTTCGCGGAGGTGATTGTTCCGTTGACGGTAGACTCGATCACCGTTTCGGTAAAGCCGCCCCCATAAACGGCTGGACTTGAAACCGCTCGCTTCCAATTGCGTCTGCAAAATGCCACGCTAAAAATAAGCAGGTCACCTTATCACGGGCAATTCGACAGGCGGGAACGTGAGCATGCGGGCACACAACTGGATCTGGGGCTTGGGACTGTTTCTGGCGGGCCTCTACACGAACCCGGCAACGGCGCAGACTTTGCCGCCGGGTAATTCGTCCGCAGCTCCTCATGGCCAATTCAGCTTTGTCGTGTGCAACAAAACTGGGATGAACTTCTATTTCGCCTTCGTCTCTCGTGTGGCGCCCACCGATCTGCACTTTCGCGCTACCGGCTGGTGGCCATCGACGCCCGGCAACTGCCAATCGCCCGGCAATTTTGCGCAGGGCAGGTTCTATTATTTTGCCTATAATTTCGTTGGCAATACCCGCAACGTGCTCGAAGGAACTGCGGTCATGCAATGCTTGCCGTTCTACGACAGTTTCGACCAGGTCATCGTCGGCGATACTCAATGTGACCCGTTTCCCGCAACTTCGCCGTTCCCTGCCGGAAAATATCTCCAGGGATTTGTGGAGTTGATCGTCCCCGAGACAACGACCCGGTATAACTGCGCGATTACTTCCACGCAGTTGAGTGAATGCCTCCAGCAATGACCCTGTAAAGGGATGCAAGCAAACGATTGCGACTGAAACTGTTGTCCTGCTGCGTGGCGGTGAAGCCGGTTGGCGGATTTCCGCAATAGGCTGCAGCCTCCGATATCCCGGGCGCCTGTCCCGGGTCAGTCAGCACGGATACCCTGCGCCGTGGATCGAATACCTGAACGGTCGCCATCATCCCGCTATCCTCGTGCTCGAGGATATGACAGTGAAAGACGAAGGTCCCAACTTGGTGAGAGTCGGTGAATGGAATCGTCACGAACACCCTTCCGGGATTGTTCGCATCTTTGGCCGGAGGCACCGGGATCGTATCGTGCCAGACATCAGCGCCGGCGCTGACATGGACCAATTCCGGCAAATCTTGCCCGGCGAGCACTTTGCCGGGATCCGCGAACACCATCGCGTCCGTCAAGTTCGGCGGCGCGCCGGGATCGCCCACGCGCGCCAGCCGGAACTTGGTCTGATGGATGTGAAAGTTGTGCAGCTCGTTGGTGGTATTCACCAGCTCCCAGACTTCCATTGTCCCCAGCTGGGCACAGATATGCCTGATCGTGCCGCCGGCATGAGCAGGACGTGCTTGACCGTAACCCCTGGTTTCAGGCTTTGCGGACTGCTGGAAGACGGCGAACTGCCGGAAGAGGGAGTGCCCGCCACCACGCCGTCCATGGTCAGGATCTGGAGGTCCCGCTCGTTGTCGGCGCCGTCCACCAGCTCCAAGGTATACGTCACCGTCGGGCTGAGGTTTGCAATGCGCCAGAGCTCAGTCTCCCCGGGTTGGATGGTGACATCGGGATAATTCTGGCCATTGATCGTGAAAAGCCATACCGTATCATTGGCACGGTCCACGATTTTTTGGTTCTCGTCATAAACCGTCGTGTGACCGCAAAATCCGTGGCCCGATAGCAATTGCACGCCGGGATTCGAATCCTTGCGGCAAGCCTGCGTATCGTAGACCTTACCGCTGAGCCATTTCGCGGTTTGGCCGGCCGCCGCCGCCGTATCGGGCGTCCTGCCGTGTGGGACCGCGAGCTGGATATCGCGCAGAATCATGTATCGCGTCTGCTGCTGCGTTCCGGCACGGGCCAATGCGGTGGGATCGTCGGTGACGTCGGCTCCGGGCATGATCGAAATCAGCCCTGCCTGCCCGGCCTGGACCTCATCGCGCGCCGAGCCGTGGATGTGGGAATGGAACCAATAGACCCCGGAGGGATAGTATGGCTGGCCAAGCCCGACCTCGCCCTCCAGCTTCGTTGGAATATCGAATCGATAGTTGGTCACGAAGCCCTTCCCGGTCTGGCTGAAGACGTAGTCTCCCACGGGGCTACAGCCGCTCGGGGGAGTTGGGCTCACCACCACGCCGTGCATGTGCAAATTCACGATGGCGTGGCCGTCATTCGGAACGCTTGCATCGAGCTGGTTATGCAGATCGACCCGTAGCGTATCGCCGGGCTGAGTCTCAATCACGAAGGGCGCATAGTGATCCCCGTTGGGATCCTGCTCGGTGGCATAGCCGGGCAACGTCACCCGGTAGGGTCCGACGTCAGGCCGCATCGTATTGCGCACCATCAGGCTTGCCGCACGCACGGTCTTTCCCACCGGCACAGGCGGACAGCCGGGAGGCACCTGCAGCAGCGGTGAAACACTGCCTGCGTTCGGCTGTACCGGCTGGCGCAGTTCGGCCGCCGGGACAGCAGAAGACGATGCCAGCAGCATGGTCCCAAACCACAGATGAAGCTTGATATTCTCCTCCCTCATTGCTTGCACTTGCTGGGCCAAGCCGCAGGCAAATGAAGACTATAAATCTTCCGTTTTGTTTGGAAGAGGGTGCTCAACCGCTACGACCCTCAGTCTGTCGCGCCAACGGGCGAACAGCGGCAGGAACAAGAAAACCACAGCCGCGGCCAAGGCCCAAAAGACGATGACGGTTGCGATCTCCGCGATCGCGCCTGCCTGCTCGGTGCGCAAATGCATAATGACGCGCGCGAGCAGCCAGTTGAACGGGATCACCAGCAACGGACCCAAGAGTACCGTGTCGGCGACCGAAAGCAGGTCCGCCTTGGCTTGCGTGACCGAGAGCATCGCGAGCGCGAAGATCCCGGGCAGCGGCAGCGCGCTCGCCCAGCCGACCCAGCGCGCATCCTTTCCGAGATAGGCAATCATGGACAGAGCAACGAAAAGCAGAACGAAAGCTGCGACACGCAGCAGGCCCTGCCGGTTGAACCACATTGCGGCGAACGTCGGAGAGGGGCGCGAGGGTGATGCGCCCCACCAGTGCCAGAGGTACAGCACGGCGAAGGCGAGTTGGAGAAAAAACAGCCAGTGAGCGGACGACAGGTCATCGCGAAACCAGGCGAGTGCCGTCGCGCCCACGGACCACAGCGCAACCCAGCAGAGCGAGCGGGCGATGATTTTCGCTTCCGCATCCCAGCTTGCCGGCAGCGGCGGCAGCCACTCGTATCGATAGATCGCGAGCAGGAAAAGAATGCAATTCCACACCACGATGAGATAGACGGTTCCGGCAATCCCGATCGGGTCCGCGCCGGTCAGCATCGCAATGCCGTTGAGCAGCGGAAAAGTAAGCAGCACTCCACCGATGCGTTTGTCACGCGCGCCCAACCATCCAATAAGGACGAAGGCGAAAGTGCCGAGCAGTAGCTTTGCGATGGCGATCAAGACTTCAAGCATGTCGTAGGAACTGTAGCCCGGATTGAGTGCAGCCACCTTCGCCAAGGCTTCGGCGGCCTCACTCACATTAGCCCGTCGGAGCTTTAGCGAAGACGGGCGAAATCCGGGGTTCGCCCCCCGCTACGAATTGTTGCGGGCAGCGAGAGTCAGAAACTCGTCGACGTAGGCGGCAAGCGAGCGCGCGGTCTCGATGCGAAACACGTGAGCTTCGCTGCGCCAGAGCACCATCTCTGCCTTTCCGAGCAGCGTGCGGCTGCAGCAACCGGCGGGAAAGCTGGCCACTCGCAGATCGAGCGGACAGCCCGCACTGATGACGTCGGCGGCCGCGCTTCCGCGCAGCACCAACGCAACATCACGATGCCCTATGCTCACCAGCGAATGTGGCAGGGATTGCAGCGCCGCATTCAATCTCTGTTGCAGCTTGCTTTCCTGTTCGGGCGGGCCGAGCAGCAGCCACTCATCGGGCCCAAGACATAGAGCAGCAAGCCCATCGCGCTCGATGACGCGGCCCACTTTCCGCGCAAGCTCGAGCGCCAACGCGGCTCCTGCCGCGTGCGCAATCGCCTCCCTGCCCCGCAGCACAAAACGGGCCACCGGACCTGTCCGTTCAACAGTCAGACCCAGAAAGGTGGCCACCGGCGACGCTGGCGCGCGCGCGAAATGCCGTGAGACTGCGTTGGTTATCGCTTCAGGCACGCAGGCGCTCTCCCGCAGGATCGAAGAAAACGGGAGCAACGAGGTCGACTGCCGCGCCGCCCTCAGGCATCGCAACGAAAAGCCGGTTGCCGATCTGTCTTCGGCCGTCTGTTACGAGACCGAGCGCGATCGGCCGCCTCAGCGCTTCGCTCCGATAGGAGGATGTCACGTAACCCAGCGCAGGCGTGCCCGCGGGCGGATTGGGACCTTCGGTGATCTGCGCGCCCTCCTCGAGTTGCGTCGTGGCGTCGGCCGTGAGCAAACCGACCAGCTGGCGGCGGCCCGCGCGGGCGAGGTCAGGCAGCGCCAACGATCGCTTGCCGACGAAATCCCGCTTTGCCTTGCCGACTGTCCAATCGAGGCCCAGGTCTGCGACGGTCACCGTGCCGTCCGTGTCCTGGCCTACAATGAGGTAGCCTTTTTCCGCGCGCAGCACGTGCATGGTTTGCGTGCCGTACGCGCAGCCACCAAGCTGCTCGATCGCGGGGATAAGCTCCTCCCAAACTGCGCCGCCGTAATCTGCCGGAACATTGATCTCGAAGCCGAGCTCGCCGGTAAAGCTCACACGAAACAGGCGACACTCCACCCCACAAATGCTTCCCTGCTGCACGCCCATATGGGGCAGAGCGTCGAGCGCGATACCGCTCAGGAACGGCGCAATCACCTCACGCGCGCGTGGGCCCTGCACCGCGATCACCGCCCATTGGTCGGTGACGGAGGTCAACCATACGTCAAGATCAGGCCATTCCGTCTGCAGATAGTCTTCCATAAACGCGAGCACGCGCGCCGCTCCTCCCGTCGTGGTCGTGACGTGAAACCGGTCGGGCGCAAGCCGGCCCACCACGCCGTCATCAAACACAAAACCCGCCTCGTTGAGCATGATGCCGTAGCGGCAGCGGCCGGGCGCGAGCGTGCTCCAGGCATTGACGTACATGCGATCGAGAAATTGGGCGGCGTCGCTCCCGACGATTTCGATCTTTCCCAACGTAGAGGCGTCGAAAATGCCGACGCTTGCTCGTACCGTGCGGCACTCGCGCGCCAGCGCGGCGTGCATGTCCTCGCTCTCCCGTGGAAAATAATGCGCCCGTTTCCAGAGGCCCACATTCTCGAATGCCGCGCCGTGCTCAGCCGCCCACTCGTGCGTCGGCGTCGTGCGCACGGGGTCAAACAGTGTTGCGCGGCTCATCCCCGCGAGCGCGCCGAAGGTGACGGGGGTGTACGGCATGCGAAAGGTGGTAAGGCCGACATCCGCGATGGTCTTGCCCAGCTGTTCCGAGACGATGCTCAGCGCATTGACGTTCGACGTCTTGCCCTGATCCGTCCCCATGCCGGTCGTGGTGTAGCGTTTCACGTGCTCGATCGAGCGGAAACCTTCGCGCGTGGCGAGCGCCAAATCCTGCACAGTCACATCGTTCTGGAAATCGACGAACGCCTTGCCTGCGATTGGAGGCGCAACAACCACGCCGGGATCAGCGGTCTGCGAGGGAATGGATACGTTTCTGATTTCACGAGCACGCCGGAACCCGGCCGCTTCCGCCGCTTGCGCTCCCGCGCAATAGCCGTCTTCCATCACTTGCGACAGCGCGAAGATTCCGCGACAAGCGCCGGCTGACCGCTCGCGCTGGACCGATCGGTCAGGAACATAAGCGCCAAGCGAGGACACAAGTTTCAGCGTGCCGCGCGACTGAGAGAACAGGTGAACCGATGGCGTCCATCCTCCGCTCATCAATACGAGATCGACATCAAGGTGTTCGTTTGCGTCCGAGCGTCCGTCATCCGCCACACGCCCGAGCGTGACGTCACTCACCCGCAGCCGCCCCGCGGTGTCGAGCACGGTGGTACCGGGCTCCGCGCGGATGCCATTGCGCCGCGCCTCGCTCACGACCTCCTCTGCCGGATTGGGTCGCATGTCCGCGATGAGAACAATCTCAACGCCGGCGCGATTGAGCTCATTGGCAGCGGCATATGCGCTGTCGTGAGCAGTGATCACAACCGCACGTGTCCCCGGCCGCGCCCCGTAACGCGTGACATAGCTGCGTGCGGCATTGGCCAGCATGATCCCGGGTCGATCATTGTTGGCAAACACGAGCGGACGCTCGATCGCGCCGGTGGCGAGCACGACCTCCTTCGCGCGGACCTGCCAGAGCCGCTCGCGCGGCAAAGCCGGATCGCACGGCGTTGGCAGGTGATCGGTCACCGATTGCGCGAGTGCGAGGAAATTATCGGCGAAATAACCGAAGGCCTGGGTGCGCGGCAGCAGCGTCACGTTCGCATGGGCGCGCAGCGCAGCGAGCGCATCGGCCAGCCATTCCTGTGCGTTCTTGCCCTCGACCAGCGCGTGCTGTTCGCAAAGGAGCGAGCCGCCGAATTCGGCCTGCTCGTCGCAGATCAGCACGCAGCCTCCTGCCTCAGTCGCTGCAAGCGCAGCCGCAAGTCCCGCCGGGCCCGCACCCACGACAAGCACGTCGCAATGGGCGAAGCGATTGGCGTAGCGGTCGGGGTCGCGCGCGATCGGCGCGCGGCCAATTCCGGCGGAGCGGCGAATGACCGGCTCAACCAGCCGCGTCCAGGTGCGCGCGCCGAGCAGGCGCGGCCCCATGAAGGTCTTGTAGTAGAAGCCTGCCGGAAAGAGCGGTGCAAGCCGGTCCGCCGTCGCACCCAGATCAAAGGTAAGCGAAGGCCAGCGGTTCTGGCTGGTGGCACAAAGCCCCTCATAAAGCTCGATCTGGGTCGCACGAAGATTGGGGGTGGAGCGGCCGCCGCCGCGATCGATGTGCACCAGCGCGTTCGGCTCCTCGCTTCCCGCAGAGAGGATCCCGCGTGGCCGGTGATATTTGAAAGATCGCGCGACCAGATGCACGCCATTGGCAATGAGCGCGGAGGCGAGCGTGTCTCCGGCAAAGCCAGTAAGCACGCGACCATCGAAGCTGAAGGACAGCGGCCGCGTGCGGTCGACCCGGCCACCTGATGGCATACGAAAAAGATTGCTCACCGGCGCTCTTCGTCCGGCACGGGGCGCGGATCACCGATTTTGTAGCTGGTCACGAATTTGTCTGTGACGGTGTCGCGCAGCGCATTGAAGAAGCGCCCGCATCCATGGGTGTGCCGCCAGCGTTCGGCGTGCACGCCCTTGCGGTTCGACCGAAGAAAGAGAAATTCCGTCCATTGCCCGTCCGAGAGCGCCGAGGGATCGCTCGGCCGCGCAATGTGGGCCTCCCCGCCGTAGCGAAACTCGATTTCCGGGCGCGCGCCGCAATAGGGGCAATGGATCAGCAGCATGATCAGTGCGCCACCGCGGCGGCTGCCGCCTCATCGATCAATCTGCCGCTCACGAAGCGCTGCAGAGAAAACGGCGCGGCCAAGGGATGCGGTTCATCGCTTGCAATGGTGGCGGCAAAGACCTGGCCGGAGCCCGGCGTCGCCTTGAACCCGCCCGTTCCCCAGCCGCAATTGACATAAAGACCTGGCACCGGGGTCTTGCTGATGATCGGCGATCGATCGGGCGTGACATCCACGATCCCGCCCCAGTTGCGCAACATGCGCAGCCGCCGGAATGCCGGAAACAGCTCGCAGATTGCTTCGAGCGTGTGCACAGGAATATGCAGTGCGCCGGTCTGCGAATAAGACACGTATTGATCGGTCGCCGCCCCGACCACGAGTTCGCCTCGGTCGGATTGTGAGATATAGGCGTGGATCGTGTTTGACATCACAACGCACGGCAGCACCGGCTTGATTGCTTCCGACACCAAAGCCTGGAGCGGAAAGCTTTCGAGCGGCAGGCGCAGCCCGGCCATCGCCATGATCACGGATGTGTGTCCCGCCGCGACGACGCCGATGCGCCTCGCCTCGATCACGCCGCGCGTCGTTTCGAGTGCCATGACCGCGCCGTTTGGCGCGCGACGGATCGCGCGAACCTCGCAATTCTCGATGATGTCGACACCCAGCGCGTCACTTGCCCGCGCATAGCCCCACGCAACGGCGTCATGCCGCGCCACCCCGCCCCTCCTCTGCAACGCGGCGCCAAGAACCGGATGGCGCATGTCGGCTAAAATATTGAGCGGCGGACAAAAGGCCTTGGCCTGTTCGGCCGTAAGCCATTCGTTGTCGATGCCCGCGAGCCGATTGGCGTGGACGTGCCGCTTGAGCACGTGCACGTCATGGAGGTTGTGCGCCAGCATGAGCACACCGCGCGGCGAATACATCACGTTGTAATTAAGCTCGTGCGACAACGCCTCCCACAATTTCAGCGCATGCTCGTAAAGCGCCTCGCTTTCCTCCCACAAATAGTTCGACCGGATGATTGTGGTGTTGCGGCCGGTATTGCCGCCGCCGAGCCAGCCCTTTTCCAGGACCGCGACGTCGCGGATGCCGTGCTCCTTGGCAAGGTAATAGGCGGTCGCGAGGCCGTGGCCGCCCGCGCCAATGATCACGGCATCGTAGCCTCGTTTGGGCTCCGGCGAGCGCCACTGGCGCGACCAGCGCGCGTGACCCGACGCGGCGTTGCGCAACAGCGTCGCGAACGAGAACCTAGCAGCTGCTCCTGTAATATTCACGCACAACGCTCGCGCATACTCTGCCGGAGTTGGGGGTGGGGTCCCTGCGGGTGAGCTCGTGTCGACAACTACGACCCCCGCCCCCACCCCTCCCCCACAAGGGTGGAGGGAGCAGGCTCGTCGTGCTGCACGGCCGTGCCTTTCTCGGCAGCCTTGCCAAGGTAGGCGCGCTGCACTTCGGGATCTTTCGACAGCACTGCGGTGGGGCCGTGCGCGACGATGCGGCCTTGCGCGAGCACATAGCCGTGATGCGCGATCGCAAGGGTCTGATTGACGTTCTGCTCGACAAGAAGCACGGTAATGCCGCGCGCGTTGATGCGGCTGATCACGCTGAAATTCTGCTCGACATAGAGCGGCGAAAGCCCAAGTGACGGCTCGTCCAAAATCAGGAGCTTGGGCTCCATCATCAATCCGCGTCCGATCGAGATCATGGCCTGCTCGCCGCCCGACATGGTTCCTGCCAGCTGGCGTGCCCGTTCCCGCAACGGAGGGAAAATTTCGTAGATGTCGCTCAACCGTTCGCGGATAGCGCGCTCCGAAGGAACTAGATAGGCGCCGGCGCGCAGGTTCTCCTCGACCGTCATGCGTGCGAACACGCGTCGTCCCTCGGGCACGCAACCAATGCCGCGTGCAATGATCTCATGGGTCGAAAGGCGTTCCAAGGGCTGGGCGCCGAACCGGATCGATCCGCGCCGCGGGCGTGTCAGGCCGATGATGGAACGGATCAAGGTGGTCTTGCCGGCGCCATTTGCGCCAAGGATGCACGTGATGCTGCCGCCGCCGACGGTGAGGCTGATGTCGCAAAGCACGTCAGCCTGATCGTAGGCCGTGAAAACGTGCTCAACGACGAGATCGCTCATGCTGGACCAACCGGAGATTTCGTGTACGCGCGCCCCAGATACGCTTCGCGCACCACCGGATCGGTGGCCACTTCGGCAAACCGGCCCTCACAGATCTTGCGCCCGTAATTGAGCACGACACAGCGGTCGGTCACCTGCTCGATGACGCCCATCTCGTGCTCAATGATTACGATGGTCAGGCTGCCGAGCTGCCGGCGCACTGCAATGAGCTCGCGCATGAGCTGACTGGTTTCATCCTGGGTCATCCCCGCCGAGGGCTCGTCCAGCAGCAATAGTTTCGGCTGCCCGATCAGTGCACGGCAAATTTCCACCCGGCGGCGGTCGATCATGCCGAGCGAAATCGCAGGATCGAAAAGCCTCGTCGTGAGCTGGGGGTTGAAGATAGCAAGGAGCTCACCGCATTTCTCCACATAGAGCTTGAGCTCGTCGGCGAACGCACGGCGGCGAAACATGTTGTGGACGACCCCGCTGTTGATCCGCCGATAGGCACCGAGCACGACGTTATCGAAAACGGAGAGGCTCAGGCACAAGCGGGAGCGCTGAAAGGTGCGCGCTAGGCCGCGGCGGCACAGCGCTTGCGGGGAAAGCCGGGTGACTGCCTCGCCGTCGAATTGAATAGAGCCGCCGTCGCTGCGGTAGACACCGCTGACCACATTGAACAAGGTCGTTTTGCCTGACCCGTTTGGACCGATCAGGCCGAGGATCTCGCCGCGGCCAACCTCGAGATCGAGCGCATTGAGCGCCAGCACACCTCCGAAGCGGACGGTCAGACCACGGCAATCGAGAACATTATTGTTCAAGCGACCACCCCTGGTTCAAGGCGCCTGATGCGCCTTGGCACGAGCCCCGCCGGGCTCGCCATCAGAATGACGACGACCACGATAGCGAATAGAAGCAGCCGGTATTCCTGGATGAATTGCAGTTTTTCCGGCAGCAGAACGAGGATCGCGGTCGCCGGCAGCGCGCCCCAGCGGTTGCCGATGCCGCCGAGAATGACGGCCGAGACGAGCATCAGGGAATCGGCAAGCGTGAAATTATTGGGCGCGATGAATCCCATCATCTGGGCATAGGTTGCGCCCGCGAGCCCGGCGAGGAAATTGCCCGCGGTGAACGCGAGGATTTTCCACCAGCCGATATTCACCCCGAACACGGCGGACGCGGTCTCATCTAATCGCACGCTGTCGAGCCAGATACCGAGCCACGAGCGATCAAGACGCGATGCGATGAAGATCGCGAGGGCGAAGATGGCGAGCGCCAGCAGAACATAATTGGCATAAAATGAAATGACGAAATTTGCGACCCGGATATCGTTGCTGAAATCCCAGCCCAGCAATGTGATGCCTGCAAGCTTCAACCCTTGTGGCCCGCCGAGCACGGGCGTGGCATCGACGAAGACGCCAAACATGATGCCAAATGCGAGTGTCGTGAGCGCGGCATAATGACCGCGGGTGCGGAGCACCGGCAGGAGCAACAGTGATCCGACAATCACAGTGATCAGGCCCGCGCCGACGAGGACAAGCGGGTCAGGCAGCCACGGTAGCCAATTAAAGACCGCGGCGGCGTAAGCTCCGGTCCCGACGAAACCGGCTGCGCCGAAATTGGAAAGACCGGCATAGCCCAGTTGAATGGTCAGGCCGATACAGCAGGTCGCATAGAGGAGCACGGTCGCGATCATCAAGAGGCCGAAATTATCCTCATGCAGGAGCGCGACTGCGGCGAGCGCTGCGAGCAGGATGGCGCCCCGCAGCGCATGCGGGTACTGCCCGGCCGAGCGTTCCACACGCGCGAGCACGCCCAGGCGCATCGCAGCCATCCAGACCACGGCGAATACACAAAGCAGGGCAATCACCAGACGCTGGTTATCGATCGCCGCGACTGCGGCCAGCATGCCGGCGAATACGAACGCAGCAATGATCGCCGGCCACGGTGCCGCTCGTTGCGCGCTCGTCACACGCGCTCGCTCCTGCGCTCCGCGAGCAGGCCTGTCGGCCGCCAGGTGATCACCATGATCACCACCAGGAACGCGAAGAAGGTCTTGTACTCGCTCGCCGCCGGCGCAATTGCGACGGCAATGGTTTGCAGCCCTGCAAACAAATAGCCGCCGATGATCGCGCCCCACATGTTGCCCAGGCCGCCGACGATCGCTGCGCTGAATCCGATCACGGCGAGCAGCACCCCCATCGCGTAATTGATTTCGCTGTAATAAAGGCCATACATCACGCCCGCCACCCCGGCAGTGCCGGAGCCAAGCGCGAAGGTGAGGCGCACCACGCGGGTGAAATTCATCCCCATGGTGCGCGCCGTCTCCTCGTCCTCAGCGACCGCGCGGACCGCGAGCCCAAACCGGGTGCGGGTGATTACCCACTGCACAAAAGCGATGAGCGCAATGCCCACGGCAAGCAGAATGATTCCGTCGTAGCGTACGAACACGCGGCCAAAACTTATTCCGCCGGGCGGCAAAAGCGCGGGAAAGCGCTGCGGGTTTCCCCCGTTGGGGAAGAACAGCCGCAGGCACTCGCGGATGATCGTGCCCAGCATCATGGTGAGCAGGAGGATGTTGAGGGTAGGCGAGTGCCGCAGCGGCAACACGAAAAATCGCGCGATCTCGGTGCCCGAGATCGCGGTCACAGCAACGGCGGCGGCAAACATGGCAAGAATCTGCGGCCACGCGCCCAGCCCCGCGCTTTCGAGGAGACCGGCTGCGACCAGCGCCCCGAAGGCTCCCAAGGTCAGAACATCACCGTGGGAGAATTTGATGATGTTCATCACGCCGAAAAACAACGTAAACCCCATGGCGACCAGCCCGTACACCGTGCCCTGCATCAGCCCGTTGAGCAGATGTTGGGCGACAATATCCATGCGGCGCCGGCGCTGACCGCAGAATATTATTTCTGCCGGTTGAGCTTGCGCTTGCCGGTCGCGTATTCACTGTCCTCCCACGGTACCCATTTGCCGTCCTGCACGACGAATTTGGTGGTGAGCGGCGTGATATTCTGCCCGTAGTCATCGAAGGTGATCGGACCCACCGCGGACGGATAGTCTTTTACTTGGGCGAGCGCCTCCGTCACCTTGGCGCGGTCCGGCCCGGCCTGCTCGATCTTGTCCATGACGAGATTTGTGGCGGCGAATGAGAACGGTCCATACGCTTCATAGGGCTCTTTGTAGCCGGCATCGGCATATTTCTTGATGAAGTCCTTGCCGGCTTCTGATTTCTCCACCCGCGGGCTGTCAAAGAAGGAGAGGACACCTTCCGCAAGCTCACGGCCCACGGCATTGATAAAAGCGTCTCCGATGATACCGGACTGGCCCTCCATGAGCTGGTCCATGCCGAACTTCACCATCTGGGTGCGCAGCCGCGTGCCGAGTGGGGTGAGGCCGCCGAAGAAGATCGCCTCAGGATTGAGATCCTTGATCTGGGTAAGCTCGGCACTGAGATCCTGCTGGTCGGGCGGCACGCCGAACTTGCCGATCACCTCACCGCCGTTTTCGAGCGTGAACTGGGTGAAATATTTGTCCATCGACTTGCCGTAGTCGGTCGTATCGCAAAGCGACACGAAACGTTTGTAGCCCAGATCGGTCATGAACTTGGCACCGACCTTGTTCTGACCGATGAGTGTGCCGCTGACGCGATGAATCTCAGGAAGCTTCTTGCCATACGTGATTTCGGGCAGCACGGCTGCCCACACGACCATGGGCAGCTTGAAGCGGTTGTAGACTTCAACGGTCGCGATTGCAGTCGCCGAGCAATAATGGGGGACGGCGGCAATGATGGAGCGATCGGAACCGGCGCGGGTGGCGACCTGCACGCCGACATTCGGCTTGCACTCGTCATCGAGCGCCACGAGCTCATAATTGTACCTGGCGGCGGGATCGGCGTTTTTCAGCTTCACCGCTAGCTCGGCCGAATTGCGGCCCCCGATGCCATGTGCGGAAAGCGCCCCGGTCAAAGGTCCGATCCAGGCGATCTTGACGGTGTCCTTGGCAAGCGAGCCCTGCGGCAGAACGGTCAGCGCAAGAACCGCCAAGGCTCCGCCGGTAAGTGCGGCCACACCCGGTCTGGTTCTCCACATGGAGCGTCTCCTTCATTTTTCATGACTGAAAGACTATGGCAGCGTGTACCGTTTGCTGCAACATGCGCTAATCTGGCGCAATGACGCTCCATGCCGACAGCATCATCATCGACGGCCTGATCATCTCCAACTTCGGCCGCGACGTGTTCGAGGACATGCGTCGCGGCGGCTTGACCGCCGCGAACTGCACCTGCTGCGTGTGGGAGAATTTCACCCAGACGATGCGCAATGTCATGCGCTGGAAGACCTGGTTCCGCGAGCATGGCGATCTCATCACGCAGGTCTACGGCACGCAGGACATTCTGCGCGCCAAGGCGGAGCATAAGACCGGTATCATTCTCGGCTGGCAGAATCTTTCCGCGATCGAAGACCAGATCGGCTACCTTGAGCTCTTCAAGGAGCTCGGGGTTGGCATCATGCAGATCGCATACAACACAACGAATCTCGTGGGGACCGGCTGCTATGAATCGAATGATCCGGGACTATCGGACTTCGGCCGCGACGTGATCGCGGAGATGAACCGGCTTGGCATTCTTTGCGACCTCTCCCATGTCGGGCCGGAGACCAGCGAGGACGTGATCCTCGCTTCCAAACAGCCGGTTGCCTATTCGCACTGCCTGCCGGCGGGTTTGAAGGAGCATCCCCGCAACAAGAGCGACGAGCAACTGCGCTTCATTGCGCAGCACGACGGCTTCGTCGGCGTGACCATGTTCCCGCCTTTCCTCAAGCGCGCAAACCAATCGAATATCGAGGATTACGTCGACGCGATCGAATACGTCATCAACCTGTGCGGCGAAGAAAGCGTGGGCATCGGGACCGATTTCACGCAGGGTTACGGACAGGAATTCTTCGACTGGATTACCCATGACAAGGGATATGGCCGCCGATTGACCCGCTTCGGTGAGGTCATTAACCCGCAAGGGCTGCGCACCATTGGCGAGTTGCCGAACCTCACCGCCGCCATGGAGCGCCGCGGCTGGTCGCAGACGCGCATCCGCAGAATCATGGGCGAGAACTGGATGTCGATGCTGCGCACGGTGTGGCGGCAGTGAGGGCTGATCCCGTGTCATCCGAGGCCGACATTCTGGTCTCGTCAGGCTCGAACGGCATCACGCTCGTCACCCTGAACCGGCCGGGTAAGCGCAACGCCATCACGCTCTCCATGTGGCAGGAGATCGCAAAACTATTCAACGAGCTCGGCGCGGCCGAGGATGTTCGCGTGGTTGTTCTCACCGGTGCCGGCGATCATTTCAGCGCCGGCGCCGACATTACCGAGTTCTCAGGCCTGCGCGGCGATCTGCGATCGGGCAAGCACTATGATACGGCGACCGATGCGGCTCTGATCGCGGTGCGCGATTGCCGCAAGCCCACTATTGCAGCGGTGAGAGGTTATACGCTGGGCGGCGCTTGTGCGCTCGCGCTCGCCTGTGATTTGCGCGTGGGCGACGCCAGCGCGCGCATGGGCATCCCGGCCGCCCGCATGGGTATTGTGTACAGCGCCATCGAGTGCGACCTCCTGCTGCGCCAGGCCGGTCTCGCCAATGCAAAACGGGTGCTCTATTGCGGCACCCATTTCGGCATCGAGGACTGCGCCGCGATGCGGCTCGTTGACATGGTCGCGAAAAAGGATGCACTCGCGCAGACGCAGGCGCTCGCCGCCGAGATCGCGCAGAATGCGCCGCTCTCCGCCAAGGGTCACAAGGTCGTGCTGGAGGCGCTCGCCAGCGGCTCCGCGCATGCGCACCAAGCCGAAATTGCCGCCCACATTGATCGTGCCCTGGAGAGCGCCGATTACCGCGAAGCGATCCAGGCATTCCTGGAGAAACGCAAACCCGTGTTTACCGGCCGCTAGCGTGCGTTTACGTGCCATCGCAAGACGCGCGCAACGAACTCCCCTTTCGGGGCGGGATAACAAATGCTCTGGCTCGGCGTTGACGTCGGCGGCACGTTCACTGATCTGGTGCTGTTCGATGCCGATAGCGGCGCGCTTTCCCTCGGCAAGACGCCTTCGACCCCGCGCGATCAGTCGGAAGGCATTCTCGCCGGCATTGCGCAGCTCGCTGCCGAGCCGAGCGCATTGGAGCGCATTGTGCACGGCACGACCATTGCCACCAACACTGCGCTTGAGCGCGACGGCGCGCGGCTCGCGGTGCTGGTAACCGCGGGCCACAAGGATGTGCTGGTCGTGGGGCGCGGTAATCGCACCGCCATGTACGACATCAAGGCGCGGCCACCTGATCTCCTTGTGCCGCGCAGCCGATGCATCGAGGTGCCTGAGCGAATGCGCGTCGACGGTTCGGTGGCAAGGCCCCTCGACGAGGCCGAGGTGGATGCCATCGCCAAGCGGCTTGCAAGCGACGGCATCGAGGCGGTCGCGATCTGCTTTCTGCATGCCTATGCAAACCCTGATCACGAGCGTCGTTGCGCGGAGCGCATTTCGAAACAGCTTCCCGGCGCAATCGTCACGATGTCGGCGGAAGTTCTGCCCGAGTTTCGGGAATACGAGCGCTTTTCAACGACCGCGCTGAATGCCTATGTGGCGCCTCGCATGCGGCGCTATCTGCGCCAATTGCGCAACAGGCTTTCCGCGGCGAATTGCCCGGCGCCGATCTCGATCATGACATCGAATGGCGGCTCCCTTCCCGCTGCCCGGGTCGAAGCGATGCCGGTGCTCTCGATGCTGTCCGGGCCGGCAGCCGGCGTAATCGCGGCCCGCCACGTGGGCGATGGCGCAAATTATCGCGACCTGATCACCTGCGATATGGGCGGAACGTCCTCCGATGTGTGCCTTGTGCGCGGCGGCGAATATGCAATGACGACGCATGGGCAGGTGGGCAGCCTGCCGATCAAGTTGCGGCAGATCGACATCAATTCCATCGCAATCGGCGGCGGCAGCATCGCAGCCCATCACAGCGGCTTCCTTTCTGTCGGACCGCGCTCCGCGGCCGCGGTGCCCGGCCCCGCCTGCTACCAGCGCGGGGGCATGGAGCCAACCATTACCGACGCCGATGTGGTCTTGGGCCGCCTCGGCGTGGATCGGCCGCTCGGCGGAGAGATCGTGCTCGATGCCGAGGCGGCGCGCGGCGCTGTGGGCAAGCTTGCCGCCGGTCTGGGGCTGAGCGTTGTGCAAATGGGGGAAGGCATCTTGCGCCTTGCCGCTGTCGCGCTTGCAGGGGCGATGCGGGAAGTGTCCGTCATGCGCGGCATCGATCCGCGCGAGTTTGCCCTGTTCGCATTCGGGGGCGCGGGTCCGCTGCATGCGGCGGCCGTCGCCGATGAGCTCGCGATGGGTACCGTTATCGTTCCCCCGATGCCGGGCAATTTTTCCGCTCTCGGACTCCTCGTCGCAGATGTGCGCCGCGACTTTGTTCACACGCGCGTTTGCGCAACGGCGGCCATTTCGGCGACAGACGTACGTGCAGCTTTGCAACGTCTCGTGCAAGAAGGAGAAGCCGAGCTCGCCGCTGGCGGCTTCTCGCCGGAGCGCCGGCGCTTCGCCGCCAGTCTTGATATGCGCTATGCCGGCCAATCGTTCGAGCTCTCAGTCCCCGTCGCGCTCGACATCGAGAGCACGGAGCGGATCGAACGTGCTTTTCGCGATGTCTACGCGGCGCGCTATGGCGCGGTGACCGGCAGAACGATGGAGATCGTGAGCTATCGTGTCGCCGCGTGGGGCATAACGGAGAAACCAAAGCTGCCCGCAATTGCGCATGCAGCGCGCTCCCTCTCCGCCTCCGCGCGCGGCTCGCGGCGCGCAATGTTCGACGGCAAGGAATACGCGGTCCAGGTGTTCGATCGTGACCGGCTTCCCTGCGGGGAGCCGCTCAAGGGTCCGGCTTTGGTCGAGGAAGCAAGCTCGACCACGGTGGTTCCCCCCGGCTGGATCGCAAAGCTCGATCGCCAGGGCTGTCTGGTGTTGTCCCGGAGCAATTAATGCCATCGGGTCTCGACCCCATCACGCTCGAAGTCCTCACCCACGCACTGGTCTCGACTGTTCGCGAGATGCGGGCCACGGTCTCGCGCACCGCGAGCTCGGTTGCGATCTACGATGCGAAGGACTTCTCCTGCGGGCTGTTTGCGCCGGACAGCCAGGTGATCGCACAGTCCGAAGATATCGGCTCGCACGTGGTGCCGCTCCCTTGGACCGTGCGCTCTGCGATGGAGAAGCTCGCGACCTCGCTGGCGCCGGGCGATGTCATTCTGGCCAATGATCCCTATGCCGGCGGTACGCATCTCAACGACGTAACCGTCATCGCGCCGGTGTTTCGCGCGGAGCGCCTGATCTTTTTTCCGGCGGTGCGCGCCCATTGGGCCGATGTGGGCGGCATGGTGCCCGGCAGCATGTCCGGCAAGGCGACGGAGATCTATCAGGAAGGCATTCGCATTCCGCCCATGAAGATTCTGGAACGCGGGCGGATGAACGAAGCCGTGCTCGAGCTTCTGCTGGCGAATATGCGCGTTCCCGAAGAGCGTCTGGGCGATTTCCAGGCGAGCTTGTCCGCTTGTCGCGTGGCGGAAACGCGGATCCAGGAGATCTGCGCGCGTTATGGCCTCGACACGCTGCTCGAAGCGGTGCGGCTTGACCTCGACCGCGCGGAAGCGCGAATGCGCACATGCATCGAAGCCCTGCCCGACGGGACCTATTATTACGAAGATTATCTCGAAACATTCATCGGCGGTGAATTCGAGCCGCTGCTCTTGCCAATTGCGCTTAAGGTGCACGGTGATTGCCTGACGGCAGATTTCACAGGCGCCTCGCCCCAGGTGCCGTTTCCGGTCAACTCGACCGCGGCTGTATCGGCGGCAGGGGTTTTCATCACGGTGAAATCGGTGTTCGATCCGCAGGCGCCGTTGAACCAGGGCTCCTTCCGGCCGATCGAGGTGGTCACGCCGCCCGGCACCATCGTGAACGTCCAACGGCCGGCGCCGGCGGGTTCCCACGGCGAGATTCGCAAACGTGTCATTGCCTGCATGGTCGGGGCGCTCTCCCAGATCGCGCCGGAGAAAATTGCCGGCGATCTCTGCCGCACCTCATTCCACAATCTCATCGGAGGTTTCGATCCGCGCAGCGGCCGCGAATGGGTGCACTACGAATGGTCTGCCGGCGGCAATGGTGCGTTCAAGGAAGATGACGGACCGAGCGCCATGGCGAGCATCGACTGGGGGGATCTGGTTACGGTGCAATCTTCCGAAGTGCTCGAAACCAGGATGCCGCTCCTGGTGGAGAGCTCGCGCCTTTGCGTCGACTCCGGCGGCGGCGGAAGAATGCGCGGCGGCCTCTCCATGCAGCGCGGTTTGCGCGTGCTCACGACCGGAGCGCGTTATTCCCTGTTGGCAGATGGTGCCGTGCTGCCGGCCTTCGGCGTGCTTGGCGGACGGTCGGGCTTCCCGGTCGGGTGTTGGATCAACCGCGATGGCGCGCTTGCGGATTTCGATACGCCGGGAAAGGTCGCAGGCTATCAAGTTGAGCAAGACGATGTCGTGCTGATCCGTTCCGCCGGCGGCGGCGGCTACGGCGATCCGCTCGAGCGAGATGCCCAACGCGTGGGGGCTGACGTGCGGGAGGGCTATGTCTCTCCCAAAGCGGCGCGTGAGCTTTATGGCGTTGTGCTGGGTGAAGGAGGCCGTGTAGACAGCCTAGCAACCAGCCAGTGCCGCAAGCGTCTGCGCGCCTCCCGCATCATGCTGACCGCCGCGCTCGATCCCGCGGTGTTCGAAGAAGGCAAGGCGAGCCGGCGGCGGATCTGCCGGCTCAATCCAGCTGACATCAAAGCGTTTGGACTATGCGAGGATGATATCGTTGAGCTTGACGCTCTTCGCGCCGCACCGCTGCGAGCCTGGATACGCGTGGATGGGGCCACGCAGCAGGGAACCTTGCCGATCGACGCGCGCGGTCTTGCTATTCTCAAAATCGCGGATGGCGATCGCGTCGAGCTCCGAGTGCTCAGACCACCGCCGCGCCCGGATCAGCAGTTCCCCAATTCTGCGATATCTTGATCAAGGAGCGAAGCTTGGCCCGCGCTGAACGCTGGCAGCGAATGAAACCGGTCATCGATCCTCGCGCGGGGGACGTCGAGGACGACGCATCGAGCCCCAAGAACCGGTCTCTGCTTGCGCTCGCGGGCACGTTGCTGTCGGAGATCAGCCTGCCGAAGCTGGTAGCGGCTTGGCTGCTGATGCTCATCGGCCCCGCTCTGGTGCTCGGGTTATCGCCGCTCATCGCCTCCGCTTGGGTGGCCAAGATTTCTGGAAACATCGGCTCACCATATTTCGGCCTGTGGCCCATCTTCCTGATTGTCTTACTGCTCGCGATCGGCTGGTTCGGGGGAAGACCGCTGTTGCGTTTGATCGAGCGCAGCTTCTGGACATTGAACTCTCTCGTCTTGGAGCCTCTCTACGCGATTGCTCGGGGGGGACTGCAATACCTGATCGAGGAGCTGCTCCCGGAACGGTCGAGCAAGCTCCGCCGCGGCAGATGGCGTGCGGCCAGCGCCGGCCTGGCCGGCATCGCGATCTGTGCGTGCGCACTGTGGGTGTTGCTCCTGGCCTGGCCCAGTTCGCGTTGGATGGGCACCGTCTCGGATTTAAGCTCGCCGCTCCAGCTCGCTTCGGCCGCCCTCGCCAACGCCGTCGCGCTGTTGGCCTTTTATCTCGCGGGCGCCGCACTTGTCTGGGGTATCGCCGATGCCGCTATGTCGGCGCCGCGCGACTTTCATGATTTTCGCGCCGCTTCCGAGGCAGGTCGCCGATGGCGCGTGGCGCATCTCTCCGATCTTCACACAGTCGGCGAGCGCTATGGCTTTCGCATAGAGAGTGGTCGATCAGGCCCACGCGGTAACGAGCGTATCAAGCAGGTTTTTCGTGAGCTCCACGCCATTGACGCCAAAAGCCCGCTTGATGTGATCCTTATCACGGGAGACATGACCGACGCCGGCCGATCAGCCGAATGGGCCGAGCTCCTGGATACGCTGGCGCTTCATCCCGGTCTCGCCGAGCGCATGCTCATGCTACCGGGCAACCATGATCTCAACGTGGTCGATCGCGCCAATCCGGCACGCCTGGACCTGCCGACGAGCCCGAGCAAACGGCTTCGCCAGCTACGGGTCTTGTCGGCGATGGA
>Ga0209331_1000114_pt1 | contig 27225 bp, 22 predicted proteins | sample JacPinW_OM3H0_M3_FD_187971 | JGI IMG/M metagenome (GOLD analysis project Ga0209331, IMG submission 187971) | Forest soil microbial communities from Algoma, Ontario, Canada - Jack Pine, Ontario site 1_JW_OM3H0_M3 (SPAdes) (version 2) | ecosystem: Environmental > Terrestrial > Soil > Boreal...
CTGACGTCCGTGCGCGCCGTCGCCGCTAACCCCGTGCCCATGGCGATCTGGGGATTGATCGTCGCCAGTCTGCTGATCATCGGCTCCTTGCCGTTCTTCATCGGCCTCGCCGTGGTGGTGCCGGTGCTCGGTCATTCGACTTGGCACTTGTATCGCAAGGTTGTGGAGCCGGACCCGAGCGCGCGCCACGAACATCTGCCGGCGCTGAAAAGCGGGCGGCGACGCTATGCCGCACAATTTCCGGCCGCTCTCTTCGGTGGCGGGGAGCCGCCAAGGCCACCACCGCTTAAACCGGTGTTCGACCCGGCAACCGGTCAGTGGCGAGCTTCACGAACGGGCCGCCCAGAGCTCATTCTCGCTGGCATCGCCGCGGGAACGGTCATCGCGCTAGTCGGAACATTCTTATGGGCCGAAGTGTGGGTCGCACTGGGCGTCGTTTTCGTCGCTGCTGTCCTCGTGTTATTCACCGCCGCCCTCCTCGCCGCAAAGTCGTAGGGGTGAGCCCGCGTTAGGCTGATTTTTTTTGCGTAGGTACGAAGCACCCGCGAATTACTCGGGCGCAAGCTCGGCGCAAGCTCGACGCCTGCGCGCGCGCTGCGCGAACGCCGATTGAAGGCTATCTCAAGCTCGCGTTGATTTTGTCCAGGGCCGCTGCGCCCGGGCAAAGATCCTTCTCCGTCAAGGTGTTGAGGGGAACGTCGACGGTATTGAAATGCCGGTGCAGATCCTCCGGGTCGCGATCGACGTAGAGCAGACCCGTGACCACCTGCCCGATCTCCGCGTTGCGCTGCAGGAATGTCATCGCCGCCACGCGATCGTGCGGATCATAATCCGCGGCAATCTTCTTGAGCACGAGCTTTGAGCCATCGTGCTGTTCGACCACTTCGACAGTCCCGGCCTCATAGGCAATCCTGATCGGCGCGCGCCCGGTGATGAAGTCGAGCCGGTTGACGGCCTCGTTATGCTCGCGGATGTAATCGAAGCTCTTGGTCGAGCCGGCATGATTGTTGAACGCAACGCACGGTGAGATGACATCGAGGAACGCCGCACCCTGATGCTCGATCGCGGCCTTGATCAGCGGGACCAGCTGTTCCTTATCGCCGGAGAACGAGCGCGCCACAAAGGTGGCGCCGACCTGAAGGGCGACCGCGACGAGATCGATGGCATTGTCAGTGTTGAGCACCCCGCGCTTGGACTTGGATCCCCGATCGGCTGTCGCTGAGAACTGGCCCTTGGTCAGCCCATAGACCCCGTTGTTCTCGACGATATAAACCATGTTCACGCCCCGCCGCAGCGCGTGCACGAATTGCCCCAGCCCGATCGAGGCGGAGTCCCCGTCACCCGAAACGCCGAGGTAAATGAGATCGCGGTTGGCAAGGTTGGCTCCGGTGAGCACGGAAGGCATGCGGCCGTGCACGGAGTTGAAGCCGTGGGAATTGCCGAGAAAATAGGTCGGTGTCTTCGACGAGCACCCGATGCCGGAAAGCTTGGCGACCCGGTGCGGCTCGATATCGAGCTCGAAGCACGCCTCGATGATGGCACCGGAAATGGAATCGTGCCCGCATCCCGCGCACAGGGTCGATACCGACCCCTCGTAGTCGCGGTGCGTATATCCAAGAGAATTCTTCGGCAGCGCGGGGTGATGGAATTTAGGCTTGGCGATATAGGTCATGAGACTACCTTGCGCAGCGGCGTCACCTTCAACGCACCGAGATGCTCGCCGATGGCGCGCGCGATGAAACGGGCAGTGATCGGTGTACCGTCGTAGTGCAGGATGGGCACCAGGCGCACAGGGTCAATGCTGCACTCATTGACGATCAAGGAGCGCATTTGCGCATCCCGATTTTGCTCGACCACGAAGACAAAGTCGTGGTCCGCCACAAAACTTGTCACGCTCGAGTGAAACGGAAAAGCACGCACCCGCAGCCGATTGAGCGAGTGTCCGCGGGCCTCGATGATATGGATGGCCTCGTCCATGGCCGGCGAGGTCGAGCCGTAGTAGATCACGCCGTATTTCGTCGGCTTGGCGGCGGTCGCCTGTAAAGGCCGCGGAACCAGATCCTTCGCCGTCTCGAATTTGCGCAGGAGCCGCTGCATGTTGTCGGCATAAGCCGCGCCCTCTTCAGTGTAGCGAGCATAGCGGTCGCGCGACGTGCCGCGCGTGAAGAAAGACCCTTTGCTGGGGTGAGTGCCGGGATAGGTGCGATAAGGAATTCCATCCCCGTCTACGTCGAGATAACGGCCGAAATCCCTTCCGGCTTCGAGCTCTGCGGCGGTCATCACCTTGCCGCGGTCATATTTGCGGCTGTCGTCCCAGGTGAGCGGACGGCAGAGCCGGTGATTCATGCCGATGTCGAGGTCGAGCATGACAAAAATCGGAGTCTGCAGCCGATCGGCCAGGTCGAAGGCACCCGCGGCGAAATCAAACGCCTCGGCGGGGTCCTCCGGAAACAGCAGGACGTGTTTGGTATCGCCGTGCGAGGCATAGGCGCAGGATATCAAATCGCATTGTTGCGTGCGCGTCGGCATGCCCGTGGATGGCCCGGCACGCTGCACGTCGAAAATGACCGACGGGATCTCCGCGAAATAGGCAAGTCCGAGGAATTCCTGCATCAGCGAGATTCCCGGGCCTGAGGTCGCCGTGAATGCGCGCGCCCCGTTCCAAGCGGCACCGATCACCATGCCGATGGAGGCCAGTTCGTCCTCGGCCTGGACGATGGCAACCTTGCTCTTGCCGCTCGCGGCATCGACGCGCAGCCGCCGGCAATGGCTCGTGAACGCATCGGCCAAGGAGGATGACGGCGTGATGGGGTACCATGCGCATACGGTGGCGCCGCCATAAACCGCGCCCAATGCGGCCGCCGAGTTTCCTTCGATGAAGATCCGGTCCCCGACGTTATCAGCACGGCGCAGCCGCAGACCAATGGGACAAGCGAGATTCATGAGCGCCCAGTCGCGCCCGACATGCAGCGCATGCATATTTGCGCCGATCAGTTTTTCCTTCGACTTGAATTGCTCGCCGATCAACTGCTCGATCACCTTGACGTCCATGTCGAGCAGAGCAGAGAGCGCGCCGACATAGATGATGTTCTTGAATAGCTGACGTTGACGAGCGTCGGTATATTCGCGGTTGCAGATGGCGGTGAGCGGCACTCCGATGACATTGATGTCCTTACGGAATTTCGATTGCGGCAGCGGTTTGGTGCAATCGTAGAGCAGATATCCGCCGGGCTCGATCGAAGCGACGTCCCGGTCCCAGGTTTGCGGGTTCATTGCCACCATGAGATCGGTGCCGCCGCGCGCCCCAAGGTGGCCGGCCTCCGACACGCGCACTTCGTACCAGGTCGGCAGCCCCTGGATGTTGGACGGAAAGATGTTTCGGGGTCCGACGGGAATCCCCATGCGCAGAATCGCGCGCGCAAACAGCTCATTCGCGCTCGCCGAGCCCGAGCCGTTGACGTTCGCGAACCGGACGACGAAGTCGTTTACGCTGCTGATCGGGCTGCCACTCGGCATAGGTCATCCACATGAGTCATGTCGATGAGGTATTTTTTCATGTCCCAGGCGCCGGTGGGACAACGCTCGGCGCACAGCCCGCAGTGCAGGCACACGTCCTCATCCTTGACCATGACGCGTCCGGTCTTGAGATCATTCGCGACGTAAAGGTCCTGGGTCAGATTCGGCGCTGGAGCCTGGAGGCGGGTTCGCAGATCGGCCTCGTCTGCGTTCTGCGTGAAAGTGATGCAGTCCATCGGGCAGATATCGACGCAGGCGTCACACTCAATGCACAGCGACGAGGTAAACACGGTCTGGACATCGCAATTGAGGCAGCGATCCGCCTCCTTAAGCGCGAGGTCGACGTCATAGCCGAGCTCGACCTCCGCTTTGATGTCGCGCAGCGCGACCACCTTATCGCGCAGCGGCACCCGATAGCGCCGATCGGGTGCAATATCGTTGTCGTAGCTCCACTCGTGGATACCCATCTTCTGGCTGATGATCTCCACCATTGGGGTGGGACGATCCTCGACCGGCAGCCCCGAGCACAACTGATGGATTGAAAGAGCTGCGTCATGGCCGTGCGCCACCGCCCAGATGATGTTCTTCGGTCCGAACGCCGAGTCGCCGCCGAAAAACACCCTCGGATGGGTCGAAGCCATAGTCTTTGGATCGACTTTGGGCATGTCCCATTTGTCGAATTCAACGCCGATGTCGCGCTCGATCCAGGGGAACGAATTCTCCTGGCCGACTGCGACCAGGACGTCATCGCAAGGCATGTGCTGATTGGGCTCTCCGGTCGGAACGAGATTACGCCGGCCGCTCGCGTCGTATTCGACCTTCACCTTCTCGAACACCACACCGCTGAGCCGGCCGCTCTGGTGCGTGAATTCCTTCGGGACCAGGAAATTCAGAATGGGAATGTCTTCGTGCATGGCGTCCTCCTTCTCCCATGGGGACGCCTTCATCTCGTCGAAGCCCGAGCGCACGACCACCTTCACATCCTGGCCCCCTAGCCGGCGCGATGAGCGGCAACAGTCCATGGCGGTGTTACCGCCGCCCAGCACGATCACTCTCCTGCCGATCTTGTCGATGTGCCCGAATGAAACGGAAGAAAGCCAATCGATTCCGATATGAATGTTTGCAGCCGCTTCTTTTCGGCCGGGAATATCGAGATCGCGCCCGCGCGGCGCTCCGGAGCCGATGAAAATCGCATCCCAATCTTCATCGAGCAGCGCTTTCAGGCTGTCGATTCGCTTACCGCCGCGAAATTCCATGCCGAGGTTGAGGATGTAATCGCACTCCTCATCGATGATGGATTCCGGCAGACGGAATCTCGGAATCTGCGTGCGGATCATCCCGCCTGCTTTCGGGTCCTGGTCGAAGATGATGCAATGATAGCCAAGTGGCGCGAGGTCGCGGGCGACAGTGAGTGAAGCTGGCCCACCACCGACAAGCGCAATGCGCTTGCCATTCTTTACAACGGCTGGCCGAGGCAACCGGCTGCGGATGTCATCCTTGAAATCAGCAGCCACCCGCTTGAGGCGGCAGATGGCGACCGGCTCTTTTTCAACGCGGCCGCGGCGGCAGGCCGGTTCGCAGGGCCGATCACAGGTGCGTCCAAGAATTCCCGGAAATACGTTGGATTTCCAATTGACCATGTAGGCGTCGCTGTAGCGACCTGCCGCGATCAATCGGATATATTCGGGAACAGGCGTGTGTGCCGGGCAAGCCCACTGACAATCCACGACCTTGTGGAAATAGTCAGGTGCCGAAATGTCGGTAGGTTTCATTGACTCCTCTGCACGCACGCGAGCCGCGCTCAGCCTCCAAAACCCCTGCGCGAATCCGCGTCGGCTCGTCGGCTCGGGTTGTGAACCCCGTTGCCGAATCCGGCGCGGATACTAGTGGAGCGCCTATGGAAATTCCACCGATACATTCGTCATAACAGGGTTTTACTGTGGCGGTTTCACTCAATCGTGTATTGCGGCGCCAAAATGGCGGCGCTGGCCGGGGCTATCGCGTAAATCTCCCTCCGTAGTAGATAAGCTGCTGAAATGATTAAACAATTGGCTTGACCCTGATGCTGCGGCGCAGCATCGCCGCGCGGCTCAGCGCCCACGAAATGCAGTAGTGTTGGCCAAGGAGTCACCATACATTCTCGTTTCATGCGAGAATTGCTCGACGACTTATTTCCAGGCCGGCTTGATCCCATTGAAGCAACGCGACGAGCCATGCGGTCGCCGCTGCGCCGGCGGTTTTACGAGCGCGCCCATGTCAAAGAGAGCGAGGGCGGGTTCTGCGTCGCGCTTGATCGCTGCGTGGTAAAGACGCCGGGGGGGCACCCTCTGGGAAGTCCCCGGCGCTCTCTGACGGAGGCTCTCGCTGCCGAATGGGAGAGCCAGCAGGACGCAATCGATCCCCTCAAAATGCCGCTAACCCGCTTGGCAAACAGCATCATCGATGGTGTCGCCCAATCGCCGTCGGAAGTGGCCGCGGAGGTGGAAAAATATCTCGCTTCCGATCTGGTGTGCTACCGGGCAGAGAATCCCCAAGGCTTGGTGGAGCGCCAAGCCGCGGCCTGGGATCCAGTATTAGACTGGGCTTCAACCTCACTCGGCGCGCATTTTGTGCCGGGTACTGGCATCAGGCATGTCAATCAGCTCTCCGAGGCGCTGTGCGCCGTGCGCGCCGCCATTCCTGCGGATCCCTGGCGGCTTGGCGCAGTGTATTCAATGACGACGTTGACCGGCTCTGCGCTGATCGCGCTCGCCATTGCGCACAAGGCGTTATCCCTCACGCAAGCGTGGTCGGCGGCCCATGTGGATGAAGACTGGAACATGGAGTTGTGGGGACGTGATGAGCTCGCGCTCAATCACCGCGCGTTGCGCTGGGCGGAATTCGAGGCGGCCGAACGGGTTTTGCACGCCAAATAGCTCGCTCACTTCTTCTTCAACGTGCCGTAGGCAATAATCGTATCTCCCTGCACGCTGCCGAACCATCCGAGGCTGAGATCGTCCCCCTGCCGCGCCACCGTGATGGTTCCATCAGGGCAGCGGCCCCCCTTATCCACTTGCCCTTTCGTAATGGTCTCAACAAAGAAAGCGTATGATTTGGACGCGCCAACCCGAGTGAGCTTGCCCGTGCAATCGAGGTCCGGGTATCTGGTTTGCGCGCCGTTGCCGTTGATCATGATCTCGAATTTGTACGGCGTCTCGCTGCCCACCTGGTGGAGCTGTCCGCTCCAATTTCCATTGATGCCTGGGCCGGACGCCAGCGCAGCAGCAGGTCGTTTGGATCTGGGCTGCTCCGGCGGGTCATCGGGAGTGGGAGGAAACTGCGCGATTGCCGGCCCGACAGCTGCGGTCAGACCAGCAATAAACATGGCAGCACAGTAACGAAACGCCTTGGGCATGTCTTGCTCCCCTCGGATACTCTGAGGCGGTGGAATTGGCTAGGTTACCCCCAAATGTCTATACGTGCTATGGAATTTCGACCGCACCGTGGCTGTATCAGGCGATGAAAGAAATTCTGGAAAAACTGGAGCAACGCCGTGAACGGGCGCGAGCGGGGGGAGGGCCCGGCCGCATTGCTGCACAGCACGGGCGCGGCAAGCTCACGGCGCGCGAACGGCTCGAGCTCCTCATGGACAAGGGCTCCTTTGAGGAGTTCGACATGTTTGTCGAGCACCGTTCAGCCGAATTCGGCATGGACAGGAGCAAAATCCCCGGCGATGGCGTCGTCACCGGCTGGGGAAGCGTGAATGGCCGCACGGCCTTTGCCTTCGCCAAGGATTTTACCGTATTCGGCGGCTCGCTTTCCGAGGCTCACGCGCAGAAGATCACGAAGATACAGGATCTCGCGATGAGAGCGCGGGCTCCCATCATCGGCCTTTTCGATGCCGGCGGGGCACGCATTCAGGAAGGGGTGGCGGCGCTCGGCGGCTATGGCGAAGTGTTCAGGCGTAACGTACTCGCCTCCGGCGTCATCCCACAGATTTCCGTCATCATGGGTCCCTGTGCGGGTGGCGATGTCTACTCTCCCGCCATGACGGATTTTATCTTCATGGTGCGCGACACGAGCTACATGTTCGTAACCGGGCCGGACGTCGTTAAAACCGTGACGAACGAAGTCGTGACCGCGGAACAACTGGGTGGAGCCTCCGTCCATACAACCAAATCGGGGATCGCGGATGGCTCCTATGAAAATGACGTTGAGTGCCTCTTGCAGATACGCAGGTTCCTCGATTTTCTGCCAGCCAACAGCGAAGCCGGTGTACCCCAATGGCCCTGCGAGGACGACATCGAGAGGGAAGAAAAATCGCTCGACACGCTGGTGCCGAGCAATCCCAATCGACCCTATGACATCAAGGAGCTGATTCTTAAGCTCGTCGATGAGGGCGACTTCTTCGAGCTGCAAGAGACGTTTGCGAAGAACATCGTTATCGGCTTTGGTCGTATCGGGGGAAGAACGGTGGGCATCGTTGCAAACCAGCCGATGGTGCTTGCCGGCGTCCTCGACATTGATGCATCACGCAAGGCCGCGCGGTTCGTGCGCTTCTGTGATGCGTTTGGAATTCCGATCGTCACCTTGGTTGATGTGCCGGGATTTCTGCCGGGCACGAACCAGGAATACGGCGCGTTGATCAAGCATGGAGCCAAATTGCTGTTCGCCTATAGCCAATGCACGGTTCCGCTCGTCACAGTGATCACGCGCAAAGCCTTTGGCGGCGCCTATGATGTCATGGCGTCCAAGCACATTGGCGGGGATGTGAACTATGCCTGGCCGACGGCGCAAATCGCTGTCATGGGCGCGAAAGGCGCAGTCGAGATCATCTTTCGGGCCGACAGCGGCGACAGCGCTAAACTTGCCGCGCGCACGCGGGAATACGAGGACCGTTTCCTGTCGCCCTTCGCGGCGGCGGAACGGGGCTATATCGACGACGTGGTCATGCCGCGCGCGACGCGCGGACGTGTTGCACGCGCGCTCGCGATGCTTCGGCAGAAACGCGCGGAAATGCCTGCCCGCAAGCATGACAACTTGCCGCTATGAGTATGAGCAGTTGAAGCTGCTCAATCAGTCTCCCGACGCAGGAGGCGCTGGGCTGGACACCGTCTTGCGGCTGGAATGCTCGGCCAGCTGCAGCCAGGATTGAGCCAAATTCAGCCAGAAGGGCCTGTCGCAATCGTTCTGGACCGAGCGGGCCATCCGCAGGCAATCTTCCGCTTGGGTCCGGTAGAATTCATTGGAACTCATGCACGCCATCCCCCATACGGTTACTCGGCCGGGATGAACGACGTGAAATTGGCAATCCAGTGACAAGCAGCTGTGCGGCATGGCGAGCTTCGATGGTGATCCGGTGTGGGATGTGACATCGTGTCCCATCGCCGCGTAAGCATGCGTCCTGCTGTGCCAATACATAGGCGTGGTTTGCTGGATGAAGCGTCCGATCCATGACTCGGCGAGCGGGCGGGGACGTCCTCATTATCCACAGTTCTGATCTGCATTTGGAGCATGACTATTCGGCGCGGCTGCACGGAGGGGATGGCACGGCCGTGCTGTCGGCCGTGTTGAGTGCCGCCCGAGGTTTCCAGGCCGACGTGCTCGTGCTTGCCGGCGACACGTTCGATTCGCATCGGCTTCCGGTTGACCTCGTCGAGCGTGCCGCGGGTCTTATTTCCGCAGCGGGGCTGCCGATCGTGTTGCTGCCCGGGAATCACGATCCCGTCGTTTCCAATTCGATCTATGCGCACCGCGCGATCTCGGGCGCTGCAAACCTTCACGTGATCGGTGTAACTCACGAGGAGGCAGTGATCCTTGATGATCTTGAGCTAGAGGTGTGGGGCCGCGCTCATCGCGGTTACGCGGACATGATTCCGTTGGAGCGTCCCCGACAGCGCTCCACGAGATGGCAAGTTGTGCTTGCCCATGGACATTATGTGCCCCTGCCTGACCGCGCCACCCGGCTACGCCCGTCTTGGCTCATAGGGGATGACGAACTCGCAGCGACGGGCGCAGATTACATCGCGCTCGGTCACTGGAAACCGGCCGGCAACCGTCGGTGCCGTGAAGAAAGCTTACTATTGCGGCTCGCCAGGCTATGCGGGCACCGTGAATCTGGTGCGCCTCACTGCAATGGGCCGCGTTGAAGTTCATCGGACCAAGCTCGACGTCGCGCGCGAGCCCTGGGCCGTCGACTAATGCTTGATGAACGGCGCGACATCCGGAATTGCCATTTTCGACCCTTCTCGCTCTGACGTATTCGCATTAATAGTGCGGAATACATCCTGCCGTGCCGAGGACTTTAAGCCTTGCAAGCACAACAGCTCTCGACCCGCGACTTCCAGCGAATCCTGTTGATCAAGCTCTCGGCGCTCGGGGATGTCCTCCACACCATACCAGTGCTGCACAAATTGTGCCGGCGCTATCCATCCGCGCGCATTGACTGGTTGACGACTTCCGTATTTGCCGACCTGCTGCGGCACCAGCCGGCGATCAGCAATGTCATCGAATTCGCGCGGCATGAATGGTCGCGGCCATGGCGCTGGTCTCCCTACGCAAGTGCGGGGCGGCTCGCCGCCAAGCTCAAGGCCAATCACTATGATCTGGTCATCGATATGCACGGGCAGTTTCGCAGCGCATTGCTCACGCTCGCAACCGGTGCTTCCGCGCGCGTCGGATTTGACCGTCCACGTCGCGAGCTCTGGAAAGCATCATCGAGAATATTGCCGGCCTCGGCGCGGAACCACGCGTGGCAAGGAGCGCGCGAGGGATCTTGGCTCGCCTACACGCATCACATCCAGTTGCCGACGCTCGACATGCATGCGGTCGATCGTTATCTCAGCATTGGATCAATGCTTGGCTTCGACGCCGGACCGGCCGATTTTTCGTTTGTCATTCCGGATGCGGCAAGCACGCGTATCGAGGCGCTGCTTGCAAAGCACGGCGTCGGCGCAAAGCTGTTGGTGGTTGCACCAGGAAGCATCTGGGAAACCAAACACTGGCGTATTGCCGGATTTGCCGAGGTGGCCCGTCATTTCGTGCGGCAAGCTTTTGCGGTGGTGCTGACGGGATCACAGCGCGAGCGCGCCGTCTGTGAGGCGGTGGCCGCGGCTGCAGCGGGTGTCCTGAACCTCGCGGGCGAAACCAACTTGAGCGAACTGGGCGCACTGATCCAACGCTCTACACTATGTCTCACTAATGATTCCGGTCCAATGCACTTGGCAGTGGCGCTCGGGCGGCCGGTGGTGAGCATATTCGGGCCAACCGATCCGCTATGGGTTGGGCCGTACCGGCATCCCGATGCGGTACTAAAGGCCGAGCTGCCGTGTTCGCCGTGTTATCTGCGCGCGTTGAGCCGCTGCCCCCACAATCACGCCTGCATGGAGGAAATTTCGGCCGCGGCGGTAATCGACCGGATTGAGAACCTGCTTGCGCGGCATGTTAACCCGGAGCCTGTCGCGATCAGGGGCTGAGCGCCGATAGGCCGATCTTGGCCCGGATCCGCTGCACTCGGATGGCATCAGCCAGAAGCCGGTCGTTTTGGGGTAAGCGCGAGCGATCGCTCTCCAGGTGCCACAAATGCAGGACAGCGGTGGCGAATCTCCCATCCTTGCGACGTACCCCGAGGCGCATCAGGCGCACGACAATGTCGGAATCTTCCCGGCCCCAGCCGCTGAATGCCGCATCGAAGCCATCGACCTCCATTAGATCGCTGCGACGGACCGCCAGATTGGCGCTACGAATGCTTTTCCATGCTCCCCCTGTGAACCGGCGGATCGGTCCCAGCGGCAACCACAAAAGTGGCTGCAGGCGATTGATCTCGCCCTTGAGCCGCCTTGCCGTCCATTCCCGCAGGGGCCACAATTCCGGCTCGATCTGGGCGCCGAGGATCCGCTTCGTCAATTCAGCTGATAGCAGCACGCGATTACCGGCGACGAACCAGCCCGGCTCTGCCAGCCGCCGGTGTGCGGCGACGAAATCCGGCCTGGGAATGCAGTCGCCGTCAAGGAAGATGCAAACCTCGCCCAATGATTCCAGGATGGCTCGGTTCCTGATTTCCGCCGCGCGAAAACCCTTGCGCTCGTGCCAGACACGTGCAAGCCGGTCGAATTGCGACTGCCAGGCTGCTATCACACAAGCAGTGGATGGTGGCGAGCCATCATCGGCGATGATCACCTCGAATTTCCGGTCCGTTTGACGCGCCAATCCGCGCAGCACCGCGCCGAGCGCGTCTTCACGATTGTAGGTCGTGACAATAACCGATATCAGATCGCGAACCGGACGCGCTAAGGTCGTCTCGTTGTTCAACCGCTTGGGTCCTTCAGCCGTTTTCCCGTATGAACAGGAGCGCCTGCTCCTGCAAAACTATTTTGACCACGTGACGTCAGGGTATTTTGTCGAGGTCGGTGCCAACGATCCCGAGCGCGATTCTCAGACATGGCGTCTCGAACAGCGTGGCTGGACGGGAGTTCTCATTGAGCCGCTGCCAGAGCTTGCCGCGCGGCTGCGCGAACGACGACGCTCGCTGGTCTACGAGATCGCGTGCTCGTCCCCGCATAATTCGGGAAAGACCATGAGGCTGCGAATGGCCGGGTTGCAGATGGCAGGCACGCATTCTTCCCTGGACCCGGATTTTTTCGTCCCGGGCACGCGCAATTCGGGCGAGATCGAGGTCAAAGCGATGACTCTGGACGAGATTTTGTTTGAAGCACAGGCACCGCACCCTATCGATTTTCTTTCCGTCGACGTGGAAGGTCATGAAACCGAGGTCCTTGCCGGTGTGACCCTTTCCCATTGGCGGCCGCGACTGATCCTGATCGAAGATCACGCCAAAAACCTGCGCGTTCACCGCGCTCTTATCTCTCGCGGCTATCGTTGGGTGCGCCGGACCGGTCTCAACGGATGGTATGTTCCGGAAGATTCGCCAGAACGGGTCGGTGTTTTGGGAAACTGGCAGTTCTTTCGCAAGCACTATCTCGGAGTGCCGTTCCGGCGCATTCGCGACTTCAAACGCAAAGTGCGCCAACGGATCGGGGAACGGCCGCTCGGTCATCCTTGAACCGGCTGAGTACCGCTCCTTCCTTCACGCCGCAACGCGTGTTGTGGGGGAGGGGACCAGCCCTTCAACTGTTCATAGCGCTTGGCGTAGCGGTAAAAGGTGCCTTCGAAGTTTCCGAGCGCGATGACGAAGCCGGCCCAGCCGTCCTTGTAGCCGCCCTTCATCAGGAAATGTTTGATGAAGGCCCAGAGCGCGTGTCCAAGTGCGCCTCCCATCGAAATGCGCTGGCTCGCCAGCTTAGCAGCGCCGAGGGAGGAATATCGATTCATCTTGGCGATGATCTCCTCAAAATTCCGAAACGGGATCTGCCAGATTGCGCTTTGCAATTTTCCCAGCGGCCGCGGCGTCAGCAGAACGTAGCCTTCATGCACGGGTTGGGTGTCGTAGCGCATCGCCCATTTGCGAAAGAGCTGCGGCTGCCGGAAGTTCGGATACCATCCGGAGCCTTTGATCCAGCGCCCCATCATGTAATTGCGGCGTGGCACGAGATAGGCATCGTGGGCTGGTGGGCTGGAAAGGATCGAAAGAATCTCATCGCGGGCCTCTGCCGTGCACCGCTCGTCGGAATCGAGGCTGAAAATCCAGTCATGCCGGCATTCCGCGACCGCCCGATTGCGCAAATCACCAAAGCCGTGAAAGGGAATCTGGACCACGCGCGCGCCCAGACGTGCAGCGATTTCCGCCGATGCGTCTGTGCTGCCGGAATCGATCACGATGATCTCGTCCGCCCAAAGCACGCTTGCAACCGCATCGGCGATCTTCTGCGCTTCGTTATAAGCGAGAATATAGACCGAGATCTTTTCCATGTCGCATCGAGTACGTTGGAGATGGCCGCAGAATTGCCCATCCCACGATGAGCACCATGTCGCCGTGCCGGAAGGGCAGAGCAAAGGGCGGCTGCACCTGCGCATCCCCGGCAATTCCGCGAAATGGAAGTGGTATGACCGAGGTGTCGACATTGCATTTGTTTTTGGTATTTTCGCTACAGGTCCACACCACCACGGCGCCTTTGCTGCGCAGGTCGCCTACATCGATCCAAGGCGCCCGGTGCGGATCGCCATCGATCAAAACGCGGGGTTGCTCGCGCGCGTAATGGCCAACGTTCCCGCCTTCCCACATCGTCGCGATCACATAGGCCAATGGCTGGCCGGTTGCCGCTCGAAAGCCTCGCGCGAGCTCGCGGGCAAGCTGGTCGCCGGGAAAAAAGGGGGCACGGTAGCGCTGATCGATAAGCGGGAGGAAGGAATAGTTTGCAATAAATACGAACGCGAAGATCGCGAACACCGCACTCCAGGCTGCGGCAATGCGGAGAAACCGTGCCGCGTCAATCGCGGTTGGGGCTTGAAGCACCATCCATAATCCCAGAAACAGCCAGAGCGGGTATCCCCACATCGCGAGAGCGCCGCGTCCGCTAAGTGCGGACAGGGCAATCACGGTCACCGCCGGCCCAAACGCGAGCAGCGTCACGATGCGACGATCAAACCCGTCGGCTGTGCTTCCGCTCTTGCCTCTTGCTGGAACCGTGCCGTTTTTTGACTTGGCTGCGAGCAGATTGGGCGGCGACGAACGCGGCCATATCAGCATGGCTGCGATCAAGAGCGACGGAAGCAGGAACAGGAGCTGGCTAAGCGCGAAAACAAAAGGATGGAGAAGATGGTCGATGATGCCGCGCGAAGGAGCCGCGCGCCTCTCTGCATAGGCAAAAGGCAGAAAATCGCTGTCCCAGAGCCAGACGAGATGCGGTATCATCACGACGAGCGCGACGGCGAGTGCAATCCAAGGGCCGAGCGTGGCCAAGTGCTTGCGCGCCTCGCGATCGAACACCAGAAAGAGCGCAAGCGGCAGTGCCAGGACAACGACGAAATACTTTGCCCACAACGCAAGCCCAATCGCGAGTCCGAGAAGCAGCCAGTGCAGCATGCGGCCGCGTTTGAGCGCCGCATGAAACGAGTAGCCTGCGAGCGCCCAGAGCGGCAGCTCAATTACATCGTGATTGAACTTGGCGGCCGTGTAATGAAAGTAGTGCAGCCCGTCGATGATAAGGACCGCAACAAGAGCACCGATCTCACCGACCAGCGGCCGTGCCGTCCACCAGACCAGCGCGAAGGCGCTGATCACGGCGAATTGGGCGAGTGCATAATAGGCGGTATCGAAACCAATCAATCGGTGCACGATCTCGATCATCCACCAAGGCAAGGGGGGCAGCTTGTCGTAGCCGATCTGCCATTCACGGCCATAGGTGAGGGCTTCAATGAGATCGAGCGGAAGATTGGCGTAGAGCACCGAAGGCAGTGCCGTCCAAACCAACCCATGCAGAGCGCAAAAAAGGACGAAGGCGCGCTGCGGGTGATGCTGGATCGCAGAAATTAGTCTACTAGCTGTTGCATGTGGCGCGATTGTTCCAGCGGGCCTGGCAGATGCTTCGCAGTTCGCCTGCGCCTCAAACCGCATTGAGCTTCTCGGCTATTGGCGCGGTACCGATAGCGGAGTGGGTTGCGAGCGCGACCCGCTCGACGTCGATATCTTGCATGCAACGATGATGCCCGAGCCGACAAACCGGTCTATGGCAGGGCCGGCACGCAAGCTCGGTTGTTGTCTCGATCACCGCGGCGATCGGGTTGAGCGGCGCCCAATGCCAGGGGCTGGTAGGTCCGAAGATGCCAATGCTCGGCGTGCCGAGCGCAGCGGCGACGTGCAGGAGCCCGGAATCGTTGGATACTGCCACGCGAGCCGCTGCGAGCGCGACAATGGCGTTGCGCAGGTCAGGACCCGTGAGGTCGCGGATACGCGTCGGGTCGGGTTGCGCGATTTTTTCGGCGATCTCTTTTTCGCCGGGGCCCCCCAGCACCCATAGGCTGTAGCCCTGCGCCAAAAGGCGCCTGGCCAGCTCGGCGAAATATTCCGCGGGCCACCGCTTGGATGGCCCGACGGCCCCAGGCGCCAGCGCAATCGTGTCGGAATCGGTCCCAAGTCCCCGCCGCTGGCGCCAAGCCGCGATTTCGGCCGCGGGGACCTTGAGCTCGGGCTGAGGCCATTCCTTGGGTAGGGGCTCCGCTGCGGGCAGCGCAAGGGCGGCACAGCGGTCCACCATGCGCGGCAGCCGACGCTCCCCGAAGCGCATATCATTGATTAAGCCGAAACGGCCCTCGCCCAGAAAACCAGTGCGCACGGGGATACCGGCAAGATAGGGCGCCAAGGCCGATTTCCAGGTCCGCGGCATTATGAGCGCTTGGCCATACCCCTCTGCCCGCAGCCGTTTGGCGAGCGCACCATGCTCCCCGAAGGCCAAGCGCTTGCGCGGGAGATCGACGACAACGCCTTTGCGGATCCCCGGCATGTAGTCGAGAAGCGGAGCGACCATCCCCGTCGCCAACATGTCGATGGAGCGAGAAGGATCCCGTGCTCGCAGCAGCTTCACCACCGTGTGGCAGCGAACAAAATCGCCGATCCACATATAAGGCACAATGAGAATTGGCAATTTATCCATCGACTAGGGTCATCATCACGGCTAGGGATGAACGAACGTCCGCTTCTTGCCAAGCGTTGGGCGCGACCAGACTGTCTCACCTGTCTAGCACAGCCAAGCTCTGGCAACATTGCGCGGGCCTGGCTCGCTGGGGCAGGTAGAGAGCGGTAAGTGGCGAGGGCCGTTAATGCTGCTGGTGACCGGCGGGGCTGGCTTTATCGGATCGAACCTGATCGCACAGCTCAATGAGGGCGGGCGCGACGACATCGTGGTCAGCGACTGGCTCGGGGTCGGAAAAAAGTGGCACAATCTCGAAAAGCGTAGACTAGCCGACGTGGTCCCTCCGAGCGAACTCATGGCTTGGCTCGAAGGGCGAAAGCTCGAAGCCGTTCTTCATCTGGGCGCGATCTCGGATACCACCGCGTCCGACGGCGATCTCGTGATCGAAACCAATTTCCGCCTTTCACTGCGGCTGCTGGACTGGTGCGCCAGCTCACGAACGCCCTTCATTTACGCTTCGTCGGCTGCCACTTATGGGGATGGAAGCAACGGTTTCGATGATAATTGGTGCACTGAGGGGCTGCGGCGTTTGCGGCCCATGAATCTCTATGGATGGAGCAAGCATCTTTTTGACCAAGTGATTGCAGGGCGTTACGGAAACGGCGGGGAGCTACCGCCGCAGTGGGCCGGCCTCAAATTCTTCAACGTGTTTGGTCCAAACGAATATCACAAAGGCGAGATGATGAGTCTCATCGCCAAACGCTTCGATGACGCCATCGCGGGTAAGCCGGTGCGCCTGTTCAAATCGCACCATGCAGGAGTCGGGGATGGCGAACAGAAACGCGACTTCATCTATGTCGAAGACGCCGTTGCAGTAATGTGCTGGCTTCTGCACTCGCCGAGAGTGTGCGGCATTTTCAACGTGGGTACGGGCAGGGCACGCAGCTTCCGGGATCTGATCACTGCGATGTTCAATGCCCTCGGTAAGAGCCCAAACATCGAATATATCGACATGCCGACTACAGTTCGCAAGCAGTATCAATATTTCACCCAAGCCAATGTCGAAAACCTGCGACGGGCAGGGTACAACGCCGGCTTCGCCTCGCTTGAAGAGGGGGTGACACGATATGTCACTGCGTTTCTCAATATGCCCGATCGGTACCGCTGAGACAGGGCAACCGTAGCACAAGCTGATGTTCAACTTCGAAGCCGCACTCGAAACGATTCCCCGGCAGACGGTGCTGTGCGTGGGAGACCTGATGCTCGATGATTTCGTGTACGGCGAAGTCGCACGGATCTCGCCGGAAGCGCCCGCACCGGTGCTGGCGGTGAGGCGAAGCGAGCTGGTCGTGGGCGGGGCCGGAAATGTTGCGTGCAATGTCGCGGGCCTTGGCGCGCGCTGTGTCTTCGTAGGCGTCATTGGCGAAGACGATGCTGGCCGTACTCTCGCCACGCGAGTGGCCAGCGTGCCGTTGATCGAGTCCCATCTGGTCATCGACAGCTCGCGTCCCACCACGCGCAAGATCCGCTTTGTATCTGAACATCACTCGACCCATCTGCTTCGCGCGGATTGGGAGAGCAGCAAGCCCATCGGTGGCGAAACGGAAAACAGGGTCATCGAGCACGCGCTGGCGGCACTGCCGCGAGTTGGCGCTGTGGTGCTTTCCGATTACGCAAAGGGCGCCCTTACCGCCCCGGTTATTCGCGCCGTTATCGAGGCGGCGAACAAGCTTGCAAAGCCGGTGATCGTGGATCCCAAGGGAAAGAACTTTTCGATCTACATGGGAGCAACACTCATCACGCCCAACTGGCACGAACTCGCGGATGCGGTTCGGCGGCCTTTGATAAGTGAGCAGGATATCGCCTTGGCTTCAGCCGAGATCATGGGTGAAGTCGGCAGCGAGGCTGTGCTGGTGACTCGCGGCGAAGCAGGCATGTCGCTGATAGCAACCGGCGGCGAGTACGTTCATGTGGCTGCCTATCCGGTCAAGGTGCGGGATGTTTCGGGCGCTGGCGATACTGTGATCGCAACGCTGGCGGTCATGTTGGCCTCGGGTGCCGATTTCGAGGCCGCCATGCGCACGGCCAATGCCGCAGCCGCCGTCGTAGTCGGCAAGCGCGGCACCGCCACGGTTTCTGCCATGGAACTGCGCACGCGTCTGCTTCCAGCCGCATCGCTCGCGCCGGAAGAAAAGATTCTGTTCGATTGGAATAGTCTCGATGAGCGGCTGATGGAATGGCGCCGCGCTGGCCTGCGGATCGGCTTCACGAACGGCTGCTTCGATCTCCTTCATCCCGGGCACATCAAGCTCTTGACTCAGGCGCACGCGGCCTGTGATCGCCTGATCGTCGGTCTTAACAGCGACGCCTCGGTTAAGCGATTGAAGGGCGAAGGGAGACCCATGCAGGATGTGCACGCGCGCGCCGAGGTGCTGGCGGCGCTCGAAGCGGTCGATCTGGTTGTCATCTTCGAGCAGGACACTCCGCGCGAATTGCTGCGCCGCATCCGGCCAAAGGTCCTGGTCAAGGGCGGTGACTATCGGCGCGAGGAGGTCGTCGGCCACGATCTCGTCGAAGCCGATGGCGGCGAAGTGATCCTCATCGATCTCGTGCCCGGCTTCAGCACGACGAGGATTGTGCGCAAATCACGTGCCGCGGCCGAATAGATCAGGCAGGCGCCACTCAGGCCTAGGGCCGACATCGAAGTCGATGAAGATGTTTTCAAAGCCCGATCTGCTGCCGGTCGACGCGCGTCCCCTCGTCGATCGCGCGCGCCTGGCACAGTTTGCGGACGTGCTTGCAGTCGCGGTCGCGCTCTCGTTGCCATGGTCCACCTCCGCGACCGGCATCTTGATCGGGCTGTGGCTAGTCGTGCTCCTGCCGACGCTCGAGTTTTCCATGCTGCGGCGGGAGCTGATGGCGCCGGCCGGCGGACTGCCAATCCTGTTGTGGCTCCTCGGCGCGCTCGGCATGCTGTGGGCGGACGTGAGCTGGACCGATCGCCTCGCCGGGCTGAGCGGATATCATAAACTCTTGCTGCTACCGTTCGTGCTCGCGCAGTTCCGCCGTACCGGCCAAGCCGAGTGGGTGCTGCTCGCCCTGCTTGCCTCTTGCGCCGTCTTGCTTGCCGTCTCGTTCGGACTGGCGCTGGTCCCGGGACTGCCGTGGCGCGGCAACACGCATATTGGAGTTCCGGTCAAAGATTACATTCTCCAAAGCGAGCTGTTTGCGGTTTGCGCGTTCGGCCTGCTTGGGCTCGCCGCCGCGCACAGGCGCGCCCATCCCCGACGCGCGCTCATCCTTGTGTTCGCTGCGCTCGTGTTTATTGCTAATATCGTGTACGTCGAGACGGCACGCACGACGCTTGTTGCGATGGCCGTGCTGCTCGTCCTGTTTGGTTTTCTTCAATTCGGCTGGAGGGGAGCGCTCCTGGCCTGCCTATGTGCAGCGCTGCTCGCCGGCGCGGTGTGGGTGTCCTCACCCTATCTGCGCCAGCGCGTCTCGCAGGCGGTTCAGGACGTGCAGTTTTCCGATCAAAGCAGGGTCGTCTCGCCCGTCGGGCTTCGACTCGAGTTCTGGAGAAAATCGCTCGGATTCCTTGCGCAGGCGCCGATCATTGGTCATGGAACCGGCAGCATTCCAGAACTATTCCGGCGCGACGCGACTGCGCAGACCCATCCCATGGCCATTACCACCAATCCCCACAATCAGGTTCTCGTGGTCGCGCTCGACCTCGGTCTTCTCGGCACAATTGTGTTGTTGGCGATGTGGCTCGCGCACCTGAAATTGTTTTCTCGAGCGAGTAGAATGGCTCGATCCACAAACTCGCTGTGCTCCCTCGCCCAAAGGGGAGGGGAGTCGACCGAGTATGCCGGACTGACGTCGATGCTGGCCGTTGCGCAGACTGATCGGTCGCAGGATCACGCGCTGCTCGCGTGGTTTGGTCTCATCATTGTGGTACAAAATATTGTGTGCTCCATGTTTAATTCGCATTTGTTCGATTTTAGCCAAGGATGGCTTTACGTCTGGGGGGTCGGAGTTCTCGGCGGCAGCATCCTGCACGCCTCCGCGGTGCCAGGGAGGCAATGACGCGCGCCATCAAACTCGATTTGCCCCTCCACCCGCGGATTCTCGTCATCACGTTGCGCAGGCTCGGCGATGTGCTGCTCACGACGCCGCTCGTGCGCAACATCCGGCGCGGTTTTCCCGATGCATGTTTGGACATGCTGGTGTTTCGCGGCAGTGACGCTATCCTCGCGGGCAATCCCGACATTGATCATGTTTTGACCATGGCGGAGCGGCCCTCCATCGTCGAGACGCTCTCGCTCGCGCGCGCCCTGTTTCGCCACTACGACCTCGTCGTCTCGACGCAGGCGGGGGACCGGCCGACCTTCTTCGCCCTGCTTGCGGGGCGAATGAGGATCGGGGTGGTGCCTGCCGCCGGAGAGACAGGGGCGCGATGGAAGCGCCATGTGCACCATGTTGCTGTCACACCGGAGCGCGATACGCATCGGGTCACGCAACTCATGACGCTCGCAGCCGCTATTGGGCTTGATGGCCTCCCCTCCGAGGTTGTCTGTCCGCGCGGCACGAGCAATCGCAGTCTCGCTCCGCGCAAAGACTATGCAGTGCTGCATGCCAATCCGTTCTATCAGTACAAGCGCTGGAACGACGCCGGATGGCAGGGCCTTGCCCATGGACTGGCAGAGCGCGGTTTGGCCATCATTGCGACCGAAGGACCTGATCCTGCCGAACGCGCTTATCTCGATCGGGTGTGGGGCTCTGCCGGAACGTTGGTGAGCCGGCTGCGGCTCGACTGGGGCGAACTCGCCCAATTGCTCAAGGAAGCTGCTCTTTACGTCGGACCGGATACCTCCACGACTCATCTTGCGGCCGCCAGCGGTTGCCCCACCATTGCGCTCTATGGGCCGACCAGCCCACGGCTCATTGGTCCCTGGCCGGTGGGAGGTCTCGATCGGCCCTGGGACGCCGCCGGCACAATTCAGCGCCGTGGCAATGTTTGGGTGGTGCAGAATCCTCAACCCTGCCTGCCCTGCGAGAAGCTGGGCTGCGAAGGGTATCTCCTGAGCTATAGCCGCTGCCTCGATGAGCTCACCGCGCGACAGGTGCTTATCGCCGTCGATCAGGCGTTGGCCACTCGTTTCAGCCCAGCTTGTACGGCTCATCCGTCCTACGGGGTCGAGCCATGATCGAACCGGCCTTCGGAGCGCGAGCGCCGGGACGGCTTGATAACACCGTAATCGCGACAACGAGCCGTCTGCCCGACAATTGGCTGGGGCTGCGCCTCGCAATTGCATTGCGACGCATTGTGACGAGGCACCTCGCCGACGATGGTGGTTTGGACGTTGTACGCTGGGGGCTACGCATGCGATTGCACCCCCGGCGCAACGGCTGCGAGAAGAATGCGCTTTTCACCCCGCAAATGTATGAAACCGCCGAACGTGTGGAATTGGCCGCGGAGATCGAGAAGTCCGAGGCCGCGGACCGAACTTTCGTGTTCATCGATGTTGGAGCGAACGTGGGGTTGTTTTCGCTTTTCGTCGCCTCTTGTGCTGGCCCGAAGGCGAAGATTCTGGCCATCGAGCCAGAGCCTCAAAATCTGAACCGATTGCGATTCAACATTGCGGCGAATCCTGGCATTCCAATCCGAGTGGTTCCGGTCGCTCTGGGTGAAAAGCAGGGGCAGGTTGCGCTGGATGTCGATGATCGCGACCGTGGCGGCACACGTACCCGAGCTTTGACCAGCCTGGAAGGCGACCAATTCAATGCCGAATCTCACGCGCCGCTGGTGGATTGCCGCACGTTGCTTGATCTGTTGAGGCAAGAAGAGATTTCGCACGTTGATGCCCTGAAAATAGATGTCGAAGGCGCAGAAGACACAGTCTTGGGCGCTTTTTTTCGAGACGCTCCGGAAGCACTCTGGCCCAATCTGATCATCATCGAGGACGGCCGTGATTCGTGGCGGAGCGACCTTTTTTCGGTCCTCTCGCAATGCGGCTATACAATCGCGATCAGGACTAAATTAAACGTGGGACTGCGCCGCGTCAGAACGTGAATGCGATGGAGCATCTCGCAGGTTTCGAACACCTGAGATTTTTCGCGGGCTGGCTTGTATCGGCTTCGGTGCTGGGATTCCTTCTCTTTTACGCTTGGGACTTGATTCATCGGCGTCTCGAAAGCAAGCAAAACGTCGATTTGCCAACCTGATCAAATCAGTTCGCGCGACGCTGCAGGCTCTCAGGAACGCATCGATTAATCGCCCGGCGAAAGCATTCCCGGGCGGATAGTGGCTTTTGCGCAACAGACTCCAGACTGCGTGGAGTCTAGACTCGGTCCGTGGGTTTCAGTGGGTAGGCGTATGAAAAAGCTGGTGGCCGTCTGCACCGCGTTCTGCGCGTTGACGCTTCCCGCTATTGCTGCGGATGTGTCGGTGCTCGGCACCTATCCACCGCCCCGTCCCATCTACACCTGGACCGGGTGTCGGGTCGGCGTGAATATCGGGGGCGGATCGGCGCGAACCAGTTGGAACGACCCGTTCGGCACGGTGGATGGCGTCCCAACCTATCTCGGCGATCATACCGCGAGCGGCGTCATCGGGGGCGGGCAGCTCGGCTGCGACTATCAGGTCGGCCGGTTCGTGTTCGGAATTCAGGGGCTCTATGACCTCACGGGCATGAAGGCAAGCAATATCGAAGCGCAGCCCGGGACTTTCGAGGATCGGACAGGGATGACCTTTGCCCTCGGTCTGACAAACGAGACCTTCATCCAGTCGAGCGCCAATGTCACGGCGCGGATCGGTTATGCTGTGGTGCCGAACGTGCTCCTCTATGCCAAGGCCGGCGTGGCTCGGAATCATAACCTCTACACTATCACCGCTCCCGGCCTGCAAAGTACATTGACTATTAACCCGGTCACAAATCAGGCGGTGCGTACGGCGCCGCCTAATTTCATCCTTGCACTGGGCAACAATTCTCCCGTCGGTCCGCTCGTCGGTACCGGGTTTGAATGGGCGGTGTTCGGTACTGATGTGTCGTTGTTTCTGGAATACGACTACATGCATTTCGGTACGAAGCAGGCGCCCCTTCTTTCAACAGTGACGGGGCCGGGCGACATACTCCCGCTCGATATTACGCAGAACGTCAACATGGTCCTGTTCGGGATTAACTACCGCTTCTACGGCGGAGCCCCGGGTTATTGATCGGCGGTGTCAAGCCCGGCAATGACCCAGCCAAGAGCGGATCAGCGGTGAGATTTCTTGGGCTGGACCGCGCTTGTATTCTTCTGCGCAATGAAGAGTGCAGGATCGAAAGGTTCGTATGCTTGCTTCTTGCAGCCGTCCATCACGACACCTGCGCGCTGATCGACGATGCTGCCGCCCTGAATGAAAAGCGCATATTCCTGGGGTGTGCTGTCGGCGTATATCCGCAGGCACGTGAGCCAGGCGGGTCCTTTGAGATGATCGACCGGCCGTACCGGCGAGATTTCAAGCGCACCAAGAGCTGCTGTTTGCGGAAAAATCGCGCCGATGTTTTCGGCGACAATGCGCCGGTAGTCAGGCTGGGAAAGGTCTTCCGCCACTGGCGCTTCCACCAAGGTGGTCGTCAGGCCGCCCGCTGCACAGCCAGCCAGACTTAACGCCACAGCTGTTAAGAGGCACAAACGCACAATGTTGACTTCGTCAATCGCCCGCTGCTGTCGGTCTGCCGACCGTTTGCGAGGCTCAGAATGTTAGACCAGTGCTTTTGGTGTCGTGAAGAACTCGACCCCAACCTAGGCCCGAGGTGGCCAGATCCAGCAGATCCATCACATAATTGTGCTCTCGACAAGGCGCCGCCATGATGCGGCGGCGGGGTGGCGCATTGCCCCCAAAGCCCGGTATTGGTACCCCTTCACCAGCCCCTTGGGCACTGCGTCGAGCGGGGCATGTGAGGGCCATGACCTGGGTTTCCAGCTTTACGCCGCGCCTGTGGCTGATCCTCGCCCATGATCTCGTCGTCACCGCGGCGGCGGTGCTCGCGAGCTTTTTCATCCGGTTCGAGGAAGGCGGACTGATCGAGCGCTGGCGGCTGTTGCTCGTCATCTTGCCGCCGTTCGTCGTTTTCGCCGCCTTGGTCTACGCTTTCTTTGATGTCTACAAAGCCAAGTGGCGTTTCACGTCGCTCCCCGAGCTCTTCAATCTCGTGCGTGCCAGCACGGTGCTGGCGGTCACGCTGCTGGCATTGGACTACGTGCTGCTGGCACCGAATGTGTACGGGACATTCTTTTTCGGGAAGATCATCATTATTCTCTATTGGCTGCTGCAGATCGCGTTTCTGAGCGGGCCGCGCATCGCCTATCGCTATTTTCGCTATACCCGCACGCTGCGCCACGCCAAGGCGAACCAGGCACTCCCGACACTCGTTCTCGGTCGCGCGGGCGACGCCGACGTCCTGCTGCGCGCAATCGAGAGCGGCGCAGTGACGAAAATCCGCCCGGTCGGCATCCTGTCGCCGTCGCCGGCAGACCGCAACCAGTCGATCCGCGGCATCTCGGTTCTCGGCGAGATGGATGATCTCGAACGGGTGATCGCCGATCTCGCCGACCGCGGCATTAACGTGACGCGGCTTGTGCTCACCCCGACCGCCTTCGAGCCTGAGGCCAAGCCTGAAACCATCCTCATGCGTGCACGACGGCTGGGGCTTGCGACGTCTCGGCTGCCATCGCTCCACGATGGCGGCGAGGCGCTGCGCCTCGCGCCGGTCAATGTTGAGGACCTCCTGCTGCGGCCCGGTGTGAAAATCGACTACGGCCGGCTCGAGAGCTTCGTGCGAGGCAAATCGATCATCGTGACAGGGGGCGGCGGATCAATCGGCGCCGAAATCTGCGACCGCATTGTGAGATTTGGCGCAGCGCGCGTGCTGGTGGTGGAGAATTCGGAACCCGCGCTGCACGCCGTCCTGGAAACGCTTGCGACCAAACAGGCAAGCGTGCGAATCGAAGGCCGCCTTGCCGATGTGCGCGATCGCGACCGCATGTTCCGCCTGATGGGCGATTTCCGGCCGGACATCGTATTCCACGCAGCGGCGCTCAAGCATGTGCCGCTCCTGGAGCGGGACTGGGGCGAAGCGGTCAAGACCAACGTCTTCGGCTCAGTCAACGTGGCTGATGCCGCCATCGCAGCCGGCGCCACCGCAATGGTGGTGATCTCGACTGACAAAGCGATCGAGCCGGTGTCCGTGCTCGGCGCTTCCAAGCGCCTGGCGGAGATGTATTGCCAGGCGCTCGACAATGACTTCGCGCGCCGAAGCGATGGAGGCAAGCGCGCCATGCGGTTGATCGCGGTCCGCTTCGGCAACGTGCTCGCCTCCAACGGTTCGGTGGTGCCCAAGTTCAAGGCGCAGATTGAAGCCGGTGGTCCGCTCACGGTGACGCATCCGGATATGGTGCGCTACTTCATGACCATCCGCGAGGCTTGCGATCTCGTGGTCACGGCGGCCAGCCATGCACTGATCCCGGGGCAGGCGCGGGTTGCCGTCTACGTGCTCAACATGGGTCAGCCGGTCAAGATCGTCGATCTTGCCGAGCGCATGATCCGCCTTTCGGGCCTCGAGCCCGGGCGCGACATCGACATCGCGTTCACCGGCATTCGGCCGGGCGAACGCCTGCAGGAAATCCTGTTCGCGCGCGAGGAGCCGAGCGCGCCGATTGGAATCGAAGGTATTGTCGCGGCGAGGCCGGTAAGCCCTCCTCTCGAAGCCATGCGCGGATGGCTCGCCGCGCTCGAACAGGGTTTGGTGCGCGAAGATCGGTCGGTGATCTATGGCGTGCTGCGCGACGCGGTGCCGGACTTCGGCGGACAAGCAGCGTAAGCCGTTATTCGCCCGCGCGAGGGGACGCTCAGTTTCACTGCTTTCGTTTGATGCGGGCAAAGGACGCGAGCAGCGCCGTAACAAGAACGGCAGCGGCGCAAAGCGTCAACAAAGAAACAAGTACGCGGCCGGCGAGGATGGATATGAGCGCGAGCGTGGTCAATGCGACATTGGCCAGGAACACGCGCGCCACGATTTCAGGAACGCTAAAGCCATTATCCGTGGCACGCTGATAAAAATGCGTGCGATGCGATTGCCAGAACGGTTCGCGCCTCACGAGGCGGTGCAGGAGCGTGATCGTGGCATCGGCAAGATAGTAGAGCGGAAGAATGACGGCTGCCGCTCTGTGGCCCGCGACCGCGAGCTGCATCAGCAGCCAGCCCAGCAGGAGCCCGATCGGAAGGCTTCCCGCATCGCCAAGAAAAAGGCGGGCGACCGGCTTGTTGAAGGGGGCAAAGCCGAGCATCGCGCCAAAGAGGGTTGCGGCGATCACCGCTGCAGTGAAATCGACGGTGCCCAGGATACCAAGGAGGATCATCGCTCCGGTCACCGGCACGGCTTCCGCCACAGTCATCCAGTCGATGCCATCCATGAAATTGGTGAGGTTGACGAACCAGACCCCCGCAATCAGCAGACAAGCGCGATCCATCCACCAGGGCAGTTGCGGAAGCACCTGCATGTCATGGGGTAGTGCGATCACGACCGCGCCGACCGCGATGCACTGCGCGATCAGCCTCACCGTGGGCGGCAAGGAATGCATATCGTCGATCGCGCCAAGGATGGTGAGCAGGATCGCGGCTGCGCTTATGATGAGAAAATGCTCGGTTTGCCGATGGGCAGAGTCGGGCCAAAAGATGATGGCCGCCCACGCCAGCGCCAATGTGGCGAGCACGACCGCAATGCCGCCGCCTTGCGCGACCGGCGTATAATGCGACGAACGTGCATTCGGCCGCGCAATGGCGTAACGCAGGAGCCAGGGCCGGATCAGCACAATCAGCCCGACGCCGAGAAAGAACGCGAGCAACCCTGCTGGTGCAAGCACCAGCAGGCGCCCAACGGCTTGTTCACTCATTGCTTTGCTGCTCCGAGCCGCATCGTCGTTTGGAGTCCCGCGGATCTCACGAATGTCCCGCTAGTGTGGTCCGGATGATGTCAGCAAAGACTTCCCCATAGACTCGATTTCCCTCGACATTGAGGTGACCACTCCCGATACCGGCGCCGAAGCCGCGCAGCCGTGCCACCCCGGAAGGGCCGACCTTCGCAAGGACGCGCGCGTCGAGATCGATGAGTTGCAGGCTGGCAGCCTCGATCCTTGCCCGCATTGCCTCCACCAG
>Ga0209331_1000115_pt1 | contig 27182 bp, 23 predicted proteins | sample JacPinW_OM3H0_M3_FD_187971 | JGI IMG/M metagenome (GOLD analysis project Ga0209331, IMG submission 187971) | Forest soil microbial communities from Algoma, Ontario, Canada - Jack Pine, Ontario site 1_JW_OM3H0_M3 (SPAdes) (version 2) | ecosystem: Environmental > Terrestrial > Soil > Boreal...
AAATTGGAGCCCGCGTTCGACACAGCGGCACCGTCCTCTCACCGAACTCCGCGCAGCCTCTGCTCCCGCCAATTCGTGGGCCGTCGAGAGAGCTCCGACAGCGCCCTGCGCGCGTTTTCCGCGGCCGCCCGCCAGCCCACCGCTTGGTGATGAACCCTGAAGACTTCATCCTTGTCCGCCTCTCGCAAGATGGCGACCAGCCGCCGTGCGGCGGCAACAGTGGTCTCGTGATAGAGCTTCGTGAGCTCATAGATCCGATCGACCGATTGGCCGACCCGGGGGTTCATGAACAGCAGCATGCGTTGCAGCACGTCGGCAGGCAGATCCATCGCTTTGGCGGCGGCCAGCATTGGCTCGCCAGAGTCGTCCCAGAGCACACGCCGCGCCTGCGCTCGCGATATGCCCAGGATGCGTAGGAGCTCGCGCACAAGCACCTCGGTGTTGTGGCGAAGCGCGGCAGCCTCCAGACGCCAGGTGTCCGACCGCTGGACGAACGCCGAGGGCGGGATTGCCGGGATCGGTGCATAGTCGAGGCTGAGCAGGATCAAACGCCGCTCAGCAGCACCAGCAGCGTAGAACAGCTCTGAAAGCTCGGCAGCTTCGGTGCCACCTTCGTGAGCCGGTGAGCTCTGTACCCGGGCCGGAGGCACTAGCGCGGAGCGGCGCTGCTCAATGATTTCCGCGTGCTGGCCGCCCAGCTCGACGGCGAGGGCGGCCAGGTCAGCCTCATCCAAGCAAGTCGAATGTCTGAGAATTGGAGCGGCAACTTCGATGCTGTCACGGGCAAGGCGCGCGATCAGCGCACGCGGTGCCGAAGCGTAGGAAGCAAGCCGCTGGGCAAGTCTCGCGCGCGCGGCAGCATCGGCCGCGTCCATGAGTCTCGAGGCGAGCTCGGTGTAATAGCGCTCGTCTTCCGGCGTATGCGCAGGCCGTTGCACATAAAGATCGGTGAGCACGCGCAGTAATGTTGGGCGCATGTCGATCTCGCTCCCCTGCCCGAGATCGACGAGATCTTCGACACCGGCAAACGCGGACGGCGGCTTCGTCATGCTGACTGCGCCTTTGCTGCAACACTTTCAAATTGAAATAACCTACGGCGGCGCCGTTAGCGGACCGTTAACCGTGCCCTTCTCAAATCGGGGCAGGAGCCGAGCTGGGGCGAGGACGCTGACGGCGGGGGACATCGAGATGGGTACGGTGATCAGGTTTCGACCAATGGTGCGGCCTGCGCGGGGACTGGGACCGCTCGGAACGAGGTCCGAATCTGCCACAATCATCATTCTTCCGGTCGTGCGGATTGAGCGGTTTAGCGACGCTCCGACCAGCGGATTGGAGCCGGCAACCGGCAGCGGTCGGCGCCGTGCTCGCCGGCGGCGCGCGAGCCGACCGTAAGCTACTGCGGGCGGCAGCGCGCGGCGGCCAGCGAGCTGCGCGCTGCCGGGGTCCAACCCGGTTCCGGGGTGAGCGCGCGGATCACGATCAAGCCTGTCGTCGTTGGCGAGGTCACGATCAAGCGGTCCGCCGCGGTGATGTCCTCGTTCTCCGGCAATTCAGCACGTTGTGCATTGGTCATCAGATCGAGCTCAATTACGCGCCGTCCGGCGGCGCGGTCGTTGATCGCGTAGTAGGCCACATCCCCGCGCGTATAGAAGGATACCGAAGTGTAAGCAGGGCTGATTGGAACCGAAAATTTCAGAGGCGCACGGGAGAGATCGTACCGGCATATCGACGTGGCGAAAGCAGGATCCATGAACGGCATCAACGCATTCTCCGGCGTCGGCGGGGGAACTGGAATGACGGAGTTGACCGGAGCGATCGCGGAGACGCGAGCATAAGCGTCATTCGTCGCCACGTTCGGCAGCAGCAGAACGGTTGCCAAATGCACGATGCCGCCGAGCAGCAGAGCAGCGAGAAGCCAGAGGCCTAGCCGGATCATTGGCATCCCCGCCTGGTGATCGAAGGCATGGGCGCGTCCGCCCCGGTGCGCGTTGCCATTCCGATCGGGGTATCATAGAGACGCAACACCAACTGATACTTGTCGATGCCTCCGGTAGGCAGCCAATTGCCCGGCCGCGCGCGCGGACCCACCGCGACATCGAAAGCTCCGTCGGCCTTCCGGATGATTTCCTGGCTGGTGAAGCCTTGGCGCCGAATCGAGTTTGCCACCAAGCGCCCTTCGGGGTCGTAGAGTGTGAGTGTCCAGAATCGCGCCTGCGGGGTGATTCCGCTCACCAGCACATCACAACGGCCATCTAGACTTTCGCCGGCATCGTCCGTAGAGGCGTAAAAGGCCACACCGTCACCTGAGCCGACCGGCAACTCGCCCGTGCGCACAACCATCGCGCGCGCATAGGGGTCTATTCCCGTCGTTCCGTTCTTCGGCCATGCCGTCCACGCTCCGATGGTCACGCCGCCGTAGGCCGTACCGCGCGTCAGTGCCACCCATGTCGTGCCAAGCCCGAGTGCTGCCGCGACCGCGAGTGCAAACATGGTTCCAAACAGCAGACGCACGATGGCTCCAATGAAAGTTCGTCTAATCAGTCATCCTCGGGAGGATCAATTGCCCCGGCTGCGTTCGGTCGGCTCCTGTTCCGGCCCCCGCGCCGAAGCCTCCTGCCGCTCCGTGGCGGCACCCTGCGCGTTCGTCGTCTTACTCGGCTCCCGACTCGTGGTGGCGAGGACGCGCGCCGCATCATCCATCAGCCGTTCGATCCGCAGCAGGGCATCAGTGCCGCGCTTGGTGAGAATCGAAGGGCGCCCTCCTTCAGGGGCGCTATTCTGTTTGGCTTCCGCTACGACTGGCCGGCCGGTCGGGCTCGCGATCCCCGGGATGGATCGCAGTTCCACCCCTTGGTGGGCATAGGCCATGATCTCGTGCCAAGTCTGCGCCGGCAGAGATCCGCCGGTCATTTGGTTCATGGTCTTGTAATCGTCATTGCCGAACCAAACTCCACAGACGAAATTGCCGGTGTAGCCGACGAACCAGGCGTCGCGGTACGCGTTGGTAGTGCCGGTCTTGCCTGCCGCCCTGATGCCATCGAGGATGGCGCGCCGTGCGGTGCCTTCCTCGACCACCTTGGTCATCATGTTGACCATGTCGAACGCGACCTGCGGCGGGATGACCTGCACCGGCTTCTTGCCATCGCGATCCCAGCGCCAGATCAATTCGCCCGCGCCGCTGCGCACTTCCAGCACCGCGTGCGGTGTGTGCGCTTTGCCGGCATTGGCAAACATGGTGTAGCCGCCGGTGTGATCGAGCACGGTCACCTCATCGGCCCCGATCGGCATCGAGGGCGTATCCGGCAGTGGCGTGCGCAATCCCGCCTTACGCGCGACCTCCCTGATCATCGCACGCCCGATTTTCGGATTGCCGTGGCCGATCGCGATCGAGAGTTTAACCGCGATGACATTGACGGAGCGCTTGAGGGCCTCCGTCAATGTCATGGCGCCGCCGAAGCCTCCGCCGTAATTCTTCGGACACCAATTGCCGATGCAAACAGGCGAGTCGACCACGATGGACGTCGGCTTGAAGCCGTTCATCAGCGCCGTGGCGTAGACATAAGGCTTGAAGGAGGAACCCGGCTGGCGCAACGCGTCGGTGGCGCGATTGAACTGGCTATCCGCGTAATCGCGCCCGCCCACCATCGCACGCACCGCACCATCCGCATCCATCAGTACGGAGGCGCCCTGGTGGGCATTGTACTCCCGGCCATATTGCCGGATCGAATTCTCCACCGCCTGTTCTGCATGCTTCTGCAAGTCCACATCGAGTGCCAGGCGGACCACGAACACGCGTTCGTGCACCGACTTGGGCAAGCTCGCGGCGAGCTTTTTCATCTCCTCGAACGCCCAGTCGAGATAATAATTGGGCGAACGCTCGTCGCGGCGGTCCACGGGGGTCGCCGGGTTGCGGCGAGCGCCGAACACCTGGCCTTCGGTCATGAAACCCGCATCAACCAGATTGTCGAGCACCACATTGGCGCGCGCGCGCGCCGCAGGCAGATTGATATGCGGCGCAAATTTCGAGGGCGCCTTGAACAGGCCGGCAAGCATCGCCGCCTCGGACAGATTCACGTCACGCGCTGATTTGTTGAAGTAATACTGCGCCGCTGCGTCCGCCCCGAAGGTGCCGCCTCCGAGATAGGCGCGGTCGAGATAAAGCTTGAGGATCTCGTTCTTCGACAGTCGGGCTTCGAGCCATAGGGCTAGAAATGCTTCCTTCACCTTCCGCTCGATCGTGCGCTCGTTCGAAAGGAACAGGTTCTTGGCGAGCTGCTGCGAGATGGACGAGCCGCCCTGCACCACGCCTCCCGCCCTGGCGTTGGCGGTCATGGCGCGAAACAGGCCGGGAATGTCGATGCCGAAATGCTCGTAGAACCTGCGATCCTCGGTGGCGAGGGTCGCCTTGATCAGGTGATCGGGAAATTCGTCCAGCCGCAACGCGTCATTGTGTTTGATGCCGCGATAGCCGACTTCGTTGCCGTAGCGGTCGAGGAACGTGACGGCCAGCTCGGATTTCTTGAGCCAGTCGTCGTCGGCGGTCTCCCGGAACGCCGGAATGGCAAGCGCGAGCATGACCATGAAGCCGCCGGTGCCCAGGCTAAGGCACTCCGAAAGCGGCTCAACGAAGTACCACCGACGCCACCCGGCGACGTGAAATCGGTCCATGAAATCGGAGTAGCGCTCGAAAAGCTCGCGGCCCCAGGTTTTCGCCTGGTACAGTCCGAAGTCGATCCGGGAATCAAGATCGAGGAAGAACCGCCGCAGCCATGTCTTCCAGCTGCCGTAGTTCTCGTCGTCTGGGAAGAGGTCGCGCATCTAACCTCGAGGCCAAAAACAGACGTCGGCGGGATGGAACCATCCAGCCGTTGGCGGATGTTGTAGCCGAAATGATGGTTCTAAACTATGACGGTGTGGCCACACGGTGAACGGAAATCGGCGCTGGTGAAGCTGAAGGAGACCGCCTGATGGGCGCTGACGAGATCCCCTTTTGGCAACGCAAGTCATTGCGGGAGATGACGAAATCCGAATGGGAAAGCCTCTGCGACGGCTGTGGCCGCTGCTGTCTGGTCAAGCTGGAGGATGCCGACGATTCCTCCCGGACCTATTTCACCGATGTGGGCTGCCGGCTCCTGGACAGCGACACCTGCCGATGCCGCGACTATTCCCACCGCAGCTCCAGGGTCAAGGATTGCGTTCGGCTCACCCCTCGCAACATCAACCGCATCGTCTGGCTGCCGCCAACCTGCGCATATCGGCTTGTGGCGGACGGACGCGACCTCTATTGGTGGCACCCGCTCGTTTCCAGCGATCCCGAGACCGTGCATCAGGCCGGCATCTCGGTGCGCGGACGCGTCGGCGCCAGCGAAGATGAGGTCGAGGAGGACCAGCTCGAGGACCGGATCGTAAGCTGGCCGGTGCGCACGCCGCGTGCCGCGCGACGAAAGCCAAGGTGATCGGGGTTGGCGCGGAGGTCGATTCTGCCGATCCCCGGGTAGCCGGCTCACTTCTTTTCCAGCATCAGGGTTGCTTCCTTGCGGATGGCCGGAGTGAGCTTCTCGGCGATCAGAGCGAGCAGCCAGGGGAGCGTCACTTCGAGCCGCACGTGGTCATCGGCGAAGTCGATGAGCCCCGACGCGCTTTGGCCCAGCGTGCTGATGTTGAAGAGGAGACGGTCGCCCGTCCAGTTTTCCTCCTGAATGTGGAACAACGCGGAATAGTGCGTGCGCACGGTGGCGAGCCCGGACTTGATCCGGCGCTCCGCCTCCGCGCGGCCGAGCTGATGGGGAATGGAGACGACCAGCGCCTTTGACATGAATAGGTTCCTGTTGCGTCACGGCCGTTCGCCGGACGTCGCGCTCGCTTCACCCGGTCTACGGAGTTTCCCGGCGAATATGGGAGGCCGGCGCCGCGATGGAAGCCGATATTGTCTTCGCCCCGCACCGGATTAGTCTTGATCCGTCAAGCGCCGCTGCGACGGCAGCCGCAGCGTGACCATGTTGGAACTTGGAATACCTGAAAGCTGGCTGCATCGGGAGACTTCCTCTACCATGATGAAGCGCGAGACATTCGCTATTGCGAACATCTACGTACCGGCGAAACGGCGCGCCATGCTCGATCCCAGGAAGGCGCAGGAGATCGCTGAAAGCATATTGGAGAATGGCCTGCAGGTGCCGATCCTGGTGCGCAAGGACGGCGAGCGTTACGTCCTGGTGGAGGGCCTGCACCGTCTTGAGGCCTGCAAGCAGCTCGGCGAGCAAAATATCTTTGGCTACCTCGTGCAGGCGAGAAGACATTAGCTTTCCTGTGCCGGCAATGCTTCTGGATTATGCGCTCGGTGCCAAGTAGGGCGGGTTGCAAAACCGCCCTGCTTTGCCGCTCCTGCGGTGGCATTTCCCAATGACATCGAGCCAGCACTCGCCTTCCCGCGCCTCGATCCGCCAGATCGGCCCCGCCCTGCTCGGGGCATTCTCGTTTGCCTGCGCCGATGTGCTCATCAAGGTGACTTTCCGCGCCGGGGCCGACGCGCTCACAGCGTCGACGCTGCGTGGCATTGTCGGCCTCGCATTCCTCATGCTCTGGCTGCGCTTTGCGCAAAAATCCGCGTCGGTCCCCCCGCGCGCGAGGCGTATTGCTCTCGCGCTTGGGGTTCTGTTTGCCGCGAACGTGTTCCTGGTGTTCAAGGCGGTGGAGGCGATCGAGGTGCCGATCGCCATCCTCACTTATTTCGTTTATCCGCTGCTCACCGGCATTTCCGCCGCCGCGGTGGGGCTCGAGCCCCTGAGCTGGAAAGGGGCGGTAGCCGCGCTGATTGCATTCGTCGGCCTCGGCGTGATGCTCGGCGCCCATCCGGCTGGGCTTGCGCTCGCCGGAGTCGTTGCTGCGCTGGCTGCGGCGGTCTGCCGCGTGCTGCTCCTTCTCCTGACGCGCGCCCTGCTGCAAGGCGTGAATCCGCTCGCCATCACTTTCTATTCCATGGTCTCCTCGACAGTGCTGTTCGTTCTCGCCTCGCTCGTGCTCCTCGACTGGCAGCCGCCGGCGACGGCCTTGGGATGGGTTGCAGTCATCGCGCTCGGCATCTCGGTCATGGGAGGCATCCTCGGTGTATTCGCCTCGACTGGGCGCATCGGCCCGTTTCGCACCGCGCTCTTCATGAATCTGGAGCCGCTGCTCACGACCATTGGCAGCGCCGTTGTCCTGGATGAGGTGATTACGCCGGTGCAGGCACTGGGCGGTGCCGTCATGCTCGGGGCACTCATGGCCTTCCAGCTGCGGCGGTGAAAACCGATCTTGCCGCCCACCCAGCGGATTAGCTTGCGCGAATCCGCCCGACCCGACCTCGCGGGCGCAATTAACCCTCCATTAACCATGGCCGTGCAGGGTCGCGGCCGGAGAGGGTTCGCGATGAACGTTATTACGCTCGCATCGCGCAAAGGCGGCGCCGGCAAGAGCACCTTGACGGCGCATCTGGCAGCCTGCGCCCATGCCGGCGGCTGCCGCTCTCTGGTGATCGACGCCGATCCCCAGGGCTCGGTGACTCTTTGGCACTCCCTGCGCGGGCAGGGCGGGCCTGCGCTCCAGAGCGCCACGCGCGGCATCGAGCGCGCGGTTACTTTTGCTGCGGTCGAAGGCTACGAATGGGTATTCATCGATACTGCACCCACCACATGGGTGGTGGTGCAGGAAGCCATTCGCGCCGCTACCCTCGTGCTCATCCCGGCGCGGCCCGGACTCTTCGATCTTGATTCCGCGCGCGAGACCATCGCCGCCGCGCGCGAGCGAGGCAAGCCGTTCGCGGTGGTGCTCAATGCCGCGCCGGCTCGTCGGGAGGAGAGGGATGCACCGGCGCTTGCCCTGGCACGCGCCGCGCTCGGTGCCGACAAGATTCCGGTCTGGTCCGGACAGATCAGCCAGCGCGCAGCGTTTGCGCTGACACTCGCGGCCGGTGCGAGCGCCTGGGAGGCCGAGCCCGAATCTGCTGCTGCCGCCGAGATCGGGCACCTGTGGTCGGCGGTGGTCCGCTCGGTCGAAGCGGTCAACGCGGCTTATGCCGCTGCGCGCGGCGACCAGGCGGCCTAGTGGGTTCACGGGCCGGTATCCCCGGGTTCGTTTGCGCTCGGTCCCAGCTACGGGGAGCTAGCGCGGAATCACAGCGAGAAGTTGCGCGAGACGATGTCGTCCCAGGCGTAGGGACATGCTTGAGGAAATCGCGCTTCATCCAGGTCGGTCTCTTTGACAGCGCGCAGTCTCGCGCGCCGATAGGCACGAGTCACGGCCTCCGGAATGCGTGGGCGCAAACCCGGATTGTCGGCCAGCAGATCATTGAGGCGCAGCCGCTGCTCGCCGATTGTAGCCCACCAGGACCGGCCGCGCCGCTCGGGTTGATAATCCCATTTCAGCATGTGGAGCAGCAGGACCCGCAATGCGCTTTCGAGCTTGCTGAATTGTTCGCGCCCCAAAGATTCGATCTCCTCAGCCAAATTGTCCCGATCAAGCGCATTCCACCGTCCCGCGCGCAGGTGATGGGCCTGCTCCAGCAGCCACGAGTAGAAATCGCGTTCATAAGCAGCGCGCATCGGCTCATCGCCGGGCGCGAGATCAACGTGGTTTTCAGTTGAACCTGGGCTCATAGTTATCAACTCCGCCCGTGGGGCGGATTAGCGACGCGTTCTCCGCCGCACGGCGGGTTACGGCGAAGACGCCTAAGCTGCCTACACAGGATCACATTACACCCGCTGCACGTAGCTATCGACCACGCGCTTCTCGCCGGCATGGTCGAACTGCACGACCAGCTTGTTGCCATCGATCGAGGTGACGTTGCCGATGCCGAATTTCTGATGAAACACCCGATCCCCGATGGTGTAGTCGGACACCGCCCCGGTGGATCGCGCAACGAGCTCGCCTTCCAAGGTGAGCGGCACACGCGACTTGCGCCGCGCCGCTTTCGCACCCCGGCTTTTCACCTCCGCTGCCCAAGCCGCATACGGCGCAGCGCCATCCGCTGTCTCCTCGTCCGCCGCATGGACCGCACTATCTTCCTCGAAGCCGCCGCGGTCCTTCTTGCGTCGTGCGCGCTGCCAGCCGGGCGTGGAGTAGCCGGAGCTGAAATGCGTCATCTCGTCGAAGCGTGAGGCGCCCACATTGCCGTAGCCGGAGAAGCCGCCGCGGGATTCCGTGACCTCCACGTCCGCTTCCGGAAGCTCGTCGAGAAAGCGCGAGGGTATGTTTGATGACCATACGCCGTGCATGCGCCGGTTCGCGGCGAAGTAAATTGCCACCCGCCGGCGCGCCCGGGTAAGCCCGACATGCGCCAGCCTGCGTTCCTCCTCCAGGCCGGCGCGCCCCTGATCATCCAATGCGCGCTGGTGCGGGAAGAGCCCTTCCTCCCAGCCCGGGAGAAAGACTGTTTCGAACTCCAGCCCCTTGGCGGAATGCAGCGTCATGATCGACACCGCCTCGCCGCCTTCGCCCTTCTCCGTGTCCATCACCAGCGAAATGTGCTCGAGGAAGCCCGATAGGTTCTCGAACTCCTCCATGGAGCGGACAAGCTCTTTCAGGTTCTCCAGGCGGCCGGCGGCATCTGCGTTGCGGTCCTTCTGCCACATGTCCGTATAGCCGGACTCATCGAGCACGATCTGCGCGAGCTCGGTATGGGGCAGCGCATCCCGCTGCGCGCGCCAGCGCTCGAACGCGGCGAGGACGTCGCGCAGCGCCCCGCGAGGCTTTGGCTTGAGCTCGTCGGTCTCGATCACCGCAGCGGCGGCGGCCGTGAGCGCGATGCGCCGCTTGCGCGCGTGATCGTGCAGGACCTGCACCGTGGCGTCACCGAGGCCGCGCCTCGGCACGTTGATGATGCGTTCAAAGGCGAGATCGTCGCTGGGCGAGTGGATGACGCGGAAATAGGCCAGCGCGTCGCGGATCTCCTGACGCTCGTAAAAGCGCGGTCCGCCAATGACCCGATAGGGCAGACCGAGGGTGACGAAGCGGTCCTCGAACTCGCGCATCTGAAAGGAGGCGCGCACGAGGATCGCCATCTCGTCGAGAGAATGCGGCTGGCCGCTGCCGTCGTCGCGCTGCAGCTGCTCGATCTCCTCGCCCACGCCGCGCGCCTCCTCCTCCGAATCCCAGCAGGAGGTCACCTGCACCTTGTGCCCCGGCTCGTCCTCGGTGCGCAGCGTCTTGCCGAGCCGGCCCTTGTTGTGGGCGATGAGATGCGAGGCGGCGGAGAGAATGTGCGCGGTCGAGCGGTAATTGCGTTCGAGGCGAACAACCTTGGCGCCGGGAAAGTCGTGCTCGAACCGCAGGATGTTGTCCACCTCCGCGCCGCGCCAGCCGTAGATGGACTGATCGTCGTCCCCGACGCAGCAGATGTTTTTCAGGATCCGCGCGGGTGCTTGCGCAGCAGCAGACTCGGTCTGCTCCCTCTCCCTCCCCGGACTTGATCCCGGGATTGCGGGGAGAGGGGCGGGATGAGGGGCACTTGCGGCGTCCGCATCGTGAGGTGAGAGCCTCTCACCCGAGCTTGCTACGCCGCTTGTGCTCTGGCCGAGAAGCCGCAGCCAGAGATACTGCGCGACGTTGGTGTCCTGATACTCGTCGACGAGGATGTAGCGAAACCGCGCCTGATACTGCCGCAGCATCTCGGGGTGCTCGCGGAACAGCCGGATGCAGTGGAGCAGGAGGTCGCCGAAATCGGCGGCGTTGAGCACCTTGAGGCGGTCCTGATATGCGGCATAGAGCTTCTTGCCCTTGCCCCCAGCGAAGCTCGCGGACTCGCCCGCGGGCACCTGATCGGGCAGGAGGCCGCGGTTCTTCCAATTGTCGATCACGTCGGCGAGCACGCGCGCGGGCCAGCGCTTCTCGTCGATGTTCTCGGCGGCGAGCTGCTGTTTGAGGAGCCGCAGCTGATCGTCCGTATCCAGGATGGTGAAATCGGGCCTGAGCCCGACCAGCTCCGCGTGCCGGCGCAGGATCTTCGCCCCTATGGAATGGAAGGTGCCGAGCCAGGGCATGCCTTCCACCACTTGTCCGACCATGGCGCCGACCCGCGCTTTCATCTCGCGGGCGGCCTTGTTGGTGAAGGTGACGGCCAGGATATCGCCGGGGCGTGCGCGGCCGGTCGCGAGGATGTGGGCGATGCGCGTGGTGAGGACGCGCGTTTTCCCGGTCCCCGCGCCGGCCAGCACCAGCACCGGCCCTTCGAGCGTTTCGACCGCGAGGCGCTGCTCCGAATTGAGGTTGGCCAGATATGGCGCCCCCGTGGCCGCGCGGGCGCGCGCAGCAATCCCGCCGGCTTTGGGCAGGTGAGCTTCGCTGGCAAGATTGGCGGGCTCGGACATTCTCATTCCGTGATGGGCGGCCTCGCTGGCACGCGGACGTGTGGTCGCGAATCTCACGCTAAAGATGGCACTCCGCGCCGACGATGGCGAGAGCGCGTGCGTGGCGCGGCCCCTGGGTCCCCACGAGCTAAGTTGATGTTGGCCCTTTATGAGCGTGCTAGCTTCCGCTGTTCGGCGGCATGGAGACGCGCCGCCCCGCGGCTTCCGGCCGCGGCAGCTGCCCATGCGCGGCTTTCATGTGCGCCAGCGCCTTTTCAACGGCATCGGGGAACGGCGCGGTGCGCCGCGCGTCCATGTCCACGTGCAGCGACATGTTCTCGGAGGTGGCGGATACCCAGCCCTCTTCGGCGTGAAACAGCTGCTCGAAGAAATGCATGCGCTTGCTGTCATAGTCGAGCAGCTGGAAGGTGACCCGCACCGGATCCTCGGCGCGGAGCTCACGCAGATATCGCACGTGCGCTTCCGCCGTGTAGCAGGAACGCCTGCGCTCCTTGACGTAGGCTAGCCCGCAGCCGAGCAGCTCGAACACCTCGTCCACCGCGCGGTCGAACAGCACGTTGTAATAGGCCATGTTGAGGTGGCCGTTGTAATCGATCCAGGCGGGCTCGACCCGCATCACCGAGGAGACGAACGGGGCAAAGAACAGCGGTTCGAGAATGGGCCGATCGAGCATCCCGGTATCTACGCTGCCCCGCGTTCCCCCGTCCACTTGAACTGCGCCCTGGGGCCCGCACGCCTACTTGCGAGGGCGCCGCCGTGCGCCCATTTCGGGGGGCGGGGCGCGCAACGCACATAATGATCCCTCACACGGTGAACCTGAGCTGGCTGCCCCCCGTCTTTGCGCAAGCCTCGGAGCGGCTGGCCAGCACGTTCGGCGAATTCGCCGGAGGGGCCACGGTGTGGCTCGCCGTGACGGGACTCAGCCGCTCCGGCAAGACGGTCTTCATCACCAGCCTGATCCACAACCTCCTGAGCGCGCTGCATAACCCGAACCGCATGCCGCTTCTCGATTTGATCGGCGAGCGGCGGCTGATCGCGGCCACCCTGGAAACCGCCAATGCGCATCGGTTGCCGCGGTTTCCTTACTTCAGCAATATCGAGGCGATGGCGGGCCGCGCGCCGGACTGGCCGATCCGCACGATTGATATCAGCGAGATCGGCATCGATATCCGCTTCACTCCTGCCAACACGCTCGGCAAGCTCTTAAGCGAGATCACCGGCAGCCCGGCCAGGCTGACGCTGCGGATCGTCGACTATCCCGGCGAATGGCTGCTCGATCTGCCCCTTTTGGAGCAGAGCTTCGCCGAGTGGTCGCGCGCGACCATCCATTCCCTGCACAGCGGCAGCCGAGCAGCAATCGCCAACGAGTTCTTGACCTACGTCGGCCGTCATCGCCCCGATGAGCCCGCAAGCGATGGGGTCGCAAGGGCTGCGCATGAGCTCTACTGCGCGCTCCTGTTCAAGGCGCGGGATCAGCATGGATTGAGCTATCTCCAGCCCGGGCGATTTCTATGCCGGGGAGCGCTCGCGGATGCACCGTATCTCTGGTTCGCCCCGCTCGACTTCGGTGAAGATGTGCATCTGCTCGCGCCCCACTCGCTCGGCGCGCTCATGGCGGAGCGCTTCGAAACCTACAAACGGGAAGTGGTCAGCGCCTTTTATGAGAATCACTTCCGGCATTATTCGCGGCAGATCGTGCTCGTGGACGTCGTGCGCGCGCTGCTCGCCGGTCGTGAAGCTTTCGAGGATACGCGCCGCGCGCTTGGCGTCATCATCGACAGTTTCCGATACGGACACGGCGGGATTCTCTCCAAGCTGCTGCTCGGCCCGCACATCGACAAGGCGCTGTTTGCCGCCACCAAGGCCGACCACGTCCCCGACATCCAGCGCGATCACCTTGCTGCGCTGTTGCGCAATATGACAGCCTTGCCGGCAATCGACATGAGAAGCAGCAACGCGCAGCTCGACGTCACCGCGATTGCATCCGTCATTTCCACCGCGGAAGATTCCCAGATGATCGACGGCCAGCGCGTGCAGGTCGTCGTTGGCCGGCCGGTCGGCGCCAAGACCCAGTCCAAATTCTTTGTCGGCAATGTGCCGATTCGGCCACCCCGTCCCGATGCCTGGGGCTCGCCCTTTCTCAACGTGCCGGTGTTCGAGCCTCCGACCATCGATCCTTCCCCGATCGACGGCATCCCGCACATCAATCTTGATGTGGCGCTCCAATTCCTGCTGGGAGACCGACTGCGATGAGCAATTTATCCTACCGCATTGATCAGGTGGCGCTGTCCCCCCGCGTCATCGAGGTGGAGACTCGCGAGGAACCACCGTCGTCGTTTGCTGCGCCTCCTCCGCAAGTGATCGCGACCGACCGGAGCGGACCGGTCGTGCCCACTGAACGCGCTCTCGCGACCATCTCGGCAGAACCCGTGCGCAGGCGAGATCGTGTCGTCACCTTCGGCATGGCAGGAATAGCCGTCTTGCTGGTGGGCTGGGCAGCGGTCGATGCGGCGGCCTGGATCTCCACTGCGTTCGACCACGGTGCCGCCCTGGGAGTGCTGGCCGCAGCTGCCGTTGTAGCGGGCGTGGGCGGGGCGGGGGCCATTATTTTGCGGGAGGCGGTGAGCCTGCTCCGCCTTCGCAGCGTCGAGGCCGTGCGCCGGCGGTTTTCCGATACGAAGCTCGCGCCGGCGCAGACCCGCGAGGCGGTCCGCGAGGTCCTCGCGGTGCTGCCGCGCGACCGGGACACCACGCGCGCCATCGCCGCCTTCCAACGTCAGGTCCAGGCGCACCACGGGCGGGACCAGCAGATCGAGCTCCTCTCGCGCAGCGTGCTCAAGGCGCTCGACGAGCGGGCAGAGGTGCACGTGCGCACCGCGGTCGTGCGCGCGTTTGGCATCACGGCGATCAGTCCCACGGCACTGACCGATGCGGCGTTTTTTCTCGCCTGCGGCGTACGGATGGTACGCGCGGTGGCGGGCGTGTACGGGCATCGCCCGACAACCGTGGCGACCCTCCATCTGCTGCGCCGGCTCCTGTTCGAAGCGGGGAAGCTCGGCGCGGTGGATCTCGCCAGCGCCTCGCTCGTGCAGCATCTCGGCGGCGCCGTGACCGAGCGGTTCGCGACCAGCACCGCCGACGCGCTCTATGCCGCCTATCGCATGGCGCGGCTCGGGATCATCGTCATGGACCTTTGTCGCCCGCTCGCCTGGGAGGCGGACGAAGTGCCGAACGTCGCTTCGCTGGTGAGCGGAGTGCTCCGCCGTCGTACGGACACGCAGGAGGCCCAGTAGGTGCCACTCACGGCTTCGCCGCCCGCAGCAGGCACTCGTCGCTTCGGGGCGGGCGGTGCAATGCGTCAGTGGTTCTGATAACTTGCAGCTGGAAATACTGCCCGGGATGATATCCGTGGACCAGGATGCAAAAAACTTGCGCCGCAATCAGCGCGCCATCGACGCCGTGATTGCGGCACTGGCCGCGCGATTCGGCAATCGCCTCGTTACCTCGCGTGCCGTATGCGAGCAGCACGGCAATACCACGACCTGGATTGCGAATGAGCCGCCGGACGCGGTGGTGTTCCCGCAATCGACCAGCGACGTCCAGGATATCGTCCGCCTCTGTGCCAGCCATTGCGTGCCGGTCATTCCCTTCGGCACCGGGACCTCGCTGGAGGGCCACATCAATGCTCCGCTCGGCGGAGTGTCCGTTGATTTTCGCGACATGAACAGCGTGTTGGCTGTAAACGCGGAGGATCTGGACTGCGTGGTTGAGCCAGGCATTACCCGCAAGCAGCTCAACGAGCAGCTCCGCGACCAAGGCCTGTTCTTCCCGCTCGATCCGGGTGCCGATGCCTCGCTCGGCGGAATGGCAGCGACGCGTTGTTCCGGCACCAACGCTGTGCGCTACGGCACGATGAAAGACAACGTGCTCGCGCTCAAAGCGGTATTGGCGAACGGCGAGGTGATCACCACGGCCCGACGTGCGAAGAAATCCTCGGCTGGGTATGATCTCACGCGGCTGCTCGTGGGCTCGGAAGGCACGCTCGGCGTGATCACCGAACTCACCCTCAAGCTCTCCGGCATTCCGGAAGCGATAGCGGCCGGTCACTGCGAATTCCCCTCGGTCGAGGCAGCATGCAATGCGGCCATGACCACGATTCAGTCCGGCATTCCGATCGCTCGCATGGAGCTTCTCGATGCCCTGCAGGTGAAGGCGACCAATCTTTATTCCAAGCTCTCCTTGCCCGAGGCGCCCATGCTGTTCGTGGAGTTTCATGGCTCGCCAGCCGGAGTGGCGGAGCAGTCCGAGCGCTTTGGGGAGATCGCGCGCGAGCTTGGTGGCGGCACCTTCGCGTGGGCGACCAAATCCGAGGACCGGAGCCGCTTATGGCAGGCGCGACATGATGCCTATTGGGCGGGGCGTGGGTTGCGCCCAGGGACGCAGGCGGTGGCAACCGACGTTTGCGTACCGATCTCGCGTCTTGCCGAATGCGTCACCGAGACCCAGCGCGATGTTGCGGCCCATAATCTGATGGCGCCGATCCTCGGCCATGTGGGCGACGGCAATTTCCATCTTACATTGCTGGTGGACATGGCGGATGCGGACGAGGTGGCGATGGCGCGCGGAGTGTGTGAGCGCGTAGTCGAACGCGCGGTTGCCATGGACGGCACCTGCACCGGCGAGCATGGCGTCGGGGAAGGCAAAATGAAATATCTCGCGGGCGAGCTGGGCGCGCCGGCGCTCGCCGTCATGGCCGCGATCAAGCGCGCTCTGGACCCCCAGAACATCATGAATCCGGGCAAGATCGTCGCGCTGGACTGAGCGCGAATGCATGTGTCAACGAGGCACGGCGAAAAAGGTAATCTCCTCAGGGCGATGCCGACAGACATCGAGATTGTCTTGGTGAGAAGCGTGTTAACTGGCTGTCAATGAACATAAACCTGCCGTTAACCGAGCGCATGTTTCGCTCGCCCTGCTGCGGCGAAATCGATCAGCAAAAACGATGAATCCCGTATTGGAGTCTGATAAAAACCAGTAAATTTCATGCAAGTACTCAGTATTCAAGTACTTTTTGGAAACGGGCGCTGGATGCGGAATCGCCCAGTGCACCGGAGTGTGGAGATGGCGTGCAGACGACCCTGCTGAGCGTGGCGATCGCGATCATCCTGGCGCTGACAGCCGCGCTGGTTGGGCCGCTTTTCGTGGACTGGACGCGCCACCGCAGCGAGTTCGAGGCCTACGCCAGCCGGCTATCGGGACTGGAGATTCACATCACTGGTCCAATCGATGCGCGCCTGCTGCCCACGCCGACGCTTGTCATGCAAGGCATCGACATCGCCCGCGCGGACCAGCCCGGCAGCGTGCGGGCCCGCGCGCTGCGTGTCGAATTCGGGCTGGGTGCCCTGGTACGCGGCGAGTGGCGCGTCAGCGAGGCGCGGGTGCAGGGTCCGGAAATCTCGGCGGGGCTCGACGAAAACGGTGAGCTGACTGGGCCTGTCCCCAGACTCGGCTTCAATACGCAAGCAATTTCGATCGAGCACCTGCATGTCGAAGACGGCCGCGCCATTTTGACTCATGCCGAGAGCGGCTCGCGCCTCGTGCTCGACCACATCGAGTTCAGAGGCGAGTTGCGCTCCCTGAGCGGCCCTGTGAAAGGCGAGGGGTCTTTCGTCACCGCCGGACAGCACTTCCCGTACCGGCTTTCAGCAACTCGCATCGGCCAGGACAATGCCGCCAAGCTGCGGCTCGTCGTTGATCCGATCGAGGGGCCATTCGTTGCCGAACTCGAGCTCACGGTTTCGCTGGAGCGGGGCGCCCCGCACTTTGAGGGCCAGCTCCAATTCAACCGTCCAGTGGGACGCGCACCTGCGCACTCACAATCGCCGATCGTTGAACCCTGGCGGCTCACGACGCGGCTGGCAGGCGATAGTATTGCGGCCGAGTTTCAGCAAATCGAATTCCAGTATGGCCCGGATGAACGGTCCGCCAAATTGCGGGGGACTGCCCGCGTGGATTTGGGACGCAACCCGCGCATCAGCGCCACGCTATCCTCAGCTCAGGTGGATCTCGATGCGTTGGCGATGTTCTCCGAGGAGACCCGCCGGCAGCCACTAGAAGCCATCAAGCTACTCGGAGAAGGCATCCTCGGCAGCCTGCCCCTTCCGGTTCCAGCCATCCTGACTATTGGGATAGAGGCCGTTGGGCTCGGAGGAGCAAGCCTCCAGCGGGTGAACGCCGAGTTCGAAGCCGAAAAGGAAACTTTGCTAATAAGGAAATTGGAATTCCGCGCGCCTGGCGTGAGCCAGATGCAACTCCGCGGAAGCCTTGCGACTGTATCCTCCATCCCGCAATTTGCTGGGTCGATACAGGTCCAAACGAACGACCCCCGCGCGCTGGCTGCCTGGCTCGGCGCAGCCAGTGATGAGCAGATCCCTGCTTCAGGTGCTCTGCGATTCGATGCGGACGTAACTGCCTCACGAGATGCCATCGAAGTCCAGCGGCTCAGTCTCGATCTCGATCGGACGAACGTGACCGGCCGGTTTGGATACACTTGGGGTGGCGAGAAGGGGCGGGCGCGGCTGGACGCGGCACTAACCACATCCGAGATCGACCTTGACCAGATCTATGCGCTTGCAAAGCCTCTGTTGGGCAAGCGAGAGTTCGCGTGGCCTCGAGCGGGGGCTCTCAGGTTGAAAGCAGAGCACGCCTTGCTTCTCGGTGTCCACGCAGGGCACGTCGACGTGAATATCAGGATCGAGGCCGGCGCATTGGAGATCGATCCTCTCATCGTCGCGGATTTTGGCGGCGCGGCATTGGCGGCAAGGGGCCGCATTGCTACGCGAACGCAATCCCCCGGCGGCGCAGTGACTCTCGATGTGGACGCTCACAATCTCGAGGGCATACTGGCCGTGCTGGATAAGTTCGCGCCGGAAACAGCGGACCGGGTGCGGCATTATGGGGGCCGCCTCACGCCTCTGGTGGTGCGCACCTCGGTTACGGTGGCTCCCGGGTCTGCCAGGAATTCGCCCGCCAATTGCAAGTTCAAGGTCGACGGCCGTGCCGGAGCATTCCGGCTCGCCCTGCTCGGCGATCTGGTCGGTGCGGGTGACGTGCTCAATGCGGATGAACCGGTCGATCTCAGCACTGCGAACGTGAATCTCATGGGTCGTGTTGAAACGGATGCAGGCGCAACGCTGACCGAGCTGCTCAGTTTAGATCACATTATCTCTGTCGATAAGCAGCCGGGCCGATTGGCAGTGACGGCAAAAGGCCCACTCCATGGCAACATCGAATTCGGTAGTCGGCTCAATGCCGGCGCTCTCGATGTGACTGCCAACGGCTGGGTACATGTTTGGCCGCAGACCGAGCGGCGTAGCGAGCTGGCTCTAGCGGTCCGAAACGCGAACATTCGCTCACCGCGGCCGGTGATCGGCAACGGCGCGGTCGATCTCCTGCCCACCTCGTTCACGACGCGGCTTGGTTTGACGGACCGAACAATTCATTTGACGGATCTCCAGGGAACGTTTGCGGGGGAAAGGATGAGCGGGCGGTTTGTCATTGGAATGCAGCGGCCGCTGGACGTGCAAGGCGAAATTGATGTCAGTGCGCTGAATCTACCTGCCGCGATTGCGACGGTGCTCGGAGTTCCCACTCGTTTGCCCACCGTGAGCTCAAGTGCCGACATACTCTGGCCATCCGAGCCGTTCGTGCAACTGCTTAGCCGGCAAAGCGGTCAGATTCTCCTGAAGGCGGCACATCTCGCTGTGATGCCAAAAACCGACGTGCAGCATTTCAAGGGGATGCTGCGGTTCGGCGAGGGGCGAATTGCGTTGCAAGGGATCGAAGGTGCAATCGCCGGAGGGGAAATAAACGGCGAGTTGGTGTTCCTGCACGATGGAGAAGGCCTGATTGCGCGCACGCGGGCTCGAGTGGTGAATGCGAGTGCCGCCGATCTGCTTCCCGGCAACGGAGTAGTGTCCGGTCAACTCAGATTTGACCTCACCGCTGAAGGAAGTGGGATGAGCGCATTGGCGCTTATTGGCTCACTCGAGGGTAGCGGCACCTTCAGCATTGAGAACGCCCGAGTGGCGCGCCTCGATCCGAAGGCCTTCGAAGTCGTGACCCGCGCCGTCGATCAAGGCCTCCCGATTGATCCCGATCGACTGCGCGACAGAGTGGACACCGCGCTTGCGGGCGGCGCACTCCTCATCCCGCGAGCCGAGGGGGCCATTGCGGTTTCCGGAGGGCAAGCTCGCGTGACCAATTCAATGGCAGCAGAAAGAGGGACTGAACTTGCTGTTAACGGGAGCATGAATCTGATTGACGCCAAAATGGATGCGCGCCTGGTTCTGTCCCGCGCGGGCGCTGTCGATGCCGGTGCAAAGGGTTCGCCCGAGATCGAGCTCGGGCTCAAGGGGCCTTTCAGCGCGCCGAAGCGCAGCATCGGCGTAGGCAGCTTCGCAAATTGGCTCGCGCTGCGCGCCGTCGAGCAGGCCTCGACGAGGTTGGAAGTGTTGGAGGGTCGGGAGCAGGGGTCTCCTCCAGCAGAGCAGCATGCCGGGCAGCCGGGTGTGGACAAAAAAAAGCGACCGTCCGACGCCGCGGGTTCCACGACAGGGCCTGACATATCCCGCCCCCGTGCCGCCATACGCAACGTGCAGCGGCCTAAACCATCAGCCAGTGAGTTGACGCAACCTGCTCCTCCGCCGAGCACTATCTGGCCTAACTCGATGCCTCCTCAGTTGCTTTTTGGGGTGCAGTAATCCTGTGATCCGGAGCGCTCCTACGAGGGGGAATGCCTAAACCGAAGCTGAGCGATCAGTCGCAGGCGCACGCCCGCTCTGGCGTTTGCTCGCTCCCAACCAATTCTGATGACGGTAAAAGCCCAGAACGAAAAGGCGAATGGCTGATGATAAATTGCCATGTTGCCGATCAGAATCGATGAGTGCTACGAGATCCGAAAGGGTCATGTGCTTTGCATGCGCGATTTCCTTGAGAGCGTTCCAGAACTCCTTCTCAAGGCTGACGCTGGTCCGGTGACCAGCAATGACGATTGAATGTTTCACGACCGCAGATTCCATAGAGCTTTTCTCAGCTTGAGTTCGATGGCTGTCGAAACTGCTTAGTCGGCTCCCGCTGCTCCTTTGCAGCAGAGCGGCCATTCGTACTCAACAAGGCGCGGTAAGCGGGCGCGCCATCGAATCCTGGCCGCTCGGGCTCTACTGCAGAAACGCACAGGGCGATCTTCGCACTCTGTCGCAGTTCAAACTCCATCGTAAGTTAGGTGACGTTCAGGTCCGCGGTTGCGGGACGATGCGGATATATGGTTTTGGTGCCTTCCAGCCTTGTGGGTACTGCTTCTTGGCTTCGTCATCGCTCACCGAGCCGGCAATGATCACGTCTTCTCCTTGTTTCCAGTTCACCGGCGTGGCCACCTTGTGCTTGGCCGTGAGCTGAAGCGAATCGATCACACGTAGCACTTCATCGAAGTTGCGGCCGGTAGTCATTGGATAGACCAAGACCAGCTTGATCTTCTTGTCAGGGCCGATCACGAACACGTTTCTTACTGTCTGATTATCCGCCGGCGTGCGCTTCGCGGGATCTCCGGAAATCGCCGCGGGGAGCATCCCGTAAAGCTTCGACACGTTGTAATCCGCGTCCGCAATCATCGGATAATTGGGTGCAAAGCCCTGCGTCTCCTTGATATCGCTCGCCCATCGGGTGTGACTGTCAAGCGGATCGACAGACAACCCAATGATCTTCACTCCGCGCTTATCGAACTCGGGCTTGATCTTGGCCATGTAGCCTAGCTCGGTCGTGCAGATTGGGGTGAAATCCTTGGGATGCGAGAACAACACGACCCAACTGTTTCCGATCCAATCGTGAAAGCGAATTTTGCCCTCGGTCGTTTCTGCGGTGAAGTCCGGGGCCGTATCATTGATCGCGAGTGCCATCACTCACCCTCCTCAAGTGGAGCCATGATGCTGGGTAGAAAGTCATAGTATAGCGTTTGGCTGGGCGGTCGGCCAGAAGATGGGCAATTCAGAATTCTGCAAGGATGCTCGTCCATGAAGTGCCCTGACCGATCTAGTCGCGCGACGATTTGTCCCGATGCTCGGACCGGTCGAGGCAAACGCCTGGGAACGCTTGGCTTTTCCGGGGACGTTGCCATTTTGCCGCAACGCTGCCCTCGCCTGAACCTGCTTTCGACTCACGCTTTGATTCGAACCTGCGGGAGGGGTCAAGCGACCACTGCGCGGACCGCCCCGCGGAAGCGTGAATATCGAAGGGACTTCCCACCAAGGGCGTGGCGGCAGGAAAAGAGAACGTCGATGGCGGGCCGGCTTGCATGTTTCGTCGCCCTGCGCACGTTGCTTCCAGCAATAAAGCGCTCGCCCATTGTTGTGGCGGGTGGGCGGATGCCTGGTTGGAGCAGCCTGTTCAGTGTATGCGAATGGGCAAGAATCCGGAATTCTCCGGAGGTCGATGCGTTTGTGCTCGCTTGGATAGCTGGTCACGCGAATGAGCAGTCGCGCCGCCGACGGCTTTTCATGTAGACGTTGGCATTCTCTCATCCATTGCTCATCGATCGCTGGCTGTCGGTCGTTCCACCGCGATTGACATTTCTCCTTCCACGCCGCAAAGCCTCAGTTTCCGGGTGGGTCTGTTCGCGGCATGTTCAAACGCATTCTGATCGCCAATCGAGGCGAAATCGCTTGCCGGATCATCAACACCGCACGCCGGTTAGGCATCCAAACAGTTGCCATTTATTCGGAGGCCGACCAGGACGCCTTGCACGTGGAAATGGCGGATGAAGCTGTAGCCATAGGTCCGGCCGCCGCTTCGCAAAGCTATCTCGTCATTGACAAGATTATCGCGGCCTGTCGCAGAACGCGCTCTGAAGCGGTGCATCCAGGGTATGGTTTTCTCTCGGAGAACGCCGCCTTTGCAGAGGCATTGGCCGACGCCGGAATTGTTTTCATTGGGCCGCACCCCGGCGCGATCGCGGCGATGGGCGACAAGATCGAAAGCAAGAAGGTGGCTGCAGGTTCGGGAGTAGCCACAGTTCCCGGCTTTCTAGGCACCATCGCCGACGCGGAACAGGCGGTCAGGGTCGCCGAGGAAATCGGCTACCCCGTGATGATCAAGGCATCCGCCGGCGGTGGCGGCAAAGGCATGCGGATTGCGCGTTCCAGAGCGGAGGTCGCAACGGGCTTCGACCGCGCCCGCTCGGAAGCGAAATCCTCGTTTGGCGATGACCGGGTTTTCATAGAAAAGTTCATTGTTGATCCACGCCACATCGAAATCCAGGTGCTGGGCGACAAGCACGGCAATCTTATCCATCTCGGCGAGCGCGAATGCTCGATCCAGCGCCGTAACCAAAAGATCGTGGAGGAGGCACCAAGCACGATCGTGGATGCGAACACGCGTCAGAAGATGGGACGGCAAGCGCTCGCTTTGGCAAAGGCGGTTGCCTACGACTCCGCCGGTACCGTGGAGTTCGTCGCGGGACAGGACAAAAGCTTCTATTTTCTTGAGATGAATACGCGTCTTCAGGTCGAACACCCCGTGACCGAGCTTGTCACCGGCATCGACATCGTTGAACAGATGATTCGAATTGCCGCCGGCGAGCGGCTCTCGCTCAAGCAGAGCGACGTGAAGCTGTCGGGCTGGGCGGTCGAAACGCGCATCTACGCCGAGGATCCAGCGCGCAACTTTATGCCGTCAATCGGTCGGCTTGTGCGTTATCGCCCGCCGCCGGAGTCCCGAACAGCGGGCGTTACGGTTCGCACCGATACGGGAGTTCGGGAGGGCAGCGAAATCTCGCTGTTCTATGATCCGATGATCGCGAAGCTCATTACCCACGGTCCTACGCGCAACGACGCAACCGCAGCGCAGATGGACGCGCTCGATGCTTTCATCATCGAGGGTGTCCGACATAACATTTCGTTTCTATCTACGCTCATGCAGAATGAGCGTTGGAAGGCGGGTCAACTGTCAACGGCCTTGCTGGCAGAGGCGTTCCCAAACGGCTTTCATGCTCCGGTTCCGCAAGGCGAGACTGAATATGCCCTCGCAGCAGTGGCCGCTTGCATTGATCATGTCGCAGGCGAAAGGAAGCGGTCCATTTCCGGCCAGCGGCCAGGTCAAGCGGTGACCCGCGAACGTCGCCGGATGGTCCAACTCGGCGAGTGTGAAGTCAGGCTGGATATTGCCCGTAGTGATGCAGGTTCGGCTGCGCGAAGCTCAAAGCTGCTCGAATCGGCTGTGTCGGGGCTGAATCATTCGCCGCTGGAGGTGCGTTTCATCGACGCGCCGCCAAGAGAGCATGTGCTGATCTCGCGGTGGAAGCCTGGTGACCCGGTGTGGTCCGGCACCCTCGACGGGCGGTCGATATTCGTGCAAGTGCGACCAGTTCTCAATGGCTTCGAGCTGTCGCATCGCGGGGTCGAGAGCCGGGCCTACGTGTATACCGAGCGGGAAGCAGCAGCTGCGCGTTTCATGCCGGCAAAGAAGGTGGTGGATTCGGGCAAAGCGGTACGCAGTCCGATGCCCGGCCTGGTCATCTCGATCGCGGTCGCCGAAGGACAGGAAGTCAAGGCCGGAGAAACGCTCGCGGTGGTCGAAGCCATGAAAATGGAAAATGTCTTGCGCGCTGACCGTGATGGGGTGGTCAAGCGGATTCATGCCAGGAGAGGTGAGAGCTTGGCGGTGGATGCTGTGATTCTGGAATTTGCTTGATCCTGCTGGTCCATGAAGACGGCACAGCGGCGGGTTGCTCCTTTTCGCCATCGATGCTGAGCCGGGCAAATGCGCTTCCATCTCGATTGATATGACGGGCTCACGCTTCCGGTACCATGCGGATCACCATACTGCTCGGACCGTTTCTACCCGTTCCTCCTGTTCTCGGTGGAGCGGTGGAAAAGGTGCATTTGCTGCTGGCCGAAACTTACGCAGCAGCAGGCCATCAGGTGACGATTGTCTCCCGCGCGTACAAGAATTTTCCGCGCGAGGAGATCGTGAATGGAGTAAGGCACATCAGGGTGCCTTCCACCGATCGCACAGCATCGCTCATCAGGAATCTGCTGCGCGATTTCCGGTATGCCATAAGGATCGCACGTATGCTGCCGGAATCGGACATCACGGTCACGAACTCGTTCTCTTTGCCGCTCCTACTGCCGCGCAGTCGGGCAGGAAAGATCTACGTACACGTAGCAAGATTCCCGAAACATCAAATGGGTCTTTACTTTCGCGCCGATCGGCTGCAGGCAATTTCGAACGCTGTTGCAGATGCCATCCGTAAACAGGCGCCCCACCTCGCCAGCAGAATAAGGTCAATCGGGTATCCCGTTCCTGACGCTTATTTTCTACCGGACGTTACGCATGCAAAGCGCAAGACGATTCTTTTCGTCGGGCGGATTGCGCGGGAAAAAGGAGTTCATCTCTTACTGAATTCATTCGCCGCGGCAACTTCGAAAGATAATACCGGCATGCTCGCCCAGTGGCGACTGAGGATCGTCGGCCCTCACGAGGTCACACAAGGAGGGGATGGTGCTGATTACCTGCAAGAGCTCACGGCACTTGCGCGGCCGCTCGGGGTTGCATGCGAATTCGCTGGTCCCATATTCGAGCAACGCGCCCTGATAAGCGCGTATAGAAGTGCGTCCATTTTCGTCTATCCCAGCCTTGCTGAAATGGGCGAAGCCTTTGGTCTCGCGCCGCTCGAGGCAATGGCGGCAGGGTGCGCAGTGGTGGTCTCGAACTTGCGGTGTTTTGACGAGTTCATCGAGAACGGGGTGAGCGGCCTGACTTTCGACCACCGCGCCGCTGACGCCGAAGCACAACTGCGCTCGCAATTGTTGCGTCTGATGACGGATCCGCAGCTGATGGCTGCGCTGGCACGGGAAGGCTACCGCGCAGCATGCAGGTTTAAGACATCCGCGATTAGCGCGCGCATGTTGGATGACTTCTCATCTCTGGTCAGTTTGCCGCATGCCACGCGCCCGCGGCGCAACGAGCCTGTCACCGATCGAGCGGAGCCGACGGTACGTCGCTGATCTGCCGAGAGGATGCCGCGCTATTTCTTGCGAAAACGATCAAGCCGCACAACTTCCGCACCCGCGTCGGGTTGCGCACCGTCCGGGACTACGCCCGGCTCCGAGTTCGCGGGCCGGGGCGCCAAAGGCAGCGCGGCTGGCGATTGCGTCTGCTCGACGGCCCGTTCCTTTTTAAGCCGTTCTGAGCCGGCGGGCTCCGCGAGAGCCTCCTCCCCTTCATTCGCCGATGCCGCCATTTCCTGAAACTGAAGCCCGAACTGCACGGCTGGATCGAAAAACCCTTTGATCGCTGCGAAAGGAACGGTCAGCCGTTCCGGAATTCCGCCGAATGACAAGCCCACTTCGAAGCTGTCTTCCTTGACTTCCAGATCCCAGAACTGGTGCTGCAGGACTATGGTTATTTCTTTTGGATATTGGGCGAGCATTCTCGGGGATAGGCGCACCCCTTCAGCGGTCGTATCCAAAGAAATGTAGAAATGGTGTTCACCCGGAAGCCCATTCTTGGCCGCATCTGCCAGGACCGTGCGCAGGACGCCGCGCAACGCGTCCTGCGTCAATAAGTCATACCGGATGTGATCGACTGCCATTGGCGGAAAAACCTTTTCCGAACAGACTTGGATGGACGATCCAGATTGCGCTTGGCTCGGCTCCCTTTGCCCATCAACTCACCGGGACAAGCTTATCCCGGATAAGACCCGCTGCGCCAGGGCGCCTTGAACGGCGGGCACATCAGGGGCGCTTGCGGTGAAAGTGGAGGCTTCTGTTGCCAGGCGCCTCCGTACCCCGCCTGAGGCTGCTAAGACCTCAGGACTTTAGATCGGTATTCCAAGCCGCATTACGCGGCCAGGGCCACCGGAGCATAGTTGTCGTTGGCAACTATGAGTTTGGCCCGATAACGGCGGAACCATGCCGAGCAAAAGTACGCCCTTTACGCCCTCGTCGATCCTGTTTCGCCCCCGTTTCAGCTATCAGCAATCAGGCATCAGCAATCAGCATCACAAGACCCAGATCCGATTACTGATCCCTGTTTCCTGACCGCTGAATGGTGGAGGCGCCGGGTACTGCCCCCGGGTCCGAAAGGTTTATTCCGACGACCATTTATTGCCATAGCCGGATTGCTCCGGCACCCCCAATATAGTCCTGAACCCCCTGATATGAAAGCTCTAAATGTACGCAAGTTCGCGCAGCCATCCGCCGGCTTGCGCCCGTCGAGCTTTTCGCTGGTGGAGGATCGCTTCCACTCGTCAAATACGCTTGATCCATCCAAGTGCGCGTCCTGCAAGTTGCAATGCAAGACGTTCCGCAGGGCTCTAGCCCCCATTGGGATGAGCCACTTTGTTTCCCGCCGGTCCCCGAATTGTGCTACCCGTGAACATGTGCAAACTGAGCATCAGGTTCAGGGCACATTGCGGGTCCAGGAGGGAACATGTCGGAAAGCGTAACGCCGTCCCCCCAGGGGGCGGGTGAGGTATCCGAGGTCCGCAGCCACAATCTCGTCGGCGGTATAATCGTTGCGGTGCTTGGTTTGGCGCTGCTGGGCTTCTCGTTTTACATGCCCAACACGACGATGGTGCCGCGGATTCTAGCGGTCCTTATTGCCCTTGCTGGAATCGGCACGGCAATGGGGGTCATACCGGTGCAGGGTCCTCGGGATTTTTACGGTGGGCTCGTCCTGGTCATGGCGCCGACCCTGGCCTTGATCTCTTCGGCCGAGCTGCCTGGGCAGCGCGGCTTTGCCTTTGGTCCGGGCACTGCCCCGAGACTTTTCTCACTGATACTTGCGGCA
>Ga0209331_1000116_pt1 | contig 27086 bp, 26 predicted proteins | sample JacPinW_OM3H0_M3_FD_187971 | JGI IMG/M metagenome (GOLD analysis project Ga0209331, IMG submission 187971) | Forest soil microbial communities from Algoma, Ontario, Canada - Jack Pine, Ontario site 1_JW_OM3H0_M3 (SPAdes) (version 2) | ecosystem: Environmental > Terrestrial > Soil > Boreal...
TGGATGAGCCTCGACGATTCGAGCAACTGCTGCGGGCGCGTGTTCCCGAATCGAGACGAGAAAGCGCTGCGCTTCTATCGGCGTTGAGAATTCGCATCCCGGCGCGCCTCTCCAAGCTTCCGCCCAACAGCAAGGTTTCCGAGAGTTTGGCCAGTAACTACGCCGCGCGACTGCGCGAGGAGCGAGCGGTGGACGCTGAATCGGCGCGCTGGGCGGTTGCGGCATGGGCGAATGCGTTCGGCCTGTCCATGCCCAGCGGCGGCAATGCGGTGCTACCAGTCGCGTCGCTTCCAATGAATCCTGCTGCTTGGCAAGAGCTGAGAAAGATCGTCTCCAAATATCAGCAGGAATTGACGACGGAGGGCGGGGACCGGCTGTGCGAGGGCTTGCTGCGTGACCGCTGTCCGAATTCAAAACGGGAGATCGCAGTTCTCGTAACGATCTTGCGAGAAGGTATTCCCGGTGAGCTATTTTGCGCTCGGACGGACGCAAAACCTCCGGGCCTGTCCCAATTTGTTGATCGCATGGTCAAAGAGCATGCGATCGATCAGGACGCAGCAACTTGGGGCGTCGCCTCGTGGGCTGACGCTCTAGGCCTGTCGGTCTCCCAATTTGTAGAGATAAAAAAACCTCCAAAGGTAGAACAGCCTCCAACGATAAAGCAGCCTCCGGAGAGAAAAGAACCTTCGGACATAAAAGCGCCTGAGGAGAGGAAATCCACGTTTTTACCTGCCAAGATGGCCGGCTTTGGATTTCTGGGCGCATTACTTGCCGGCGCGCTATATATTTATACGTTTTCGCAACGATTAGAGCCACAATTATATATCTCAATGCGATCCGGGATCTTTGCTTTGGCTGTCACTGCAGGCGCGTGGTTATTTTATAACAAAAGCGCTCGATTTATGACATGGTTTGCCGCAATCATCGCAGTTCCCTACTTCGTAGCGACGAATGTTGGAAGTTTCCTGTCATCATCAATTATGCCTCCCACTTTGCCGGCAGTGACGCTCTTTCCTGGAACAATATTTCGTACAAACGCATTTATTTTTGGCCGCTCTATCATTTACCAGCTTCTTGTTGCATTGTGCATTCTTGCAGCTACATCGTGGCGTTTTCCCAGTTTTCGTTCGGTGGCGGTATGGTGTTGCACGCTCGGGGTTGGCGTATTCGTCGGGTCGCTTGCGACTTTCGGATATGGGGCACGAGACGCGGGAATCGTGTTTATTTTTTTCACTGTGATTCCGTGGACATTATTCGCTGCGTGCATCGGGTTTGGACTATCTCGGCGAAGTACTCCCTGGTAAGAGAATTGCTTTTCGGACTCTCGATATTGGCCGCCTAGCCAAGGGCGTCATTTTGTGAAGTTGCTACTGGGGGAGTCAAAGATGCAACGGTCGATATCCGATCATATTGCTGGATTAATACGAACGGAAGGGCGCGAGGTTCTGCTTGAGCCTCGGCGCTTTGAGCGTCTGTTACGGAATACATTCCCGGAAGGCAGACGTGAAATTGCTGCGTTGCTTGCTGCGCTGAGAGTGGGTATTCCGCGGCGGCTGTCAAAAAGGATATGGCCAGTCCGGGTGGCGCGGTTTTCGCCCGCCGAAATCGTAGGATCGGCGCGAGCCGGCTGACCGTCGCATTGTTGGTTACCCCAGCTTTTGAGTGCTCGATAAACGAAACTGAACGGATTCGAATGGTGCTTGCCCGTGCAGGTGCCCGCGTTCGAATCGGTTCAATTCCATTTTCTGTACGAAAGGCAAGCTCAGGCTTAGATCACGGTCACGTCGCAACGGATGCTCGCTGTGGCGAAGCAATGGGAGATCGAGATCATGAGCGATGTGCATACCGCAACGCCTTTCAGGGGACAGACATTGATGTTGGCCATTGGCGCTTTGGGGCCAACCCTGGCCACTGTTCCGCGGCACGAGTTGGCGTTTTTGGCGGAGGCACGCAGATACGACGGAGAGTGCGCCCGCAGAGCTATGTTCTCTCCCGATTCCACTCTACGGAGCACCCATGATCGTGCACCCACGGCCGACGAGGATCATCCGGGCATGCTTGACGGAGCGTTGGACGAGGAGGTCGATGGGAAGTGGGGGGCTATCCTTTGGGGTTTCTCGCTGGTGCTGCTCGTGATTGCGCTCGCGCTCGTCTTCAAATAAATCCAAACCTTCTGGGTTCGGTGTGGCGTCCTTTCTTGTGCCGATCGACCTAAGCCCCAATGATCATTGCCGTTATTCTGGCCGCTGTGGCGGCCTTGTGGCAAAATCCTTACGTGCTCTAATACGCTGCTGAACTTAATCAACCAGCGTTCCCGTTAGCGTCCCTGTTCACGCCAGGAAATTCCCTGCTTCATTGCGCAGGGAATTCTGGAATTCTGCCTGCAAGCCACTGAAATAACTGGCTGTCCGACGCAAAAATCGCCTTGGCGACGGCCACACCTGCAATTCCTTGTTCTTTGATCCCTGCTAGCAGGGAAATTTGAGATGGAGACCGGTTCGACAGAGACTGCACCCTGAGCCAAGGAGAGGGCGACCTGGGGCTTGGCTTCTCGCTTACTCGCTATTCGAGTCAACCGCGGGGGCGCCCGGTATCAACGGTGCCAACCTTATTTATGATCGACTGCGCTGGCTGCTCCCCCGCGGTCAACTCTCGTATCTGTCGTACAAAATGCTATCGATGCAACCGACTCCGATATCAGCGCACAAGATGCGTCCACTCTGAAACATCCTGACGCTTATGCGCTTGTCCAACTTGGCGTCTAACTTCCTCAGAGATATTACATTCACGACATCCTTTTCACGAGATACCAGTATTTGAGCATCTTGAATTTCTCTCACCCGAAAGCCGATGAAATAGGCTATTGGGTAGTCGCCGCCATCGCACGCCCACGACTTTATATTTCGAAACTTCGTATGTGGACCTGAGAGGCCATGGAACAAGCGGAGGTCATATGTCCCGGAGCCTGAACTCTGTTCTTGAATTATGATTTGAGATGTAAAGAAATCAGCACCTCCGTTCCGTTTTCTTGCGATCAGTTTCTCGATCCGTTCCGGCTCGAAACGTTTGGCTCGGTGCAAATCGGCGACATGTTGCTCAAATGACGGAAGTGTAATCAAGCCGGCGTGGCAAATTGCGATCTTTTCGTCGGCGACGACACGCGTCGAAAACAGACTGAAAGCGCATCCGAGGATGGCGACAGCGCAAAAGGGACGGTTGAATACTGGAGCAAGCATCGCTAGGTGTCCCACCTCTAGAGCAGCTAGATAAATCTAGCAAATTTCACAGAAATAGCTCTTATGCTTGGTAAGCCATCCTTGCTCGTCATATAGCCGGGCAAAGTCTCTTTCTCTCGATGCGGACCTTGACAGAGAGAGAAGATAATTTGCTTGCACAATGAGGAACACAATCGCCGAGTCAAGGCGGCACATGTACCGATTGCTCCGATCATTAAAGAACGCGGAATGCTCCCCGACTGGTGGGTTTTTCGCTTATGACAGTTTGCGCTCCATCGCCGTCTTTCTGAAGAAATCAATCAGATGCTTGGTCCGCCGATCGAGCTATCATCGCCCCTTTTCAGCCACGCGCCGGATTGAGGGCGACCCAATGGGTCGCCCCTACGCAGCAGCCAGCGCGGCGCTACCGCCTTTCCTTCACCCGCACCTTGGTCGCCATCGGTCCGGTATCGCCGATGTCCTCGTTGTAATGCACCTCGTCGCCGCGGGAGAGATGGTCGAAATCCCCGGAGAGGACCGAGTTGCGGTGGAAATACAAGAGCCCTCCTTCTTTGGTCAGGAGGTATCCAAAATCCTGATCCCCGTTCACCTCGGCGATCTGGCCGAGCGACTGGCTTTCGGCGTCGTGCGCCGGCGCTCTTTCCCGGTCGACCCTTTGCTCCTTGATGTGCAAGAGTCGACGCTCGGCGATGCGGAATGCCTCGTTGATGGCCTTGTGCAAGTCGGGACGCTGGTACTTGCGCAGCAGGTGGTCAGGCTCGTGACTGACGACGACATCGCCGTGGCCGGGAATCCCCATCTCAATATGCACAACCGGCGGTATGGCCCCGGTGAGATCCTTGGCGCGCTGATCGATCCGCACCCGGCACGAGGTCAGCCGGTCATAGCGTCGCTCCAGTTCCGAGACCCGGGCGCGAATTTCCTCCTCTACGGCTGGCGAGCTTTCGAGGTTGTGAAACGCGATTTCAAGCGGAACCTGCAACATTGCATCTCCATAGGTTTGGCGCTTTTCATGCGTTTGTTAACGCCGGATCATGCCGAGTCGTTGCCCTGGTCAGAGGGTCGGGCAATGGCACGTGGAGGTTCGCGATAACGCGATCGCCAGGCGCGGTTATACCTCCCCCATCGGGGGAGGTCGGCGACCCCCGACTTGACCGGGGGGGAGCCGGGTGGGGGCACTGCGACTCACGCTGTTCGTATCATCCCCCACCCGACCGCCGTCGCTGCGCTCCGGCGGTCGACCTCCCCCGATGGGGGAGGTATGGAGGCTCGCAGAGGGAAAGGCAGGAAGAATGGCTCTATTGCGCGGTTTTGCACGTGTCGGCTTGGGCTTGCTCGTCGCCTTGGGAACGCTCAGCGCGAGCAAAGCAGCGGATCCCGTTTTTCAACGCTGGCTGCAGGATCTGTGGCCGCAGGCCCAGGCGCTCGGGGTCTCGCGCCGGACCTTCGAGGCGGCGACGCAAAGCGTCGAGCCCGATCTCTCGCTGCCCGACCTCGATCTTCCCGGCAGGGAGGGCGCCCCGCCCCGCGGGCAGGCGGAATTCGTGCAGACCCCCGCCGATTACATCAAGGAGCGCAACATCGCCCACCTGGCGGAACAGGCGCAGAAGCTTGCAGCCGAGCACAGCCGCACGCTGGCTGCCATTGAACAAAAGTTCGGGGTGCCCGGAAATGTGCTGCTCGCGATCTGGGGACGCGAGACGGCCTTCGGAACCTACAAGCTTCCGAAGAATGCCATCACCGTGCTCGCGACCCAGGCCTATTATGGGCGCCGCAAGGACATGTTCCGGCAGGAGCTGCTCTATGCCTTCAAGATGCTGGACGAGGGCCACGTAAAGCTCGCGGACATGCGCAGCTCCTGGGGAGGAGCCATGGGGCTCACCCAATTCCTGCCGTCCGAGTTTTACAAATACGCGGTCGATTTCGACGGCGATGGGAAGAAGGACATCTGGCATTCCATTCCGGATGCGCTGGCGTCAGCGGCGCAGCAGCTCGTGGGCAAAGGCTGGCAGCGGGGCACGCACTGGGCTTACGAAGTGCGTGCACCGCAGGCTGTCGATTGCACGATCGCTGTGCCGGAGGTCACGCGCCCACTCGGCGAATGGCTCAAGCAAGGCTTCGTGCTCGCCTACGGCCGCAAGCCAAGCCCGGCCGATCTTGCGGAGCCGGCCTCGCTGCTCCTGCCCGAGGGGACTTATGGGCCGGCGTTTCTCACCCTCAAGAACTATTACGTGATCAAGGAGTATAACTTTTCCGATCTCTATGTCTTGTTTGTCGGGCATCTGAGCGATCGGATTACCGACCCGCGTCCATTCGAGACACCGTGGAGCAAGAACACGCAATTGCGCACCGCCCAGGTCGAGAGCATGCAGCGCACGCTGACGAAGCTGGGGCTCTACAAGGACAAGATAGACGGTAAAGCCGGAATGCAAACGCGCTCGGCTCTGGGCGCTTATCAGAAGTCCAATCGGTTGAAGCTCGATTGCTGGCCTACCGCTGCCGTGCTCGACGACATGCAGAGACGATCGGGCCAATACTGAAAGATCCGGCGGGCCACAGGCCCGCCGGATTTATTTGGTGCGCGAGAGCAGATGTAGGGCGACCCAATGGGTCGCAACGAAGGTCGCCGAGAATGGAGAGTGCTGTTTGTAGGGGCGAGGCATTGCCTCGCCCTGTTTCAACAGCATCGATGCGGATGGGGGGCGACGCATGCGTCGCCCCTGCGAATTCCTGTGAGGTTACTGACAGACCGCGACCGGGCGACCGCGCCAGCCAACCATGTTGCCGTAGGCATCGTAGACCGGCATGCGCGTCCAGTAACAGTTCGGGCCAGGAAGCGGAGCGGCGTAGCCGCTATAGACGACATACCCCGGACCCGGTGCGACCACATAGGCCGGCCGCGCGCTCGCGACCGCGCTGCCGACGATGGCGCCGGCAACAAAGCCTCCCACCAGGCCGGCGCCGACGCCGCAACCATAGCAGCGGGCGTCCGCAGGTGTGGGTGAAACGGCGGTGGCAGCTGCCACGCCCGCAGCCGCAACCAAAGCAGTCAGAGTCTTCTTCATCCGAGTCTCCTTCAGCGCCGGCTGCGTGCCGGACGCGAAACGATTGTGATGTGAGATAGCCCCAAAGTGACCCATACCCCCGTTTGAGCCGCAGCGAGTAAGAACGCGCAATTTGTCGGAATTTCGTCCGAATTTGGTTCCCGCACGCCGATATATTGGGCCACTCAGCACACCCGATAGCGGTACCTGTAGCGCCAGCGCCAGCAGCCACCGTACGGTCGCGGTCCGTAGTACCCGTAATAGGCCGGAGCAGGCATGTAATAGTCGTAATATACCGGTGCCGGCGCGTAATAGCCGTAATACCCATACGGATACGGCCGTGCGAATGCGCTGCCGACGATCGCACCGGCGGCGAATCCGCCGATCACGGCGGGTCCCCACCAGCCTCCCCACCGCGCGTCGGCTGTGCTCGAAGCGCCAATCGTTGCAGCCGCGATGGTTGCCGCTGCGGCAAGTGCGGTGACAGCTTTCCTCATGGGCTCTCCTCCGATGTAAGCTGGGCTAGCGGTTAACGTCACCCTCGGCCAGCCATGTTCCACACGGCATCTGAACAAAGCCTGAATGTGGGAAGTACCGCAATGCTGCCGCCCGACTGCGGGGGAACTACGATCGGTACCATAAGCCGCCACGTGCGGCGGATTACGCTGCGCTCATCCGCCCCGCGGAGGCTACCAGAGAGGTCTTGGACAGATGCGACATGAGTACGCGGAATTGATCGGAATCGCTGCGGCAGCGGCCAGCCTGTACGCGGCACACGCCAGGACCATGATTCCCCTGCGCATTGCCGCGATCGTCGCGAATGCGCTGGCGATGAGCTACAGCTTCCTGCACGGGACATACCCCACGTTCGCATTGAATGCGATCCTGCTGCCGATCAATGCGTGGCGGCTGCGCGCGATGCTGAACCTCATTCGCAACATCAATGAAGCCACCAAGAGCGACATGAACGTGGATTGGCTTCTGCCCTACACGCGGCCGGTACATTTCAAAGCCGGCGATCTCATCACGCAGCGCGGCGAATACGCCACCGCGGCATTCTACATCACGTCGGGCGAGGTCGAGATGGTCGAGATCAATCAATCGTACGAGAAGGGCACCCTGGTCGGCGAGATCGGCCTGTTCGCACCGCAAGGCAGGCGCAACATGACGATACGCTGCACGACCGATGTGGACGCGGCGCAGATCGACTATGATCGTTTCAAGGAACTCTACTTCCAGAACCCGCAGTTCGGCTTCCGGCTGTTGCACCTGATCGTGGCGCGCATGGAGACTAACCTCGAACTCTCGCAGGGCGCGAGGCTTTCGTGAATGGGTTTGCGCTTTGCGGCGCCCCGAAATGACGCCGCAGGATTTATGGCGGCCGGCGCCTCACAGCGCCCGATTGCTGTCCTTCACGGCTTGTGCGTCCACGTAGACCTGATTGCCCAGCTCGCGGAATTTCAGGCTCATCTGCGCCATGCCCTGTTCCTTGTCGTTCAGGGTGGCCGCGTAGTCACGCACATCCTGCGTGATCTTCATGGAGCAGAATTTCGGTCCGCACATCGAGCAGAAATGCGCAACCTTGTGCGCCTCTTTCGGCAAGGTCTCGTCGTGGTATTCACGCGCGGTCTCGGGATCGAGCGACAGGTTGAACTGGTCGACCCAACGGAAGTCGAAGCGCGCCCGCGACAAGGCATCATCGCGCAGCTGTGCTGCGGGATGTCCCTTGGCAAGATCAGCGGCGTGCGCCGCGATCTTGTAGGCGATCACGCCTTGCTTGACGTCGTCGCGATCAGGCAGCCCAAGATGCTCCTTCGGCGTGACATAACACAGCATCGCGGTGCCGAACCAACCGATCATGGCAGCGCCAATCGCGGACGTGATGTGGTCGTATCCCGGCGCGATGTCGGTCGTGAGGGGGCCGAGCGTATAGAACGGCGCTTCCCCGCACTCTTTCAGCTGCTTCTCCACGTTGACCTTGATCTTGTGCATGGGCACGTGGCCGGGGCCTTCGATCATCACCTGGCAGCCCTTGTCCCATGCGATCTTGGTGAGCTCGCCCAAGGTCTCGAGCTCGGCGAATTGCGCGCGATCGTTGGCATCAGCGATCGAGCCGGGGCGCAGTCCGTCGCCGAGCGAGAAGCTCACGTCGTACTTGCGCATGATGTCGCAAATCTCCTCGAAACGCTCGTAAAGGAAGCTCTCCTTGTGGCGGGAGAGGCACCATTTCGCCATGATCGAGCCGCCGCGGGAGACGATCCCGGTGACCCTGCTCGCGGTGAGGTGAATATAGGGAAGCCGCACCCCTGCATGGATGGTGAAATAGTCGACGCCCTGCTCGCATTGCTCGATCAGAGTATCGCGGTAGCATTCCCAGTCGAGCTTGACCGGGTCGCCGTGGACCTTCTCCAGCGCCTGGTAGATGGGCACGGTACCGATAGGTATTGGCGCGTTGCGGATGATCCATTCGCGCGTGGTGTGGATGTTCCGTCCGGTGGAGAGGTCCATCACGGTATCGGCGCCCCATCGGATCGCCCACACCATTTTCTCCACTTCTTCTTCCACCGATGAGGTGACCGCCGAGTTGCCGATATTGGCGTTGATCTTGGTGAGGAAGTTGCGGCCGATGATCATCGGCTCGAGTTCCGCGTGATTGATGTTGGAAGGGATGATCGCGCGGCCGCGCGCGACTTCCGAACGCACGAATTCAGGCGTGACGAATGCGGGCACCGAAGCCCCGAAACTCTCGCCATCCGCCAGCGCCGCCTCTGCGCGTTCGAGCATCTGCTTGCGGCCGAGATTTTCCCGCTCCGCGATGTAGATCATCTCGCTGGTGACCACGCCGGCGCGGGCCCATTCGAGCTGGGTCACCGGCTTGCCATTGGCGGCGCGCATGGGGCGATGCGCCGTGGGGAAGCTGCGGGCAGCATGCTTGCCGCTCACGTTGCCGTTGTCCTCGGCCGTCACGCCGCGGCCTTCGTAATCCTCGATCCCGCCTCGCGCGCGCACCCATGCGGAGCGCTCGCGCGAGAGCCCACGCTCGACATCGATGGTGACGTTGGGATCGGTATAGGGGCCGGTCGTGTCATAGACCGGGAAAGCCGGGTCGCCCGCGGCCTCGGTGAGCAAAATCTCCCGGATCGGCACACGCAGGTCGGGTGCGGCGTCCGGCTTGACGTAGACCTTGCGCGAAGCGGGCAATGGGCCGGTCGTCACGTTCGGTATCGCGAAGTCGGGATCGTGGATGTTCATGTGTTGCTCCCGTTGGGAACTGCTGAGCTAACAACCAGGAACCCGCGGCACTCAACGAATGCCGCCTTGGGCTCTGCTGGCCGGATGCAAGGAAGTGATGGCACGGATTGTCCTGTCCCTTCGCCGGCATGACCCGGATCAGGTTCAAAGGGTTTTTCGCGGGTTCCCCACGACGGGGTCGGCGAACTCTCAGCTCCTTGACCGGAGCTCCCCTCGGAACACCCGCTCAATGTAAGCCGCCCGGCGGGGCTGTCAACGCAACTCACCGGCGCCGCGCGCAGATCTTCGTAGGGGCGAGGCATGCCTCGCCCCTACAGGCCGAAAGTTCGGAGCGGTTTTGCCCCGGATGTCGCGCTGACGCGCTCATCCGGGCTGCGGGCGTGCCGGAATGGCGCGGCGTTCGCAATGACCGTTAATAGATGCCGCCGAGGATCGTGGGGGCGTGGCGCTCTGAAGTGGTGGGTTCGGATAGCCGGGCTGATGCGCGATGCGCAACCATCGGCAGGACCACGACCTTGGTGCCGACCTGGACGCGGCTATAAAGGTCGATCACGTCCTCATCGACCATGCGGATGCAGCCGGAAGAGACCTGACTGCCAATAGTGGACGGGGCGTTGGTGCCGTGAATGCGGTAGACCGAGCCGCTCAGATACATCGCCCGTGCGCCCAACGGATTGCCGGGGCCACCGGCGACGAAGCGCGGCAGATACGGTTGGCGCTCGATCATCTCGGGGGGAGGCGTCCAGTCCGGCCACTCGGCCTTGCGTTCGATCGTCTTTGTCCCGGACCAGGTGAAGCCTTCGCGCCCGACGCCGATCCCGTACCGCAACGCTTTGCCGCCACCCAGCACGAGGTAGAGATAGGTGTTTGGGGTGTCGATGATGATCGTCCCGGGCGCTTCGCTGGTCCGATAGTCCACAGTCTGGCGGCGGAATTCGGCTGCTACTTCCGCCTCTTCGTCCGCGCTGTTGGCATAGGCCGATGTCTGCGCCGGCGGGCTTGGCTGCGCAACATTGGGCTGATTGAAGAAGGTGAAGGGGTCGGCGGAGGCGCCCCCAGAGAAGGCCATTGCGACAAACGTGCCGAGCACGCTCGCAATCCGCAGATGCCGGAATTTGGTCATAGCGCTCCCCCTTCGATAGCCATTGGTCGATACGGGGAGTCGCCCGGTTCAATTCGGCAGTGCACAAAATCGTGTAACGGGCATGAATGTAGGGGCGGGTTTGAAACCCGCCCCTACAATTGCCGGCCCCGGGGTTCACCCCGGATATCGCGCTGAGGCGCTTCATCCGGGCTACGAACCCGCGTCTTCAGCACCATGCTTGGCGCCACTACGACTCTGCATTTGTACCACGCTTGGCGTGCCACCCGACTACCGCCTCGGCAACGGAATCGGTCGAGGCAAAATAAGGCTTGATGTCGAGGAGTGGCGTCCCGTCGAGGCAGTCGAGGCCACTCACGGATAGCCGACTGCCGTCAACGCCGATGAGCCGGGCGACGCTCATTGCGATGGGATTGGGGCGGGCGGGGGACCGCAGCGCAAAGGTGCCGCGCCCGACGCCGTGATGACGTGGTACCTGGATCACCAGATCGCGTCGCGATCTATCCATCCAATAAAGCACCACGAGGTGCGTACAGGTCTCGACGCCCCGCAGGGCGGGCGCCCATCGTGGGTCAACCTCGATGGTGCAGATCGCGTCCGATTCCCGCGCGTTCTTTGGACAATTGTCGCGATCGGTCCAAGGGGTCCGTATCCGGCCGATGAAGTAGAGCGAAGCATCGAAGCGCTCCGGCAACTCCACTGCGACCTCGCCTTCGCGGATATCCCATTTGTCATTCATTCCCGGCTCCGAATGCGATTTTGTGCGCCGTCATTCCGGGGCCGCGAGCACTCGGATCGGCGCTACGCGCCGTCCGAGCACAGGCTCCGCGAGCGCAGCCCGGAACCCATAACCACAGGTTCTGCCGTTGCGACATCGCGCGTCCACCACCCCTCTGGGGTTATGGATTCCGGGCTCGCTGGCAAGTCGGCAAAACCGACTTGCCAGCGCGCCCCCGGAATGACGTCGCGGGTTAGGTTGGTCGATCGCGAAGTGCTTTCTTGCACAAATCACCAGCCTCTGCTCGCGATCAAACATCGCCAGGCCGCGTGACATGTTATGCGGCGCAGCCTCGAAACGCGTGTTCTGCACATTGAGTTTTTCAGGGAACCACGGTCGGCGTCTACGCGTTGACGAGCGACACACTGGAAAAGGAGAGAAGGATGGACCGTGAACATGTGAAGGGCGCCGCTGATAAGGTGAAAGGTGCCATCAAAGATACGGCTGGCAAGCTCACGGGCGACAAGAAACTGCAAAGCGAAGGAAAATTCGACAAGGCCAAAGGCTCAGCGCATAACCTTGTCGGCGACGTGAAAGATACGGCGCGAAACCTAGCGGACGATTGACCAGTTCAGTTGCACGCGACATGGGACTGGCCGCCCGGCAACGGGCGGCTTTCCTTTTTGTGGCACAGTCCGTGCGAGCGGTGCGTCGCCGGAACGATGATGCGTTTGGCGCGCGCTGATCAGAGGCTGCGCTCAGATCGTTTGTATCAGGCAGTCACGACCCAGGCGCAAGGCTCGAGAGCATTGCATCGGCGGCAGTCAACGCCTCCCAGGCCAGCGCTGTCGCGATCCTTAGCGCCTCAGCAAGCTCCTGAGGGCGCACTTTGTCGCAGGCGTCGGCCGCTGTGAGGAGATAGCGCAGGTTGCTGTGGGGGGCGTTGAATCCCGCGATCAGCCGGAGCGCGGGTATGCCGTGCGCGGCAAAATTGGCGTGGTCGGAATTGGGCATGAGGGGCAAGTGCGTCGCGAGCGGCAGGCCGGCGCGCGCCGCGGCTTCTTGCACCCAGGCGTCGAGGCGTTCGAAGCCGGATGTGAGAGCGGTCAATCCCGATGCGCCGGCGACCGAATCGAGATTGATGTTAAGGGCCATCCGCCGGCGCGCGGGCGGCTCCATGTGTTCAAGCCAGAGGCGCGATCCGATGAGACCCCATTCTTCGGCGCTGAACAGGCAAATGCGCAAGCCACGCGGATAACCCGAGACGCGCGGCGCGAGCGCGCGTGCAAGGCCGAGCGCTACGGCGACCCCGGTGGCGTTGTCGATCGCGCTCTCGCCCTGGGGGTGACCGTCGATGTGCGCACTAACCACGACCCAATTCGGTCCCCGTCCCGGCACGTCGGCAATGAGCATGTGCGTGCACGCGGGATGATCATCGACGTCAATAGACATGCGGGCGGATGCAAGCGTGCCGTCCGGCGAACAGCGCAGCGCCTCCACGGTTTCGGCACCGATCCCGAGTGCCGGGATGCCTGGACCTCCGTTGCGTCCGCTCGAGCCCGATACCGGCCCGACGTCGGCGTCGGGATGCGCGATCAGAAATCCAACTGCGCCCTTCTGCTGTGCCCATCCCAGCTTGACACGGCGGTGCACATGCTCAGGCGCAAACGGATATTCGTGGCGGACCAGGACGATCCGGCCCGGAATACGATGCGCTTCCCGCTTGAAATCTGCCTCTCGGCCCAAGCCGAGGTCGAGGACTTCCGCCACGAGCCCGGCGGCCGATGCCGTACCTAACAGCGGCGTGCAGGGGAGCGACGCGCCGGTCGTCGCGCTGATGAGTCGCGCGGCCCGACACTGCCAGCCGGGATATTGCACGGGATCCTCGCGCAGCTTTGCGTTCGGCACCGCCGCGAGCCGCCGGCGGGCGAAGGCCAGGGCCGCGGCTTCGCTCGCCGAACCCGCGAGGCGGCCGCCCAGCGCGCAGAGCGCCTGGAAATCGGCCCACATCAAAGACTCGTCGAGATTTGTGGGTGGCGAGAGCGGACGGCTCGCCGATCCCGCGCCCGTCACGGCGCGCTGATCCCGACCGACCTGACGATCTCGGCCCAGCGCGCTGTGTCGCTCTCGATCAGGGCCCGGAACTGGCCAACCGGGGCGTGAGATGCCGTGACGCCGAGTGGTAGGAGGCGCGACGCAAGCTCAGGCGATGCAAGCGCGGCCTCGAGCTCTGCCGTCAGGCGGGCGGCGATCTCGGGCGGCAGCCCCGCCGGAGCGAGCACGCCCCACCAGTGCTCCACCACGAGATCGATGCCGGCTTCCCTGAACGTTGGAATGCTCGGCAGCGTCGCCGACCGCGTCTCGCTAGCGACCGCCAGGGTGCGAACGCGGTCAAGAGCCGAGCTCGCTGTGGGGAGCGTGGTGAAGCCCGACTGCACATGACCGGCGACCAGGTCGTTCATGGCCGGGCCGGCACCACGAAACGGGACGTGCACGAGCTTGATGCCGGCCTTGGCCTGAAAGAGCTCCGCGGTGAGGTGGGTGGCGCTGCCGATTCCACCGGACGCGATCGTGATTTTTTCGGGCTCTGCCTGCGCCAGCGCGACGAAATCGCGGACCGTCTCGGCCTTCACTGCGGGGTTGACGAACAAGAACATGGAAGCGGTGCCGATGAGACCGATGGCCGTGAAGTCGCGGACCGGATCGTAATGCACGCCCTTCTGGATTGCCGGAATAATCGTGTGGGGCATGTCGGCGAGGAGGAGGGTGTAGCCGTCCGGCGCGGATTTGGCGGCGATCTCGATGCCGAGGCGGCTGCCGGCGCCGGCACGATTGTCGATGACGATCTGCTGGCCGAGGGATTGCGACAACGGCTCGGCGAGCAGCCGTGCGAGCACATCCGAGCTGCCGCCCGCGGCATAGGGCACGATCACGGTAACGGGATGATCGGGATAGCGCTCGGCGGCCAGTGCCTGCCGTGGCGCCCAGGCCGGACCCATCAGGAGGACGGTAAAGGCGACGAGAGCGGCGAGAGCACGCTTTGCCGGCATTGCAAGTTCCTTTGGCTGCAATTTCCGGGGCTGCGCGAATCGCTTATGGAAGCGACGGAACAGGATCTCGCGCCGTCTTCACAGCGCCGCGATGGCCTGTACTTCAACGAGGAACTCTTTATGCAGCAACTTGTCTACGAAGAGAATGGTATTCGGCGGATAGCCATTGGGGAAAATCGTGGGAAAGAAGCCGAGCCGATACTGCACGAACTTGGGTTGATCGTCTCGGTTGATCAGATAATTCGTGAAATGAACGACGTTGCTCCAGCTGGCGCCTACAGAGCTAAGCGCCGCTTCGACATTGGCGAAAACCTGCTTGCATTGTGCTTCGAAGTCTCCAGGGCCGACAAGCTTGCCTTGCATATCGGTTGCCGTCTGTCCGGCAAGAAAAACCAATTCCGATGCCCTCACCCTGCTCACCTGACTATAGGGCCCAACCGGACGGTGCAGGTTTTTCGGATTGGACATCTCGATGTGGACCATGTCACTCCTCGTTGCTTTCTTCAGTTATGACGACCCGAATCGAAGTCGGGTTGTAATCGTTGCAAGCGTTGTTGATCTGCGGACAGTTCGAAATGACTGCAAGCACATCCATCTCTGCCCGTAAGGTGACGAACGTGCCCGGGGCGGAGTCGCCGCGTGCAATTTCAGCGGCTCCCGAGCGATCTACGGGCACTCGCATGAAGAAATTGAGGTTGGGAACAATATCGCGCCGGCCCATGGCATGTTGCGACAGCGCCTTGAGGAAGTTTTCCCTGCAGCCAGGGCACTCCTTGACGCCATAGAGCATAAAGTTGCTTGACGCGCTGCAGGCTCCTCCAATCGTATCGTGAGAGCCGTAGCTGTCTTCGATGATGCTGAAAAGCGGGTTCGCCTCGTCGGAGTAGAGAACATGCCCCTTGGTGAGCGATATCGTGCCGGCGGCCTTGATCGTGTTCGGCGCAAAATAGCGCTCGCTTGTGTCGTCTGCGTTGTAGCAGAGGAAGTCGACGGCCTGTCTGCCTTCACGGTCAATGATCCTCAGATGCTGCCCCTTCTTGATGATGCCGCTCCAGGGCATCTTCGCAGGGATGATCTGGTCGAGAACAACCCGTTCTTTTTGCATCCCGCATTCCAGCTACATTGTATCGTCGGACCGTGGCGGGCGCTATTCAGCAGCTGCAAGCGCGTCGGCGGGATGGGCGGAGCGCCAATAATCCACGAGCTCCGCGGGACTGGTGATCCAGGCGTCCGAGAAGGATCGAATGTGCTCGATCAGCTGCTTGAGCATGAGCACGCGGGACGGCCGACCGCTCGCTTGCGGGTGCATCGTCAGCGTGAATAGCCCGCCATAGACTCGAATTCCGTGAAATTCTTCCTGGTAAAGCTCGAGCGCTTGCCGACATGACAAAATCGTCTTGCGTGCGCTGATGTGATAGTAGAAATGCGCCAGATCATCGAGAATCCAGTGACCGGGAAGATTGATCATCGTGGTCGTTCGACCGTCGACCACGTGATAGTCCGGCAGCAGCGTGTCCATAAGATCTCCGGTGTATTCAAATCCGTGCTTCTCAAGCAGCGGAATCGTGTTGGCGCTGAACTCCCAAAACGGAGAGCGATAGGCCCGGGGACGACGACCGGTTATCTTGACAAGAGTCTCGATGCCTTTGACTAACGCTTGTTCCTCCTCGTCCTTCGATTTGAATGTTCGAGGCGGCTCGTGCAGATATCCGTGATGCTCGACATCATGACCCCGCCGCAGGATATCTTCGATGGTCGGCGTGTACTGTTCCGCGACCCAGCCGGGGACGAAGAACGTGCTCTTGATGCCGCAGTCGTCCAGAAGGTTCAGCAGCAGCGGCACGCCGACCTTCGACTCGTAGCGCCCCATCGACAGTGCGATAGGATCGTCCGAGCCGCGATGCACCCACACGACATCGGCGTCGAGGTCGAACGTGAACAGGCAGGCGCACCGCTTGCCCTTTGGCCACGGCCGAACGACGGGCTTGAGTTCAAGAACTTGCGAAGCTTCGCTGCGCTTCGCTTTGGGCAGTGCTCTCGGTCTGCGCATGTCGTCGCTCCCGCTCCATCGCCCGAGCTGACCGGCGGCCAGGTTCCGGCCAAACGGTCTATCGATATTCGCTTTTGAGGACAGCGTTGAGGTCGACTTTTGCCTCGATCACGTCATAGGTCTTGAGAAGCTCATTCAGCGCTTCCCATTTGACTCGATCGAGGCCGCCCGGCGGAGCGCTCTTGCTCGACGTTGCCGGGATCATTTCCTTCCACTTCTCCGATTCAATGTTCGCCTTCAGCTCCGGTGCGCCCTGCACCAGAATGTCCACGGCCTCGCCGGGATGCGCAACCGCATAGTCCATGCCTTTCAGCGTTGCGGCGTTGAAGTCCTTCACCATTTTCGGGTTCTTCTTCGCAAGATCCTCGCTGGTGACCAACGCATATCCGGGCGTGTCGAAGCCGAGCGATGACATCGGCCAGACGCGAAGCTTGAGATCGGGGTGCTCGATGCCCCAGGTGATGACCTCATTGTTGTAGACTGTAGCCTCGGAATCGATCTTCCCCTCCAACAACAGAGGCAGATCGGTTCCCGGCCGCCAGGTGATCGGCTTGACGTCGTCCAAGGTCAGTCCATGCTTCTTCATTAAAGCCTGGAGAAAAATGGTCGTCGTGCTGCCCGGCAAGATCCCCACGTTGCGGCCTTTGAGGTCCTCGACTTTCGTGATGCCCGACTTCTCTGTCGCGATCCACGCAACGCCGTTGTCCTGCTGGAGATTGGAAAGCGCGATGATGGGAACGCCCTTGGCACGGGCGGTCAGGACCGAAGCCGCATCTGCAATGCCGAATTCTTCTTTCCCCGCCCCGACCGTCATTGCTGCAAAGGTTGAGCCCCGGCCAGGGAGGATATCGACATCCAGCCCGGACTGTCCGAAATATTCCTTGGCTTTGGCAACGTAGACCGCGATGTGTGCCGCGAACGGCGTGTACGACAATCGCACAGAGACTTTCTCGGCGGCTGACCCTTCCTGCGCCAAGGCCAAGGCACCGATAAGTCCGAGGCATCCGACCTGGAGCACGCTTCTCACCATCCCGAGCATCGCTGTCTCTCCTGTTTGTGTCAGCTCTAGCGATTGCTTTCGGCCGCGAGGTAGCTGAACCGCGCCCGCATCAGCAGCCATTCGAAAACGGAAATCGTGGCAAACAGGCTCAGGCTCAACAGTGCCATCAGCACCACGGCCACGAAGACCATGGGCGTATTGACGTTGCCCACGGCCACCAGAACGACGTAGCCCAGGCCGGAATCCGACTGCATGAACTCGGCAACGACTGCACCGATGATCGACAACGGGACGGCAATCTTGAGGCCGGAGAAGAGGTAAGGGACCGCATTCGGAAGGCGTACCTTTGTGAGGATTTGCCAACGTGAGGCGAAAATTGTCGTCATCAGATCGTTGACCCTGGGATCGACGGTCGTCATCCCGCGAATGGCGTTGACCACCATCGGGAAGAACGAAATGACCATTGCGATGAAGACGCGGGTCATCATCCCAGTTCCGAACCAGATTACGAAAATCGGCGCCAGAGCCAATTTAGGAATACTCTGGTCGATGACCAGCAACGGCATCAGAACGCGCTCCAGGATGCGTGAATGAACCATCAGGATTGCAAGCGCAACTCCGCTTGCCGCTCCGATCACCAGCCCGCCGGTGGCGCCCACACCCGTCGCCATGACGTGCTTGCCCAGGAGATAGGAGTTTTTGACGAACGCGAGCCAAATGGCTGATGGCGACGGCAGCAGCCAGGTCGGTACCTGCAGCACGACGACTGCGGCCTGCCAAAACACGATGAGGCCGAAGACCGCCAGGATGGAGGTGCCGCTGCGTCGCAGAGCTTCCAGCAAATCGCTCATTCGTTCTCCAATTTTTCGCGCAGCGTGCGCGATAGCGCGATGAACTCCGCGCTGTCGCGCATGTTCAGGGTGCGAGGACGCGGTAAAGGGTTCTCGACCACAGACTCGATTCGACCGGGCCGGGCGGTCATGACCACGATACGGTCCGACAGGAATACCGCCTCGCTGATGCTGTGCGTGACGAACAGCACCGTCTTCTGCCGTTGCTGCCAGATTCGCAGCAGCTCGGTCGACATCCTGTCTCGTGTGATGGCATCAAGCGCGCCGAAAGGCTCGTCCATCAACAGGACCTGAGGATCAAATGAGAGGGCACGGGCGATGCCCAGACGCTGGCGCATCCCTCCCGATAATTCATGCGGGAAGCGCCGCTCGAACCCCTGCAGCTTTACCAGGCGGAGGACCGAGGTGACTTCGACCTCCCGCTCGAGCCGGGAAAGTCCCAGCACTTCCAGCGGCAGCGAAACATTTTCCTCGACCGTGCGCCAAGGAAGCAGCACTGCATCCTGGAACACCAAGCCGATCTGATGCGCTTTGCGTGCCGCATCAATGGCCTGACCGTTGATGGTCACCGAACCGGAACTGGGCCTGATCAGTCCGGCGATCATTCCGAGTATGGTCGATTTTCCGCAGCCGCTCGGCCCGAGAAGGCAGACAAATTCCTTGTTGCGGACCGACAGCTGGATCTTTTCGAGCGCATGGACTTGCCCCCGGCGGGAATCGAATACTTTGGAAACGTTGGTCAGCGCGATGACCGCCTCGCCCGTCTGGGGGCCGGCAATATCATCGATCCGAATCGGTACGACGGTGTTCACCCGCACGAGGAACTAAGCTCCACCCTGATCCCGCATCTTCACGCAAAAACCGTGCCGGGGTGCACGACACCTATTCTGGTTTCGGCCCGCCCACGCTCCACGCACACGGCGTATTCATCTCAACGTCCGAGCGCCGCAGTCGCGAGAGCTCCCGCCCAAGCGCGAAGTGCTCGCCGCGCACACCCATCTGCGCCTGCCGCTCCAGTTCACTCGACCATGCGCCGAGCTCGTAGCCATGCCATGGATTTTCGGGTTTGAGCTCGGGCAAGCCCAGCCGCTCCCAAAGTGCTCGCGCGCGCTCCATGAACTCCCGTTTTGGCAAAGCCACTGGCGCAAACGGGGCCTTCAAGGTTGCGTTGATGAGGACCGCCGCAAGCTCGCCATTGTCACGCGGATTGCGTGGCCCGTGCGCCGCCTCCTTGCGATCGCTGAGCTTGAGATCGTATTGCGGCTGGCAGCGGTAGGCCATTGACCAGAAAACCGCGTCGCAATTGGCTGGATCGATGTCCTCGTCCACCGCTATGATCCAGCGTCCGGCAAAGCGATACCGCGATGCTGCGGCCGCAAGTCCACGCAGCACTTCCGGCTGTGGAGTGCCGCGCGCAAATTGAATGACGAAGACCGCGAGCACTGCCGTCAACGGCTCGTGCATGTGAACGCGCAGGACGCCCTGTACGCCGATCCCTTTCAGGTGCGCCAGCAGTTCCGGCTCCATCGCGGAACGACGTATGGTGCTCGATTCGCTCGGTGTGACTTGACTGATGATGGATGTGAGGATCGGATTGTGGCGGTGCGTGATCGCGGTCACGTCCATGTAGGCATTGTATTCCTGCAGGTTGACATGCCCGTGCGATTCACCGAATGGCCCTTCAGGCTCGAGGAATTCCGTGCTGATGTATCCCTCGATGACATATTCGGCCTCCGCCGGCACCAGCAGATCGACTGTTTTCGCGCGGGTGACGTGAATGGGGCCGTTCGCCAATGAACCGGCTACCGCGATCTCATCGAGCTGATCCGGTACCTTGTAGCTCGCTGCGTAGGAGATGAGCGGGGGGCAACCAACTATCACGCAGGCCGGCATCGGCTCCCGCATTGCTTTGTATTTCTGCCAGTGCTGATAGATTCCTTGGCGGAAATCCACGGACGCATTCATGCCGAGCGAGCGGGGGCCCTTTATTTGCCCGCGGTAGGTGCCGACATTCTGCACCCCTGTATCCGGATCTCGGGTGATGTAGTGGCCGGCCGAGAGATAAGGGCCGTTGTCCCAACCGGGACTTGATATCGGCACTGGCAAGGCGCCGAGACCCTGGCCATCGCGATCTAGGTCGTCGCCCAACGTCACGACCTCCTGACATGCCGCTTTCGCAACAACCTGCGGCGGGGTCGGTGCCGCAATCGCCCGGCTCCATGCGGCGCCCACTTGCTCGAGCTCATGGCCAATGCCGATCCGATAGATCGCCCGGTTGGCGGCCAGTCCACCGATGAGTACCGCGCCTTCAAATCGCCGGCCTTGGCCGTCCGTCGGCTGGGTGAACAGAAATGCTCTTCTCTGCTCCTCTGCAATTCCGCCGCGGAACTGCCAGCGGACCAGCGGATGCATCTCGCTATCCTTGTCTACGGGTTCGTCAATGACATGCAGTAGACCGGCCTCGCTCAAGCCGGCGATGTGTTCACGCAGGTCCGAATAGCTGCGCTCTGCTCTGGATCCCGAGGGCAGATACCGCGCCAGCGTCGGATGCCGCGAAGCATCACCGCCCGCGGACGCTTTCACCGACTGCCGCGCTGCGATCGTCATGGAGCGAGGACCTGATCGAGTATCCAGTTGTCGATTTGATGCACCAGCGGCTCGCGATGGGAGAACCGGCCCGGCGGTGCATAGGGGCTGTCGAGGCCTTTCTGCTGGCGTTCAGAGGCGAGGATGTCCTCGTCGATAGTCACGTCCCAGCGATGGAAGTAGTTTTGCACGACCTCATTGAAGTCGGACCGCTCAACACGGTTCTTAGGGAACAGGGCGCCATGGATCATCCGAGTCTTGCCGGGGCCGAGAGGATGCATCTCCAGGTACCAGGCGCAATCGATCGTGCAGGCAAGATAAGTGCTGGGATAGATCAACGGCGCATAGGTACCGCCCGCCTCCCGCCTGCCCAACAGGCTTTCGATGGTGGGAAAACCCTTGGCGCCTTTGAGCAGCGCCATGCTCCCTTCGTGCTGCGCGAAGGTGACGACATATTCGCCCGTCGGCTCCTCGACCCAATAACCCGCCGATTTCGCCGATGCGTATTTGTCGATCGTGGCGCGATGGACCGTGCCGATGTGATAGGACTCCTTGGCGTTCTCGACGAAGAGCTTCCAGTTGCAGGCCATGTCGTAGGTCTTCCGGCGCACGAGCGCCATGTTCTCGAGCCGATAGGGCGCGAGCTTTTCCGGTAGTCCGCCGAGGAATTTCTGCAGCGGGCCGGCCTTCTCGTCGAAATTGATGAACAGGAAGCCGCCCCAGGTGTCGAGGCGGATCGGCTGGAGGCCGTACTGCGCCTTATCGAAGCCAAGGGTCTTGTCCATCTCAGGGGCGCCGCGCAGCCGCCCGTTGAGCTCGTAGGTCCAGCTGTGATACGGGCAGGATATCAGCTTGCAATTGCCCGAGCCTTCGAGCAGTTCCGAGCCGCGATGGCGACAGGAATTCGCGAATGCGCGCAGCCCGCCTTCGCCGTCTCGCAGAACGATGACGGGGATACCGACAAAGGTGAGGGTGAAATAGTCGCCCGGGTTGGGAATCTGGTCGACAGAGCCGATGAAGTTCCACGCCTTTTTCCAGATGCGTTCGACCTCCCGGCGGTAGAACTCGGGCGAGGTATAGCACCAGGCCGGCATCGTCTCGGCCTCGAGCAACGGTCTGCGGACGGCTTCGTAATGCGCGGGATTGAACGGATCGGTTTGCGGGAGCATCTCTAAACCTCGTTCTTTGACGTTTGTTTTTTGTTGGGTAGCAGACAAGAGCACGTGGCAGTCTACGCCCTCCCTTGAACGGCAGCGGGCTTGTGCTCGGACCGCCAATATTCGACCACATCGATGGGGCGTGGCAACCAGACGTTTTCGAAGCTTTTGACGTAGTCCATGAACTCCTTGAGCATCAGAACACGTGACGGACGTCCGCTGAGCTGCGGGTGCATGACCAGCACGAAGAGGCCGCCACACGCATGCACTGCCCGAAACTCCTCCTTGTAGATTTCGAGCACATCCGCCGCCAGCCGCACCGCGGTCCGCACGGTGATGTGGAATTGAAAGTAAACCGCGTCATCGAGAACCCAGCTCCCCGGGAGATTGATCATATCGATCGGCTTGCCATCGATCTCGTTCCAGGTGGGAAGCAGCGTGTGCATGAAATCACTGGTGTACTTGAAGCCGGCGTCACGAAGAATACGCACGGTGTTCGAGCTGAACTGCCAAATGGGCGAGCGATAGCCAATGGGCCGCTTGCCGGTCACGGCCTCCAGTGCGCAGCTACCCCTCCTTACGATCTCGATCTCCTCGCTCTCCTGGAGATTGGTCGGCGGCTCGTGCAGATAGCCGTGGAAACCAATCTCGTGTCCGTCCCTTGCGACCGCCTCGACCATGTCGGGATATTGCTCGGCGATCCAGCCCGGCGTGAAGAATGTCGTCTTGAGCCCGAACCATTTCATGAGCTCGAGGATGCACGGGGTACCGACATTGACCTCGAATTGACCGGCGGAACGCGCGATCGGCTCGTCCAATCCACGCGAGATCCATGACGAATCCGCGTCCATGTCATAGGTCAACAGCAGCGCCGATTGCTTCCCGTCCGGCCAGATCGTTCGACCGCCGCTGACCGCGGAACGCAATCGTCCGTGAAAGCTCGACTGATCGATCTGCATGGCCTCATCACGCCTCTTTGGGCGCTCCCCAATAAACCACGACCCGCGCCGCCAGGGCGATCACCCCGTAAAGCGCGAGCCCGACGGCGCTGAGAACGGTGATCGAAGTCATCATCATGACAGTGTCGAGCCGGCCATTGGCGAAAATGATCAGATAACCGAGACCTCTCTGCGATGACACGAACTCGGCGACAATCACGCCAATGATGGCCAAGGTAATGGACACCTTCATCCCATCGAAGATGTAGGGCAGCGCATGCGGCAGTTGGATCTTCCAGAAGAACTCCCAGCGGCTGCGTGCAAACGCGCGGCCCAGAAGCTCGATTTCTCGGCTGATGCTGCCGAGGCCAGAAACGGTATTGATCACGATCGGAAAGAACGCAATCAGGAAGGCGATCAGTACGCGCGACAGATCGCCCAGACCGAACCAGAGCATGAGTAACGGCGCGACCGCGATCTTCGGGACGATCTGCGCGATCACCAGCAGCGGCATGATCCCGCGCCTGCCGATTTCCGTGAGTGAAACGAGAATCGCAAGCAGAATACCCCCCAGGACCGCCAGTCCGAAGCCAAGAACGGTTTGTATCAGGGTCGGCCAGGTATGTCTCAGGAAGAGCTCATTGCGTCGAATGAGATAGTCCGCGATGGCGGTCGGGCTCGGAAGGATGATTTCGGGTATGGCAAGGGCGAGCACGGCGGCTTGCCATGCGAGCAGGAGCAGACAGAACAATCCCAGCGCCCAGAACGAGCTGATCCATGCTCCTTCGTATCGCCGCATGGCCAGCGAGCGGGCCATCAATTTGAGGTAGACAGCGCGGCTGCTGCGATTCGGCATGACGGCTCTAGTGCTGGATCAGATTACGGATGTGGGCGCGAAGCTGATTGAACTGCGCCGTTTCCTGTTGCTCGACAGCTCGCGGCCGGGGCAGGGGGATCACGACGTCGTCTATGATGCGTGCGGGTCGCTTGCTCATCACCACGACGCGATCCGAGAGAAAAACCGCTTCAGAGATACTGTGCGTGATGAAGATCACCGTTTTGCGATCCCGCTCCCAGATGCGCAGCAGCTCGAGATTCATCTCGTCGCGGGTCATGGCATCCAAAGCGCTGAACGGCTCATCCATGAGCAGCAGGTCCGGATCCTGGATCAACGCACGGCAGATGCCGGCTCTTTGCCGCATGCCGCCCGACAGCTCGTTCGGCAGTCGTTCGGCGAAATCCGCAATCCCGGCGATGTTCAAAAGCTCGAAGGCGCGAGCTCGATAATGCCTTACGTCCTCTCCCATCAGATCGATGGGGAGCAGCACGTTGTCGACGACCGTGCGCCAGGGCAGCATGACGGCGTCCTGGAAGACTATGCCGTTGGTTCGCCGCGGTCCGTCAACGCGTCTGCCCTGCAAAATGATGCTTCCTTCGCTTGGACTCAGGAGCCCGGCCACCAGCAGCAGCAGAGTGCTCTTTCCGCACCCGGAGGGACCGAGAACCGACACGAACTCATTATGCGCCACGCTCAGATTGATCTCGTCGAGAGCATGGACCACGTCGCTGCCGCGGCCATACGCCTTCGACACGCCGACGATATCAACCTCGACTCGCTCTCCAGGGGCACTCGAAAGGCCCGCTGTCGCCATGATCTCAGAGTGCGTATTCTTTGACGCTCTCGCGCACGGCCTTCCATTCGGCGGGTGTCAGCGTGACCTTTCCGGCAAAGCGGTTGGTATAAAGATCGCCGGGCGCCTGTGCCGCCTTCACGCCGAGATATTTCACGATCTTGTCCTGGGTCGCCGCCACAAGCCGGTCCTCCATGTGGCCCAGGCCGGTTTGCTCGAGGTAGGGCGCGAGGGAGGTCGCCGTGTTGATCAGCACTCCATATCTGATGAAGTTGCGATCGCTGCTCGCGTTCTCGTACTCTTTGACCATATCGAGGTGAATGTCGGTTGTCTTGTCCGGCTCCAGGAAGCTGTATTTCAGGCCCTCCAAGGCGCCATCGACGAGCGCTTGGCACTGTTCCGGATTTTTCTGAATGCGCTCCTTCTGGGTGATGATGGCATTGCTGTACATTTCCAGACCGTACTTGGCGTGCAGCATTAGGCTGTAGGGAATGCCGCGGGACAGAAAGATCGGCGCATCCGAGCCATATACGGAGCCGATCGCATCGATCTGCTTTTCGGTCAACAGCCGCAGCCGCAGCTCAGGCCCGACAATGTTGATTTTGACCTTCTCCGCATCGATCCCTGTCGCCGCGACGAAGGCCGGCCACAGCGCATAATCGGCGCTGCCAGCGGTGGTGCCGAGGGTCTTGCCTTCGAGATCCTTGGGCTCGGAGATATCGGATTCCTTCAGGCTCAGGATCCCGAGTTGCGAGACGTGCGCCACCATGCCGATGCAGGCAAGCGGCAGACCGTCGTCCGCGAGCTTCACCATCGTAGCGAAATCCGCAAGGCCGTAATCGTATTGACCCAGTGCCACGCGTTTGCACGTTTCACCCGAGCCGAAGCCCCGATCGACTTGAACCTCGAGCGCGCGATTGCCCCAGAAGCCGAGTTTCTTCGCGGCGAACAGGAAGGCGTAGCCACCATGCGGTATCCACGGCAAACAGAAGGACACCTTCGCGGGTGCTGCAAGGGCTCGGCTCGAGCGGAGGAATGCCGGTGCCGTGATCGCCGCCGCACCAAGGCCGGCGGCGAACGTCCGACGCGAAATTATGCCTTGCACGAGATCCCTCCTCTGAGCTGGGTCGAGCAGTGAATGTCGCTGTTTAGCGGACCGGCGTACAGTCCTCGGCACAACGATCGATGGGTAGTGCTCTGAGCAAACGAAAAGCCATTTCGATCCTTGAGAACATGGGACGCCGATGCACCGCGCTGCTTGTTCACGGAGCGGACGGCGTTTGCGGTCCTCGGCTGGTTATGTATCCTGCCGCAGGATGAGAACGCTAACACCGGGTTTTTTCGGCTGTCAACGCGATGTGGTGCAGCTTTTCTGAGCGCCGGCGAAAAGCGGCGAAAAGCATAGACTGCCCTTGCATCCAAAGACCAGTCGGTCTTCCGAAGCGGTCGAACGTGCGGTTGGTGCTCCAACTCCAGATGAGACGGGACGATCTCAAGTCGAGCGCAAATGTCGATTGATCGCAATGATCCCAGGTCCGCTCAGGACGCCTTGATCCACTTTGAAACGCGCGCCGACAAGCCGCGCGTTTTTCGTGTCACCTCGGCCCTCATATCGGATGCCTTGGCGCGGAACGGGATGCGCGTGAAAACCACGCTTGGTGAGGACCTCAAGGACATGTCCTGGCTCCCAAGCGTGGTAGGGCTGGTGACATCAAACGACATCCTGCGCGATCCGCGGTTTCCGCTGCACCAGTTGGAGACCGTCGCGCCGAAGCTGCGCTGGATCCACATCACCGGCGCCGGCATCGAACCGTTGTTGCCGTTGCAATGGCTGCCGCAGCAGGCCCTGTTGACCAACAACAGTGGTGTTCATGTTGAAAAAATTCGGGAGTCGGCAGCAATGATGCTGCTGATGCTGAACGCGCGGATTCCCGCCATGATGACCAATCAGCGTAACGCAAAATGGGAGCAGATATTTACTTCGACCATCCGGGGCCGCACTGTGCTTATCGTGGGCGTAGGTGAGATGGGAGTGCGAGAGATGGATCTCCGTCGAGCAGGAGCGCTAAACCATCGAGAGCGGCGCTCTCAGCTTGAATGAGCCCCCTAATATGATTCCAAGCAGGGCGCGTTCGGGTTTCCAACGGAACCATTGCAGTCGTTACGAAACTCCGTTCTGCCCGGTTGGTTAGGAGCCGATCGGCCTCGAGAGCAACATCCTCCGGAAGGTCGAGTATATCCTCCGGTCTAGTAGGACCAGACGCTAGTGCGAGCCAAGGCTTGCGTCGAAGATGGTCTGTCAACTCCGGAGAAGGTTGATCGGTGGTGTCCAGTGCATCGAGAATCGGATTCATAAATCGGTGCGGATCAGACTGTTCGAGCGCCGTGGCAAGCAGCGGATGTGGGCCCCAGGGTTCGACAAATTTCGACTGTTGGGCCGCGACGTTCGCGTCGACAGAAGGACGCACGAG